>Ga0302347_1000457_pt1 | contig 65364 bp, 58 predicted proteins | sample PhyWR1_FD_202178 | JGI IMG/M metagenome (GOLD analysis project Ga0302347, IMG submission 202178) | Leaf surface microbial communities from wheat plants in UC Gill Tract Community Farm, Albany, California, United States - DLSL W.R1 (v2)... | ecosystem: Host-associated > Plants > Phyllosphere >... | reverse complement strand
GAGCGAGCCCGCCGCGTAGCTGGCGATGGTCATCAGCGGCTGGGTCAGCTCATGGCTCAGCAGCGAGGCCATCTCGCCCACGGTCGCCAGCCGCGCCGTCGCCTGCAGCCGCTCCTGCGATGCGCGCGAGAGCTCCTCCATGCGGCGCTGCTCGCTGATGTCGAGGAAGGCGCTCATCCAGCCCGTGTGCCGGCCCTGGGCGCTGATCAGCGGCGCTTCGAAGATCAGCACCGGAAAGCGCGTGCCGTCCTTGCGCATGAACACCGTTTCATAGCCTTCGCGCGACGGCGGCGCCTTGCCCGCGAGGCGCTTGAGCTGGCGCTGGTGGTATTCCTGCGACAGCTCGGGCGGCCAATACGGCGCGAAGTTCAGCCCGAGCAGCTCTTCCGAGGTAAAGCCCACCATCTCGCAGAACGCGGGATTCACATAGCTGATGCGGCCCTTGAGGTCGCGCGCGCGCAGGCCGGTGATCAGCGAGTCTTCCATGGCCTTGCGAAACGCCAGCGCCTCGCCCAGGTCGCGCTCGGCGCGCAGGCGCCGGCGGTTGTCGCGCACCAGGATCACCAGCACCGTGCCCAGCGCGATCGACATGGTCGTGACCAGGGCCGTGAGCACGTTGGGGAACACGCTGGGCGCGCGGTGCCAGTGGTCCAGCCGCAGCACCAGCATGTTGCCCGGCAGATCGAGGATCTGCTGGGCCGTGAACACGCGCGTGCCGCGCCAGGCCGCGCCGACCAGCGCCAGCCGCGTGCCGTCGGGCTCGGTGAACGAGACTTCCTGGCTGTGCGCGAGGTTCTTGCTGACCTGGTTGACCAGAATGCTCTGCAGCGAATAGGTGGCGATGATGAAGCCGTCGACGCGGCCGCTGTGCGACAGCGGCAGGCAGACTTCCATCATTTCCGAGCCCAGGCCTTCATTGAGCAGCTGGAAATAGCTGGGCGAATACGCGGGGCCGTTGAGGCGGCGCGCATTGGCGCAGGTCATCTGCGCATGCGACTGGCTGTCGTCGCGCAGGCCTTCTTCCCACTGCGTGGGTCGGTAGGGGGTTTCGGCATACGACTGCAGGCGCACGCGCGCGTCGCGCCATTCGATGCGCAGGATCTCGCGGCGCACCTGCAGCACTTCGGCGGCGCGCGCGCGCCATTCCTGCGGATCGCTGGACTGGGCGCTGAGCGCCTGCAGGTCCTGCAGGTTGCGATTGAGCGCGGCGCGCACATCGGCCACGGCATTCGCGGCATCGCGTTCGAGCCGGTCCTGCACCTGCACCGCCTCGTAGCGGCCCGCGAGCCAGACCAGCGTGATCAGCATGCTCACGACAAGCACCACCAGCACGGTCCACAGCGACCAGCGCCGCCAGGCGCTGCGCCAGCGGCGCCAGGGCCAGCGCGGGGGCGCGGGTTCGGCTTCGGCGCCGGCCTGGCTGCCCTCGGGGTAGCTCGGAAAGGACATCGCGTCGGGCAGGGGCGTCGGAGCACTCATCGGCAGGAATCACAAAATACGGTGTTGCAGGGCGGGCAGCTGGGCGCGCACATGGGCGATGTGCTGGCGGTCGAGCGTGGCCAGCGCCAGCCCCGGGCCTTGCTCGCGCACGGCCAGCACCTGGCCCCAGGGGTCTACCGCCATGCTGTGGCCCCAGGTCTGGCGGCCGTTGGGGTGCAGGCCGCCCTGGGCCGGCGCGAGCACATAGGCCTGGTTCTCTATCGCGCGCGCGCGCAGCAGCACTTCCCAGTGGGCCTGGCCCGTGGTGTGGGTGAAGGCGCTGGGCACCAGCAGCAGGTCGCAGCCGCGCTGGGCATGGGCGCGGTACAGCTCGGGAAAGCGCAGGTCGTAGCAGATGCTCAGGCCCAGGCGCCAGTGTTCTCCGCTGCGGTCGGTGATGTCGAGCCGCACCGGCGTCTGGCCGGCGGCGATCACCTGGGCTTCGTCGTAGCGCTCGCGGCCGTTGTCGTAGCGGAACAGGTGGATCTTGTCGTAGCGCGCCACGCATTCGCCGCCGGGCGAGAACACCAGCGTGCTGTTGCGCACATGCTCGGGGTCGTCGGCTTCCAGCGGCAGCGTACCGCCGACGATCCACAGGTCGAGCTCGCGCGCCGCGCGCGCCAGGAAGTCCTGGATGGGCCCCTGGCCGAAAGCTTCCATGTAGCCGAGCTTGTCGGTGTCGCGCCGTCCCATGGCGCAGAAGTACTCGGGCAGGGCCGCGAGCTCGGCGCCCGCAGCGCGCGCCTGTTGCAGCAGCTGCCAGGCGACTTCGAGGTTCTCGGCCACGTCGGGCGTGGACACCATCTGCAGGGCGGCAACTTTCATGGCGGCGTTTCTCCTCGGGTAGGGGGCGGGGTGCTGGCGCGGGGTTCGGGCTTGAAGGATACGGGGTTGACCTGGGGATCGGACCAGCTGCCATCGATGCGGAATTCCTTGGTGGCGGCCGCGATCAGCGGTCCGCGCAGCAGGATTTGCGCGAGAAAGCTGCTCAGGCCCACGACCGGGTTGATGGCCGTGGCGACCAGCGAAGCCGTGCCGGCGTTGATCTCGGGCACGACCACCACATGCAGGTTCTGCGTTTCGCGGTGCATGTCGGCCTCGCCCTCCATCAGCACCGCGGCGTTGACGCCCTTCATCTGCAGGTTGTTGGTGCGCGCTATGCCCTGGGCGATCTGCACGTCGCCGCGCACGAAGTCAAAGCTGAAGCCCTTGCTGAACACATCGCGGAAGTCCAGCGTCAGGCGCCGCGGCAGGGCCTGCAGGCTCAGCACGCCCAGCAGTTTCGCCAGGCCCGGTTCGGCCTGCAGGAACTGGCCCGACGCCATGTCGAGGTGCATCTGGCCATTGAGCGAGTGGTAGTCGGGCGCCAGCGGCGAGCCGTTCCAGGCGACCTGGCCGTCGAGCCGGCCGCGGCCGTTGCGTATCACGCCGGGCATGGAAAAGCGCGTCAGCAGCGCGCCCGTGTCGGCGATGTCGAGCGCAAAGCGCAGCGCCGTGCGCGGCTGCGCGGGCTGGCCCGGCTGCAGCGCCCAGCTGCCGCTGGCGCGCAACTGGGCTTCGGGACTGGTGATGTTGAACTGAATCAGCTGCCATTCGCGCAGCGCGGGGTTGCCCGGGCTTTCGCGGTTGCGCGCCTGGACTTCGAAGCGCCCCATGGGCCGGCCGAACAGTTCGAGTGCGTCCACGGCGATGTCGAGCGCCGGCAGGCTGCGCGGCTGCGGGCTCAGCAGCGAGTCGACCGCGCTGACCGCGCTTTGCGGCACCGCCAGGCGCGTGAGCCGCGCATAGACCTGGCCCGCGGGGTCGGCCGCATGGCCTTCGCGGTACTCGATCTGGCCGCTGAGTTCGCGCGCCTCCACGGTCGCGTTCCACAGGCCGCCATTGCGCGTGCCGCGCGCGCTGAGCGCGTGCAGCGTGCGGCCGTTCGCCGTGAAGCTCTGGGCGCTGAGCGTCGCGGTGTCGGGCAGATAGCTTTGCAGCGAGGCGGCCGATGCGGCGGTCGTGGAGGTTTGCGCCGCGGCGGCCGGCTCGGACGGGCTCAGGCGCTGCAGCGCCTGCTGCCAGGCGTCGACATCCACCGCGGGCATCGCGACCTGGGCATGCACGCCGCGCGCGGGCATGTCTACGCTGGGCAGGGGGCTGCCTATGGCCAGCGCGCCGCGCAGCACTTTCGCCGGTGTGGTGCCGGCATCGCGCACGTAGTGCAGGCTCGCGAGATCGCCCCATTGCAGCGTGATTTCGTCGTGCAGCGGCGGCAGCTCGGCCTTGCTGGCGGCCGGGGCGACCAACGCGGACGGCGCGAGCGTGTGCGCAAAGCGCAAGGGCAGGGCGGCGGCGGCGGTCTTGCCCAGGGGGCTGGGAAGATCGAGCGCCAGACCCTGCAGGTTGCTGGTGACGGTGATTTCGGGCGTGCCGCGGCGCACGCCCAGGTCCAGCACATAGTCGGCCTGGCCCTGGGCCGCGCCTGCGATATCGGCCAGCAGGCCCAGCTCGGGCGCCGCGCGCAGGCCTTCGGCGCTGGCGCTGCCACTGGCGCGCAGCGCCAGTGGCGACTGGCTCGCGGGTGCCGATGCGGGCAGCACCTGCATGCCGCCCTCGAAACGCAGCGGGCCGCCCAGCGCCTGCGCCTGCACGCCGGCCAGCGAGAAGCCGGTGTCGGAAAACTGCACGTTGCCGCGTATCTGGCTCAGCAGCGGCACTTCGGGCATCAGCCGCAGGCTGTTGCCCGCGAGCGCGACGCTGCCCTGGACTTTCGACTGCTCGAGGTGGTCTATGGGCAGATCGAGCTGCAGCTGCAGCTGCGCCGCGCCGCTGCCCTGCGCATGGTCCAGCACCTGCTGCGTGAAGCCGGCCACGGGCGAGCCGGCGACAAAGCCCAGCATTTCGGCGAGTTCGCCCTGAGCCCGGGCCTTGACCTCGACGCGCGTATGCGACAGGTTGGGAATGCGGGCCTCGATCTGCTGCAGCTGCATGCGCGGGTGGCCGGCGACCCGGCCCTGGGCATTGCGCACGGCCATCGATGCGCGGTCGAACACCAGCTCGCCCGACAGTTGCGTCAGCGCGGGCCAGGGTTTGTCACCCGCGGACTGCAGCCCGGGCGGCACATAGACATAGTTCACGTCATGCACTTCGGCGGCAATGCGGAACTCGCCGTCGCCGCGCTCGAACGGCAGTTTGTCGAGATCGCCCTGCACCTTGAACTGCACGCGGCTGGCCCGGCCGCTTTGCACGCTGTCGCGCACATAGTGGCGCGCATCGGCGGGGATTTCCAGCGGCAGGTAGCGATGCACGCGGCTGCCGTCGGCATTGCGCAGCGTGCCGTTGAGGGTCAGCACGCCGGGAAAGCGCTTGGACGCGTCGCGCCCGGTGTGCCAGGTGGCCTGGGCTTCGCCTTCGGCGTCGGCGTTCGAAAAGCGCATGTCGCTGGCCTGCAGCTCGATCTGTTCGCCCTGCACCTGCCAGCGCAGCGCGCCGCTCAGGTTGTCCAGCGGCAGCACCGGCTCCTCGAACACGCCCGGCAGGCGCAGCGCTCCGCCGGTCATGCTGAGCTGGGCCGAGCCGCCGAGCTGGTTGAGCGAGAACTTCGCCTGCAGGCCTTCCACACCCGGAACGCCCGTGCCCTTGGCCGCGGGTTGGTCGGACAGCGCGAGGTCCTGGACTTCGCCGCTCACTTCATATTGCAGCGGCTTGTCCATGGGCCCGCGCCAGTTCGCCTGCAGCGCCTTGACAATGCCGCGTGGCGCGAGCGCCAGCAGTCGGCTGCGCGCGTCGTCGGCGATGGGCAGGCGGCTCGCGAGCTGGGCTGCGATCGCCAGGTCGAACTGTTCGAAGCGCAGCTCGCCCTGCTCGCCCAGCGCGCCGAATTCGGCGGCCGCGGCATCGGCCTGGCTGTGGCGCAGCGAGAACTGGCTTGCTGGCCAGCGCAGGCCGTCGCCGGTCTCGAACGTCAGCGCCTGGCCTTTGAGTGCATAGCCGCCGGGCAGGCGCGCCACGCTCAGCCGGCCCTGCAGCGCGCGCAGCGCCAGCGGCGGCAGGTCGGGGCGCAGCCGGGTTTCAACGGCACTGAGCACCAGGTCGGTCGTGACCTGCTCGACTTGCCCGCGCTTGATGTCGACCCAGGCGCGCAGCGCGCCGCGGCCCTGTGAGACGCTCGCGCCCTGCAAGTCGATGTACTGGCCCAGGCGCGCGACATCGAGCTGGGCGAAATCCGCATAGGCCTGGCCGGTCCAGCGCCGCCAGTTGCCCGCGTGGGCCGACAGCAGCGGTTGGCGCAGTTGCGCCGACAGCGTGAAACGCGCGCCCCATTCGTTGTCGGGCGTGGCATCGAGCCGTATCTGGTGGCGCCAGCCTTTGTTGCGCACCACGAAGTCGAGGTCTTTCAGCGCCAGCGGCGGCGCCTGGCGCAGTTCATCGGTCCAGCGCAGCTGGCCGCTGCGGATCGCGATCTCGGTCTGCGAGAACAGCCAGTCGGCCGCGGGGTTGTCCTGGCTTTCGCTGGCCGCGGGCAGGGGCAGTCCCGCAATCCACAGCTGGCCCGCGCTGTCGCGCCGCGCCTCGAGCAGCGGCGCATCGATAAAAAGCTGCTCCACGCCCAGGCGCAGCAGCGAGCGCGGCGACACCGCCACCACCACGCGGGGCAGTTCCAGCGCGGGCTGGCCGTCGGCGCCCTGCAGCGCGACCTGGCCGAGTTCGATGACGGGTATCAGCCCTTCGCTGCGCGCCCTGATCGCACCGATGCGCACGGGTACCCCCAGGGTGCGCGCGGCCAGGCTTTCGAGCTGCGGACGGTACTCGCTGATTCGCGGCACAATGAATCCATGGAGCACCCCCCACACGGTGGCGAGCAGCAGCCAGAAGGCCAGCAGCAACCCCAATGACCACCGCGCAACGCCAGCCATCCAGTGAAGCAGGCGTGAGGGGTGCGGTTGAGGTTCGATCATTGGTGGGCAGGTCAGTGCCAGGAATTATCACCCGCTGGGGCCGCAAAGATGCGGCTTCCCGGGGGGATCAGAGGGTTGGCAGCCGGTTTACCGTTATTCCTGTATTGCGCATGCAGACCGTTGACTATTCTCCTTCCGAGCTCGCTCCCGAGGCCCATTCCCGCCTCGCGCATTCCCGTTTTTACCAACGTTTACACCGGCGTTATGCCGAGGAGCTAGGGTTTTTCCCTGAGGGCGTGCCGCAGCGCGCGGGCATGGAGCAGGCGCTCGACGCCTTGTCCCGCCAGGGAATGGACCTCTCGGCCGCGCTGCGCGTGCTGCGCCAGTTGGTGATGGAGCGGCTGCTGCAGCTCGACTGCGCGCAGCAGGCGCCGCTGGCGGTGGTCACGCAGGCCGTGACCCAACTGGCCGAAGTGGCGCTGGACCGCGCCTGCAGCCAGGTGCGCGCCGATCTCGACAGCCGCCATGGTGCGCCCGTAGGCCCCGAAGGCCAGCCGGTGCAGCTGTGGATCGTGGGCATGGGCAAGTTCGGCGCGCGCGAACTCAATGTGTCCAGCGACATCGACCTGATCTATGTCTACGAGCACGAAGGTGAGACCGCGGGCCTGCCCGACGGCCGCGGTCGGCTGTCCAACCACGAATATTTCGGCCGCGCGGTCAAGGGTATCTATGCGCTGGTCGGCGAAGTCACCGAGCACGGCTTCGTGTTCCGCGTCGATCTGGCGCTGCGCCCCAACGGCAATTCGGGGCCGCCGGCAGTCTCGCTGGCCGCGCTCGAGGAATACTTGCAGACCCAGGGCCGCGAGTGGGAGCGCTTCGCCTGGCTCAAGAGCCGCGTGGTCGCGCCGCGCGACAGCGTGCGCTCGCCCGAAGTGCAGGCGCTGCGCGGCGTGGTGCTTCCTTTCGTCTTCCGCCGCTACCTCGACTACAGCGTGTTCGACGCGCTGCGTTCGCTGCACCGCCAGATCCGCGAGCACGCGGCCAAGCGCAGCGCGGGCCATCCCGGTCGCGCCAACGACGTCAAGCTCTCGCGCGGCGGCATACGCGAAATCGAATTCACCGTGCAGCTGCTGCAGGTGGTGCGCGGCGGGCAGTTTCCCGAGCTGCGCTGCCGGCCCACGCTCGAAGCGCTGCAGCGCCTGTCGCGCTCTGGCCTGATGTCGGCCGAGACCGCCGAAGCGCTGGCCCAGGCCTACACCTTTCTGCGCCAGGTCGAGCACCGCATCCAGTACCTCGACGACCAGCAGACCCATGTGCTGCCCACGCGCGACGACGACCTGCTGTGGATTGCCCAGACCATGGGCTATCCCGACTGCAGTCGCTTTCTGCACCAGCTCGACGCCCACCGCGAGCTGGTCGCCGAGGAGTTCGACACGCTGCTCGGCGGCAATGCGCCGCCGCAGTGCAGCAACGGCCAATGCAGCGGCCCGCGTTCGCTGACCGTGGCCACGCCGCAGGAAATCGATGACCTGCTCACGCAGATGCCGCCTCAGTTGTCGGCGCGCGTCGCCGAGTGGCGCGACCACCCGCGCGTCACCAGCCTGCGCGAGGAAACGCGCGCGCGGCTGTTCCGCCTGGTGCAGCGCACCGCGCAGTGGGTTGCCGACGGTAGCGTGGGCGAGGAAGCCGCAGTGCGCCTGATCAACTGGCTCGAACCCTTGCTGCGGCGTGAAAGCTATCTGGCGCTGCTGCTCGAGCGCCCCGCCGTGCACGAGCGCCTGCTGCACCTGCTGGGCGCGGCGCGCTGGCCCGCGCGCTACCTGCTGCAGCACCCGGGCGTGATCGACGAGCTCGCCAGCGATGCCTTGCTGACCGACCGCTTCGTTGCCGCCGACTTCGAGCGCGAGCTCGCGCTGCGCCTGACTTCGCTGCAGACCACGGGCGAGGACGACGACGAAACCCTGCTCAACCTGTTGCGCCGTGCCCACCATGCGGAAATATTCCGCACGCTGGCGCGCGATGTCGAAGGCCGGATCACCGTGGAGCAGGTGGCCGACGATCTGAGCGCGCTCGCCGACAGCGTGCTGCGCGTCACCGGCCAATGGTGCTGGTCGCGCCTCAAGGGCCGCCACCGCGAGGAGCCGCAGTACGGCATCATCGGCTACGGCAAGCTCGGCGGCAAGGAGCTGGGCTATGGCAGCGACCTCGACATCGTGTTCGTGTTCGACGACGACGACGAGCGCGCGCCCGAAGTCTATGCGGCCTTCGTGCGCAAGCTGATCAATTGGCTCACCGTGAAGACCGGCGAAGGCGACCTGTTCGAGATCGATACCGCGCTGCGTCCCAACGGCAGCTCGGGCCTGCTGGTCACGGGTTTCGACGCCTATGCGAAGTACCAGCAGCAGCGCGGCAGCAATACCGCCTGGACCTGGGAACACCAGGCCATGACGCGCGCGCGCTTCGTGCTCGGCAGCGATTCGCTGCGCCAACGCTTCGACGCGGTGCGCGAAGCCGTGATCTCCGCGCCGCGCAATCCCGAGCTGCTGCGCGCTGAAATCGTCGCCATGCGCGCCCGCGTGCGCGCCGCCCATCCGGTGCGCGGCCAGCTGTTCGACGTCAAGCACAGTCCCGGAGGCATGGTCGACGCGGAATTCGCCGTGCAGTATCTGGTGCTGCTGTGCTCGCGCGAGCACCCGCAGCTGCTGATCAACATCGGCAATATCACACTGCTGCGCCACGCCGAGGCAGCGGGCCTGCTGCCGCCTGGCGTCGGCCTGGCCGCGGCCGACGCCTACCGCGCGTTGCGCCGCATCCAGCACAAGGCCCGGCTCGACGAGTCCAGCGGCCAGGTCGAGCTGCAGACCGCCGTGGCGCACCGCGATGCGGTGCTGGCGCTGTGGCGCGCGGTGTTCGGCACACCCGACAGCGGGGATCTCGCGCCCGGCCTCAGCGCCCATATTTGAAATCAAACGTTAATTGATCTGCGTCTTACACCCCCGCCCGGTGCCGCTTTGCGGCCTGGGTGCGGGCCTGTTTGGCTCGGGCAGGCTTTGGGCGAAAGCGTTGGCCGCTGCCGGGTGCGCATGCGGCGGTGTGAGAATTTCAGGGACGTTTTAGCGATTGGTTACAGTTTTGGGGCTGCATTGGCTGGAACTTTGGCGCAGACTCATCCTCAATCACTTTGAGCGTGCACAAGCAAAGCCTGGAGCACCAAACCTTTTACTGTTGCGAAGCCTTTGAGGACCTGATCCTTATAGACCCCCTGAAGCGCTTCTCCTCCCTCCCTCTCTTTATTCGTTTCGGGATGCTTCGCAACTTTTTTATTCGATGAAAAATGGCCTCCGCAAGGAGGCCATTTTTTGTTTGTCGTGCTGAAACCGTTCAGGCGACAGGCACGGTGTCCTTGAAGCTCGCACGCAATGCCAGCTTGTCGGTCAGGCGCGCGAGGTTGGGGTGGTCGTCGCGCCAGGTCAGTTGCGGGAAGCGGAACGCGAGCCAGTCGAGCGCGCAGCCCGTGGCGATGTCGGCCAGCGTCATATGGATGCCGCAGCAAAACGGCTTGTCGCCCAGGGCCTTGGACATCGCCTGCAGGCTGGCATCGACCTTGCCCAGCTGGCGGTCTATCCAGGCCTGGCTGCGTTCGCCGTCGCCGCGTCCCGGCCAGGTGGCTTCGAGGCGGGCGAGCACGCCGGCATCGAGCAGGCCGTCGGCCAGCGCTTCCCAGGTCTTGACGTCGGCGCGCTCGCGGCCGCTGGGCGGCAGCAGCTTGCCCACGGGCGACAGCGTGTCGAGGTACTCGACGATCACGCGCGAGTCGAAAAGCGCCAGTTCATGGCCTTCGATCATCAGCCGCGGCACCTTGCCCAGCGGGTTGCTGGCGCTGACCGCGGCATCGGCGGCCCAGACGTTGTCGATCTCGAACTGATAGTCGAGCTTTTTCTCGGCCATCACGACACGCACTTTGCGCACGTAGGGACTGCTGGTGGTACCGATCAATTTCATAGTGCGAATTTCCATGGCGCGGGACCCGGCAAGTGCCGGCTGGATGATTCTATCGGCAGCCATGCGCGGCATGGGATTTGGCATGCCCCCTACAATTGAGGGCATGAGCTTTTCCACCATTTCCGCCCTCTCCCCGCTCGACGGCCGTTACGCCGCGAAACTCTCCGCCCTGCGCCCGATCATGAGCGAACAGGGGTACATGCACCGCCGGGTGCAGGTGGAGATCGCCTGGTTCATCGCGCTGTCCGACGCCGGCTTCGAAGAATTCAAGCCGCTGTCCATTGGCGCGCGCGCCTATCTGCTGGGCCTGGTGAAGAACTTCAGCGAATCCGACGCCGAAGCCATCAAGGAAATCGAAAAGACCACCAACCACGACGTCAAGGCCGTGGAATACTGGATCAAGTCCAAGTTCGAGGCGCGTCCCGAACTCGAGAAGGCTTCCGAATTCGTGCACTTCGCCTGCACCAGCGAAGACATCAACAACACCAGCCATGCGCTGCAACTGCGCGTCGGCCGCGACATGGTCGTGCTGCCCGCGCTCGACCGCATCGTGCTCAAGCTGCGCGAAATGGCGCATCAGTACGCTGACGTCCCCATGCTCAGCCGCACCCACGGCCAGACCGCGAGCCCGACCACCGTCGGCAAGGAAATGGCCAACGTCGTGGTGCGCCTGCAGGCCGCCGTGGACCGCATCGCCAGCGTCAAGATCCTGGGCAAGATGAACGGCGCCGTGGGCAACTACAACGCCCACCTGTCGGCCTGGCCCGAGTTCGACTGGGAAGCGTTCAGCAAGAAAGTCATCGAAAGCCCCGAACCCAACGGCCTGGGCCTGACCTTCCAGCCCTACTCGATCCAGATCGAGCCGCATGACTACATGGCCGAGCTGTTCGACGCCGTGGCGCGCGCCGACACCATTCTGATCGACCTGTCGCGCGACATCTGGGGCTATGTCTCGCTGGGCTACTTCAAGCAGCGCCTGAAGGCCGGCGAAATCGGTTCCTCGACCATGCCGCACAAGGTCAACCCCATCGACTTCGAGAACGCCGAAGGCAACCTGGGCCTGGCCAACGCCGTGCTCAAGCACCTGTCCGAAAAGCTGCCCGTGAGCCGTTGGCAGCGTGACCTGACCGATTCCACGGTGCTGCGCAACATTGGCGTCGCACTGGGCTACGCCACGCTGGCCTACACCTCGCTGATGACCGGCCTCAACAAGCTCGAACTCAATGAAGAGAAGCTCGCCGAAGACCTGGACAACGCCTGGGAAGTGCTGGCCGAGCCCATCCAGACCGTGATGCGCCGCTATGGCGTGCAGGGCGCGTACGAGAAGCTCAAGGAAGTCACGCGCGGCAAGACCGTTCAGGCCGAAGACCTGCATCGCCTGATCAACGGCCTCGAAATCCCCCAGGCCGACAAGGACCGTCTGCTGGCGATGACGCCCGCTTCCTATGTCGGCAAGGCCGCCGAGCTCGCGCGCCGGGTTTGAGTTCCTCCCCGAGTCCATGCCCCTGAGGGCATGCGCTGGGTTTCAATGTCGCAATGCCCGTCCATCCTTTGACAGGCGCAGGACCAACGGTTTGGAGCGCCTGCTCCCGCGCCGTTGGCCGCGAGTGCTCCCACGCCGTTCGCCCTGCGCCTGTCGAAGGGCATTTCAGGGCTTAGCCTGTGTTTGATCCATTGCCGGATCAATTCTTTTTCTCGACCCCAACGGCGCGCCCATGGCCCTCAAATCCACCATCTTCAAGGCCAATCTCCAGATTGCCGACATCGACCATGGCTACTACGCCGATCATGCGCTGACGCTGGCTCGCCACCCGAGCGAGACCGACGACCGCATGATGGCGCGCCTGGTCGCGCTGGCGCTCAATGCCCACCAGCTCAACGACCTGTGCAATGGCGACGCGACGCTGAGCTTTGGCGCCGGCCTGTCCGATCCCGAAGATCCGGATGTGTCGCTGACCGACTACACGGGCCGCAAGCGCCTGTGGATCGAAGTCGGCCAGCCCGAGGACAAGCCCATTGCCAAGGCCTGCAGCAAGTCGGACCAGGTGCTGCTGTATCCGTTCAGCCACTCGGCCGACGTCTGGTGGCGCGGCATTGAAAGCAAGTTCAGCCGCCTGCCCAAGCTGCAGGTTTGGCGCCTGCCGTCCGAAACCGCCCCCGAACTGGCCCAGCTCGCCGAGCGCAGCATGCAGCTGCAGGCCACGATCCAGGAAGGCAGCATCACGCTCAGCAGCAAGCTGGGCAGCGTGGTGGTCGAGCCGATTCGCTGGAAGTAGATCGACCGCTCAGCGTCCCTGGCCCGACTTGTTTTCCGCGGCCCGCTCGGCGTAGCGGTTGAAGCGCCAGGCCGAGTTTTCTATGGTGATGCGGCGCCAGACGCTGCGTTTCTCTATCGGGTCGAAGCCCGGCCACAGCTGCACTTCCTCGAAGGTGCGGCCGCAGCCCTTGCACAGGTTGTCGCCCTGGCTGGTCGAGCAGATGGCAATGCAGGGGGTGTCGGGCGTGGTGTCGTACCAGGCGAGCCATGCGGCCTGGGCATGCGAAGGCACCTCGGCGGCGTCGACTTCGCTCGCATGGCGAAAGATCATCAGCGCATAGACATCGGCCAGCGCCCGGGCTTCGGCCGCGAGCAGTACGCCGTCGGGCGACGGTTTTTTGTGGCGCCAGTAGTTGATGGCTGCCTCGATGTCGGTGATGTGGATTCCTGCCATGGGGGGTGCGAACAATGCGGCCCTGGATCATAAGCTGCGTGTCGCCGACGCTACGGCGCCATGGCTTTTGGCGCCCAGGTCTCCCGCAAAAAAACAGGTTTATGCCGAAAGCGTCGCTAAATGTGTTCAAATCTCGAGCTTCGAAGGGGAGTAGCTCTCGTTGCGATGTCCGGCGTGCCGGTCCATCGGGCGTGCGCCGAGGTCGTCAATACGAAGCGCAAGCTTCCGGCCTCGCGGGTTCCGTGCAAAACGGTGCCGAGCAAGACCTTTGAGAGACCGGTGTGCTGGTCTGTCAAAGTATTTCCCTTCGGCCCAGCTTCCTGGTTCTGGCTGTCGCAGGAAAGTGCTTGAGAGTTAGCGCATCCGCTTCCTTCCGACGCGGGGGAATCCGTTCCAGGCTCAGAGGCCTCGGGTTCCTGCCGCTTTATGGCATTCGACTACGAGGTTTTTATGGATTTGGACTTCCTCACGCATACGCCGTTCTGGATTGCACTGGGACAGATCATCATCATCGACATTCTGCTCGGTGGCGATAACGCGGTGGTGATTGCACTGGCCTGCCGCAAGCTGCCGCCAGAGCAGCGCAAAAAGGGCATCATCTGGGGCACGGCGGGTGCCATCGTGCTGCGCGTGATCCTGATCGCCTTCGCGATGACGCTGCTGGCCCTGCCTTTCCTGAAGTTCGTTGGCGCGCTGCTGCTGGTGTGGATCGGCGTCAAGCTGCTCGCTCCCGATGAAGACGCGCACGACGGCATCCAGGGCAGCGACAAGCTGCTGGCCGCGATCAAGACCATCATCGTCGCCGACCTGGTGATGAGCGTGGACAACGTGATCGCCATCGCCGGTGCCGCACAGAGCTCGGGCGAACACCAGATGCTGCTGGTCACGCTGGGTCTGCTGATCTCCATCCCGATCATCGTCTGGGGCTCGCAGCTGGTCATCACGCTGATGGACCGCTTCCCCATGATCATCGTCGCCGGCGGCATGCTGCTGGGCTGGATTGCCGGCGGCATGCTGGTGTCCGATCCGGTCTTCGCGAACACCGAAAAGTGGCTGTGGATGCCCAAGCTGGAACAGACCAAGATGCTGCAGTACGGTGCCCAGATCGTGGGTGCGCTGCTGGTGCTGGCCATCGGCAAGTACGTCGCTTCGCGCAAGCCCAAGGCCGCCCACGGCTCCGGCCACGCCTGATGTGGCAGGGTCTGCGGCAGGCACCAGCCCGCGCCGCAGGCCTTTCTCTTGCCAAGGCAGGCCCTCCCCGGCCTGCCTTTTTCATTGGCGCAGCCAGACCGGAGTCCTCTTGAACCGCACTACCTTCATTGTCTATGTGGACGACGCGTCGCACGCGTTGCCGCTGCTCACGTCGTTGGCGACCTCGTTCGAGGCCACCAACCCCCGCTGGCTGCTGGTCGCCTGCGCGCCCCGCATCACCCACCGCGCAAGCAAGTGGGCCAGCCATCGCAGCCGCGAAAACTGGCGCAATCAATGGGCCGACAAGCTGTTTGCCCAGCTCGCACCGAGCCTGCAGCGACCCGGGTCGCAGGCGGATGTGACCCAGCTGCTGGCGCGCCAGCCCCTGCCGGAGCTGCTGACCGAACTGCAACAGACCTACGGCCAGGTGCAGGTCGTCGACGCGCGCCGTCCCAAGCGCGAAGAGCCCGCGCCGCAGCGCTGGGGTACTTCGGGCCTGATCGCGGGCATTGGCAGCCTGCTGGCGTGGACACTGGGCGAAGCCATCGCCTGATCGGCGCCGCCCTCCGCGGTAAAGGGCGGCTTGAAATCCGTTCGGCCTGGGCCGCATCCCGTTCGGGCTGAGCTTCATCCCGTTCGGGCTGAGCCTGTCGAAGCCCGCGCTGCTATGCTGGCAGCATGAAACTTCTCATCCAATGGTTCCTCTACGCCGCCGCGCTGCTTGCCGTGGCGGCCATCTATGGTGGCGTCGAAATCCGCAGCTTCGGCGCGGCGATGATCGCTGCGCTGGTCATAGGCCTGCTCAACGCCGTGGTGCGGCCGGTGCTGGTGGTGCTGACGCTGCCGGTCACGCTGATCACGCTGGGACTGTTCCTGTTCGTGGTCAACGCGCTGATGTTCTGGGCCGCGGCCAGCGTGCTCGACGGCATACAGGTCAGCGGCTTTGGCGCGGCGTTTCTGGGCTCGCTGATCTACTCGGCGCTGGGCCTGGTGATCGATTCAGCGCTCCGCCGTCTGTTCCCGTAAAAGCTCCTGCGTCGCGCGCAGGCGGGTGTCGATGATCGATGCCTCGAAGTGGTCGTTCTGCGAGCCTGCGCGCCTGGCCATTTCCTGGCCGGCGCGGAAGCGGTCCACCGCCGCCGCATAGTCGTAGTGCGCGGCCTGGGCCTCGCCTTCGGCGCGCAGCGCGCGCAAGGGCTGGTTCTGCGCCTGCCACACCTGTGCGATCGCCTGCCAGGCCGCGGCATCGCGCGGATAGAGCGTGACCCAGGTCTGCAGCGGGCTGGCCATGCTTTGCGCCTGGCCCAGGCGCAGCAGGATCTGCGTGCGCAGCAGCAGCACGGGGCGCGAAGGCTTGTCGGCCTTGTCGTCGATTTCCGTCACCGGTGCCAGCGCCTGCAGCGCTGCCTGTGGCTGGCCTGCGGCAAGTTCCAGTTCGGCCGCGAGCAGGCCCGCCTGGCGCAGGCCTGCGCCATCGCCGGCGAGCGCCTGGGTGAGCGCCGGCAAGCCGGCGCGCGCCGGAGCGTAGTCCTGCAATTGAATGTGCGACAGCACCGCCGCATAGAGGCCGGCCACGCGCTGGGCCTGCGACTGCGCCGCAAATCCGCTCGATTCCGGCAGGCGCGTCCATTGGCGCAGCACATCCACCCCGGGGCGCGACAGCACGCGCGCGCGCGCGGCCATCATGCCGTGCTCCAGCGATGGCGCGGGCTGGGTCTGCGGCTGGCCCGCGGGCAGCCGCGACTGCATGTCTGAAATGCGTTCACTGGTCAGCGGGTGGCTGCGCAGATAGGGCCAGCTGCCGTTGTCGTTGAGCCGGTTGGCCTGCTGCAGCTTGTCGAACATGCCGACCATGCCCTGGGCCGAAAACCCCGCGGGCGCCATCAGGCCGTAGCCCATGCGGTCGGCTTCGCGCTCCATGTCGCGCGAGAAATTGAGCTGGTTCTGCACCATGGCCGCCTGGCCGCCTATCATCAGCGCCTGGGCCGCGTCGGGGCTCTTGGACGCGGCCAGCGCGCCCAGGATCATCGAGGCGATCATCAGCGGCGTATGCCGGCTTTGGCCGGCGATCATGCGCGCGATATGCCGCTGGCTCACATGGCTCAGTTCATGGGCCAGCACCGAGGCCAGTTCGTCGCGCGTGCCGACCACGCCGATCAGCCCGAGGTGCACGCCAAAATAGCCGCCGGGCAGCGCGAACGCATTCACCGACCTGTCGCGACCCAGCAGGATCTGCCAGGCAAAGCGCTCATCGAGCTCGGGCGACAGCTCGCCGCGCGCGCGCGCCGCGGCCAGCAGCGGCTTCCATATGCCTTCGACATATTCCTGCAGCGGTGCATCCTCGAGATAGTCGGGGTCGCGGTACAGCGAGCGGATGATGCGGTCGCCCATGCGCCGCTCGTCGCTGGTGGTGATGCTCGCGCCGTCGCCCAGCGTGGGCAGCTGGAGCTGGGCCGCGAGCGGCGGAGGCAGCAGCGTGGCGCCGGTGATGGCCAGCGCGAGCAGCATGCGCAAGGGTTTTTGTCGGGAAAAAAGCATTGTTTGCAACCTGGGGGCATCGCCGAGGGGCTCGGCGGTGGCTGTGGCACACCCCACTATGATGCCTTGATTGACTTAACGTTCCGTCGGACGGCGCCCCGCGCGCTGCCCGACCCCAGCACCATGACTTCTCCGCTCACCCATTTCGACGCCCAGGGCCAGGCCCATATGGTCGATGTCGCCGCAAAGGCCGCGACCCACCGCATAGCGATTGCCGAAGGCCGAATCATCATGCTGCCCGCAACGCTGGCCCTGATCGCCTCGGGCAGCGCAAAGAAAGGCGACGTGCTGGGCATTGCGCGCATCGCGGGCATCATGGCCGCGAAAAAGACCAGTGATTTGATTCCGCTATGCCATCCCTTGGCGCTGACGCGTGTGGCTGTCGATTTTGAATTGATTGAGGCCGACAATGCCGTCGAATGCCGCGCCACGGTGGAAACCGTGGGGCCTACGGGCGTTGAAATGGAAGCGCTGACGGCGGTGCAGATCGCGCTGCTGACCATCTACGACATGTGCAAAGCCGCGGACCGGGGAATGACCATCTCCGGCGTGCGCGTGCTGGAGAAGCATGGGGGGAAGTCGGGGTCGTGGCAGGTTGCGTGATTAGACAAGATAAAACGGCCTACCGAATATCGGTAGGCCGTAGACAGCACTATATTGTCAGTATCCTATCCTTTGTGTCGATAGGAGCTGGCTCAAGTGTCGATTAGAAGGTACCAGCAATGGCTGCAGCAGTAGTGCAGCTGCTTGGAAGGAGCTTTTTCAGAGAAGCTGAAGCAGCTTCAAGAACGGTGCATTTCATACCGCCAATTTGCTTGCCGGACAATGCTGTCATAGCTGCGACGTTGGCGATTGCCGTGCCGTCTGCCTGCACAGGAACGAAGTAAACATTGTGATCACCTGCGGGCAACCCCAGGTCTTTTGACGCAGCATCGTTAGCTACTACGGTCAAAGTCAGTCGCGCCACACCGAGGTCATTTGTCGCAATGGAAGTTACATACTTGCCTGCAGCAGGTTTCCCAGCATCAGCGCCAGTTTTTGCGGGAATTTCACAACCCCAGCCGCCTGGACCGGGATTGGTTGCCGTCAGGTCGTCCATGGTAGTTTGATATTTCGCTGACACGTCTGCACGACATGCGGAACCCTGCAGAACGACTTCAGAGAAGCGTGCTTTTTGCATGTAGGTCTGATACGCCGGCAGTGCCACGGCCGCCAAAATACCAATGATCGCCACAACGATCATCAGTTCGATCAAGGTAAAACCTTGCTGGATAGAACGCTTCATGTAAAGCTCCTGAGTAAAAAATTAGGTAACCCACATCAGCAATTGTTGTGCCAATGCGCGTTCGGTGATCTGTCCTCTGCGCAGGCAAGTTTTGCTTGCAAGTCCAGCGACATTCCAACATTTTCTGACAAGTTTGCCGCAGGCGTATGACAAAGTTGTCATGGCTGTGGGTATCGTGCCAAAAGATGTCACTCTTGACCCTGCGCAGGGCCTCAGGTGGCGGGGTGTAGCAGGATGAAGTGCAGCCGCGTGCCCGCCAGTTCGATCAGGTCGTCATGCTGCAGCGGCCGGGGATCAGAGCCCACGGCCAGGCCGTTGAGGCGCAGGCTGCCGTCCGAGCCTTCGGTGCGCGCGACTGTGAAGCCTGTTGCCTTGCGCGTGATCGCGGCCACGGCCACGCCGGGCTTGCCCAGGGTGGTCACGGGCTTGACCAGCGCCACTTCGCGTGCGGCATCGCCTTCAATGCGCAGGCAGGCGGGCTGGGCCGCAGCCGCGGTCGCGGCCCAGGCCGCATATTCCTCGGGGGTGAACTGCAGGCTCAACTGGTACTGGCCGATGTGCAGCTGATCGTCATGCTGCAGTTCCTGGCGCGTGATGCGCTGCTGGTTCACATAAGTGCCGTTGGTGCTGTGCAGGTCTTCGATGGTGACGCGGCCGTCCACGCAATGCAGCAGCGCATGCTCGCCGCTGACGGCCAGATTGCTGATCACGATGTCGTTGTAAGGCCGCCGCCCGAGCGTGGTGCGCTCCTTGGTCAGCGCGACTTCCTTGATGATGGTTCCGTCAATTGAAATGACCAGGCTGGGCATGCACGGGACTCCTGCGGGTGATGGGCGCACAGCCTTGAGTGAAGGCAGGCAACGGGGAAGTTTAGAGGGTTTTGCAGGGCATGGCCGGCCGCGCGGCGGGACGTGAAGCGCGGTCAGCGCGCGGGCGCGGGCGCGGGCTCGACGCTTGCAAGAATGACGCTGATGTTGTCATGACCACCGAGCGCGTTGGCGCGCGCTATCAATTGCTCCGCTTGCCGGGCCAGCGGCTCGGGCGTGGCCAGCAGCGCTGCGATCTCGCCTGCGGTCAGCAGGTCGCTGAGGCCGTCGGAGCACAGCAGGATGCGGTCGCCGGCTTCGAGCATCTGCTCGTGCAGCGTGGGCCGCGCACGTTCGGCGACCCCGAGCGCGCGCGTGACCAGATGGCCCAGGCCGGACTGCGCTGCGGCGTCGGCGCTGATCTGGCCGGCATCTATCTGTTCCTGCAGCCAGGAATGATCGCTGGTGAGCTGCGTCAGCGTCTCGCCGCGCCACAGATAGGCGCGCGAGTCGCCGAGGTGGGCCAGGACCAGGCGGTCCTGCACGAACACCGCCGCGACCACGGTGGCCCCCATGCCCTGGCAATCGGCATGTTCGCGCGCATGCGCACGCACGGATGTGTTCGCGGCCTGCACGCAATGCTCGAGCGCGCGGTGCACCACTGCCATGCGCGGCGGCTGGCTTTTTTTCGCCGACTTGAGCGCGCTGTGCTGCAGCGACTGCGTGATGCACTGCACCGCGAGCGCGCTGGCGACTTCTCCGGCGCGATATCCGCCCATGCCGTCGGCAAGCACCGCCACGGACCAGACGGTGTCCACCTCGATATGCACGGCATCTTCGTTGTTCGGACGCACCATGCCCGGGTCGGTGCGCTGCGCAAATGCGTAGCGCCACTGCGGTTGTGGCGGAGAGGGGCGGCAAAAGCGCAGGAGCACAGGCAGATGGGTTGGAAGGGCAGGGACGGACGCATCGGATTGGTGCGAACCCGGCGATTGTCCCGGGGGAGGCAATGACCCTTTGACTTTTGGGGCCCATGGTAGCGCGCGCCCATGAAAAAAGGATGGTGCCCTGCGCGCCATCACGGTGCGAAAAGCATCCATCCCTTGTCCTGCGGACTGCGCTGCGAGAGCGCGGCCCCAGGCGGCATCAAGCCTTGAAGATCAGATCAGGCCCTTGAGCAGACGCGCCATTTCCGACGGGTTGCGGGTGATCGTGAAGCCGCACTCTTCCATGATGGCGAGCTTGGCGTCGGCCGTGTCGGCACCACCGGAGATCAGCGCGCCGGCGTGGCCCATGCGCTTGCCCGGAGGGGCGGTGACACCGGCGATGAAGCCGACGATAGGCTTCTTCATATTGGCCTTGCACCACATGGCGGCTTCGGCTTCATCGGGTCCGCCGATTTCACCGATCATGATCACGGCGTCGGTGTCCGGATCGTCGTTGAAGGCCTTCATCACGTCGATGTGCTTGAGACCGTTGATCGGGTCGCCACCGATGCCGACAGCCGACGACTGGCCAATGCCCAGTTCGGTCAGTTGTGCCACGGCTTCATAGGTCAGCGTGCCGGAGCGCGAGACCACGCCGATGCGGCCCTTCTTGTGGATGTGACCGGGCATGATGCCGATCTTGATCTCGTCGGGCGTGATCAGACCGGGGCAGTTGGGGCCCAGCAGCAGGGTCTTCTTGCCGCCGGCAGCTTCCTTGGCCTTCATGCGGTTGCGCACTTCGAGCATGTCACGGACTGGAATGCCTTCGGTGATGCAGATTGCCAGGTCCAGGTCGGCTTCGACGGCTTCCCAGATCGCGGCAGCAGCGCCAGCGGGCGGCACGTAGATCACCGACACGGTTGCGCCGGTCTGGTGAGCGGCTTCCTTGACGGAACCGTAGATTGGGATGTTGAAGATCGACTCGCCGGCCTTCTTGGGGTTCACGCCCGCGACGAAGGCATTCTTGCCGTTCGCGTATTCCTGGCACTTTTCAGTGTGGAACTGGCCTGTCTTGCCGGTGATGCCCTGGGTGATGACTTTGGTGTCTTTGTTGATATAGATCGACATGTTGCTCTCTCCAGGGTCTATTACTTGACGGCTTCGACAATCTTGGTGGCAGCTTCAGCCATGGTGTCGGCCGAGATGATGGGCAGACCGGATTCGGCCAGCATCTTCTTGCCCAGCACTTCGTTCGTGCCCTTCATGCGAACCACCAGCGGCACTTGCAGGTTCACGGCCTTGCAAGCCGTGATCACGCCCGTGGCGATGGTGTCGCACTTCATGATGCCGCCGAAGATGTTGACCAGAATGCCTTCGACCTTGGGGTTCTTCAGCATGATCTTGAAGGCTTCGGTGACCTTCTCGGGAGTGGCGCCGCCGCCCACGTCCAGGAAGTTGGCCGGTTCGCCGCCGAACAGCTTGATGGTGTCCATGGTCGCCATGGCCAGGCCGGCGCCGTTGACCAGGCAGCCGATGTTGCCGTCGAGCGAGATGTAGGCCAGATCGAACTTCGAGGCTTCGACTTCGGCTGGATCTTCTTCGTCCAGGTCGCGGAAGGCAACGATTTCGGGGTGGCGGAACAGCGCGTTGGGGTCGAAGTTGAACTTCGCGTCCAGGGCGGTGATGGTGCCCTTGCCGTCGCGGTTCAGCGGGTTGATTTCAACCAGCGACGCGTCGGTGTCCATGTAGCACTTGTAGACCTTCTGGCACACGTCGATGAACGATGCCACCGAGTCCGCAGGCATGCCGATGCCCTTGGCGAGTTCTTCGCCATTGGCCTGGGTGAAACCTTGCAGGGGGTCGACCATCACGGTGATGATCTTCTCGGGAGTGGAGTGGGCCACTTCCTCGATGTCCATGCCGCCTTCGCTGGAGGCAATGAACGCCACCTTCTGCGTGGCACGGTCGGTCACTGCCGACAGATAGTATTCTTGCTGGATGTCGGCGCCGTCTTCGATGTACAGGCGGCGGACCTTCTGGCCTTCGGGGCCGGTCTGGTGCGTGACGAGCTGCATGCCGAGGATTTCGCCGGCGATGCGCTTGACGTCTTCAATGGTCTTTGCGACCTTGACGCCGCCGCCCTTGCCGCGGCCGCCCGCGTGGATCTGGGCCTTCACGACCCACACTGGGCCGCCAAGCTTTTGAGCCGCTTCGACGGCTTCTTGTACGGTGAATGCAGGAATGCCGCGCGGAACGGGCACGCCGAACGTACGCAAGATTTCCTTGCCTTGATATTCATGAATCTTCATGAGCTGTCTCTCTCTCAGGAATGGTGGTTTACCCGGTTGCCATAATGCTGTCTGGCCGCGGGCGTGGGACATGGCAATCCGGGAATGTATCATGCTGCGATGCACCATCCCTGGTGTAAAACTACTAACCCATATACTGGCTTTAGTGCTGCCCACGTAGTTCTAGGCCGGTAACGATTGCAGGAGTTTTCCATGTCCAAAGTCTTCATCGACGGCGAAGCCGGCACCACGGGTCTGCAGATCCGCGAAAGACTGCAGGCAATGCCCGGCGTAGAGCTGGTCAGCATTGCCCCCGAACTGCGCAAGGACCCGGCCGCCAAGCGTGCCCTGGTTGCCGGCGTGGACCTGGTGATCCTGTGCCTGCACGACGACGCCGCGCGCGAGACTGCAGCCATGGTCGATGCCATCGAGCAGGAGACCGGCCGCGTCATCAAGATCATCGATGCCTCCACGGCCCACCGCACGGCACCGGGCTGGGTCTATGGCTTTCCCGAGCTCTGCGATGGTCAGCTCGAATCCGTGAAGAACGCGACGCGCGTCTCCAACCCCGGCTGCTACGCGACCGGCGCAATCGCGCTGCTGCGTCCGCTGGTCGATGCCGGCCTGCTGCCCGCGGACGCTGGCGTGAGCCTGCCTTCGGTGTCGGGTTATTCGGGCGGTGGCCGTCCGATGATAGAAGCCTATGAGGCCGGCACGGCGGCGCCCTACGAAACCTATGCGCTGGGTCTGTCGCACAAGCATGTGCCCGAAATCATGCGCTACACCGGCCTCACGCGCCGTCCGCTGTTCATTCCCGCGGTGGGCAACTTCGCCCAGGGCATGCTGGTGCAGCTGCCCCTGCATCTCGACCTGCTGCCCGGCGCGCCCAAGGCCGCCGACCTGCATGATGCGCTGGCCAGCCATTACGCGCGCACCGCGACGCCCGAGCAATGGGTGTCGGTGCTGGCGCCCACCGACGACGGCAAGCTGGCCGCCGACACGCTGGCCAATACCAACAAGCTCGAACTGCGCGTGTTTGCCAACGAGCAATACCGCCAGGCCGTGCTGATCGCCCGCCTCGACAACCTGGGCAAGGGCGCGAGCGGCGCGGCGGTGCAGAACATGCAGCTCATGCTTGGAATCTGAGGAGTGCGCGGCCCATAGGTCGCGCCAGGGGCCCGCTGCTTGGATTTACCTGAGGGCAGGCCGTTCATCCTTCGACCAGCTCAGGACGAACGGGGACTGAACGAAGACCGGCTCTGGGACTCGCCTCAGTCCGAGGCGTCTTCCGGCACCTGTCCCGCCACCACCTTGCGCACTACTTCGCCGGAAAACCCGCGGCTGGCGAGAAAACGCATCTGCTTGAGCTTTTCCTGCGGCGTTTCGGCCGGTGCGCCGAAGCGTTGGCGCCAGATCGTGCAGGCGCGCTGCCATTCGGTGGCGCGCAGCTCCTGCGTGGCGGCGCGCACGGTGTCGTCGTCCAGGCCCTTGCTGCGCATTTCCTGCACCACGCGCGCCGTGCCCAGTTTGCTGCCGCGGCGGTAGGCGACGGACTGCGCGACGCGTTCGGGATTGATGAAATTCTTGGCTTCGAGCTCGTCGAGCATGGCCGTGAGGTCGTCGCCTTCGGCGACATGGGCCGCGAGCTTGCGCTCGAGTTCGAGCCGGGAATGCTCGCGCTGGGCCAGCAGGCGCAGCGCGCGGCCCTTGAGGGAGAGAGTGGCAAAACCCATGGTCTGAAAAGCCGCCGGCCGAACCGCGGCGTGCGGTCCGGCCGGCGCGGTGCTTACTCGTCAGCGGCCGCGGCCTTGTCGGCCTTTTCCGCTTTTTCGGCTGCCTTGTCGGTCTTCGACGGCTTGCCTGCAGCGGGTGGGGGCGTGGTGCCGGCGAGCAGCGAGATGCCCAGGCCTTCGCGCACGCGGTTCTCGATCTCGTGCGCCAGGTCGGGATTCTCGCGCAGGAATTCACGCGCGTTGTCGCGGCCCTGGCCGATCTTCTCGCCACGGTAGGCGTACCAGGCACCCGATTTGTCGAGGATCTTGGCTTCCACGCCCATGTCGATGATTTCGCCTTCGCGCGAGATGCCTTCGCCGAACAGGATGTCGAACTCGGCGGTCTTGAACGGCGGGCTGACCTTGTTCTTCACCACCTTGACGCGGGTTTCGTTGCCGATCGCGTTGTCGCCCTTCTTGATCGTGCCGGTGCGGCGGATGTCCAGGCGCACGGAAGCGTAGAACTTGAGCGCATTGCCGCCGGTGGTGGTTTCGGGCGAGCCGAACATCACGCCGATCTTCATGCGGATCTGGTTGATGAAGATGACCATGCAATTGGTCTTCTTGATCGTCGCCGTGAGCTTGCGCAGCGCCTGGCTCATCAGTCGGGCCTGCAGGCCGGGCAGGGCGTCGCCCATTTCGCCTTCGATTTCGGCCTTGGGCGTGAGCGCCGCGACCGAGTCGATGACGATCAGGTCGACCGCGCCCGAACGCACCAGGCTGTCGACGATCTCGAGCGCCTGTTCGCCGGTGTCGGGCTGGCTGATCAGCAGGTCGGACAGCTGCACGCCCAGCTTCTGGGCGTACTGCACGTCGAGCGCATGTTCTGCGTCGACAAACGCACACTGGCCGCCGATCTTCTGCATCTCGGCAATGACCTGCAGCGTCAGCGTGGTCTTGCCCGAGGATTCCGGGCCGTAGATTTCAACCACGCGGCCGCGCGGCAGGCCGCCTACGCCCAGCGCGATGTCCAGGCCCAGCGAGCCGGTCGACACGACCTGGATGTCTTCGATGACTTCGCCTTCGCCCAGGCGCATGATGGTGCCCTTGCCGAACTGCTTCTCGATCTGCGCCAATGCGGCTTGCAGGGCCTTGGCCTTTTCGGTGTTGGCGGCGATGGCGGGATTGGTGCCCTTGACAGTGGTGACGTCCATGAAAAACTCCTAGAAAGCAATGATTTTGGATAGCACCGACTGTCTGTTGTTACTGCCAGGCTGGATGCTTGAACAGTAGTTTATGGGCGTTGTACCAACGTGTATAGATGGTTTTTAGTCAGTTTGCCTGACAATAAGGCATGGCACTTTCTTCCCGTTCCACACCGCCACCGGTCCCGCATGCACCCCTGGCCCCCTATTCAGACGCCTGGCGCCAGACCCATCTGGGCCGGTTGCTGGGGCATTCGATGCGCCGCTTCGATGCGCGCGTGATGCAGCTCATGGCGCATGCGGTCGAAGTGCCGCTGGCGCTGTCCAACCTCGCGGCGCGCGATCAGGTCAGCGCCGCGCACATCCACATCACGCGCCATCTGTCGCTGGGCGGCGACCGCCTGACCGATCTGGCCGAGCGCGCGGGCATGACCAAGCAGGCCATGGCCGACCTGGTCGAGCAATGCCTGGCCTGGGGCCTGGTCACGCGCGCAGCCGATGCGCGCGACCGGCGCACGCGCTGGATACGCTTCACGCCCACGGGGCTGAGCTGGCTGCAGGCGTTCGAGGCGGCCGTGGCCCAGGCCGAGGCCGAGTTCCGCGCCGAGGTCGGCGACGATGTCGCGACCGTGGTCGCGCTCGGGCTCGAAGCCTATTCGGCCAGCAGCGGCAGACCCGCATAGCGCGAAAACCCCCTGGCGGCGCTTCATGCTCCACCCCTAGAATGGTTCAAAACGGTCGGCGGCCATGCTCCGCTGCGCTTATCTAGGGGAGACATCCGCATGCGCATTTTGATTGCAGAAGACGATCAGGTCTTTGCCGATGGCCTGCTGCGCAGCCTGCGCGGATCGGGCGCCGTGGTCAGCCATGTGGCCAGCGGCAGCGAGGCCGAATCGGTGCTGATGACCAGCAGCGAGTTCGACCTGCTGATCCTCGATCTGGGCCTGCCCAAGATGCATGGCCTCGAAGTGCTGCGCCGCCTGCGCGGGCGCGGCGACGGCCTGCCGGTGCTGATACTCACGGCGGCCGACAGCGTCGAGGAGCGCGTCAAGGGCCTGGATTTCGGCGCCGACGATTACATGGCCAAGCCGTTCAGCCTGCAGGAGCTCGAGGCGCGGGTGCGTGCGCTCACGCGCCGCGGCATGGGCGGTGCGAGCAGCACCATCAAGCACGGGCCGCTGGTCTATGACCAGTCGGGCCGCGTCGCGACCATAGACGGCAAGATGGTCGAGCTGTCGGCGCGCGAGCTGGGCCTGCTCGAAGTGCTGCTGCAGCGCGCGGGCCGCCTTGTCAGCAAGGATCAATTGGTCGAGCGCCTGTGCGAGTGGGGCGAGGAGCTGAGCAACAACGCGATCGAGGTCTATATCCACCGGCTGCGCAAGAAGATCGAGCATGGACCGATACGTATCGCGACGGTGCGCGGGCTGGGGTATTGCCTGGAGAAAATACGGGATTGAATATGGGAAGTCCACGCCCTGAAATGCCCTTCGGTCCTTCGACGGGCTCAGGACTCAGGGCGAACGGCGGTGTGGCCGTTGGCGCTGAGCACGCAAGTCCCTTGCACCCATGAAAATCTTCCAGCGCGAGCAATATTCGCTGTTCGGCGGCATCCTCGACTGGATGCTCACGCCGCTGCTGCTGCTGTGGCCCGTGAGCCTGGCGCTGACCTGGCTGGTCGCTCAGGGCCTGGCCAACCAGCCCTATGACCGCGCGCTGGAATACGACGTGCGCGTGCTTGCCAAGCAGGTGCAGCAAGGCCAGACGAAGTTCAGCCTGGCGCAGGCGCTGAGCCACAACCTGCGCACCAGTGCCGCGGACAGCGTGCATTATCAGGTGCTGGATCCCCAGGGCCGGCTGGTCGCGGGCGAACCCGATCTGCCGCGGCCGCCGTGGACCGATGGCGAGCGGCGCTATGGCGAAGTCCAGCTCTACGACGCCGAGCTGCGCGGCGTCGACATGCGGCTCGCGGCGACCTGGGCGCCGATGGGGCGCGAAGGCCCGCTGGCGCTGGTGCAGGTGGCCGAAACCCGGGACCAGCGCAGCACCTTGGCGACCGAAATCATTCGCGGCGTGATGCTGCCGCAGTTCGTCGTCCTGCCGCTGGCGGTGATGCTCGTATGGATGGCGCTGGCGCGCGGCATCACGCCCTTGCACCGGCTCGAGGAGCGCATTCGCGCGCGCAAGCCCGATGACCTCTCGCCGCTCAATTTCCAGGACGTTCCGCTCGAAGTCGCGCCGCTGGTGAATGCCGTCGATGACCTGCTGTGCCGGCTCAACGAATCGCTGGCGACGCAAAAGCGCTTTCTGGCCGACGCCGCCCACCAGCTCAAGACGCCGCTGGCGGGCCTGCGCATGCAGGCCGACCTCGCGCAGCGCGAAGGCACGAGCACGCAGGAGCTCAAGCGCTCGCTGCAGCAGATCGGCCGCGCAAGCATGCGCGCCAGCCATACCGTCAACCAGTTGCTGGCGCTGGCGCGCGTCGAAGGCACGGGCGCGGCGCTGATCAAGCAGCGCTGCGATCTCGCGCGGCTGGTGATCGACGTGGTGCGCGACTCGGTGCCGCGCGCGCTCGACAAGTGCGTGGATCTGGGCTACGACGGCGCCGAACCGGGCGCGCCGGGCGTCTGGATGGAAGGCAACCCCACGCTGCTGACCGAGCTGGTGCGCAACCTCGTGGACAACGCGATCAACTACACGCCGTCCACGCCCGAGCAGCCCGGCGTTGTCACGGTGCGGCTGCTGACCGACACGTTTGGCCGGGTGATATTGCTGCAGGTGGAAGACACCGGCCCGGGCGTGCCCGAGGCCGAGAGAGCGCTGGTGTTCCAGCCGTTCTACCGCGCGCTGGGCACGCAGGCCGACGGCTCGGGCCTGGGCCTGCCCATCGTGCAGGAGATCGCGCGCCAGCATGGCGCCCAGGTCTACCTCGAGCCGGCGCGCGCGCAAAGCCCGCCCGGGGCGCGCTTCAGCGTGCGTTTTCCGGCGCTGCCGGTGCAGCCTTCCTCGCGCTGAACCATCACGCTGCCGTCGGCGCGGCGGCCGCACGGCCTGCCTGGCTGGCGGCGATCATCGCCGCGCTCGACTGCGCGGCCGACTCCAGCAGCCAGTTGCGGAAGGTGCCGAGCGCGCCATGGTGCGAGCGGCCTTCGGGATAGCAGAACCAGTAGCCGAGGTGACTGGCGTAGCCATGGCCGGGCAGGGGTTCGGTGACCAGGCCCGAGGCGATCTCGTCCTGCACCAGGCAGCGCGGCACCAGCGCCACGCCCATGCCCGCCATCACGGCGCGGATGATGCTCTGGAACTGGTCGAACTGCGGGCCGTCGAGCGCGCGCATGCCGGTCACGCCATGCGCCTGGCTCCACTGCGCCCAGGCATCGGGAATGGTCACATGGCGCAGCCGTGTGCAGTTGATGAGGTCTTCGGGAGAGCGCAGGCGCAGCGCGCCGGGACTGTTGTCGGGCGGCGCGATCAGCGCGACCTGCTGGCCGACCAGGTAGTGGGCGCGCGCGCCCGGCCAGTGGCCGTCGCCGAACAGGATGGAGCAGTCGAGCGTGGGGCTTTCGAAGTCATAGCTGTGGACATAGGGCACGAAATGCAGCGTGACCTGGGGCTCGCGCTGCTGGAACTGCGGCAGCCGCGGGATCAGCCATTTGGCACCAATGGTGGGCAGCACCGACAGGTAGAGCGCACCACGGCGGTCATCGCTGGTGATCAGCTCCAGCGTCGCGGCCTCGAGCTGGGACAGCAGCGCGCGCACGCTGCGTTCATAGCGTTCGCCCGCCGGGGTCAGCGTCAGGCGCTTGCGGCTGCGCTCGAACAAGGTCACGCCCACCCATTTTTCAAGCTCCTGCACCTGCTTGCTGACTGCGCTCTGCGTCAGGTGCAGCGCTTCGGCAGCGCGCGAAACCCCGCCAAAACGCACGACAGTGGAAAAAGCCCGCAACAGATGTACGGGAGGATTGAGGCGGCGCAAACTGGTCATGGATGTCGCTCACAGAGAATGGCTGAGGATGCTCATATAGCTTGAATGTATTCCAATTTGGAATAACAACAGGCACAGGTATTGCTTTGTCTATGCCACGAATTCCGTTAATCTTTCTTATCGAAAAGGAAAATACCACCATGCAACGTCGTCACTTTATTGCCTCCATCGCCGCTACAACTGTCGTTCCCGGAATGTCTTTTGCGCAGGACAATAGCCGGCCCCTGCGCATCGTGGTGCCTTTCCCTCCGGGCGGCTCCACCGACATGGTCGTGCGCAATCTGCAGGACGTGCTGGGCCGCATCCTGAACCAGCCCGTGGTCATCGAGAACCGCGCGGGTGCGGGCGGATCGATCGGCATGTCCGAAGTGGCGCGCGCCACCGACAACCTGACGCTGGGCGTGGCCACCTTGTCGACCCACGGCGTGAACCCCGCCGTGCTGACCAAGATGCCTTACGACGCGATGAAGGACTTCGTCGGCGTGACCGAAATGGTCAAGGCCCCGGGCGTGATCGTGATCAACCCCAAGACCCTGCCCGTCAAGGACATGGCCGAACTCGTCGCCTACCTCAAGGCCAATCCCGGCAAGGTCAGCTACGCGACCCCCGGCAACGGCACCATCGGCCATATGTGGGGCGAGCTGTTCAAGCGTGCCACCGGCACCGACATGCTGCACATTCCCTACCGCGGCGCGGGTCCGGCCATCAATGACGTGCTCGGCGGCCAGGTTCCCGTGTACTTCGACCAGGTGGCTTCGTCGCTGGCCCAGATCAAGTCCGGCAAGGTGCGCGCCATCGCCGTGAGCTGGCCCGAGCGCCTGGACGTGCTGCCCGAAGTCCCCACCTACGCCGAACTGGGCTACAAGGACATCAACGATCCTTCGTGGTTCGGTCTGGTCGCGCCCAAGTCCATGCCCGCAGCCCAGGTCGCACGCATCCAGAAGGCCGTTGCCGCCGCGCTCAAGGAAGACGTGGTCAAGCAGCGCATGGCTGCCCAGGGTCTGTACCCCACGGGCACGACTACGGCCGCTTTCTCCAAGCAGATCGAAACCGAGATCGCCAAGATGAAGCAGGTCGCGGCCTACGCAAAGATTCAGTTGGATTAACACCCCCTGAGCGGCTCACGCCGGATGGCCGGCCCCCGCTCCCCCCTCTCACCCTTCGGTGGAGGGGGACGACACCATCGCTGCGGGGCGGCCCTTGCTCGATGTCCCTTTGCCGGGACACGCCAGTATCAAACGCTGTGACGGGCCTTCTGCAGTTGACGCCGTTTTCCTTCGACATTTTGTAGAGGAACGGCACCCTCACCTTTCGTCTGCCTATGCATCCCGTCTTGCAATTGATCAGCCAACGTTTCCAGCATGCCCAGCCCGGAGTTTCGGGCGTGGCCCATGCTCCCGCTCCGGCCCAGATGGTGACCAGCGTTCCCGGCACCAGTGCCGTGGTGCTGGACTCGCCGCACAGCGGCACCTGGTATCCCGACGACTTCGGCTCGTGCCTGCCGCTGGCCACGCTGCGCCAGGCCGAAGACACGCATGTCGAAAAGATCTATGCGTTTGCGCCTTCACTGGGCGTGAGCTGGGTCGAGGCCCACTTCCCGCGCATCTACCTCGACGCCAACCGTGACACCACGGAAATCGACACCGGCATGATTGCCGGCGACTGGCCCTTGCCCGTCACCGAAGACCAGGTGGTGCTGCAGAAGGTCCGGCTGGGCAAGGGCCTGATCTGGAAATTCACCGATGCGGGCGTGCCCATTTATGAGCGTGCACTGTCGGTCGATGAATTGCTGACGCGCATCGAGCGCTGCTGGAAGCCCTACCACGCGGCCGTGGCCAAGGCCATAGACGCCGCCCATGCGCGCCATGGCTACAGCATCCACATCAACTGCCATTCGATGCCTGCGGTCGCGGCCAGCCATGCGACGCTGCATCCCGGTCTGGTGCATGCGGACTTCGTGATCGGCGACCGCGACGGCACCACGGCCGACACGCGGCTGTCGCAGCGCATCTGCGATTTCCTGCGCGCGCGCGGCTACAGCGTCGATTACAACCACCCCTACAAGGGCGTGGAGCTGGTGCGCCGCTACGGCAACCCGGCCGACAACCGCCACAGCATCCAGATCGAGATCAACCGCAAGATCTACATGGACGAGCAGACGCTGGAACTCGACCAGGCCGGCTACCTGCGCCTGACCAAGGATTTGCAGGCCCTGGTCGAAGATCTGATGGCGCTGGATCCGCGCGCCTGATCAAACCGTCGCGCCCATGAAAAAGCCCGGCGACGCCGGGCTTTTTTTCGTCTGCGGTACCGATCAGGACGCGCAGGCGCGCAGCGGCTTGCCGCCGAACGCCGGCAGCGCCTCAAGCTGCGCGCGCAGCGCGGACGTGGCCGCTGGCAGGCGCAGCACGAAGCCATGCTTGTCGGGGCGCTCCTGCACCACGCGCGCGCTGCGCACGCCCTGGCGCACCAGCTGGGTCAGTTCGCGGGTCGCGGCTTCCTCGCTAGAGAAACGGCCCAGCGACAGGCCGGGCTCCAGCGTTCCGCCCGCGCGGTCATGGTCGAGCTTGCGCGCCACAAGTTCGGCGCGCTTCTTCTCGAGCGCCTGGTTGTCGGCGAACTTGCCCATGTAGACCATCCAGCGGCCGGGCTGGGTGATGGCGTCGAGCTTCCAGCTGCCTTCGGGAAATTGCAGCACCAGCGCGCGGCGCAGCGTGTCCGAGGCGTCATCGTCAAAAATGCCGGCCTGCAGGCATTGGGCCGGCCCTTCCTGCGCTGGCGGCGCCTCGGCGGGCGCTGGCGCGGTTGCGGCCACCGCGGGAACGCCCGCCGCGGGAACGCCTGCCGCGGGAACGCCCGCCGCAGCCGCGGGCGGCTTGAGTTGCAGCGTTTCGGGGCGCAGTTGCTGCTGCAGCCGTTCGGGTTCGTTGTGCTGCTGAGGCGCCCAGCCCAGACTGGACAGCGCGCCCTGACTCCAGGCGAAATAGCCGGCATTGGCCAGCAGCAGGATGAACAGGGCAATGCGCAGCATGGCGGGCTTTCTCTCAGGAAAGGGGCGCGGGCCGGGGGCGCACGCTGATGTCCGAACTGGTCACGGCGCGCAGGCCTTCGGCCGTCTGCACCAGCAGCGCTCCGTCCGGGCCCACGCCCTGGGCCAGGCCGCTGTGGCCATCGCTCAGGTTCACTTCGCGCTGCAGCAGCAGATCGCGTTCGGCGAACTGCGCGCGCACGGGTGCGAAGCCATGCCGGGCGAATGCCTGCAAGGCACGCACCAGCGGCGGCACGATACGGGCCAGCGCCGTGGGCGCGTCGAGCGCGGCGTCGACGTCGCGCAGGCTCGCGGGCGTGGTCGACAGGCCTTGGCTGTCGGGCGCGCGCACGTTCAGACCGACGCCGATCACCACATAGCGGTCGGGGCCCGAGAGGCCGATGCCGCTCGCGGTTTCAATCAGGATGCCGCCGAGCTTGCGATCGCCTTCGAGCCAGAGGTCGTTGGGCCATTTGAGGCCCAGGCGCAGCCGGTCCTCGCCCGCGGCGGGCAGTTGCGGCTGCAGGCTCTGCGCCAGGCTCACGCCCACGGCCAGCGACAGTCCCGACCATTCGGCCGGCGCCATCGGCAGGCCCAGCGAAAACGTCAGCGAATCACCGATCTGGCTGACCCATTGGCGGCCCAGCCGGCCGCGGCCCGCGGTCTGCTGCTCGGTGACCAGCAGGATGGGTTCGCAGCGGCCGGCGCGCGCACGGCGCATCAGTTCGGTATTGGTCGAATCGACTTCGGGCAGGATCTCGACGCTAAAGCCTTCGAGCAGCGGGCTCACGGCCTGCCAGAGGGCCTCGGCGGGCCAGCGTATGGGGTTGGCAGGCAGGCTCATGCAGCGCGCTCCTGTGCGTCCCCGGGCATGGGCGGGCGCCAGCCGCGCTTGGGCGCGAGCAGCGTGCCGCGGCAGTTGGCCGCGCCGCAGTAGCAGGGGTACTCGGCCTTGAGCTTGGCCGTGTAGCGTTCCTCGAGCATCAGGCCGTAGTCGTAGTTCAGTTCTTCGCCCGCGGCGATGTTGCGCAGCGCGGTGATGAAGATCCGGCCGTCACGCTCGTCGGTATAGCAGTTGGGGTTGCAGCTGTGGTTGATCCAGCGCGAGGAGTTGCCGCCGAAGTTGGCATCGATCACTCGGTCCTCGTCGACATGGAAGTAGAACGTGTGGTTGGGCTGCAGCGGGTCGTGCGGGTGGCGGTCCTGGGCCTGCTGCCAGGAAATGATTTCACCCGTGTATTCAATGAGGACTTCACCCTCGGCAATATCCTGCACGGCAAAGACCCCCTTGCCGTGGACACCGGAGCGCCGCGTCTGGATGCGGCGGCTGGCGGAAGAGGTGGGCTGGGTGCGGGGCATTGGAATCTCTGATACTTTGAATATGCACACATGCGCGTGCGCGTGCACGCGTAGGAATGGATTGTAGGAGCGCTTGCCGGCCCTGGGAGGGCGGGCGCTTGAAATGACGAGAACACACAATGACAAAAACACTGGTGATTGCCGAGAAGCCTTCCGTGGCGCAGGACATTGTTCGCGCACTGACCCCGGTTGCAGGCAAGTTTGAAAAGCACGACGACCATTTCGAGAGCGACACCTATGTGGTGACCAGCGCCGTCGGTCACCTGGTCGAGATCCAGGCACCCGAGGAGTTCGACGTCAAGCGCGGCAAATGGAGCTTCGCCAACCTGCCGGTGATTCCGCCGTTCTTCGACCTCAAGCCCGTGGACAAGACCAAGAGCCGGCTCAACGCCGTGGTGCGCCTGGCCAAGCGCAAGGACGTGACCAAGCTGATCAACGCCTGCGACGCGGGCCGCGAAGGTGAATTGATCTTCCGCCTGATCGAGCAGTACGCGGGCGGCAACAAGCCCCTGGGCAAGCCCGTGCAGCGCCTGTGGCTGCAGTCGATGACACCCCAGGCGATACGCGCGGGCTTCGAGAGCCTGCGCAGCAACGAACAGATGCAGGGCCTGGCCGACGCCGCGCGCAGCCGCTCCGAGGCCGACTGGCTGGTGGGCATCAACGGCACGCGCGCCATGACCGCGTTCAACTCGCGCGACGGCGGCTTCTTCCTGACCACGGTGGGCCGGGTGCAGACACCCACGCTGTCGGTGGTCGTCGAGCGCGAGGAGAAGATCCGCAAGTTCGTGAGCCGCGACTACTGGGAAATCCACGGCACGTTCGGCGCCCGGGCCGGCGCCTATCTGGGCAAGTGGTTCAACCCGCAGTGGAAGAAGAGCGACGACGCCGAAATGCGCGCCGACCGCGTGTGGAGCCTGGCCGAGGCCCAGGCCATCGCCGCGGCGTCGCGCGGCAAGCCCGCGGTGGTGACCGAGGAAAGCAAGCCCACGACCCAGGCGTCGCCGCTGCTGTTCGATCTGACCAGCCTGCAGCGCGAAGCCAACGGCAAGTTCGGCTTCTCGGCCAAGACCACGCTGTCGATCGCCCAAAGCCTCTACGAACGCCACAAGGCGCTGACCTACCCGCGTACCGATTCGCGCGCTCTGCCCGAGGACTATCTGCCCGTGGCGCACCAGACCTTCGAGATGCTGGCCAAGAGCGGCATGCGTCATCTCGAGCCGTTCGCCCAGCAGGCGATCACGAACAACTACGTGCGCCCGACCAAGCGCATCTTCGACAACAGCAAGGTGTCGGATCACTTCGCCATCATCCCGACCACGCAGGCGCCCAGCGGCCTGAGCGAGGCCGAGCAAAAGCTCTATGACCTCGTGGTGCGCCGCTTCATGGCAGTGTTCTTCCCCAGCGCCGAGCACCAGGTGACGACGCGCATCAGCCGCGTCGAGAACCACCACTTCAAGACCGAAGGCAAGGTGCTGGTCAAGCCGGGCTGGCTGGCGATCTACGGCAAGGAAGCCGCGCATGAAGTCGAGGATGCGAAGGAAGGCGACAAGGGCCAGAACCTGGTGCCCGTGCAGCCCGGCGAGCAGCCGCTGGCCGAGGCGGTCGACCCCAAGGGCCTGAAGACCAAGCCGCCGGCGCGTTATTCGGAAGCCACGCTGCTGGGCGCGATGGAAAGCGCAGGCAAGCAGGTCGAAGACGAAGAACTGCGCTCGGCGATGCAGGAAAAGGGCCTGGGCACGCCAGCCACGCGCGCGGCCATCATCGAAGGTCTGCTGACCGAGAAATACATGCTGCGCGAAGGCCGCGAGCTGATTCCCACGGCCAAGGCCTTCCAGCTGATGACGCTGCTGCGCGGCCTGGGCGTGGAAGAACTGTCGCGCGCCGATCTGACCGGCGAGTGGGAGTACAAGCTGTCGCAGATGGAAAAGGGCCAGCTGTCGCGCGAAGCCTTCATGCAGGAAATCGCGTCCATGACCGAGCGCCTGGTGAAGAAGGCCAAGGAATACGACCGCGACACCATTCCCGGCGACTACGCGACGCTCTCCACGCCCTGTCCCAACTGTTCGGGCGTGGTCAAGGAAAACTACCGCCGCTACGCCTGCACGGGCGCCGACGGCAAGCAGGCCGGCTGCGGCTTCTCGTTCACCAAGTCGCCCGCGGGCCGCACGTTCGAGACGCATGAAGCCGAAACCCTGCTGCGCGAGCGCCGCATAGGCCCGCTGGACGGCTTCCGCTCCAAGGCCGGCTGGCCGTTCGTCGCCGAAGTGGCCATCGTGCATGACGAGGAGAACAACAACTACAAGCTCGAGTTCGATTTCGGCGACGACGCGAACTCCGAAGACTCGGGCGAGATCGTCGATTTCGCGAGCCAGCAGCCGCTGGGCGCCTGCCCCAAGTGCGGCGCGCCGGTGTTCGAGCATGGCAGCAACTATGTCTGCTCCAAGGCCGTGCCCACGCTGGCCCAGACGGTTCCGAGCTGCGACTTCAAGAGCGGCCAGATCATCCTGCAGCAGCCCATAGAGCGCGAGCAGATGGTCAAGCTGCTGGCGACGGGCAAGACCGACCTGCTCGAGAAGTTCGTCTCCAACCGCACGCGGCGCGCGTTCAAGGCCTTCCTGGTCTGGGATGCGGCTGAAGGCAAGGTGAACTTCGAGTTCGAGAAGCGCGACTCGAAGTACCCGGCGCGCAAGACCGCGGGCGCGCCCGCGAAGAAGGCGCCGGCGGCCAAGAAGGTCGCGGCCGCCAAGAAGGCGCCGGCTGCGAAGAAGGTGGCAGCGACCAAGACGGCTGCCGTCAAGGCGCCGCGCAAGGTTGCGTCCAATCTGACTCCCAGCCCCGAGCTGGCGGCGGTGATCGGCGGCGACATGGTCGCGCGCACCGAAGTCATCAAGAAGGTCTGGGACTACGTCAAGGCCAACAACCTGCAGGACGCGACGAACAAGCGTGCGATCAACGCCGACGCCAAGCTCAAGCCGGTGTTCGGCAAGGACCAGATCACGATGTTCGAGCTGGCAGGCATCGTTGGAAAACACCTCGCCTGACGGCGCGCGAGTCATCTAAGGTACACACGGCGAAGCGCGCAATGCGCTACGCTGTGGCCCATGGCCATTACGAACGCTTCCCCGCTTCCGCCCGGCATGCCGGACCGTGTGCTGCGCCTTGAAGGCAGCAGCAACTTTCGTGACCTCGGCGGCTATACCGCCGCCGATGGCCGCAGCCTGCAATGGCGGCGGCTGTTCCGCTCCGACCATCTGGCCGGGCTTTCCGCCGCCGACCTGCAGGCGCTGGCCGAACTGAAGATCGGCCACAGCGTCGACTTTCGCGGCGTCAACGAAATCAGCGCGCAAGGCTATGCCTGGCCGCAGTTCCAGCGCCATGCCTTCATGGTCGAGCCCACCGTGGTGCAGCGTACCCAGGAGCTGCTCGCGGCCGGCCACCGCATGACCGCGGCCGACACCGTGGGCCTGATGCAGGACACCTACCGCAGCTTCGTCAAAGTCAATGCCGACCGCTTCGCGCGGCTGTTCCAGCTGCTGCTGCAAAGCGATGCGCCGCTGGTGTTCCACTGCACGGCGGGCAAGGATCGCACGGGCTGGGCCGCGGCGCTGATCCTGCACGCGCTGGGCGTGTCGCGCGAACAGGTGATGGAAGACTATCTGCTGACCAATGCGTACTACCAGCGCCCGCCCGCCACCGTTGCCGGTCGTCTGCCCGAGGAAGTGCTGGAAGTGCTGTGGCGCGTGCAGGAGCCGTTTCTCGACGCCGCGATGGACCTGGTCGACCGTGACCATGGCGGCATGGACCGGTATCTGGCCGAGGTGCTGGGCATGGACCGCGCGGCGCGCGCCCGGCTGGCCGAGCGCTATCTGGCCTGAGCGGCGCACATCCCGTTACCTGCTTCTGCCTGCGCCCGTTAGCATGGGTGCATGTTTCAAGGAGTATTCATGACGATTTGCATGCGATGGTGCGCCGCCCTGGCACTGGCCGCAGGGCTTGCGGGCTGCGCGGGCGGCAGTCCGGCGAATGAAGGCGCGAGCCGCAGCGGCATCACGGTGTTTGGCGATATCGATGTGGGTGTCAGCCGGGTGCGCTGAAACTCCCGTTCGCCCTGGCCGTTGTTTAGTGCTGTTCTCGAAGGGGCGAGCATTGAGCGACCTCACCCTCCATGCTCGGCAATCTCTCTGTCCACCGCCTCATGGATCGCCTGTTGCCGCGCCGAAGGCGGCTGGTCCAGCAGGCTTGCGGCAATGATTGCCAGCGTCGCGAAGCCGAATCCCGGCACCATCTCGTAGAGCTGGAACCAATGGTAGTGCTGCCAGACCAGCACCGTGACCGCACCCACCAGCATGCCGGCGAGCGCGCCGTTGCGCGTCATGCGCGGCCAGACCAGGCTCAGCAGCACCACCGGTCCGAACGCTGCGCCGAAACCCGCCCAGGCATAGCTCACCATGGACAGCACGCGGCTGTCCGGGTCGCGGGCGATCAGGATGGCGACCACGGCCACGGCGAAGACCATGGCCCGGCCGAACCAGACCAGCTCGCGCTGGCCCGCCTGCTGGCGAAAAAATGCCTTGTAGAGGTCCTGGGTCAGCGCGCTCGCGCAGACCAGCAGCTGGCACGACAGCGTGCTCATGACCGCCGCGAGCACGGCTGCCAGCAGCATGCCGCTGATCCATGGGTTGAACAGCAGCTTCGCGACTTCGAGAAACCCCCTTTCGGCATTGGCGTTGACGCCCGCGGCGAGCTCGGGGCGCTGGGCGAAGAACGCGATGCCGAAAAATCCCACCGCGACGGCGCCGCCCAGGCACAGCACCATCCAGGTCATGCCTATGCGCCTGGCCTTGGGAATGGTCCTGAGCGACTCGGCGGCCATGAAGCGCACCAGGATGTGTGGCTGGCCGAAGTAGCCCAGGCCCCAGGCGAGCAGCGAGACGATGGCGATGGCGTCGAGCGAAGCCACCATGTCGAGCGCCTGCGGCCGTGCCGCAGCGATCGCCGCGTGGCTTGCGGCCAGGCCGCCATCGGCATGGATCACCATCAGCGGCGCGAGGATCAGCGCGGTGATCATCAGCGAGGCCTGGATGGTGTCGGTCCAGCTCACGGCCAGGAAGCCGCCGACGAACACATAGGCCATGGTCGCGAACGCGCCCACCCACAGCGCGATCTGGTAGTCCATGCCGAACATGCTTTCGAACAGGCGCGCACTCGCGACCACGCCCGAAGCGCAGTAGATCGTGAAGAACACCAGGATCACGAGGGCCGTGACGATGCGCAGCAGATGGCTGGCGTCTTCGAAGCGGTTGGTGAAGTAGTCGGGCAGGGTCAGCGCATTGCCGACTTTCTCGGTGTAGACGCGCAGCCGCGCCGCGACAAAGCGCCAGTTGAGCCAGGCGCCCAGGCTCAGGCCGATTGCGATCCACGACGCCGACAGGCCGGAAACGAACACCGCGCCGGGCAGGCCCATGAGCAGCCAGCCGCTCATGTCGGAGGCTCCGGCCGACAGCGCCGTGACCACGCTGCCCAGGCTGCGCCCGCCAAGGATGTAATCCGACAGATTGGCCGTGGCCCGGTAGCCTAACCAGCCTACGCACAGCATGGCCAGCAGATAGACCGCAAAGGTGACGGTGGTGGGCAGATTCGCGTTCATGGCGTCTCCTTGGTAGGAACAGGGCGGTATTGGATTGTGGGGATTGCCCATCCGGCCCTCATGGCAGTGAATGCCGCGTGCCCATGCCCGCGCGCGTGCAATCCGCGGGTTCAGTGCGATTGCTGATTGCTATCAGCTATCGACTCGATTTGACAATTGAAATGAATTTGATTTTTGGATCGTTTGATAATGAAGCCAGTGTGTGCAATTGAATCTTTGATTTCCGGGCGTACTGCGTGCATTCAGCGGGCGTTACACCCTTTTTCATAGGCGGACCAGCGAGTCCATCTGCTGGGTCCCTGATCTTCCTTGCGGAGGTAGAACGCCATGGATTCGAAAACGACAACGCAGTCCCGCATGCCCGCAGCCCTGCTGCCCAACTTGCCCCAGGACCCGGGCCCGGCCCTGCCGGAATCCGACGTGCTGGTTCCGCGGCCCACGGACGAATCCCCACCGGCCGCGCGCTCGCGCTGGTATTTGCCGGTCCGTGCCAAATTCACTGTGGCGCTGCTGCTGGGCATTGGCTGGGGCGTCTTCGCCCACACCATAGCCCAGCCCTGGATAGCGGATTTCTCGCGCATTGTCGGCACCGTGCCGGCCTATCTTGCGATCTACGGCATTGCGGTGATTCCGGGCTTCATCAATGCGTTTCTGATTGTGAGCCTGCTGCTTGATCGTCGACCGCAGGTGCGACCCCATATCGCGCCGCAGGATCTGCCGGCGATCACCATCCTGGTGGCCGCGTACAACGAGGAGCAGAATATTCTCGCCACGCTGGAAAGCATAGACCGCCAGCACTACCCCGGAGCATTCCGCGTCATCGCCATCAATGACGGCTCGACGGACGGCACGCTGGCCAAGCTGCAGTCGGTTTCCTATCCCTGGCTGCAGGTGCTGCATCTCGAGAAGAATGTCGGCAAGGCCAATGCCCTGAATGCCGCGCTCAAACTGGTGGACACGCCGCTCACGTTGACCGTGGATGGCGACAGCTATCTGTTCAAGAACGCGCTGCTGCATCTGGTGCAGCGGTATGTGAGCGATCCGCCGAACACGCGCGCCGTGGCCGGCGCGGTGCTGGTGCGCAATTCGCGCGCCAACCTGGTGACCAAGGTGCAGGAATGGGATTATTTCCACGGCATCGCGGCCATCAAGCGCCTGCAGAGCATGTACCAGGGCACGCTGGTCGCGCAGGGCGCGTTCTCGGCCTATGACACCGCGGTGCTCAAGGGCATGGGCGGCTGGCCGCATACGGTAGGCGAAGACATCGTCGTGACCTGGGGCATTCTGCGCCAGGGCTGGCGCGTGGGTTTCGCCGAGAACGCCTGCCTGTTCACCAATGCACCCGACACCTGGCGCCAGTTCATCCGCCAGCGCCAGCGCTGGTCGCGCGGCCTGATCGAGGCGTTCAAGATGCACTGGCCCATGCTTTTCAAATGGCGCATGAGCCTGCTGTTCATCTGGTGGAATCTGCTGTTTCCCTATCTGGACCTGGTCTACACAGTGTTCTTCATTCCCGGCCTGGTGCTGGCGCTGTTCGGCATCTACTGGATCGCCGGGCCGATGACGCTGCTGGTGCTGCCTGCGGCCATGCTGCTCAACTATGTGATCTTCCATATCCAGACGCGGATGTTTGCCGAGCAGGGCCTCGAAGTGCGCAGCAATCCCGTGGGCTTCGTCGTCTACTCCCTGCTGTACAGCATCATCCTGCAGCCGGCCTGTGTCTGGGGCTATGTGAGCGAGGTTTTCAACCGGACGAAGAACTGGGGGACCAAATGAACAAGCGCATCGCAAGGAAGTCCGCGCACTGGCGCGCGGCGCTGTGGCTGGGCGGGCTCGCGGGCCTGCTGCCGGCGATGGCGGGCGCCCAGGGCATCGCAGCCCCGCTGCCGGCGGTCTCGGCAGGTGTCGATGCCAGCGACGATTCAGACGGTTTCAGCGAATTCAAGCCCTGGACCCAGTACGAGGGGGCTTCGGGCTGGGGCCTGAAAGCGGGCTGGCAGGACTACCGCATGCAGGGCTGGTCGGCCACGGGCCGCAGCCTGTTGGTCACGCACCGCAAGCAGACGTCGCAATACCAATGGCAGGCTCAGCTTGGCGCCAACCGCACGGCCGGCCACTCGCTGACCGTGGGCATGCTCGATGCGATGTATTACGTCAGCGCTGCGACCGCAATGGGAGTCAGCCTGGAGCGCGATGTCGTCAATTCGCGCCGCGGTCTGGAGAGCGGGTTGCACTACGACGCGGCGATGCTGGTGCTCGACCACCAGTTCCATCCGCGCCTGTCGCTGGGCGTGGCCGCGGGCGCGAGCTGGTTCTCGAACGACAACCGGCGCGACCTGCTGCGCACGCGCTGGACTTTCACGCTGGACGAGGAGCGTGGCTGGTATGCCTATGCGAAGACGCGCCACTACCGCAACAGCAACCCCTATCGGCCCGAATACTTCTCGCCCGAGCGCTTCAACGAAGCCTCGCTGGGTCTGCTGTGGCGCACGGCCTTGAACGACAGCGTGGTGCTCAGCGCCAATGTCGACGGCGGGCACCAGTCCATAGACGGCCGCGGCCATTCGGCCTGGAGTGCAGGGCTTTTCCTGTCGTCACCGCGGCGCGCTGCGCTGCAGTGGAAAGTCGGCTTCGAGACCAGCCAGGACCATGCTTCTGCCTTGCGTGCCTCCGAAGACGGCTACCGCTACACCAGCTTTGTGGCGCAGGTGCGGATTCCGTTCTAGTCTCCTACTGGCCGTCCTCCGTCCACGGCTGGCCCAGGCTGCCCGGCGTCAGCGGCAGCAGCGGCGTGCTTTCCTCTATCGTTTCCGTCGGCATGGGCAGGCCCGTCGCGGGAACGACGGTGATGCGTTCGGGGGTGGTATCGGGCGCCGGTACCGGCTCGACGGGCGCGGGTGCCGGCTCGGCGCGCTTGCGCGGCGATGCCTCGGGCTGCGGCTGGGCCGCAGTCCACCAGCTGTCCCAGCGCGTGCGCAGCGCCGCGCCCAGATCGCTCCACCAGTGGCTTTGCTCGGGCGCGGTGAACTTGGCGCGGCTGTCGATGGCGCGCGCGCGCAAGGCGCGCGCGGTCAGGTCGCCGACCATGGGCAGCGCGCTGCGCGCGCCCTGGCCCCATTGGTCGTTGCGCAGGCTGATGCGGCCGTCGTTGAATCCGGCCCAGGCGCCGACCACCAGCTCGGGATGCATCAGGATGAACCAGCCGTCGGCATTGCCCTGCGTGGTGCCGGTCTTGCCCGCGACATCGGCGCGTATGCCGTACTGCTGGCGAATGGCGCGCGCCGTGCCCTTGTCGACCACGCCGCGCAGCATGTCGACCAGCGTGTAGCTAAGGTTGCCGTCCAGCGCCTGTTCGGGCGCCGTGGGTACGAATTCGGCCAGCACTTCGCCGTCGCGGTTCTCGATGCGCGTGACCCACATCGGCTCGCGGTAGCTGCCGCCATTGGCCAGCGTGCCGTAGGCGCTGACCATTTCCTTGAGCGTCACCGGGCTGCTGCCCAGCGCCAGCGCGGGCACGGGCTCGAGCGGGCTCTGGCGCACGCCCAGCGCGCGCGCGAGCTGCACGACCTTGTTCACGCCGACTTCCTGCATCAGCGCGGCGGTGATGGTGTTCTTGGAATAGGCCAGCGCGTCGGCCAGCGTCATCTCCTTGCCGCTGGGCGGGCCGGCATCGCTGGGGCGCCAGACTTCGCCGCCGGCAAGGTGGATTTCGACGGCCTGGTCGGGCCGCTTGTCATCGGCGTGCAGGCCCTGCTGCAGCGCGGCGCCGTAGACGAAGGGCTTGAATGTCGAGCCTGGCTGGCGGCGTGCCTGCTGCACATGGTCGAAACCGTCGACTGCGAAGTCGCGGCTGCCGACCCAGGCGCGCACCGCTCCGGTCGTGGGATCCATGGCCAGCAGGCCGGCCTCGGGCCGCGTCTTCTGCATGCGCAGCCGGCGCATGAAGGCCTTGTCCTTGAGCAGCGCCTGCAGGGCCGGCTCGGGTTCGAGTTCCGACTTGCGGAATTCGTCGGACTCGCGCACCAGCGTCTGCACCAGGGGGTTGTCGGCATTCCAGCCGCCGCGCTGGTTCCAGCCCGCATCGGCAATGCCCTGCAGCGTGCGGCCCTGGCGCGCCACGGCCTGGTTGGCCCAGGCCTGGAGCTGCGCATCGAGCGTGGTGTGCACCACCAGCCCGTCGGTGTAGATGTTGTAGTCGTTCTTGTCGGCCCACGAAATGAGCCATTTGCGCAGCTGCTGCGCGAAGTGGGGCGCGGGGCCCGTGGGCTCTTCCTGGCGCTCGAAGTCGATGCGCAGCGGGCGTTTCTTCAGCTGGGCGAAGGTCGCGGCGTCGAGCTCCTCGCGCTTGACCATCTGCGCCAGCACGGTGTTGCGCCGTGCGACCGAGCGCTCGGGATTGAGCACCGGGTTGTAATAGCTCGTGCCCTTGAGCATGCCGACCAGTGTCGCCGATTCGAGCACGCTCAGCTGCTTGGCCGATTTGTCGAAATAGGTGCGCGCCGCCATCTCTATGCCATAGGCGTTGTAGAGGAAAGGCACGGTGTTCAGATAGGTCTCGAGGATTTCGTCCTTGGTGTACAGCGCCTCGATCTTGAACGCCGTGATCGCTTCCTTGAGCTTGCGCGTGAGCGTGGGCGCGCGGCCGATTTCTGCCGGGTAGAGGTTGCGCGCGAGCTGCTGGGTGATGGTCGAGCCGCCCTGGCGGTCGCCACCCAGCGTGTAGACCAGCGACGACGCCGTGCGCCGCCAGTCGAGCCCATGGTGTGCGTAGAAGCGGTGGTCTTCGGTCGCGATCAGCGCCTTGACCACGGCCGGGGAAATCTGATCGAGCGCGACCCAGTCGCGGTTGCTGCGCTTGAAGACCGCGATTTCCTTGCCGTCCTGGCTCAGGATCTGCGCCGGCTGCTCCAGCCTGGCCTTGCGGATGTCGCTGATGCCGGGCGTGAACGGAATCAATATCAGCACATACAGCAGGCCCAGCAAGGGCAGGGCGGCCAGGCCCCAGGCCAGTTGTCTGCGCGTGGGCCGGCGCAGCGCAGCCAGGCGTTCGCGGCTGGGCCAGTGAGGCCAGGCCTGCACCTGTTGCCAGGCGGCCGCCGCGCGGGCGGGCAGCTTCAAGTCATTCACGGAAAAACGCACAGTGCTGAGCAGGCAAGGCTGCTGGGAATACAAAGCGCGCAGTGTGGCTGAAAAAAGGCGAAGCTGCTTCAGGCACGCGGCCGCACCTCTGGCGGCGCCGTTTTGGCCTTGTCGCGCGTGGCGTTATGCCGGGGCCAGCCAGTCCGCGAGTTCTTCGGCGTGGTGCTGTTCCTGCTCCAGGATGGCTTCGATCAGGCGGCGTGTGGTCGGGTCCTTGTCGCCGATCAGCGTGATCATCTGGCTGTAGGCCTCGATGGCCACGCGTTCGGCGATCAGGTTGGCGCGGATCATGGCCTGCAGTTCGCGCGCCGCGCTGTAGCTCGCATGGCTGCGCTGGCTCAGCGTGTCGGGGTTGAAGTCGGGTTCGCCGCCGAGCTGCACGATGCGCCGCGCAAGCCAGTCGGCATGCCGGGCCTCGTCGTTCGCATGCACCAGGAATTCGCTGGCAATTGCGGGCGAGGCCAGGCCCACGGCGGTGAAATGGTGGCGCTTGTAGCGCAGCACGCAGACCCATTCGGTGGCCAGCGCGTCATTGAGCAGGCCGATGATCTCTTCGCGCCAGGGGCCGAAATGCGGGGTGACGGCGCCGGCCTGCAGGTCGCTCTTGGCGACCTCGATCGCGGCCTGGTCCAATGCCAGGCGCTCGCGCGTTGCCGAAGCGGCGGCTTGCCGCGACTGGTAGGCACCGCGAGGCGCCGAACTGGACTGTTTCATGTCGGGTCTCCATTCCTGCCGGCAAGGCTGTGCATAAAGATTAAAAGCGGGCGCAGAGGCCGTCTGTGGGAAAACTGCGCATCGCCAACCCTGAAAAAACCGCGATTGAGCCGCGCGGCCGCGCGCACGCCGGAAAGACCCGACGCCAGCGCGCTGGCCGGGCGCTGCGCGATACTCGAATCCCTGGGGCAAATGTCTTGCCCGCTGTCGGCGCGCCGGCATGGCCCGAGGAGAGTGCGTGAAATCTGCGAGTGACAGTTGGTTCGACGAGGCGTATTACGAACGCTACTATTTCGACAAGAAAACCAGCGTGGTCGACCCCCAGCACATGGAGCGGCTGGGCAGCTTCGTCTGCAGCTACCTCAAATACCTGCGCGTGCCCGTGCGGCGCGTGCTCGATGTCGGCTGCGGCATAGGCCTGTGGCGCGACATCATCGCGCGGCATTTCCCGCAGGCCACGTTCCATGGCGTCGAATACAGCGCCTATCTGTGCGAGCGCTTTGGCTGGGAGCGCGGCTCGGTGGTCGACTATCGTGCCGAGCAGCCGTTCGACTTCGTCATCTGCCAGGGCGTTCTGCCCTATCTGAGCGCTGCCGACCTCAAGCGCGCGCTGCACAACTTCGCCGCCCTGAGCCAGGGCGCGCTGTATATCGAAGCGGTGTCGCATGAAGATTGGGAGCGCGACATCCTTGACGAGACGCTGACCGACCCGCGGCTGTTCCGCCATCGCGCCGAACTGTACCGGCGCGGCCTGTCGCAGGGCTTCACCGAGCTGGGCGGCGGCATCTGGCTGCAGCGCGACGCCGAAGTGCCGCTGTTCGAACTCGAGTGCGCGGCGCGCTGATGGCCCCGGACGTCACGCCCCACGCGGTCTCGCGTCTGCGCAGCGCGCGCCTGGCACGCAGCGTCAAGCCGTTCCTGGCGCGCGGGGGACCGCGCGGCGAGCGCTGTGCAGGCTGCCGGCTGCGTCCCAGCCATTGCCTGTGTGCACTGCGCCCGACCCAGGCCACGCAGGCGGGCGTGTGCCTGCTGATGGCCGATATCGAACCGCTCAAGCCCAGCAACACCGGCTGGCTGGTGGCCGATGTGGTGCAGGACACGTTTGCGTTTGGCTGGGCGCGCACCGAAGTCGACCCGGCGCTGCTGGCGCTGCTGGCCGATCCGCAGTGGCAGCCCTATGTGGTGTTTCCCGGTGAGTATGTGGCGCCAGAGCGCGTGGTGCATGCCGTGGTGCCCGCGGCCGATGCAGGCAAGCGCCCGCTGTTCGTGCTGCTCGACGCGACCTGGCCCGAAGCGCGCAAGATGTTCCGCAAGAGCCCTTATCTGGAGCGCTTCCCGGTGCTGAGCCTGCTGGCCGAGCAGGTGTCGCGCTACCAGTTGCGGCGCTCGACGCGCTCCGATCATTTCTGCACCGCCGAAGTCGCGGCGCTGTGCCTTGAGCTGGGCGGCGACACGCGTGCCGCGCAGACGCTCGAAGCCTATTTCGACATGTTCACCCACCATTACCTGCAGGCCAAGCACCAGCTTGCGCCCGACCTCGACAGCGCGGCGCACCGGGCTTTGCGCGCGCTGAACGGGACTGCGGTCGCGCCCTGAGCGCGGCGCGCTTTCACCCTGCCATGCGCTCGGGCCGGGGCTTGCGGCACAATCACGCCCCTTGGGGTCGTTGTGCGCTGCGCTGACTCCCGCCACTTTTTATTCCCCGCCCCATGACCCAAGAACGCTCCTCCACACCCGCCAACACGCCCGAGCCCATGTGCAGTTCCTGCGAAGGAATACAGCAAAACTGGCGCCGTGCCAAAGGCCATGTCGAACTGGCACAGCATGGCAACCGCAAGGAAGAGCGCGCTTCGGGCCAGGTGACCGTCACGCGTTACCAGTGCGACCGCTGCGGCACGATCTGGGACTATGAGAACGACAAGCAGAACCTGCACGCGGGCTGGTCGGTAGTCAAGCGCTGAACGTCCAGCATGGGCCTGCGGCCCATGCTGCTTGGGTGCCCGCAGGCACCCGTGCCCGCACGGCGGCAACCGCAGGCCCCGCGTTGCATCATTTTTCATTCGATACATCTCCACGGTTTTGCGCGATGGCTGCCGACCCCGTTCGGTGCTTTCCATTGGCCCGTGAGCCCTGCGGGTTCCTACTATTTCTTACATGCGTTGTAGGCTTTTTTCCCTTGCCCGGCATTTGGCTTGCTCTTAAATTTGCTAGCAAGGTTCTGAGGCAGAACCGTGGTTAGAATGAAAAAACGCTGATCTTTCAGCCGGCCAGGTACCCTCTGGGTTATCCATCGGCTGCAACGCTGTGCCACCGCTTGAACGGGCCGCAGCATTTGCAGGGCCTGCGCACGCTGCGCGGATTTCTACCGCTGTCTCCTCCTGTGCCGTTGTTTTCTGCACTGGCTGCCTCGGCCAGCGCTGGTCGGGCGTGCCTGAGTGCCGTCCGGCGGCTTGCATGCTCTTTCCCAAATGAATGATTCGGGCCAGGCCCGGATGGATGAAAGGTAATTCCGGTTTGGCTTTGCAAGACTTCAAACTGCGCTACAACCCCGCGCTCGACGGCTTGCGTGGCGTGGCGATCGTGCTGGTGCTGCTATCCCATGCACATGTGCCGATGTTCGAGGGCGCGTTCCTGGGCGTAGATCTTTTCTTTGTCCTCAGCGGATTCCTGATCACCTCCTTGCTGCTGCAGGAGTTCCAGAGCAACGAACGCCTCGATTACTGGCGTTTCTACCGGCGCCGCTTCTTCCGGCTGATGCCTGCGCTGCTGCTGTTTCTGGCCGCCTATTGCCTGATCGCGCCGCTGCTGTGGCCGGATCTCGACGACATCCACCAGGACGCGCTGGTGTCCGCGCTGTACCTTGCCGATTACGGCATCGCCTTCTTCGACAGCCCCGAGACGCTGCTGCACATGTGGTCGCTGTCCGTCGAGGAGCATTTCTATCTGATCTGGCCGCCGCTGCTGGTGCTGTTGCTGCGCAAGACCCAGGCCGGAAAGCTCTGGCGGCCCATCCTGCTGCTGTGGGTGCTCAGCACGCTGTGGCGCCTGTTCTGGGTGGGCCAGGGCCAGCATTTCTACGAAATCTTCTTCCGTTTCGACACGCGGGCTTCGGGCCTGCTCGCCGGCAGCCTGCTGGCGGCGCTGGTGATCGAGAAGCCGCTGTGGATCCAGGCGCTGCAAAAGCGCATGCCGCATGTCATGTGGCTGCCGCTGGCGATTCCCCTGCTGATGCGCCTTGAATGGGACAACCAGGCAGTGATGGTCTGGGGCCTCACGGTTGTCGAATGCGCGGCGCTGGTGCTGCTGGTCGCGGTGCAGCAGCAGCGCGGCCTGGTCTACGAGATGTTCCAGGCGCCGTTGCTGGTGCACCTGGGCCGGCTGTCGTACGGCGTCTACCTCTGGCACTATCCGGTGGTGCGCTATCTGCGCGCCGAATACTCCTGGCCCGTGGTGGTGGTTGCCGGCCTGGCGATCTCGGTGGCGCTGTCGGCGCTGTCGTTCTACACGATAGAGCGCTGGGCCTTGCGCTGGCGTGACCGCCCCAAGCGGGTTGCCGATCAACGCCCCGGCGTCGCGGCAACCGCGGGCTGAAGGCTCAGAACCCTGCGCCCGGCTGCGCGAGATACTCCTTCTCGGCCGCAGTGCTGGGGCGGCCCAGGATAGGGTTGCGGTGCGGAAAGCGGCCGAAGCGCGTGATCACTTCCTGGTGCTTGAGCGCGTAGTCCAGCGTTGCGGCGAAGAAGCCGCGCAGTTCGGGGGCGGCGAGTTCATGCAGCTTGCCGAACGCCGCCACGCTCTGCGCCTGCAGCGGCCCGTCCTCGGCATGTTCTAGCGGCAGGTAGCAGAAGATGCGCGCCATGCTGGGAATGTCCGGCGCCATGTCGTGGCCGGCAAGAATGCCGTCGAGGGCCAGCTGCAGCGCCTGGGCGTCGCCCGCAAAGCTCTTGGGCGTGCCGCGAAACAGGTTGCGCGTGAACTGGTCGAGCAGCAGGATCAGCGCCAGCCGTCCGCGCGCGGTCTTGGCCCAGCCATCGAGCGCGCCCGAGAGCGCCTCTTCGACCAGAGGGCCAAATCTCCGGCCGATCTCGGCATCGGTGTCCGCCGACTTGGTGAACCACAGCGACTGGCGCGCATGCGCATCGGCATCGGTGGGCGCTGCGGCGCCAAGCCAGTAGGTCAGGACTTCGGCAATGCGCGGGTCGTTGCCCGCGCGCAGGGCGGTGGAAGAAACGTCAGACATGGGCGGTTTTCCGTAAGCAACAGGGTCTTCCATTGTGACGGCCCGCGCCAGCCGGTCGGCGTAGGTCATGCTCCAAAACAAAGATGGCGCCCGTTGCCGGGCGCCATCGCAAACCGCCTGCGGGCGGCGATCAGAACGAGTGGGTGACGCCCAGGCTCAGGCCGCTGGAGCGCGCCTTGTTGCCTGCGCCCTGGTAGTTGCCCTTCCACTTGGTGGTGTCCATTTCGAGGAAGAGCTTGGTGCGGCGCGACAGGCTGTAGTCGAGGAAGCCGATCAGGCGCGTGAAGCCGTCGTCGTTCAGGCCGGTGCGCTCGCGGTCCACCTTGTAGTAGCCGCCATTGAGGCTCCATTGGCTGTTGAACGCGTAGTTGGCGCCCAGCGACAGCACCTTGTTGGTGGTTTGCGTGGTGCCGGTCGTATCGCCCTGGTTGCGGCCGTAGTTGAGCATCAGGCGCAGGTTGCCGGTGGACCAGGCGCCACCGATGCTGGCAGCGTCGAGTTCCAGGCCGTTGGCGTCGTGGAACTGCGTGTAGGCGCTGGTGACCACGATGCCGCCTACCGTGTAGTTCAGGCCCAGCCCCTTGGAATCCTGGCGCGTGCTGGACACCGCCGATTCGCCAAAGCTGTACATCGCGCGTGCGGTCAGGCCGCCGAAAGTGCCAGAGTACTTGACCGAATTGTTGACGCGGTTGGAAGCGGCGTTGGTATTGGTCGCGCCGTATTCGATGCCCAGACGGTGGCCCGTGAGGCTGGTGACCTGGATGTTGGGGTTCAGGCCCGCGAAGCGCATGCCTATGGGGTCCGTAGGGATGACGGCGTCCGCGACCAGCGTGTTCTGGCGACCCGCGGTCACCGCACCCCAGTTGCCGGCCAGGCCCAGCACGGCGGCGCGATCGAAGAAGCCTGCGGCCGAGCCGGAGCTGCCGGCGTCCACGCCCAGCGTGGATTCGAGGTTGAACGTGGCTTTGAGGCCGTCGCCCAGGTCTTCCTGGCCGCGCAGACCCCAGCGGCTCGTGGGGCCGACACCGCTGTTGACGACGCTGGTGCGGTTGGGCGCGCCGGCATAGCCTGCAGTCAGGCCGCTTTGCGTGCGCACGGCGGCATCCAGAATGCCGTAGACCGTGAGGTTGCTCTGGCTTTGCGCCAGGACCGGCATCGATGCGCTGAGGGTCAACAGCGCGAGTGCTGAAATTTTGTGCATGTCGTGTCTCCTTGATGTAATTTTGGGTAACAGCAGGGTTGGAGTTTGTCGGCGTTTTCTGTTTGGAGATAGATGAAATTGGCATAGCTGATATGCCGCTTACAGCTGCCGGACCATGGAATTCGATGCTGAATCCGCATGTGACAAAGGCAAGAGACCTCCAGATGCCCTGCATATTTCAGAGGTGGAATATCTTTCCACCCCCAAAAGCAAGGGTTTTCACTTGTGGGAATTTTTCCAATTCTGTTCACACAAGCCCAATAATGCTGGGCAAACGCTATGCGCTTTCGTTATACCTTCGGCGGCGCTTTCAGCCTTGTCCATTGCGCCCCGATGCGCGTTGCGGACAGCGGGCTTGTTCAACGATTCACGGACAGACAGCTATGAAATTCAAGCAGTTGCTCGGCGCCCTGGTGGCCACCGCGCTCTTTACGCCCATGGCCTTCGCGCAGAGTTTCCCGACCAAGGCGGTGCGCATCATCGTGCCGTTCGGCGCGGGCGGCGTGGCCGACGTGACCGCGCGCGTCGTGGCGCAGAAGATGGCGGAATCGCTGGGCCAGGCCGTGGTGATCGAGAACAAGCCGGGCGCGGGCGGCATCGTCGCCGGCGACACCGTCGCCAAGGCCGAGCCCGATGGCCATACCTTGCTGCTGATGTCCAACGGCACGGCCGTGAGCGAAGGCCTGTTCAAGTCGCTGCCGTTCAAGACGCTGCAGGATTTCGCCCCGGTCTCCACGCTGGGCTACTTCGATCTGGCCGTGGTCACTGCGGCCAACTCGCGCTTCAAGACCTTTGGCGAGCTGCTGGCCTTTGCCAAGGCCAACCCCGGCAAACTGAATCTGGGCTCGATCAATGTCGGCAGCACCCAGCACCTGACCGCGGAAATGTTCAAGTCGGCGGCTGGTGTCGATGTGCAGATCGTTCCTTTCAACGGCACGCCCGCCGTGGTCACCGCGCTGCGCGGCGGCCAGATCGACGCGGCCGTGGAAATCGTCGCGCCGGTGCTCACGCAGATCCAGTCCAAGGCGCTGCGCGCGCTGGCCGTGACCAGCGACAAGCGCGCGGCCGTGCTGCCCGACGTGCCGACCACCAAGGAAGCCGGCCTGCCCGGCTATGTGGCGCGCAGCTGGAACGGCCTGGCCGCGCCGGCGAAGACGCCCGCGCCGGTCATTGCCAAGCTCAATCAGGTGATCGTCGCCGCGTTGAACTCGCCCGATGTGAAGAAAAAGCTCCACGACCTGAATGTGGAAGCCCAGCCCAGCACGCCCCAGGAGGCTTCGGCGCTGCTCGCCTCGGAAGTCAAGCGCTGGGGTGAAGTGATCAAAGCCGCCAAGATCGCGCCGCAATAAACGCCGGCCACGCAGCCCGCGTATCCGCCTGGCCCTCTTGGGGGCCTGGCGGATTTTTTGTTACTACGGCGCGCGGGGAACTTTGCGCGGGTTTCGAGCACGAAAAATCATCCACAGTCGCCTGTTCCGCGCAGCGGGGGCGCTATCCTTGCCGGTTTTCGTCGCTTCTCTCACGGGTTTGTTCGCCATGCTTCGCCGCCGTTTCCTGCTCAGTTCCCTGGTCTCCGCCACACTGCTGTCCACCGCTTGTTCGGGCAAGTCCATGCCGCGCAATGTGATCGTTTCCGCGGAGAAGCTCCAGCAGGCCGTGGCCCAGCGCTTTCCCCGGCCTTATCCCGTCGCGGGACTGCTGCAGTTGCAGTTGCAGGCGCCGCAGCTGCAGCTGCTGCCCCAGCAGGACCTGATCAAGGCGCAGTTCACGGCCCATCTTTCGGGCCCGGTGCTCAAGCAGGGCTACGACGGCCGCATGGAGGCCGATTTCGGCCTGCGTTATGAGCCCGCCGATCGCACGGTGCGCGCCCAGCGCGTCAAGGTCCACAGCCTTGCGCTCGACGGCCTGCCGCCCGCGCTGGCCGAGATGCTCAACACCTACGGCAACTCCATTGCCGAGCAGGCGCTGGGCGACATGGTGCTTTACCAGATGCAGGAAAAGGACACGGCGCTGATGGATTCGCTCGACCTGCAGCCCGGCGTGATGCGCGTCACGCCCCAGGGCCTGGAGATTGCGCTGGACCGCAAGACGCCGGCGCGCTGAGGCGCGTACCATGCACCTGGGCCTGCGCCAGGCGCAGTCCCAGGGGACTGCCCTGCCGGCAGTCGTTTGTTCATTGCAACCCAGCCCCTATGCCCATGACCGATCTGTCCGCGTTTCCCATCACCCGCAAATGGCCGCCGCAGCACCCTGAACGCCTGCAGCTGTACTCGCTGCCCACGCCCAATGGCGTCAAGGTGTCGATCATGCTCGAGGAGACCGGTCTGGCCTATGAGCCGCATACCGTGCGTTTCGACAGCCAGGACCAGATGTCGCCTGAATTCCTGTCGCTGAATCCGAACAACAAGATTCCGGCCATCCTCGACCCCAACGGTCCGGACGGCAAGCCGCTGGCGCTGTTCGAGTCGGGCGCCATCCTGGTCTATCTTGCCGAGAAGACCGGGCAGTTCATTCCCCGCGATGCGGGCGCGCGCTACGAGACGCTGCAGTGGCTGATGTTCCAGATGGGCGGCGTGGGCCCGATGTTCGGCCAGCTCGGCTTCTTCCACCGTTTCGCGGGCAAGGAATACGAAGACAAGCGTCCACGCGACCGCTATGTCGCCGAGGCCCAGCGCCTGCTGCAGGTGCTGGACCAGCGGCTCGAAGGCCGCGACTGGATCATGGGCCGCGACTACACCATTGCCGACATCGCCATCCTGCCCTGGGTGCGCAACCTGGTGGGCTTCTACGAGGCCGCGGACATCGTCGGCTGGGAACGCTACGGCCAGCTGCGCCGCGTGCTGGAAAAATGGCTGGAGCGCCCCGCCGTCCAGCGCGGGCTGGAAATTCCGGCGCGCGCCTAGCGGGGCGCGCCTAGCGGCGCGCGGCCAGCGGGGCGCGCCTAGCGCGACACACCGTCCCATCCGTGGCCCTTCTCTTTGCCCCGGGTGGTCGCATCTAATTGGCGTATCTATAGTTTGGCCGGTGGCATATGTGCTGCGGGCCTGGCATTCAAGGAGCCCCATGAACACCGCGACCCATCCCGTCCTTCAGGCCCAGCCATTGGGCCCGCTGTGGCCCACGCTCGATCCTTTCCTTTTCTGCGCCCACCATGACGACAGCTATCCGGCCGGCGACGGCCGCATGGGCGTGCAGTCGGTGGAGTTCGAGGGCCGGCAGATGGGCAGCGACTTCAGCCGCAAGGACGGCTGGAGCATGTACCACGGCGACAGCGTTCCCGGTTTTCCCGGCCACCCGCACCGCGGCTTTGAAACCGTCACGCTGGTGCGCAAGGGCCTGATCGATCATTCGGATTCGCTGGGCGCCGCGGCGCGCTTCGGCCGCGGCGACGTGCAGTGGCTCACGGCGGGCCGGGGCGTGGTGCATTCGGAGATGTTTCCGCTGCTGAACACCGACAGCCCCAATCCGCTGGAGCTGTTCCAGATCTGGCTCAACCTGCCCGCGGCCTCGAAGATGGTCGCGCCGCACTTCACCATGTTCTGGGACGAGCGCATTCCGCGCCTGGTCCACACGGATGCCGGCGGCAAGCGCACCACGGTGACGGTGGTCGCGGGCGCGCTCGAAGGCGCCGATCCAGCGCTCGCGCCGCCGCCCGAGTCCTGGGCCGCGCAGGACGCGTCCGACCTCGCGATCTGGACGCTGCTGCTCGAGCCCGGCGCGTCCTGGACGCTGCCCGCGGCACGCGGCGAAGGCACGCGCCGCATGCTGTATTTCTTCGCGGGCGAGCAGCTGCAGATCGGCCATGCGCTGGCCGACCAGCATGCGGCGCTGGAGCTCGTCGCGGGCCAGGACTGGCAGCTGGTCAATACCGGCAGCACGCCGGTCGAATGCCTGCTGCTGCAGGGAAAACCGCTGGGCGAGCCGGTCGCGCAATATGGGCCGTTCGTGATGAACACCCAGCAGGAAATCATGCAGGCGCTGCAGGACTACCGCAACACCCAGTTCGGCGGCTGGCCCTGGCCCGAACAGGATCCAGTGCACGGCAGCGCGCCGCGGCGTTTCGCGCGCTATCCCGGGCAGACCGAGGATGAGTCACCCCCATCCGCCGCCAGCGCCGCAGAGTGAGAAGGGCTGTCCCCGCGCGGCTGCGCCACGCCGCGGCGCAATCGGGGACAATGCCAGCGCCGGGCTGGACGCAGCCCTTTGAATGGACACTTTTCAATGAACATCAGCAAAGATACCGCGGTCACCATCCATTACACGATCACTGATCCACAGGGCAAGCGCCTCGACGACGGCGACGTGGCCTATCTGCATGGCGGCTACGACAACCTGTTCGCCAAGGTCGAGGAAGCGCTTGAAGGCAAGGCCGTGGGCGCCACGCTGACCGTGGACCTGGCCGTCGAGGATGCGTTCGGCGCGCGCGACGAAAGCCTCAAGCGCAGCATTCCCAAGGCCGAATTCCCGCCGGGCGTCAAGGTCGGTGGCCAGCTGCGCGGCAGCAACGACCAGGGCGAGCCGCAGATCTATCACGTGGTGAAGATCAAGGGCCCTGAAGTGCTGCTCGACGGCAACCACCCGCTGGCCGGCATGGCGCTGCGCTTCACCTGCAAGGTCAACGAAGTGCGCCCCGCGACGGCCGAGGAAATCACCCACCGCCATGTGCATGGCGGCCACGGCCACCACCATTGATTGGCGATGGGGGCACTGCCCCCGGGCGAGCTACACAATGGGTGAGCGTGGGGCGGAGGTTTTGCCGCCGGGCCGCCCCAAGGCAAAACGCGGCCCCCTCGGGGGGCAGCGACCACACGAAGTGAGGGAGCGTGGGGGCTATCTCCTGCGCAGCAGCGCCCGCTTGAGCAGCCGTGCGGCGCGGTCGCGGATCTGGAACGGGCTGTGGCCCGGGAACGGGAAGGTGCGGCTGCGGCTGCAGGCCTGCAGGAAATCGCTGAGCAGCGCCGAATCGTCGAGCGTGCTGTTGTCGGCGCTGCGGAATTCAGGGTGCCACTGCGTGGCCGCGATATAGCCGCCCGCATGCCGCGGATTGCGGCGTATGGCTTCGGGAATGTGGTCGGGAATGCTCCAGGCCTCGACCTCGAAGTTGGGCGCGATCTGCTTGATGCCCTGGTGGTGGATGCTGTTGACGCGCGCGCGCTGCTGGCCCGGATACAGCTGGGCCAGGCGCGAGCCCGAGACCAGCGCGATGTCGTGGGCGTGGCGGTCGTATTGCTTGGCGTCGCGGTGCACCTGCGCGCCCGGCACCTGGGTCAGCAGGTCCTGGTAGAGCGTGCCGCCGAACGCCACGTTGATCAGCTGCAGGCCGCGGCAGACGCCGAAGATCGGCTTGCCGGCCTGGGAAAAGGCCTCGACCAGCGCCAAATCGTAGAGGTCGCGCACGCGGTCGCCCAGCCATTCGGGGCGCAGCGGCTCCTCGCCGTAGCTGCCCGGCCAGACATCGGCGCCGCCATGCATCACCACGCCATCGAGCCAGTCGGCATAGTGCGCCAGCGTCACGTCGCCGCGCGCGGTCTCGCCCGTGGGGCAGGGCACCATCACCACCATCGCACCCGCGGACATGATCCAGTGGGCGATCGATTGCTCGACGTATTGCAGAGTCTTGCCGGTGAACAGGGAGCGTTCCTGGTCGGCATGCGAGAAGCAGGCCGACAGTCCGATTTTGAGGCGTCGCGAAGCTGGCTGGGACATGGCTTGGAGGCTGGTGCGAGGCAAAAGCGCCGGGTCGCTGCGGATGGCTGGATTATGGCGTTCCGATGCGCGCCGTCCAACCTCGACCATTGTGCGCGCAGCCGATGTCTCGTTACGTGTTCATTCACTACCAGATGTCAGGACAATGACGGCCGGCCGTTTTGGGGCTAGGATGGGTACCGAACCAACCAGGCCAAAGGAGACAGGCATGCAAATCCAGGTGCACACGGACAACCTCGTAGCAGGGGGCGAATCTCTGTCGAAGTGGGTGCAGAGTGAGCTCCAGACGCGCTTGACGCGTTTCAAGGAGTACATCACGAGGGTGGAAGTCTTTCTGTCCGACACCGATGCGCGCAAGACCCAGGGCGGTCTCAAGCGCTGCGTACTGGAGACCCGGGTCAATGGGCGTCAGCCGATCGCAGTGAATGCCGAAGCGGAAAAAATGGCCGATGCCGTCACCGCGGCGACGGAAAAACTGATGCGCGCGGTCGAAACCGACCTGGGCCGTCTCAAGGACAAGAACGGGCGCGAAACCATTCGCACCCAGGAGCAACCCGACGAAGCCTGATCGCTGCCGCCGCGGCGGCACTTCCATGTAGCCAAGGGCGCCCAATGAGGCGCCCTTTTTTCATGGCTGTGGATTACGCCGGGACCAGTGCGCCGGCCCGTGTCAGCTTGTCGGCAACCAGCAGCTGCTGCATTTCGCTGCGCTCCATGATGCCCAGGCTCTCGGCGACTTCGGCGATCGGCCGGCCGCTGGCAATGGCGGCCTTGGCAATGGCCGCCGATTTTTCGTAGCCGATCAGCGGGTTCAGCGCCGTCACCAGCGTCACCGATTCGGCGATGCGCGTGGCCAGCAGCGCTTCGTTGGCGGTGATGCCTTCGACGCAGTTCACCTGCAGCGTATGGCAGGCGCGCGCCAGGTGCGTGAGGCTCTTGTGCAGCGCCCAGCCCATCAGCGGCTCGAAGGCATTGAGCTGCAGCTGGCCGGCTTCCGCAGCCATGGTGATCGCGACGTCGTTGCCTATGACTTCGAAGCAGACCTGGTTCATCACTTCGGGGATCACGGGGTTGACCTTGCCCGGCATGATGGACGAGCCAGCCTGGCGTGCGGGCAGCTGGATGTCGGCAATGCCGGCCTGCGGGCCAGAGGACAGCAGGCGCAGGTCGTTGCTGATCTTCGACAGCTTGCTGGCGATGCGCTTGAGGATGCCCGAAATGTCGACGAAGGCGCCGGTGTCGGCCGTGGCCGCAATCAGGTTCGCGGCCTGGGTCACGGGCACGCCCGACAGTTCGGCGAGCTTGGGGATGACCGCATCCACATAGCCCACGGGTGCGTTGATGCCGGTGCCGATGGCGGTGCCGCCAAGGTTGATTTCTGTCATCAGGTACGCGGATTCGCGCAGGCGCTTCTCGTCGTCGGCAATCATCGCGGCAAAGGCGCCGAATTCCTGGCCCAGCGTCATCGGCACGGCGTCTTGTAGTTGTGTGCGGCCGATCTTGAGCAGGGGGGCGAACTCGTCGGCCTTGGCCTGGAACGCGCCGCGCAGGGCAGCCAGGGCGGCGAGCAGGTGCTGGATGCCGAACCAGGTCGCGAGCTTGAGCGCGGTCGGGTAGGCATCGTTGGTGCTTTGCGAGGCGTTGACGTGGTCGTTGGGATGCAGCACGTCGTAGCGGCCTTTGGGCAATCCCAGGTGCTCGAGCGCACGGTTGGCGATCACCTCATTGGCGTTCATGTTCGTGGAGGTGCCGGCGCCGCCCTGGATCACATCGACCACGAATTGGTCGTGCAGCTTGCCGGCGATCAGGTCGTCGCAGGCTTGGGCAATGGCGTGGGCTTGGTGTTCTTGAATGGCGCCCAGGGCCAGGTTGGCGTGGGCTGCGGCCTTCTTGACGAATGCGAAGGCGCGAATGAGTTCCGGCATGTGGGCCACGCTGTGGCCGGTGATGGGGAAGTTCTCCACCGCGCGCGCGGTGTGGACACCCCAGTACGCGTCGGGAGGGATGGTCTTGATGCCGATGAAGTCGTGTTCTTGACGCATGGATCTGCTTTCAGAAGGTAAAAGTGCAGGCAGGACGTGCAAACGCCGCCTTGGAGCAAGGCGGCGTTGGCGTGGAAGGCCGGGCATGGGGCTTGTTGCCCGCATGCCGGCCAGCGGGCATTATCCGTCGGTGCGCGCATGGATTGCACCTGTTTGGTGCATAACCTCGTGAAATAGATCCGGTGCGGCCTCAGCCGCCGCGCAGCCGGCCTTCCAGCGCCGGCGCCACCAGCGGCGCGAGCGGCGAGGCCACGCGCGCGCCGAAGCGCTCCGAACCCTCGGGGCCCGCCTGCCAGTCGGCCAGCGCCTGGGCGATTTCTTCCTGCGTGCGGCCGACGAAGTTCCACCACACCAGCACGTCCTCGTCCATGGGCGCGCCGCCGACCAGCAGCAGCCTTGTGCCGGGAGTGCACTGCAGTGCGAGCGTGCTGCGGCCCGCGGCCAGGAACAGCAGTTCATCGGGCGCGACGGCCTGGCCGTCGGCGACGACTTCGCCGGTCAGGCCCAGCACCGCATATTCGAAGTCGGGGCGCAGGGCGAGCGTGGTCGTGACCGCGGCCTGCGCCTCCGGCTTGAGGTACAGGTCGAGCGCGACCAGCGGGCTGTGCACCTGCACGGTCGACACCTGGCCCAGCGCCTCGCCCGCGAGCACGCAGATTTCCAGACCGTCCTGCGTGCAGCGCGGCACATCGGGATAGTGCTGAAAGCGCGGCGCCATGGTGCGCTCGTCGCCGGGCAGCGCGATCCACAGCTGGGCCGCATGCATGCGCGGGCTGCCCAGGCTTTCCTCGGAGTGGGCGATGCCGCGGCCGGCCGTCATCAGATTGATCTGGCCCGGGCGAATGACCTGCTCCGAGCCCAGGCTGTCGCGGTGCAGCACTTCGCCTTCGATCATCCAGGTGAACGTCTGCAGGCCTATGTGCGGGTGCGGGCCGACCTGCATGCTGCGGTCTCCATGCTGGACCGAAGGGCCCAGATGGTCGAGAAAGCACCAGGCGCCGACCTTGCGCAGCGCGCGCTGGGGCACGGCGCGGTGCACGGGAATGCCGCCGACATCGGCCAGGCGGGTCGACAGCAGCTCGGGAGCGGAAGATGGGGCTGACATGGGCGTTCTCCTTCAGGTGGGGTCGGTCAGTTCGGTGGCAATGCGCACTTCGCCCGTGAGCAGCTTGTGCACGGGGCAGGCCTCGGCGATCTGCAGCAGGCGGCTGCGTTGGTCAGCGTCGAGCGGGCCTTCGAGCGTGATGCTGCGCGCGAGATCATTGCCGCTCGCGGGTTTGCCGTCGGGGTTGAGCTGCAGCACGATATGCACGGCCTGCAGCGGCCATTGCTTGCGCTGGGCATACATCTGCAGCGTGACGGTGGTGCAGGCGCCCAGCGCCGACAGCAGCAGCTGCATCGGGCTGGGCGCGCTATCGCCGCCGCCGAGCGCGGCGGGTTCGTCCGCGTGCCAGCTGTGACCCGAGGGGTCGGTCAGCGTGACGCGGTAGGGCAAGGTGGTGCTGGCGGAAAATACGCTATCGGCCATGGATGAGCTTTCTTTCAAGCAAGGCGCGGCCTTGCGGATGGTGCAGGGGCAGGCCTGAGCATAGTCGCTGTCGGTGGCTTCGAAGAAGCGTATGGCTGACAAGCCGCGTCGCGCAAAGGCGTTAAATTGATCGCTGAATCCATTCCTGGGTCCGTGCCAGCCGTTGCATCTGCATGGCGCGCTCGGACCCGGCGCTCTTCACCTCTTTCAGGAGATTTACATGACCACTCCCACCACTGCACCTGGCGTTGCCTTGCCCGAGCACTTCCAGGCGCGCATCGTTGGTCTTGTTCAGCACCGTGTCGGAGACGGCGCCCTCGAAGACATTCCCCTGGGCCAGACGGTCCAGGTAGATACCGCGCTGGCGAGCCTGGTGGTGTCGTGGGAATCGGAAGGCCAGCCCGTGACGGTCACTCTGGCCAAGGACGAATTCGAGCTTTATGTGTCCCAGGGCGCGATCGAGCTCCAAGGGGTGACTCCGGCGGCCGTTGTCGCCGCAGTCAATGCCGAGGCCGAAGCTTGAGGTGATTGCCATGCCTGCGTTAGATGAAAAGCCCCGCAAGGGGCTTTTTTGTTGTCTGCCGTCAGCCGTTGGGGCAGGTTGGCGGGACAGGCGCAGGGGCCGTTCTCCGACATACCGCCGGCGATGCGATGGCTAGAGTGGGAGCTTCACCCGTTCACCAGGAGATGCATATGGCCGACAACACCCATCCACGCGAAACCCTTTGGAAACTGGTCAAGGGGATTCGCTTCGCGATGATCACCCACCGCCACGAAGACGGCACTCTGCAGGCCTGCCCCATGACCATGGCCAACAAGGAAGGCATGGACGAGCATGTGAACTTCTACTTCCTGCTGGACAAGAAGACCGATCTCGCGCATTGCGTCACGCGCGACGCCAACATCCAGATCAGCTTTGCCGATCCAGGCGCAGACAGCTATGTCTCGATCAGCAGCAATGCGCATCTGAGCGAAGACCGCGTGCTCAAGGAAAAGCTCTGGTCCACGGCCGCCCAGGCCTGGTTCCCCGGCGGCATCGACGACCCCAATCTGACGGTGCTGGTCGCTCCGGTGACCGCGGCTGAGTACTGGGACGTGAAGGAAAACCAGCTGGTGCAGCTGTTCAAGATGGCCAAGGCCGCTGTCACGGGCGAGCAACCCAAGGGCATGGGCGAGCACAAGACCATTCGCATGTAAACCTGCTCGAGGCGCGTCGTCGGCTGCTGCCGGTCGCGTCGCCCGGGCTGCGGACAAGAATTCCGCGGCCGGGAAGATAGTTTTTCTATCAAATGATCGTAGCAAGCAGCGGTTTATTTATGCAGATGCCCATGCCTACACTGGGGCATGAACTGCATTGCCGCTGCCTCAACCCCCCTTTTTCCTGCTGATTTTCCGGCGCGCGCCGGCCATTTCGTGCGATGCGATGGCATCGACTGCCTGCCCCTGCAGGAGGGCAAATGAGCGTCTGCGGCGCGCCGCTGCCCAACAGTGGCGCGCGCGGCCGGCCCGCGACATCGGCGCCTGCGGGGGCCTGCGATGCGCACATGCACATCCTCGACCCGCGCTTCGCGCATGTCGCCGCGGTGCTGCCCCAGGCGACGGTCGCTGACTACCGCCGCATACAGGCCCTGAACGGCACCAGCCGCACGGTGGTCGTCCAGCCCCGGCCGTTCGGCACGGACAACAGCGTGACGCTGGATGCGATTCGCCAACTGGGCAGAGACTGCACCCGCGGCGTGGCCGTGGTGCGTCCCGACATCACCGATGCCGAGCTGCAGGCGCTGCACGACGGCGGCATACGCGGCATACGCTTTTCCCTGCATACCGCGGTGCATGCGGCCGTGGGCTTCGAGATGGTGGAGCCGCTGGCGCAGCGCGTGCACGCCTGGGGCTGGCATCTGCAGCTGCATTGGAGCGCCGACCAGCTGCTGGCCCATGGACCGATGCTGCAGCGCCTGCCCACGCCGCTGGTCTTCGATCATCTGGGACGCCTGCCGCTGCCTCAGGGCACGGCGCATCCGGCGTTTGCGCTGATCCGCAGCCTGCTTGACCAGGGCCGGGCCTGGGTCAAGCTGTCCGGCGCCTACCTCGACACGCACCGGCCCCATGGCCAGGGCTATGCCGATACCGATGCCGTGGCGCGCGCCTGGGTGCGGGCCGCGCCCGAGCGCCTGGTCTGGGGCAGCGACTGGCCGCACACCACCGAGACCGAATGCAAGCCCGATGACGCCGAGCTGTTCGACCTGCTCGCGCATTGGAGTGGCGATGAAAAAGTGCGCCAGCGCGTACTCGTCGACAACCCGGCCGCGCTCTACGGCTTCGGCCCCGTCTGACCGACCCGGATTTCCATACCTATGAAGGAGACAACCATGTTCAACCAATCCCCCTTGCTGCGCGGCCGCCGCGTTCTCGTCCTGGCCGCCGCATTGCTGCCGCTGGCCAGCTGGGCCGCCTGGCCCGAGCGCCCCATACGCATGGTCGTGCCGTATTCCGCGGGCGGCGGCGCCGACAACACGGCGCGTATCGTGGCCCAGCGCATGGGCGAGATCCTGGGCCAGCCGGTGGTCATCGAGAACAAGCCCGGCGCGGGCGGCGTCATCGGTGCGGACAGCGTGGCCAAGGCCTTGCCCGACGGCTATACCGTTCTGTACGATGCCTCGGCCTTCGGCGTGAACGGCGCGCTGCGCAAGCTGCCCTACGATCCCATGAAGGATTTCATCCCGGTATCGCTGGTGGCGACGGCGCCGCAGATCCTGGTGGTCGGCAACAACAAGCCTTACAAGACCGTGGCCGAACTGGTCGCCGCGGCGAAGCAGTCGCCGGGCAAGCTGACCTATGCCTCGGCCGGCGCCGGCACGGGCTCCCACCTGGCCGCGGAAATGTTCAACGACCAGGCCAGGATGGAAACGCTGCATGTGCCCTACAAGGGCGGCGCGCCCGCGCTGACCGATGTGATGGCCGGCCAGGTCGACATGTACTTCGGCAATGCCGCGTCGACGCTGCAGTACCTCAACGGCGGCAAGCTGCGCGCGCTCGCGGTGAGTTCGCGCAAGCGGGTCCAGGGCCTGGACAACGTGCCCACGCTGCGCGAGAGCGGCATGCCCGAGTTCGAGGTGCTCGAATGGAACGGCGTGTTCCTGCCGAAGAACACGCCCAGGGAGATCGTCGAGCGCCTGGGCAAGGCCACGCGCGAAGCCGTTGCCGACGCCGGCGTGCGCGAGCGCCTGATGCGCGCCGGCCTCGATCCCGTGGGCAACAGCGCCCAGGACTTCACCGCCTTCATCAAGGCGGAAAGCACGCGCTGGCAAGGCGTGGTCAAGGCGCGCAACATCAAGCTCGACTGACAATGCCGGCGGCGCGGCGCGCCGCCGGCCTCATTCGACGCGGGCGCCGGACACGCGCACCACATTGCCCGCATTGACCCAATCCCTGGCCAGCAGCTGCTTGAAGCCCGCGGGCGTGTCGGTCGCGGCTTCGGCGCCGAGCTTGCGCACGCGCTCCTGCACCACCGGGTCGGCCAGCACCTTGTTGACCGCCGCGTTGATCCTGCGCACTTCGGCCGCGGGCGTGCCGGCCGGAGCCAGCAGCCCGTACCAGGTGTCGAACTGGAAGCCCGCAAAGCCCGATTCGGCAACGGTGGGCAGGTCGGGCAGGAACGGCGAGCGCTTGGGGCCCGTGTAGGCCAGCAGTTGCACGCGCGGGTCGTCCTTGAAGGCGATCAGGCCCGTGGTCGCGGCCGTCACGCCCTGCACGCGGCCGGCGAGCAGCTCGCGCACCGCGTCGCCGGTCGACTTGTAGGGAATGTGCTGCTGCTCGACGCCAGCCTGGGCCAGGAACGAGGCCATGCCAAGGTGCGATGCGCTGCCGTTGCCGGCCGATGCGTAGTTCCAGGGAGCGGGGCTGGCCTTGGCCGCCGCGACCCACTGCGCCAGTGTGCGCGCCTGGCCCGCGGGCGCGGCAATCACATAGCCAGACGACGCGACCAGGGCCACGGGCTCGAAATCGTTGACCGGGTGAAAGCCCAGCTTGGGATACATGTAGCCCGTGAAATGGTGGCTGGCGGCGGCCATCACCAGCGTGTTGCCGTCGGGCTTGGCGCGCGCCACGCCCTGGGTGCCAAGGGTGCCGCCCGCGCCGGGCTTGTTCTCGATGACGATGCTCGCCTGCAGCGCCTGACCCAGCTCGTTGCTGAACGCGCGCAGCACGGTATCCTGCACGGCGCCGGCGCCGAAGGGCACGACGATATGGATGGTGCGGTCGGCCGCATGGGCCAGACCCGCCAGACTGACGCCCCAGGCGAGGGCAGTGGAAGCGAGAAGGCGGCGGCGGGTCGGGGAAGACAGATGCATGGGGGTGAGACGGTGGGTAGCGGACGGCCAAGCCGTTGAACCAGCCAGTCTATGGACGCGCATTTATGCGGCCAACGCATTCTTTCGCATGAGCAAATGCGCAAAACGTTCTTGGCCCATGAAAAAAGGCGCCAGCCCCTCGCGGGACCGGCGCCTTTGCTGTTCTTTGCACTCGTCAGTGCAATGAACGCTCTTGCTTCTTACTTCGCAGCCACAACGCGCACCATTTCCAGGCACTTGTTCGAGTAGCCCCATTCGTTGTCGTACCAGCTCACGACCTTGACGAATGTCTTGTCCAGCGCGATGCCGGCTTCGGCGTCGAACACCGAAGTGCAGGACTCACCGCGGAAGTCGGTGGCAACCACCTTGTCTTCGGTGTAGCCCAGCACGCCCTTGAGCGCGCCTTCGGACTGGGCCTTCATTTCGGCGCAGATTTCGGCGTAGGTGGCTTCGCTGTTCAGTTCAACGGTCAGATCGACCACCGACACGTCGGAAGTCGGCACGCGGAACGACATGCCCGTGAGCTTCTTGTTCAGCTCGGGAATCACCACGCCCACGGCCTTGGCGGCGCCAGTGCTCGAAGGAATGATGTTTTCCAGGATGCCGCGGCCGCCGCGCCAGTCCTTGTTCGACGGACCGTCGACGGTCTTTTGCGTTGCCGTGGCAGCGTGCACGGTGGTCATCAGGCCGCGCTTGATGCCCCACTTGTCGTTGAGCACCTTGGCCACGGGGGCCAGGCAGTTGGTGGTGCACGAAGCGTTGGAGATGATGGCTTCGCCGGCGTAGGTCTTGCAGTTCACGCCGAACACGAACATCGGGGTGTCGTCCTTCGAAGGAGCCGACAGAATGACCTTCTTCGCGCCTGCGTCGAGGTGCTTCTGTGCGGTTTCCTTGGTCAGGAACAGGCCCGTGGCTTCGATCACGATGTCGGCGCCGACTTCATTCCACTTCAGGGCGGCGGGGTCGCGTTCCTGCGTCAGGCGGATGGGCTTGCCATTGACCACCAGAGTGTTGCCTTCGACGGCCACGGTGCCCTGGAAACGGCCATGCACGCTGTCGTACTTGAGCATGTAAGCCAGGTAATCGGGTTCGAGCAAGTCGTTGATGGCGACGATTTCAATGTCGCTGCCAAAGTTCTGCACGGCGGCGCGGAACACCATGCGGCCGATGCGGCCGAACCCGTTGATACCTACTTTGATGGTCATATTTGCCTCTTGAAGTGAAATGACGAAAACCTGTTACTGGACGATTACTTCTTCTTCTTCTGCTGGCGCAGCACGGCCTGGACCGTTGCCGCGACATTTTCCTCGGTGAAGCCGAAGTGCTTGAACAGCACGCCCGCTGGCGCCGATTCGCCGTATGTGTCGATGCCGACCACGGCCGCGCAGCCGTACTTCCACCAGAAG
>Ga0302347_1000456_pt1 | contig 65522 bp, 61 predicted proteins | sample PhyWR1_FD_202178 | JGI IMG/M metagenome (GOLD analysis project Ga0302347, IMG submission 202178) | Leaf surface microbial communities from wheat plants in UC Gill Tract Community Farm, Albany, California, United States - DLSL W.R1 (v2)... | ecosystem: Host-associated > Plants > Phyllosphere >... | reverse complement strand
GAACCTGAAAAAAGGGGACGATTTTAGCGACGCTTAGCTTAGTTGTCAGTTATCAGAATCAGAAAAGTTTTTACGTGTTTTTACCTGATCCATGCTTTCGAGAATGTGGTGATAGTTGTAAAAGCGTGTCTCCGCAATTTTGCCGTCTTCAACTGCCTGACGAATGGCGCAGCCAGGGTCATTGTCGTGTTTGCAGTCGCGGTATTTGCAAGCGCCTAAATATTCATGGAATTCGACAAATCCGTTGAAGATTTGTTCCGGTTCAAGATGCCACAGACCAAACTCACGTACGCCGGGGGAGTCGATCACATCGCCGCCGTGCGGGAAATGATACAGGCGAGAAGCCGTGGTGGTGTGCTGGCCCAGACCCGAGTTGTCCGAAACATCGTTAGTGAGGATCTCTTCCTGTAACCCCAGCAGGTTGTTCAGCAGGCTGGATTTACCCACGCCAGACTGGCCCGCAAAAATGCTGATACGATCTGTCAGCGCTTCTTCAAGCGGCTTCAGGCCATCTTTCTTATGGCTCGACACCATCAGCACGCGATAGCCAATCTTACGGTAGATATCCATCTGCTCATTCACAAAACGCATGCCTTCGTCGTCGAGCAGATCGATTTTGTTAAGCACGATCAATGGCTCGACTTCAAGCGTTTCGCAGGCAACGAGATAACGGTCGATAATATTGAGTGAAAGTTCGGGTAAGATCGCCGAAACAATCACGATCTGGTTGATGTTGGCGGCGATAGGTTTAACACCGTCGTAAAAATCAGGACGATTAAGCACCGATGTGCGCTCATGAACCGCTTCTACGATTCCTTTTACTCGGACGCCTTCAGCGGCTGCTTTTCCCGGTCGCCAAACGACGCGGTCGCCGGTCACCAGCGATCGGATGGTGCGGCGGATGTTGCAGCGGTGAACGCCACCGTCGGCGGCTTCTACGTCAGCATGCATGCCGAAACGGCTAATGACCATGCCTTCAGTGGGCTCGCCAAACAGATTGTCGTCGTAATCGGGTTTCTCCGAAGTGGTTTTAAGACGGCGTTCATGGTTGGCATTTACGCGGCGCTGTTGCCCTTTGGAGAGCTTATTTTTACTCAATCGTGCTGGCTCCTGGTCGCCCATAACGGGCAAAACCTCTATGATACACACTAATTAATACTAGTTAACCTGCTACAGCCGGTTATGCGAGAAGGGTGGAAAATAACATGAGCGCAGATGAAAACAACCTGATTTGGATCGATCTGGAAATGACCGGCCTTGATCCCGAGCGCGATCGCATCATTGAGATCGCGACGCTGGTGACCGATGCCAACCTGAATATTCTGGCTGAAGGCCCGACGATTGCTGTGCATCAATCCGATGAGCAGCTGGCGCTGATGGATGACTGGAACGTGCGGACTCACACCGGCAGCGGGCTAGTGGAGCGAGTGAAAGCCAGCACCCAAGGCGATCGCGAAGCGGAGCTGGCAACGATTGAGTTCCTGAAACAGTGGATTCCAGCAGGCAAATCGCCGATTTGCGGTAACAGCATTGGGCAAGACCGCCGCTTCCTGTTTAAGTACATGCCGGAACTGGAAGCGTATTTCCACTACCGTTATCTGGACGTGAGCACGTTGAAAGAGTTGGCGCGTCGCTGGAAGCCGGAAATTTTAGACGGCTTTAAGAAGCAGGGAACGCATCAGGCGATGGACGACATTCGCGAGTCAGTGGCCGAACTGGCGTTTTACCGCGAGAATTTCATTAAGCTTTGATTTTTATGCCCGGTACGCTTGCGCGGCCGGGTATTTGCCGTTAAATTGTCCAGCTTGCCGATTAATTAATCACTTGAACGTGATTTTAAAAAAATCGCTTTCAGGGGGGTTGCAGCTAAAAGGATTTCTCGTATAATGCGCCTCCCGTAACGACAGAGAATTACGCGTTACGACAGCAGCAAAAGCAGTAGCAAATTTGCGGGAATAGCTCAGTTGGTAGAGCACGACCTTGCCAAGGTCGGGGTCGCGAGTTCGAGTCTCGTTTCCCGCTCCAAAATTTGAAAGTGCTTTCTAAGCACGTACCAACCAATCAAAGAATTTTGAGTCGCTATCATACGGCAGCTTAAAAGACATAGATTAAGCGGGAATAGCTCAGTTGGTAGAGCACGACCTTGCCAAGGTCGGGGTCGCGAGTTCGAGTCTCGTTTCCCGCTCCAAAATTTGAAAGTGCTTTTAAGCACGTACCAACCAATCAAAGAATTTTGAGTCGCTTTCTACGGCAGCTTAAAAGACATAGATTAAGCGGGAATAGCTCAGTTGGTAGAGCACGACCTTGCCAAGGTCGGGGTCGCGAGTTCGAGTCTCGTTTCCCGCTCCAAATTTTTCTCCAGTCTCCAGATTATCCACAGCGAATTCCTTCGTTGGGGACATTTTCTATTGTATTTGAAATATTCTTGTAAACAGAGTTATCCACAGTTAATACCGCTTTAGCGAAACGACCAAACGCTTCGCAGGGTGAAGGGTTATTTTTTAACTGCATGAATAATATAAATAAAATTTCATTTCAAAATGTTATCCAGATCACTTGACCTGTTTGCAAAGCCTGATGGTATCTGGCTTGGTAATTTTATTCACAGGCTGTGAATATATCAGGCGTCGCGGATAAGCCCTTTTTCGATCACTCTGACCAGTCGCTGTTTCTTTGGTAATTGCACCTCGACCACGCAGGCATTTCGCTTCTCGATTTGCTGCGCAATCGCCCATTCTATGTGCTCATCGAGAAGTGGGTGCTCACCTCTGCGACTTTCCAGCGCCGTAATATTCGCTTCATCCCAGGAGGCGTTTCCTAATGCAACGGCAATATTTCGCAGCCAGCGCAGATGACCAATGCGTCGAATCGCAGACCCTTCCGTTATCCGCAGGAAATAAGCTTCGTCCCAGGCGAATAACTCGATGAGCTTTGGCGCGTGCAGGGCTTTTCGTGGGCTGAAATCGTCTTCATCAGTCAGCTGCGAGTAGCGATTCCACGGGCAAATCAGCTGGCAATCATCGCAGCCGTAAATTCGGTTACCGATAAGAGGTCGAAACGCTTCCGGAATTGCGCCTTCCAGTTCGATAGTGAGATACGAGATGCAGCGACGTGCATCAACGGTGTAAGGCTCAACAATCGCACCCGTCGGGCAAATCGTCATGCAGGCCACGCAACGCCCGCAACCTTCTTCAACCGGGCCATCAACGGGCAGCGGTAAATCAATCAGCAATTCGCCGAGAAAAAAGAATGAACCCGCATCACGGCTGAGAATAAGTGAGTGCTTACCTGTCCATCCCAGGCCTGCTTTTTCGGCGATTGGGCGCTCAAGAATAGGCGCAGAGTCGACAAAGGGTCTAAAATTCAGCGAGCCACAATGCTCCTGGATGGTCTCCCCGAGTTTTTTGAGTCGGTTACGCAGAAGTTTGTGGTAGTCACGCCCCAGGGCGTAACGGCTGACGTAACCCAGCGACGGATCTTTTAGCGTGCGGGCAAACGCCGCGTTGGCGGGAAGATAGTTCATGCGAACGCTGATGACGCGCAAGGTTCCCGGCAATAGTTCATGAGGGCGCGCGCGCATCATACCGTGGCGCGCCATCCACTCCATTTCGCCGTGGTATTGTTTGTCCAGCCAGGCCTGCAGTTTTGGCTCGCTCGCGGAAAGATCGGTATCGGTGATACCGACTTTCTGGAAGCCAAGCTCAGCGCCCCACTGTTTAATGTTTTGCGCTAACTGATTGAGATCGAGGGGCTGTGACATGACGGACCATACAATGAAGAAAATCCCCATCAGTATACCACATTCCATTTGGCCTGCGGATGACCTCCGTCGCGCTGAAAAAGAGGCCGCAGACAGCCTGGGTATCACGCTGTATGAACTGATGCTCCGTGCCGGCGAGGCGGCGTTTTCCGTGGCGCGAGAGACGTGTCCCGGGGCACAACATTGGCTGATTCTGTGCGGGCACGGCAACAACGGCGGCGATGGTTATGTGGTCGCGCGTCTGGCCGTTGCCGCTGGTCTGCGCGTCACGCTGCTGGCCATCGAAAGTGAAAAACCGCTGCCGGAAGAGGCGAGCGAAGCTCGTGAGGCGTGGCTGAATGCGGGTGGGGAGATTCATGCTGCCGATATCATCTGGCCAGAAGGGATTGATCTGATTGTTGATGGGTTACTGGGGACGGGGCTCAGGCAGGCTCCACGCGAAACAATCGCAACGCTCATCGATAAAGCGAATGCGCATCCGGCTCCTGTCATTGCGCTGGATATTCCGTCGGGTCTGATTGCCCAGACGGGTGCCACGCCGGGTGCAGTCATTAACGCAAAGCTTACCGTTACGTTTATTGCGCTCAAGCCTGGATTACTGACCGGCAAAGCCCGCGATGTGATGGGAAAACTTCATTACCATGCGCTGGGGCTTGAAAGCTGGCTTGCAGGACAAGAGCCGCCCATCTCACGCCTGGATGCGAATCAGCTTGAGGCGTGGCTACCGCCGCGCCGTCCTACGTCGAACAAGAGCGATCACGGCAAGCTGGTGATTATTGGCAGCGATCACGGCACCGCGGGTGCGATTCGTATGACCGGAGAGGCCGCGCTGCGTGCGGGAGCCGGCCTGGTCCGAGTGCTAACGCGCATCGAAAATATCCCTCCCATTATTACCGCTCGCCCTGAACTGATGGCTCATGAACTGACGCCAGAATCTCTTGATGCGAGCCTGGAGTGGGCCGATGTGGTGGTCATTGGTCCTGGATTGGGACAACAAGCGTGGGGCAAAAAAGCGCTACAAAAGGTCGAGAATTGTCGTAAACCGATGCTGTGGGATGCCGACGCGCTTAACCTTCTGGCAATCAATCCTGATAAACGTCACAATCGCATCCTGACGCCACACCCCGGCGAAGCCGCGCGGCTGCTTAGCTGCAGCGTCGCAGAAATTGAAAACGATCGCTTACTTTCTGCGCAGCGTCTGGTAAAACGTTACGGAGGTGTTGCAGTTTTAAAAGGGGCGGGCACGATTGTGGCCTGTGAGTCCGGCGCGCTCAGCATTATTGACGCGGGCAATGCGGGAATGGCGAGTGGCGGAATGGGCGATGTGCTCTCCGGTATTATCGGCGCATTGCTGGGACAACAATATAATCCTTATGAAGCAGCCAGCGTAGGCTGCGTGGTCCATGGGGTGGCAGCAGATAAGCTCGCTGCTCGCTACGGAACGCGCGGTATGCTGGCCACCGATCTTTTTGACACGCTGCGGCGTGTTGTTAACCCAGATGTGATTGACGTAGAAAATGACTAATCGAGTGATGGCTTTACCCGACGAGCAGGCAACTTTGGATCTTGGCAAGCGCCTGGCGCAGGCCTGTGAGGGCGCGACCGTCATTTATTTGTACGGTGATTTGGGGGCGGGTAAAACAACGTTTAGCCGGGGGTTTTTGCAGGCTCTGGGCCATAAAGGGAACGTGAAAAGCCCGACTTACACGCTCGTTGAACCCTATACCCTCGACAATCTGATGGTGTACCACTTCGATCTTTACCGTCTTGCGGACCCTGAGGAGCTGGAATTTATGGGGATCCGTGACTATTTTGCCAACGATGCCATTTGCCTGGTGGAGTGGCCGCAACAAGGTGCGGGTGTGTTGCCTGACCCGGATGTCGAAATTCACTTAGATTACCAGGCTCAAGGGCGTGAGGCACGCATCAGTGCAGTTTCCTCATCAGGTAATTCCTTGCTGGCGCGTTTAGCTGGCTGAACTCAGGGATAACGGGATGATTAATCGCGTTAAAGGTTGGTTGTTAGCTGCAACGGTGCTGCTGTGCGCGCAGGCCGGAGCCGCAAGTTTATCGGATATTCAGGTCTCCAACGGTGATTCGCAGGCGCGGATCACCTTCAGTTTTATGGGCGATCCGGATTATGCGTTTTCACAGGTTGATAAGCGCAGCGTTGCGCTGGATATTAAACAAACTGGCGTGATTCAAGGCCTGCCGCTGCAATTTAGCGGTAATAACCTGGTCAAAAGCATTCGTTCCGGCACGGCAAAAGATGCTCAGTCTTTACGCCTGGTGGTCGATCTTACCCAAAACGGTAAAACCCGCGCCGTGAAGCAGCAAAACGGTGCGAATTATACCGTGGTCTTTACGATCAATGCTGATGTTCCGCCGCCTCCACCGCCACCGCCTGTCGTGGCGAAACGCGTTGAAGCGCCGATTGTTGCACCGCGTCCGTCTGAACCTGCGCGTAATCCGTTTAAAGCGGAAAACGATCGCATAACCAGCGTCACCAGCAGCAATACGGTCACGCGCCCTGCGGCTCGCGCTCGTCCTGCCACGAATACCAACGGTGAGAAAGTGATTATCGCCATTGATGCGGGGCACGGCGGGCAAGATCCTGGCGCAATTGGCCCAAGTGGGACGCGTGAGAAAAATGTCACGATCGCGATTGCGCGCAAACTGCGTGAACTCTTGAATGATGACCCGATGTTTAAAGGCGTAATGACCCGCGATGGCGATTACTTTATCTCCGTCATGGGGCGTTCTGACGTTGCACGCAAGCAAAACGCTAACTTCCTGGTGTCAATTCATGCGGATGCTGCGCCAAATCGCAGCGCGACCGGCGCGTCCGTTTGGGTGTTGTCGAATCGCCGCGCCAACAGCGAGATGGCGAACTGGCTGGAAGAGCATGAGAAACAGTCTGAACTGTTGGGTGGCGCAGGTGATGTGCTGGCAAACAGTCAGTCCGACCCGTATCTCAGCCAGGCGGTGCTGGATTTACAGTTCGGTCATTCCCAGCGCGTCGGGTATGATGTGGCCACTAACGTGATAAGCCAGTTGCAGCGTGTGGGCGCAATCCACAAACGCCGCCCTGAGCATGCCAGCCTTGGCGTGTTGCGTTCGCCGGATATCCCGTCGATTCTGGTCGAAACCGGTTTTATCAGTAATAACGGCGAAGAGCGCCTGCTGGCGAGCGACAGTTATCAGCAGGAAATCGCCGATGCTATTTACAACGGTCTGCGCAATTACTTTGCGTCACATCCGTTACAGTCAGCGCCGCCAGGGGGCGGGGGACAAACTGCCAGTGCAGCCCTCCCCGGTGAGATGAGCGCGACCCACTAAGGAGAATTCATGCCGATTCAGGTTCTGCCGCCGCAGCTTGCGAACCAAATCGCCGCCGGTGAGGTGGTGGAGCGTCCTGCATCGGTTGTGAAGGAACTCGTCGAAAACAGTCTTGATGCGGGCGCGACCCGCATCGATATCGACATCGAACGCGGCGGCGCAAAGCTTATCCGCATTCGTGACAACGGCTGCGGCATCAAAAAAGACGAACTGGCGCTGGCGCTGGCACGTCATGCCACCAGTAAAATTGCCTCGCTTGACGATCTGGAAGCCATTATTAGCCTCGGTTTTCGCGGCGAGGCGCTGGCCAGTATCAGCTCTGTATCCCGTCTAACGCTCACTTCCCGCACGGCTGAACAGCAGGAAGCCTGGCAGGCTTACGCTGAAGGGCGTGACATGGACGTGACGGTCAAACCCGCTGCCCACCCGGTGGGCACGACGCTGGAGGTGTTGGATCTGTTTTACAACACCCCCGCGCGCCGCAAATTCATGCGCACCGAAAAAACCGAATTTAACCACATCGACGAGATTATTCGCCGCATCGCGCTGGCCCGTTTTGACGTCACGATTAACCTCAGCCATAACGGTAAGGTGATGCGCCAGTATCGCGCGGTAGCGGAGGGCGGGCAGAAAGAGCGCCGTCTGGGCGCGATCTGCGGTACGGCTTTTCTTGAACAGGCGCTGGCGATTGAGTGGCAGCATGGCGATTTAGCGATGCGCGGCTGGGTTGCCGATCCTAAAACGATGAACGCGACGCTGGCTGAGATTCAGTATTGTTATGTGAATGGCCGCATGATGCGCGATCGCCTGATAAATCACGCCATTCGCCAGGCCTGTGAAGACAAACTGGGTGCCGATCAGCAGCCCGCATTTGTGCTTTATCTTGAAATCGATCCGCATCAGGTTGATGTCAACGTGCATCCGGCCAAGCATGAAGTGCGTTTTCATCAGTCGCGACTGGTTCACGATTTTATTTATCAGGGCGTGCTGAGCGTTTTGCAGCAGCAGGCTGAACCGTCGCTACCGCTGACTGAAGAGGTTGTCAGCCCACGGCCGATCCCGGAAAACCGTATTGCAGCGGGACGCAACCAGTTTGCTGAGCCTGCGGTTGCGCGACAGCCTGAAGCGCCGCGCTATTCATCGGGCGCAAGTGCGCCGCGTCCCACCGGGGCGAATTATCCCCATGCACCGGTTTATCAGAAACAGCAGGGTGCGCTTTACAGCAAATTGCTGGATACTCCCGCAGTTGAACGTAAAGAGAATGTTGCGCAGTCGGCTCCGGCACTCGATGGGCACAGCCAGAGTTTTGGCCGCGTGCTGACCATTATTGCGCCGGACATGGCTTTACTTGAACGCGATAGCCACCTTGCGTTGCTGGCGTTACCCGTCGCGGAGCGCTGGCTGAAACAAGTGCAGCTGACGCCGGGAGCAAACGCAGCGTGCGCACAGCCGCTGTTGATTCCCGTCCGGCTTAAAGTGTCGGCAGAAGAAGTGGCGGTTTTACAGCGTGCGAAAGCGGTGTTGGTGGAAATGGGCATTGAATTTGTTGTAGAAGCACATCATGTGACCATTCGCGCGGTGCCTTTACCCTTACGCCAACAAAATTTACAAAACTTGATTCCTGAACTGATAGGCTACCTGGCGCAGCAAACAACCTTTGATGCTGCCAATACCGCGCAGTGGATCGCCCGCCATTTAGCGAGTGACCATCCTCTGTGGAGTATGGCTCAGGCCATTACCGTATTGGCGGAAGTTGAACGTCTTTGTCCACAACTGGTCAAAGCTCCGCCGGGTGGTTTATTACAACGTGTTGATTTGCATTCGGCGATGAAAGCCCTGAAAGATGAGTGATGTGAGTAAGGCGAGCCTGCCTAAGGCGATTTTTTTGATGGGGCCTACGGCCTCCGGTAAAACGGCGTTAGCCATTGAGCTACGTAAAGTTTTGCCAGTAGAGTTGATTAGCGTCGATTCCGCCCTTATTTATCAAGGGATGGATGTCGGCACGGCGAAGCCAAATGCAGAAGAACTGCATGCGGCACCGCACCGGTTGCTGGATATTCTCGACCCGGCGCAGGCGTATTCCGCAGCGGATTTCCGTCGCGATGCGCTCGCTGAGATGGCCGAGATAACCGCGGCGGGACGGATACCGTTGTTGGTTGGCGGTACCATGCTTTACTTTAAGGCGCTGTTGGAGGGGTTATCACCTTTGCCATCAGCGGATCCTGAGGTAAGAGCCAAGATTGAGCAGCAGGCGGCAGAGCAGGGATGGGGCGCGTTGCATAAGCAACTGGAAGAGGTTGATCCGGTTGCCGCAGCACGGATTCATCCAAATGATCCGCAAAGGCTTTCCCGAGCACTGGAAGTTTTTTTCATTTCGGGTAAAACTTTAACGGAACTGACGCAAACGTCAGGCGAGGCTCTGCCGTATCAGGTGCATCAGTTCGCCATCGCCCCGGCGAGCCGTGAACTGCTCCATCAGCGAATTGAGCAGCGTTTTCATCAGATGTTAGCTTCAGGTTTTGAAGCAGAAGTGCGGGCGTTATTTGCTCGCGGAGATTTGCATACGGACATGCCTTCCATTCGTTGTGTCGGATATCGCCAGATGTGGTCATACATTGAAGGTGAGATCTCATACGATGAAATGGTTTACCGAGGTGTTTGCGCCACCAGACAGTTGGCGAAGCGGCAGATTACCTGGTTGCGTGGTTGGGAGGGGATTCACTGGTTAGACAGCGAAAAACCTGAACAGTCATACAACGAAGTTTTACAGGTAGTGGGTGCTATCGCAGACTGAGTGTGTACAATTAAGTCGTACCGTGCGCAATTTTTCAGAATCGCAAGGTTCTAAGTACAAAACAAACATATAAGGAAAAGAGAGAATGGCTAAGGGGCAATCTTTACAAGATCCGTTCTTGAACGCACTGCGTCGTGAACGTGTTCCAGTTTCTATTTATTTGGTGAATGGTATTAAGCTGCAAGGTCAGATTGAATCTTTCGATCAGTTCGTGATCCTGTTGAAAAACACGGTCAGCCAGATGGTTTATAAGCACGCTATCTCTACTGTTGTTCCGTCCCGTCCAGTTTCTCATCACAGCAACAACGCTGGCGGCGGCACCGGTAGTAACTTCCATCATGGCAGCAACGCGCAGGGTTCTTCTGCTCCTGCGCAAGACAGCGACGAAACCGAATAAGGTTGCGGGCTGTTTTTCCACACGGGGAGCCAGGTCTTCTGCGTTCCCCGCTGATTTATATTGAGGATAATACGCTTGTTTGACCGTTATGATGCCGGTGAGCATGCGGTGCTGGTACACATCTATTTTACGCAAGACAAAGATAAAGAAGATCTCGAGGAGTTTGAAGCTCTGGTCTCTTCCGCTGGCGTCGAAGCAATGCAGGTGATTACCGGTAGTCGTAAAGCACCGCACCCGAAGTTTTTTGTAGGCGAAGGTAAAGCAATCGAAATTGCGGAAGCCGTAAAAGCAACCGGCGCGTCAGTCGTGCTGTTTGATCATGCGTTGTCTCCGGCTCAAGAGCGTAACCTGGAAAGTCTGTGCGAATGTCGTGTTATCGACCGTACCGGCCTGATATTAGATATTTTTGCTCAGCGTGCACGTACCCACGAGGGGAAATTGCAGGTTGAGCTGGCGCAATTGCGCCATCTGGCAACGCGCCTTGTGCGGGGCTGGACCCACCTTGAAAGACAAAAAGGCGGTATTGGTTTGCGCGGCCCGGGTGAAACCCAGCTCGAAACTGACCGTCGATTACTGCGTGGCCGTATTACCCAGATCCTCTCGCGACTGGCAAGAGTCGAGAAACAGCGTGAGCAAGGACGTCGTTCGCGAACCAAAGCTGACATCCCAACGGTGTCGCTGGTGGGGTATACCAATGCCGGTAAATCCACCCTGTTTAACCAGATTACGAATGCTGAAGTCTACGCCGCAGACCAGTTGTTTGCGACGCTCGACCCTACGCTTCGCCGTATCGATGTAGCGGACGTTGGCGAAACCGTGCTGGCGGATACCGTAGGGTTTATTCGTCATTTACCCCACGATTTGGTGGCTGCGTTTAAAGCGACCTTGCAGGAGACGCGTCAGGCGACCCTGCTGCTGCATATTATCGACGCCGCCGATTTCCGCGTGCAGGAAAATATTGATGCGGTGAATACCGTACTCGAAGAGATCGAAGCGGATGAGATCCCAACGCTGTTGGTGATGAATAAAATCGATATGCTCGAAGATTTCGAGCCGCGTATCGACAGAGATGATGAGAACAAACCGATTCGGGTCTGGCTGTCTGCGCAGACCGGAATTGGTGTGCCACTGCTTTTCCAGGCTTTAACAGAACGTCTTTCCGGTGAGGTTGCTCAGCACACGCTGCGTCTGCCACCACAGGAAGGCAAGCTGCGCAGCCGGTTTTATCAACTTCAGGCGATAGAAAAAGAGTGGATGGAGGATGACGGCAGCGTGGGGATGCAGGTGCGTATGCCAATCGTTGACTGGCGTCGCCTCTGTAAACAAGAACCTACGTTGATCGACTACGTAGTCTGATCAGATTAGGGTAGTCCTGAAGATATTCGCCCTTGCATAACAAATATGGAGCATATACATGGCGTGGAATCAGCCCGGTAATAACGGACAAGACCGCGACCCGTGGGGAAGCAGCAATAATCAAGGCGGCAACTCTGGGGGAAATGGCAACAAAGGTGGTCGCGAGCAGGGGCCTCCTGATCTGGACGATATCTTCCGCAAGCTAAGCAAAAAGCTTGGCGGTTTTGGTGGAAAAGGGTCCGGTTCGGGTTCCGGCGGAAATGCCCCACAGGGGCCGCGCCCGCATATTGGTGGCCGCGTAGTGAGTATTGTTGCCGCTGCCGTGGTGATCATTTGGGCCGCCAGCGGTTTCTACACCATTAAAGAAGCGGAGCGCGGTGTCGTCACTCGCTTCGGCAAGTTTAGCCATCTGGTTGAACCGGGTCTGAACTGGAAGCCAACGTTTGTCGATAACGTGACTGCGGTCAACGTAGAATCGGTTCGTGAACTGGCGGCGTCCGGCGTGATGCTGACCTCTGACGAGAACGTGGTTCGCGTCGAGATGAACGTGCAGTATCGTGTAACCGATCCACAGCATTATCTGTTTAGTGTGACCAGCGCGGACGATAGCCTGCGTCAGGCGACGGACAGTGCGCTTCGTGGTGTGATCGGTAAATACACCATGGACCGTATTTTGACTGAAGGTCGTACCGTTATTCGTAGCGATACCCAGCGCGAGCTGGAAGAGACCATTCGTCCATACAACATGGGTATCACCCTGCTGGACGTCAACTTCCAGGCTGCTCGTCCGCCGGAAGAGGTGAAAGCTGCGTTTGATGATGCGATTTCCGCACGTGAAAATGAGCAGCAGTACATCCGTGAAGCAGAAGCCTACACCAATGAAGTTCAGCCACGTGCTAACGGTCAGGCGCAGCGTATCCTCGAAGAGGCGCGTGCGTATAAGACTCAGACCGTGCTGGAAGCGCAGGGTGAAGTAGCCCGCTTTGCTAAGCTCCTGCCTGAATATAAAGCCGCTCCGGAAATTACCCGTGAACGTCTGTATATCGAAACCATGGAGAAAGTGCTGAGCCATACCCGTAAAGTGCTGGTGAATGACAGCAAAGGTGGCAACCTGATGGTTCTGCCGCTGGACCAGATGCTGAAAGGCGGTAATGCGTCCGGCGCAAAACAGGATAATAGCGGAGCCAACAATCTGCTGCGCCTGCCTCCTGCGTCCGGGAGCAACTCTAACGCCAAAAACACGTCGTCTTCAACCGATGGTGACATCATGGACCAACGTCGCGCTAACGCGCAGCGTAACGACAGCCAGCGTCAGGGGGAATAACGATGCGTAAGTCAGTTATTGCGATTATTATCATCGTGCTGGTAGTGCTTTATGCCTCAATCTTTGTAGTGAAAGAGGGCGAACGCGGTATCACCATGCGCTTCGGCAAAGTTCTGCGTGACGATGAAAACAAACCGCTGGTTTTCGAGCCGGGTCTGCACTTCAAGCTCCCGATGATCGAATCAGTGAAAATGCTCGACGCCCGTATCCAGACCATGGATAACCAGGCCGATCGTTTCGTGACCAAAGAGAAAAAAGACCTGATCGTCGATTCTTATATCAAATGGCGTATCAGCGATTTTAGCCGCTACTATCTGGCTACGGGCGGCGGTGACGTCTCTCAGGCAGAAGTGCTGCTGAAACGTAAGTTCTCTGACCGTCTGCGTTCTGAAATTGGTCGCCTTGATGTAAAAGACATCGTAACCGATTCTCGTGGTCGTCTGACGATTGAAGTCCGTGATGCGCTGAACTCCGGTTCTGCGGGTACGGAAGACGAAGTGGCAACGCCAGCAGCAGATGATGCGATTGCGAAAGCGGCTGAACGTGTTCAGACCGAGACCAACGGCAAAGCGCCGATAATCAACCCGAACAGTATGGCGGCGTTGGGTATCGAAGTTGTCGACGTGCGTATCAAGCAGATTAACCTGCCTGCTGAAGTGTCCGAAGCGATCTACAACCGTATGCGCGCTGAGCGTGAAGCGGTCGCACGTCGCCACCGTTCACAAGGTCAGGAAGAAGCTGAAAAGCTGCGCGCAACAGCCGATTATGAAGTGACGAAAACGCTGGCAGAATCTGAACGTCAGGGCCGCATCTTGCGCGGTGAAGGCGATGCAGAAGCTGCGAAACTGTTTGCTGATGCATTCAGCCAGGATCCGGATTTCTATGCCTTTATCCGTAGCCTGCGTGCGTATGAAAACAGCTTCCAGAGCAACCAGGATGTGATGGTGCTCAGCCCGGATAGCGATTTCTTCCGTTATATGAAGACGCCAGGCAACGCCACACGATAAACTCAAATCCGTTTGAGTGATCAAACCACCGCTCTCTTCCGAGGCGGTGGTTTTCTTTTATAAGGATCCGAAATGAATTCAACCATCCTGTTGGCACTGGCGTTAGTTTTGGTGCTGGAAGGCCTTGGATCGATGCTTTATCCGCGTGCCTGGCGACGCATGATCGCCACCATGAGTCAGTTGCCGGATACTATTTTGCGTCGTTTTGGAGGAGGTCTTGTGGTTGCCGGTATCGTTATCTACTACATGTTGAGGAAAACGATTGGCTGATCAAAAAGTGGTCGGATTTGCCTTATATTGCGGGCAAAAAGTGCTGTATATCTGAAAAAGCGGTGGTAGAATCCATTTTTAAGCAATCGGTGATTTTTAAAATGGGTAACAACGTTGTCGTACTGGGCACCCAATGGGGTGACGAAGGTAAAGGGAAGATCGTTGATCTTCTGACTGAACGTGCTAAATATGTTGTACGCTATCAGGGTGGCCACAACGCGGGCCATACTCTCGTAATCAACGGTGAAAAAACCGTCCTCCATCTCATTCCATCAGGTATTCTTCGCGACAATGTGACCAGCATCATCGGTAACGGTGTTGTGCTGTCTCCTGCTGCGCTGATGAAAGAGATGAAAGGCCTGGAAGACCGTGGTATCCCGGTTCGTGAGCGTCTGCTGCTCTCCGAAGCTTGCCCGCTGATCCTCGACTATCACGTGGCGCTGGACGTGGCGCGTGAAAAAGCGCGCGGCGCAAAAGCTATCGGCACCACTGGCCGTGGTATCGGCCCTGCTTATGAAGATAAAGTTGCCCGCCGTGGTCTGCGCGTTGGCGATCTGTTCGACAAAGCCACCTTCGCTGACAAACTGAAAGAAGTGATGGAATATCACAACTTCCAGCTGGTGAATTTCTATAAAGCTGACGCTGTTGACTACCAGAAAGTACTGGATGATGTCATGGCGGTAGCGGATATCCTGACCGGTATGGTTGTGGATGTGTCCGATCTGCTGGACCAGGCGCGCAAGCGTGGCGATTTCGTCATGTTCGAAGGCGCACAAGGTACGCTGTTGGATATCGACCACGGTACCTATCCGTACGTCACCTCCTCTAACACCACCGCGGGTGGCGTGGCGACCGGCTCTGGCCTAGGTCCGCGTTATGTGGATTACGTTCTGGGTATCATCAAAGCTTACTCCACTCGTGTGGGCGCAGGTCCATTCCCGACTGAACTGTTTGATGACATCGGCGAATTCCTGTGCAAACAAGGTAACGAGTTTGGCGCGACCACCGGTCGTCGTCGTCGTACCGGCTGGCTGGATATCGTTGCGATTCGTCGCGCAGTGCAGATCAACTCCCTGTCTGGCTTCTGCCTGACCAAGCTGGACGTGCTGGACGGCCTGAAAGAAGTGAAACTGTGTATCGGTTACCGTATGCCAGATGGCCGCGAAGTGACAACCACGCCGCTGGCTGCTGACGACTGGGAAGGCATCGAGCCAATCTACGAAACCATGCCTGGCTGGTCAGAAACCACCTTTGGCGTGAAAGAGCGTAGCGGCCTGCCGCAGGCGGCGCTGGACTACATCAAGCGTATTGAAGAACTGACTGAAGTGCCGATTGATATTATTTCTACCGGCCCTGACCGTAGTGAAACGATGATTCTGCGCGACCCGTTCGACGCATAATTTTCGTGAATCCTGGCCTGCGGAGCGATCCGTAGGCCGGATAAACGCCGTTCCCTCTGGTTTTTGTCCTCTGTTTCCGCTTTTACCCCTTTCCGTTTAAATAAATTCGCCGTTAACTATCTGGCTGGTTTATCATCATTATTGAATATCTCTGCGGTTACACCGCGTTTTTCCCTTTTCCTGAGGTTGATGTGCAGTTAACGAGTTTCACCGATTACGGCTTACGTGCGCTGATTTACATGGCGTCGTTGCCACAAGGGCAGATGACCAGTATCTCTCAAGTTACAGAGGTCTACGGCGTGTCCCGTAATCATATGGTCAAAATAATCAATCAACTTAGCCGTGCGGGATACGTGACTGCCGTCCGCGGGAAAAACGGGGGAATTCGTCTCGGTAAGACCGCACAGAGTATTCGTGTAGGGGACGTGGTGCGCGAACTGGAGCCGCTGTCTCTGGTGAATTGCAGCAGCGACTTTTGCCACATCACCCCCGCATGCCGCCTGAAACAGGCACTTTCTAAGGCTGTGCAAAGTTTCCTTATGGAACTGGATAACTACACGCTGGCCGATTTGGTTGAAGAGAATCAACCGCTGTATAAATTATTGCTGGTGGAATGAAGAAAACTTTCGCCGGAGCTGACAACGGAGGAACCGCTATGTCACATGATCCTTTCCAGGACCGCGAAGCAGAAAAGTACGCGAATCCTATCCCAAGCCGCGAGTTCATCATCGAACACTTAACAAAACGCGAAAAACCCGCCAATCGTGAAGAACTTGCCGTTGAATTAAATATTGAAGGTGAAGAGCAAATTGAAGCCCTTCGCCGCCGTCTGCGCGCTATGGAGCGTGACGGTCAGTTGGTCTTTACCCGCCGCCAGTGCTATGCGCTGCCAGAACGTCTCGACCTGCTGAAAGGCGTCGTTATCGGTCACCGCGATGGTTACGGCTTCCTGCGCGTCGAAGGGCGTAAAGACGATCTGTACCTTTCCTCTGAACAGATGAAAATGTGCATCCACGGCGACCAGATTTTGGCTCAGCCGCTGGGGGCCGATCGTAAAGGCCGTCGCGAAGCGCGTGTGGTGCGTGTGCTGGTGCCAAAAAACAGCCAGATTGTCGGTCGTTACTTTACCGATGCCGGTGTGGGCTTTGTGGTGCCGGACGACAGCCGTATGAGCTTCGACATCCTCATCCCACCGGAAGAGGTGATGGGCGCACGAATGGGCTTTGTGGTGGTGGTTGAACTCACCCAGCGCCCAACGCGCCGCACCAAAGCGATCGGTAAAATCGTAGAAGTGCTGGGCGATAACATGGGTACCAGCATGGCCGTTGACATGGCGCTGCGTACGCATGAAATCCCTTACGTCTGGCCGCATGCGGTGGAAGAGCAGGTCAAAGACCTGAAAGAACAGGTGCCGGAAGAGGCCAAAGTCGGCCGCGTGGACTTGCGTGATTTGCCGCTGGTGACCATCGATGGCGAAGACGCGCGTGATTTCGATGACGCCGTGTTCTGCGAGAAGAAACGCGGCGGCGGCTGGCGTTTGTGGGTGGCGATTGCTGACGTCAGCTATTATGTTCGCCCTAACACGCCGCTCGATGCCGAAGCGCGCAGTCGCGGTACGTCGGTGTACTTCCCGTCGCAGGTCGTGCCGATGCTGCCAGAAGTGCTCTCCAATGGCCTGTGTTCTCTGAACCCGCAGGTTGACAGGCTGTGTATGGTCTGCGAAATGACCATCTCCACCAAAGGGCGCTTAACCGGCTACAAATTCTATGAAGCGGTGATGAGCTCTCATGCCCGTCTGACCTATACCAAGGTCTGGCATATGCTGCAGGGCGATCAGGAACTGCGCGAGCAGTATGCGCCGCTGGTCAAACACATTGAAGAGCTGCACAACCTCTACAAAACCCTGGAGCAAGCGCGCGAAGAGCGCGGCGGGATCTCCTTTGAGAGTGAAGAAGCCAAATTCATCTTTAACGCTGAGCGCCGTATCGAACGTATCGAGCAGACCCAGCGTAACGATGCGCACAAGCTTATCGAAGAGTGCATGATTTTAGCTAACATCTCGGCGGCGCGTTTCGTTGAGAAAGCCAAAGAGCCTGCGTTGTTCCGTATCCACGATAAGCCGACGACCGAAGCCATCACCTCTTTCCGTTCAGTGCTGGCGGAGCTGGGTCTTGAGCTGCCGGGTGGTAGCAAGCCAGAGCCGCGCGATTATGCCGAACTCTTGACCGCGATCGCCGATCGTCCTGACGCAGAAATGCTGCAAACCATGCTGCTGCGTTCGATGAAACAGGCGATTTACGATCCGGAAAACCGCGGTCACTTTGGCCTGGCGCTGCAGTCTTACGCGCACTTTACTTCACCGATCCGTCGTTATCCGGATCTGTCGCTGCACCGCGCCCTTAAATACTTGGTGGCACAAGAGCAGGGGCATAAGGGCAACACCACCGAAACCGGCGGCTACCATTATTCCATGGAAGAGGTGCTGCAATTGGGTCAGCACTGTTCCATGGCGGAACGTCGCGCCGATGAAGCAACGCGTGATGTTGCTGACTGGCTGAAGTGTGACTTTATGCTGGATCAGGTGGGTAACGTCTTTAAAGGCGTGATTGCCAGCGTGACCGGTTTTGGTTTCTTCGTCCGTCTCGATGAGCTGTTCATTGATGGTCTGGTGCATGTCTCCTCGCTTGACAACGATTACTATCGTTACGACCAGGTAGGACAGCGCCTGACCGGTGAGTCCGGCGGTCAAACGTATCGTCTGGGCGATCGCGTCGAAGTGCGCGTTGAAGCCGTGAACATGGACGAACGTAAGATTGATTTCAGCCTGATTTCAAGCGAACGCGCGCCGCGTAATGTGGGTAAAACCGCGCGTGAAAGTGCGAAAAAAGGGTCTGGCGGTAAGAGCAACGGCAAACGTCGTCAGTCTGGCAAAAAGGTGAACTTCGAGCCAGACAGCGCTTTCCGGGGTGACAAAGGCAAAGCGGCACCTAAACAGCCAAAATCTCCGCAAGCTCCAAAAGCGAAAGCGGAGAAAGGCGCGAAAAAACCGTCAGCTAAAACGCAAAAAATAGCTGCTGCCACCAAAGCAAAACGCGCAGCGAAGAAAAAAATCGCTGAGTAATTTTTACCCTCACTTCCATGGAAGCATTTCCCCCTCTTCCTGTGGGAGAGGGCCGGGGTGAGGGGAATCCGTTAACAGAGTGAAAGACGAGTCCATTAATGAGTGAAATGATTTACGGCATCCACGCGGTGCAGGCCCTGCTGGAGCGCGCTCCAGAGCGTTTTCAGGAAGTGTTTATTCTGAAAGGCCGTGAGGACAAACGTCTGCTCCCGCTGATCCATGCGCTTGAAGCTCAGGGCGTAGTGATTCAGCTGGCCAGCCGTCAGTTCCTCGACGAGAAAAGTGAAGGCGCGGTACACCAGGGGATCATTGCCCGTGCGAAACCGGGTCGTCAGTACCAGGAAAACGATCTGCCGGATTTGATTGCCCAGCTGGATAACCCGTTTTTCCTGATCCTCGACGGCGTGACCGATCCGCACAACCTCGGCGCGTGTCTGCGTAGTGCAGATGCAGCAGGTGTGCATGCGGTAATCGTTCCACGAGATCGTGCAGCACAGCTGAATGCGACGGCGAAGAAAGTGGCCTGTGGCGCAGCGGAAAACGTTCCGTTGATCCGCGTGACCAATCTGGCGCGCACCATGCGTCAGCTGCAGGAAGAGAATATCTGGATCGTTGGTACGGCGGGTGAAGCCGATCATACCGTTTATCAGAGTAAAATGACCGGCCGTCTGGCGCTGGTGATGGGTGCAGAAGGCGAAGGTATGCGTCGTCTGACTCGCGAGCATTGCGATGAGCTGATTAGCATCCCGATGGCGGGGAGCGTGTCGTCTCTGAACGTCTCCGTTGCGACAGGTATTTGCCTGTTTGAAGCGGTTCGTCAGCGCACGAAATAAACAGTAAGGCCGTCCACAGGACGGCCTTACTGTTTTCTCTCTTTCCCAGTGGGAAAGAGCCGGAGTGAGGGCCCCAGACGGCGGCAACCTTACTCCTCTAACGACCGCAGATGGTCATCTTTATTGAGCGTCATCAGCGCCGCCATGCTGACCACCGCCGTCGCCATCACGTAGTACGCCGGAATATCGAGATTCCCCGTCTGTTTGATCAAGCCTGTTATGATTAAGCCCGCACAGCCTGAGAAAATCGCGTTCGACAGCGAATACGCCAGTCCAAGCCCTGTGTAACGCACGCGCGTCGGGAACATCTCCGAGAGCATTGCAGGCCCTGGCCCTGCCAGCATCCCCACCAGTCCGCCAGCAATCAAAACCACAATGGCTTTAATGGCCAGCGTGCTGGATTCTGCCTGCAACACTTTGAGCAGCGGTAGCGCCAGAATCAGTAATAGCCCAGTGGCGATGAGCATCACCGTGCGCCGACCGATTTTGTCGCTCAATATCCCCGATGGAATAATGGTCAGCGCAAATCCGACATTCGAGATCACGGCAATCAGCAGCGCCTGGTTAAAGCCAGTATGCAGCGCCGACTGTAAATAGGTGGGCATGATGACCAGATAGGTATAGCCCGCAGCCGACCACACCATCACGCGCCCTATCCCCATCACGATCGCTTTGAGCGTTTCCGCAGTCTGCGCCTTCGCAACGACCGGTTTTTCCTGCTGTTTTACAAAGCTTGGCGTCTCTTCCATGCTCACCCGCAGCCACAGGGCGACCACGCCCATCGGCAGCGCGAGGAAGAACGGAATGCGCCAGCCCCAGTCGTGCAGCGCTTCGGGCGTGAGGACGGCGGAAAGCAGCGCCACGATCCCCGCACCGGCTAGTAGACCCAGTGCCACGGTAAAGGACTGCCACGCACCGTAAAGCCCGCGTTTGCCGCGTGGAGCGAATTCGGTCATTAGCGACACTGCGCCGCCGTATTCACCGCCCGCAAACAGCCCCTGTAAAATGCGCAGACCGGTGATAATCAGCGGGGCGGCAATGCCAATACTGGCGTAGACCGGCACGACACCAATCGCCGCCGTCGCGAGGGTCATCAGCACCAGCACAATGATCAACGTCGGCTTACGCCCAATACGGTCGCCTATTCGCCCGAACACCACCGCGCCCAACGGGCGGAAGAAAAACGCAATCGCGAACGAAGCGTAGGTGAGAATCAGGCCGGTTGTTCCCGCTTCACCTTCAAGCTGGAAGAAATTTTTCGCAATAACGGTGGCCATAAAGCCATATACCGCAAACTCATACCATTCGATAAAGTTACCAATAGAGCCTGCAATTAAAGCGCGCTTATGCGCATCCGGCGCACGTTGGGAAGATTGCATAATGATTCTCTTCTGGAAGGTGAGAATAAATTATTCAACAGAATCGCCGGAGTGAAATAGTTTATTCTTATATTGTGTGACCTGTTTCACGAATGATCTCAGCAAGATCGCTGCCTTGTGACCCGACTCCCATGCAGCCTTCGCGCAGGTTGTCCATAATGACCTTCATTGCCATTGAAGGAGGGACGCACCATGCACTGGCAGACTCATACTGTTTTTAATCAGCCGTTACCCCTTTCCAACAGTAATCTGTTTCTTTCCGATTGCGCGCTACGTGACGCCGTCATCCGAGAGGGGGCGGAGTGGGACATGGAGCTGCTCGCCAGCATCGGCCAGCAGCTAGGCACGGCGGAATCGCTGGAGCTTGGCAGGCTCGCCAATGCAAATCCCCCTGAACTTTTACGCTACAACGCCGCGGGTGAGCGGCTGGACGATGTACGTTTTCATCCGGCGTGGCATCTGCTGATGCAGGGACTGTGTGCGAATCGGGTCCATAACCTGGCGTGGGAGGATCAGGCTCGCAAGGGATCGTTTGTTGCACGCGCGGCACGGTTCATTCTCCATGCGCAGGTGGAAGCCGGAACGCTTTGCCCAGTCACCATGACGTTTGCCGCGACGCCGTTGTTACTGCAATCCCTCCCTAAACCTTTTCACGACTGGCTGACGCCGCTGATGAGCGATCGTTACGATCCGCATATCGCGCCTGGCGGGCAAAAACGCGGACTCCTGATCGGGATGGGAATGACCGAAAAACAGGGCGGCTCAGATGTACTGAGCAACACCACGCGTGCCGAAAAATGCAGCGACGGCAGCTATCGGCTGGTGGGGCATAAATGGTTTTACTCAGTGCCTCAAAGCGATGCGCATCTGGTGCTGGCGCAGGCGAAAGGAGGGCTTTCATGCTTTTTCGTCCCGCGCATATTGCCTGACGGGCAGCGCAACGCTGTTCGGCTGGAGCGCCTGAAAGATAAGCTCGGCAATCGCTCAAACGCCAGCAGCGAAGCGGAGTTTATGGACGCTTCCGGTTGGATTGTAGGGGAAGAGGGCGAAGGCGTACGCCAGATCCTCAAAATGGGGGGCCTGACGCGCTTTGACTGCGCGCTGGGTAGCCACGGGCTGATGCGCCGTGCGCTCTCTGTTGCGCTGTACCACGCCCACCAGCGCCAGACGTTTGGCAAAAATCTGGTCGATCAGCCGCTGATGCGCGAAGTACTGAGCCGCATGGCGTTGCAGCTCGAAGGGCAAACCGCGCTGCTGTTCCGTCTTGCGCGTGCCTGGGATCAGCGCGAGGATCAGAAGGAAATAGCCTGGGCGCGGCTCTTTACACCCGCCGCGAAATTCAGCGTCTGCAAAGCGGGGATCCCCTTTGTGGCGGAGGCGATGGAAGTGCTGGGCGGCGCAGGCTATTGCGAAGAGAGTGAATTGCCGCGTCTTTACCGTGAAATGCCGGTGAACAGCATCTGGGAAGGGTCGGGCAACATTATGTGCCTGGATGTTTTGCGCGTCCTGGCGAAGCAGCCTGCCATTCTCGACGTATTACAGGAGGATTTTGCCCAGGTAAAAGGGCAAGACCGACATTTTGATCGCAGCTGGCGACAACTGCTGCAAAAGCTACGTAAGCCTCAGGAGTCCCAGGGGCGGGAGATCACCCAGCAGATATTTTTGCTGGGCGCAGGCGCACAAATGCTACGGCACGCATCGCCACCGGTAGCGCAGGCGTGGTGCCGCATGATGCTGGATGCCCGTGGCAGTCTGGTGCTCAGCGAGCAGGTCAAAAATGACCTGCTGCTGCGCGCCACGGGACGGGTGGTTTAGTGTTTTAAGCGGAAAATGCTGACCACTTCAGCCAGGTGCGATCCCTTCTCACGCAGCGTTTGTGCAGTTTGCTCGCTGCGTGAAACGCGATCGGCGTTGATATGCGACGCTTCGCCAATGTGGGTCATCGCCAGGTTGACCTGATGGATGCCCGCAGATTGCTCATGCGACGCGTGGTTAATCTCGGTTACCAGCTGGTTGATGTTATCGATATGCACAATGATCGACTCCATCGCATGCTGGGTTTGTTCGGAAAGCTGGTGGCCTTCGCTCACTTTTTTCAGCGTGTCGCCAATCAACTGCTCGATTTCTTTCACCGCATTGGCACTGCGGGCGGCCAGCGCACGCACTTCCTGGGCGACAACGGCAAAACCTTTGCCGTGCTCACCCGCACGCGCGGCTTCCACCGCGGCGTTCAGCGCCAGAATATTGGTCTGAAACGCAATCGATTCGATCACGCGTGTGATGTCTTCAATACGTTTCGATGCGTCGCGAATATCATCCATGGTGGCGACCGCGTTTCCGACGGTTTCGCCACCGTGATGCACGGCGCGTGAGGTCTCGCCTACCAGCTGCTGCGTTTGTTCCATGTTCGCCGCATTTTGCTGCACAGTTGCGGCAAGTTGTTCCATACTCGCCGACGTTTCTTCAACGCTACTCGCCTGCTTATTTATTTGCTCAGAGATTTCACCGGTATCGGAAGCCAGCGCGTTAGTCCCCTGATGGATTTCACCTGCCGCTTCACGAACCTGCTGAACGATCTGCTGCAATCCAGCGCCAATGCCGTTAATCGCGCCAATCAACTGGCCGACTTCATCCTGACGGGTGACGGGCAGCTCCGCCCGAAGATCGCCCGCGGCGTATTGACGAGCCAAATCGATGACGTCGCGCAGTGGACGGGTTAACCAGCGACGGATAATCACAACGAACAGTGCGGCAAACAGCGCAGATAGTACGATTCCCGCCAGCAGGAAACGGTCGCGCAAGGCGTTGACGTTGGCCAGCAACACGGATTTATCCACTTCACCAATGATCGTCCAGTTCCAGCCTGGCAACGGGGTATACGCCATTTTAAGGGTACGCCCATCGTCGCTTTGACGTTCCAGGGTGCCGGATTTTCCGCTCAGAAGCTGTTGCTGAATTTCGTTATCCCACTTCGGCAATTTTCCTTCTTCGCTAGAGTGGAACAGATACTGCCCGCGCGTTTTGCCGTTGCCGCGATCTAACACATAGAAATGACCGCTGTCGCCGAGGCGGCGATTCAGGATCTTTTCACGCATCACGTTCCAGGAATTCGTGATATCGACCCCGACAAAAACGATCGCAATGACTTGGCCGCTCGCATCTTTAACCGGCTGATACTGGGTGATGTAGCGCTTGCCAAACAGCAAAGCCAGACCGCGATAAACTTCGCCTTTGGTCACGGAGCTAAACGCGGCGCTGGAATTATCCAGCACGGTGCCGATGGCGCGCTCGCCGTTTTCTTTACGCAGCGACGTCGCTACACGAATAAAGTCATTACCGCTGCGGACAAACAGAGTTGAAATCGCACCGGTACGATTCAGGAAATCATCAGAGAAGGCATTGTTTTCGTGGAGTTCGGTGTCACCCCCTTTCAGCAAAGGTGCATTTTGCCCGTTAATGGTACGCATTTGACTGGCATCGCTGCTCAGCGGCTGGGGCAGAAATGTGCCAAATAGTTTGGTGTAGCTCTCGACTTCTTCGCTGAGGCTGGTGTTGAACATCTGGACCATATCCACCACGCCCGTGGACTGATTATGCAGATCTTCCACCGCAAGGGCTTCGAGCTGTTGGCTGGCTTTTTGACTCAGGAGAAAGGTGAATAACAGGAAGAGCGTAGCAACGCTCGTACCGGTAAGCAGCGAAAGCTTGGTGCCCAAACCAGAACGGCGGAAAAAATTGATCATAAATTGCTCATTGTCGAAAAGGTATGGCAGTTCAACGGCAGAGCGGGGATAACATTTACCAAACTTATGTAACAAAATGTTACATTGATGTGATGAATGAGCAACAGTCAGGGTAAACGATTTGTAGAAATAGAAAAGCCACTAATATTAAGTGGCTTTTATGGACGGGCTTCAGGTGTAGAGAATCGCTTGCACTCGCCACTGGTCGGCATGTCGGTCCTCCTGCATCTGGACGATGCGATACCAGGAAGCACCTTGCTCATCCGCTTTTAAGGCAATTACACGTTCAACATCTTGCGGGCTCCCTGAAATGTTAGTCACGGAGATCAGACCCATTTCGTTTAAGCCTGTGACGCAATCCGCACTGGCAAATTCCGCTGACTGCGCGGTGGTGCTCATCAGTCCCGCTGAGAGCAGCAGTGAGGTCAAAGCAAGAGATCGTTTCATTGTCAGCTCCATTTCACATGTCTCCGGTATCCGCCGGGCAATCCTTCGCAAATAAACTCACTTCCTATGTCACAGGCATGGAGTTTATTGTGGACAGGAAAACGTCTATGGACGCAAAGCAGTGTAAATGTCGTTTAAATGCTGACAGTTATTTGCGGTACAAAATGGCTTGTGAGTACCACTGTCCCGTTATGATTGTTTCATCAATCATAATGATGACGTAATAATCTGCTTTCGCAGCGACAGCTTTGGCTTTTATTTCATCCTCTGCATCCGCCGGTGAACCGCGAACTAACGCACTGACGGTACCCAGTCGTTGTAATCCTTCGGTCTGATTACGGCGAATTTCCTGAGGATGATCGGTAGCCACGGGAGCGGGTTGCGGTGTGCCTTGCAACGCGCTACAGCCCATTAATAGCGACACCAGCAATAAAGCAGCGAACCTGCGCATAACCATATCTCGTTTCCTGATAGTCATAGTGTAGATGTCTGCGAATTTCCTTTTGGGGGAATGTTCCCAAACTGTTATCTGTGACGTAAATTTCGAATGAAAATGTCGTGAAAGCGTAATCCAGTTCTCAACATTATGAATCACCCATCAGACAAGAGGATCGACCATGATTGAACTTACAACGCAGCGGCTTGGCGAACACGAAATTCTACACGCTTTTCCGGCGGGAATGCGTGAGCAGCCGTTGCCGGTTGTTATTTTTTATCATGGCTTTACGTCATCAAAACTGGTGTACAGCTATTTTGCCGTGGCATTGGCGCAGGCAGGCTTTCGGGTCGTGATGCCTGATGCTCCCGATCATGGCGCGCGATATTCAGGTGATGAACAGACGCGATTGGGCCAGTTCTGGCCCATTCTTCACGGCAATCTGCTGGAGTTCAGCGGATTACGTGATGCGGTGTATCAGGTGGGGTGGGTTGCTGATGACCGACTGGCCGTTGCCGGAGCATCAATGGGCGGCATGACTGTGTTGGGCATCATGACGGGTTACCCGGAAGTGAAATGCGTCGCGAGCCTGATGGGATCGGGCTTTTTCACCACGCTTGCTCACACGCTTTTTCCGCCGACGGGTGATGTTGACGCGATGGTTTCTCAACTCGCTGACTGGGAGGCCACGCATGCACTGCCGCGTCTGGCCGATCGCCCACTGCTGCTCTGGCATGGTGAAGCGGATGACGTCGTGCCTGCTGGCGAGACGTTCCGTTTGCAGCAAGCCTTGATTCGCGATGGGCTGGATAAAAATCTAACGTGTTTGTGGGAAGCGGGTGTTAAGCATCGCATCACACCCACGGCGCTGGATGCCACGGTTGCGTTCTTCCAAAAGCATCTTTAAAAGCGCGGGTTTGACGGCATGGGCGCAAAAAAAAGCCCCCGGGCAGGGGGCAAGTCAAACTAGGACTATGTTCTCGTTTTTGGCTTTCCTGGTGCTAACGTTAAGTCTTATCGGTAGATATCTGCGCTTGCATGCATATTGCCGTTGCTACCGGGTTCGCGTGTTAAAACTACATGGTAATACGCCGCACTCTGTGCGTCGGTCTCTTCATTAAGCGCTTGATCTGCTTCACTTTCAGTGGCGAAATTATGATTAATGTAAATCACGCCTAAGCTGTGCACATCATCCATATTTTTAGCCTGTTGGCTGTCTACTTTGATGGCTGCCATCGCGTTTGTACTTAGCACAAGCGCAGCCAAAATGACTATTGCGATGTTTTTCATGATCTGTACTCCACGACAACATGCTGTTTGCGGTTTTGCCTCTCCTGTCGTGTCTGGATGGGGTCTGATTAAAGTGTAATCGCTTATCTGGCGGGAAATCGCGACCATTTCTGATGCTGTTGTTCAAAAAAATGGCGCTTTCAGATGTGATTGATTTTAAATCATCCACTTAGACTGGCTTTACGCTTTGTGCGAATTAATTGTGCAATCAGCTTGAGTTTATGGGGCTTCGCAATTAGAATGGCGCGTCAATTTTTCAGCCGACCTTTAACAACGTTCCTTGCCTCCATGGGCCTCGGCTGACCCAGACAGGAGGCTGAATAATCCGTAAGGAGCAATTCGATGCGTCATTACGAAATCGTTTTTATGGTCCATCCTGACCAGAGCGAACAGGTTCCGGGTATGATCGAACGCTACACTGGTGCAATCACTGCAGCAGAAGGCACGATCCACCGTCTGGAAGACTGGGGTCGCCGTCAGCTGGCTTATCCGATCAACAAACTGCACAAAGCGCACTACGTTCTGCTGAACGTTGAAGCTCCGCAGGAAGCGATCGATGAGCTGGAAACTAACTTCCGCTTTAACGACGCCGTTATCCGCAGCATGGTAATGCGTACTAAAAACGCAGTTACTGAAGCATCTCCGATGGTTAAAGCGAAAGACGAGCGCCGTGAGCGTCGCGATGATTTCGCAAACGAAACCGCAGATGATTCTGATGCTGGGGATTCTGAAGAGTAATTTCTGATGACCAACCGTCTGGTGTTGTCCGGTACCGTGTGCAGGACCCCCCTTCGTAAGGTCAGCCCATCAGGAATTCCTCATTGCCAGTTCGTGCTTGAGCATCGTTCTGTGCAAGAGGAAGCCGGGTTTCACCGGCAGGCGTGGTGCCAAATGCCCGTTATTATTAGCGGACACGAAAACCAGGCCATTACTCACAGTATAACGGTCGGTAGCGCAGTAACCGTTCAGGGGTTCATTTCTTGCCACAAGGCAAAGAACGGTCTGAGCAAAATGGTTCTGCATGCCGAGCAGATTGATTTGATAGATTCTGGAGACTAGCCATATGGCACGTTATTTCCGTCGTCGCAAGTTCTGCCGTTTCACCGCGGAAGGCGTTCAAGAGATCGACTATAAAGATATCGCAACGCTGAAAAACTACATCACCGAAAGCGGTAAGATTGTCCCAAGCCGTATCACCGGTACTCGTGCAAAATATCAGCGTCAGCTGGCTCGCGCTATCAAACGCGCTCGCTACCTGTCTCTGCTGCCGTACACTGATCGTCATCAGTAATCGGGCACAGTCCATTAATACGACTTTAAGAGGATAAGGTAATGCAAGTTATTCTGCTTGATAAAGTAGCAAACCTGGGCAGCCTGGGTGATCAGGTTAACGTTAAAGCGGGCTACGCTCGTAACTTCCTGGTTCCACAGGGTAAAGCTGTTCCTGCTACTAAGAAAAACGTAGAGTTTTTCGAAGCACGTCGTGCTGAACTGGAAGCCAAACTGGCTGACGTTCTGGCGGCTGCTAACGCTCGCGCTGAAGCAATCAACGCACTGGGCACCGTTACTATCGCGTCTAAATCTGGCGACGAAGGTAAACTGTTCGGTTCTATCGGTACTCGCGACATCGCTGATGCTGTAACTGCAGCTGGCGTTGAAGTGGCTAAGAGCGAAGTTCGCATGCCGAACGGCGTTCTGCGTACCACTGGTGAGCACGAAGTGGACTTCCAGGTTCACAGCGAAGTGTTCGCTAAACTGGTAGTAAACGTTGTAGCTGAGTAATTTATTACTGAGTTAGCGTAAAAGCGCCGGCCTTGTGCCGGCGTTTTGCTTTTTGTCTCACCCCACCTCTCACAACTCTCCCTATAGGGTAGCAATTGCTGCCGCAATCTCTGATAATGAATTGAAACGTCATTTTATTTTTGAGATGCGCCATGAACTCCGCTCCGCCTGTGCCCGTTTTTGCCCGTAAAAATGTTGCTTATGCCTGCGCGACGCTCTGTTGTCTGCTGTGGGGTAGCTCTTATCCGGCAATAAAAAGCGGGTATGAACTCTTCCAGATAGCCACCGATGACATCCCGTCGAAAGTGGTATTCGCAGGGTATCGTTTTCTCTTCGCTGGCCTGTTGTTGCTGATTTTTGCGCTCGCCCAGCGTAAACCCATCGCCAGACTCACGCCGCGGCAATTTGGGCAACTGTCCCTGCTGGGGCTGACGCAAACCACGATTCAGTACACGTTTTTTTATATTGGTCTTGCGTATACCACGGGCGTGAAAGGTTCAATCATGAACGCCACCGGGACTTTTTTCAGCGTCCTGCTGGCACACTTTATCTACCAAAACGATAAGCTCAGCTATAACAAAACCATTGGCTGTATTCTGGGGTTTGCGGGCGTGATGCTGGTTAACTTTAACAGTGGATTGATGGATTTTAGCTTTGTCTGGAACGGCGATGGCTTTGTGATTCTGGCCGCCTTTATCCTCTCTGCCGCCACGTTGTACGGGAAACGTATCTCTCAAACGGTCGATCCCACCGTGATGACCGGCTGGCAACTGGCGATTGGCGGACTGGTGCTGGTTGTGGGCGGCTACTCGACGGGCGGGACGCTGGAAGTGCACAGCATTGAGGCCGTCGCGATTTTGGGTTACCTGACGCTGTTATCGTCAGTCGCTTTTGCGCTGTGGAGTGTGCTGTTGAAAGTTAACCGCGTCAGCATGATCGCCCCATTCAACTTTGTCGTACCGGTGGCCGGGACGGTGCTGTCCGCTATTTTCCTGGGAGAAAACATTCTGGACATCAAATATGCCATCGCGCTGGTACTGGTGTGTTCAGGGATTTGGTGGGTGAATAAGGTCAGTAAAAAAACAGTCTAAAAAGTCTGCCCGGTGAACGTCGCGTCACCGGGCGGAGAATTATTTCGCGCGGATAAAACTGCCGTCAGTCTGGCGAGTGAACAACACCTGTTCGCCATTTCCGGTATCAATTGTCAAACCCGTCACCACGCCGCTGGCATTCTGGCGGATCTGCACCATTTGACCGCTTTGCAAATTGCTGAGCGGTTTCCCTGCACCTTCTACCTGCGCCATGGAATAGACATCAGTCGGTGGCAAATTGTGGTCGCGGAACAGCTGCGCCATTGTTTTCCCAGGCTCAACGCGATACGAACGCCATTGCTGTTCGATACCCGAAGGTTGCTGGGCCTGTGGTGCGGCTGCTTGTTCCTGAGGCTGTTCGTCCTGGATTGGTTCAGGCTCTACCGGCGCAACTTGACCGGGATCGTTTGACGGCGTCACCAGCTGTGTCTGCATGGGCTGCTGATCGCGTTGTGGTTGTGGTTGTGGTTGTGGTTGTGATTGCGACTGGATATCCAGCTGCGCGTTGCGACTCGCTGGTACGGTATCGCTGTCATCGCCAGAAGGAAGCAGGAAGCCCACCACCACCAGCAGGGCGGCAATGATGATGCCTCTGCGATGGAGGTTCGGCAGCGGGTCCATGATGCGAAAATTATCTGGCGCATGCCAGATTTTCGCCAGGGTAGGTTTCAGTTCAAATCGCCCGGGCATGGCTCTCCTCCTGCTCCGCGTCTTTTACCCGTCATCCACGGGTCGATATCCTGTCTCAGAAGTATAGTTCGCTAACTGCCTGAATGGCGTAGCAAAGCCGCCTTCACTGTCCCACGTTTGGGAAAAATCCTGGTACGCCCTATTGTTTCTGTTTCGCGGCGGTTTGTCATCTTAACTTAAGACAAAGTTTTACCCGTAAGGGCGTGGCTGCTATGCTGCCCGCTACTTTAAATGTGATGGAAGGAAACCCCCCATGACCACCCCGACTTTTGACACTATCGAAGCGCAGGCAAGCTACGGTATCGGTTTGCAGGTAGGACAGCAGTTGAGCGAATCCGGCCTGGAAGGACTGTTACCTGAAGCGCTGGTGGCGGGTATCGCTGACGCGCTGGAAGGCAAACAGCCGGCAGTGCCAGTCGACGTTGTTCATCGCGCACTGCGTGAAATTCACGAGCGTGCTGATGCCGTTCGTCGCGAGCGTTTTGAAGAAATGGCGGCTGACGGCGTGAAATATCTCGAAGAAAACCGTGAGCGCGAAGGCGTGAACATCACCGAATCTGGCCTGCAGTTCCGCGTGATCACTCAGGGCGAAGGCGCAATCCCGGCTCGCACCAACCACGTTCGCGTGCACTACACCGGTAAACTGATCGACGGTACCGTGTTCGATAGCTCCGTTGCGCGTGGCGAACCGGCTGAATTCCCGGTTAACGGCGTGATTCCTGGCTGGATCGAAGCGCTGACCCTGATGCCAGTTGGCTCTAAATGGGAACTGACGATCCCACAAAACCTGGCATACGGTGAGCGTGGCGCGGGTGCCTCTATCCCACCATTCAGCACCCTGGTATTTGAAGTCGAGTTGCTGGAAATCCTGTAATCGACGTGCATTTCCTCTCCCGCTCTGGGAGAGGAAATGCGTGATAAAACCTAAAGTTACAGCGATATCAACATTTTATTTTGCATATGCACACTTTGCGTGTATTTTTGTGAGCTGTTTTGCATTGTACAAGTGATATGACACTCACTTTAAACATATTGTTAACATAATATCTAATTCACAGTATTCATCCTGCCGATTCTTACCTACTATCGACGAGTCCTTGTATAGGGATCGTTGCATTTTGACGTCATTAAAGGCCAGAAGAGCCTAAACAACACAGACAGGTACAACAGGAAAATCACATGGTAGATCAGGTTAAAGTCGTCGCCGCTGAAGAGGCTTCGTCTGAACAGTCGCTGCGGCGCAATCTCACAAACCGTCATATTCAGCTTATCGCCATCGGCGGTGCCATTGGCACCGGGCTGTTTATGGGATCGGGTAAAACCATTAGCCTTGCCGGGCCATCGATCATATTCGTCTATATGATCATTGGTTTTATGCTTTTCTTCGTGATGCGAGCAATGGGTGAATTGCTGCTCTCGAATCTCGAGTACAAATCGTTTAGCGATTTTGCCTCCGATTTGCTCGGACCGTGGGCGGGCTATTTTACCGGCTGGACCTACTGGTTCTGCTGGGTAGTAACCGGAATGGCCGATGTCGTCGCCATTACCGCGTATGCACAATTCTGGTTCCCCGGATTGTCTGACTGGGTCGCGTCGCTGGCGGTGATCGTGCTGTTACTGAGCCTCAACCTTGCGACCGTCAAAATGTTCGGTGAGATGGAGTTCTGGTTTGCGATGATCAAAATCGTCGCGATCGTCGGCCTGATCGTGGTGGGTCTGGTGATGATACTGACGCACTTCCAGTCACCAACCGGCGTTCAGGCATCGTTTACCCATCTGTGGAACGACGGCGGCTGGTTCCCGAAAGGCCTGAGCGGATTCTTCGCAGGCTTCCAGATTGCGGTGTTTGCTTTCGTGGGCATCGAACTGGTGGGGACAACGGCGGCGGAAACCAAAGATCCTGAAAAATCCCTGCCGCGCGCCATTAACTCGATTCCGATTCGCATCATTATGTTCTATGTGTTCGCGCTGATCGTGATCATGTCCGTGACGCCATGGGGTTCCGTGGTGCCAACAAAGAGCCCGTTCGTCGAGCTGTTCGTACTGGTGGGATTGCCCGCAGCGGCAAGCCTGATTAACTTCGTGGTGCTGACCTCTGCGGCGTCTTCTGCGAACAGCGGCGTGTTCTCCACCAGCCGTATGCTGTTTGGCCTGGCGCAGGAAGGTGTTGCACCCGGCGCATTCGCAAAGCTGTCTAAGCGTGCGGTTCCCGCGAAAGGGCTGACCTTCTCCTGCATCTGCCTGCTGGGCGGTGTGGTGATGCTTTACGTCAATCCGAGCGTGATCGGCGCGTTTACCATGATCACCACGGTATCCGCGATTCTGTTCATGTTTGTCTGGACGATCATTCTTTGCTCGTACCTTGTGTACCGCAAACAGCGCCCGCAGCTGCATGCGTCATCCAAATACAAAATGCCGCTCGGCAAACTGATGTGCTGGGTGTGTATGGCCTTCTTTGTCTTTGTGCTTGTATTGCTGACGCTGGAGGATGATACCCGTCAGGCGCTGATGGTCACGCCGCTGTGGTTCATTGCGCTGGGTCTCGGCTGGCTGTTTATCGGTAAGAAACGTATGGCCGGTATGCGCTAAAGAAAAAAGGCCACGCGAGGTGGCCTAAAGCAAGGACTTCCAACAAGACGCTCTCGGGCGTCTTTTTTTATTCGCCTGCGAGGGCTCGCGGGAATAAGACGTTGTTTTCGAGGCTGATGTGTTCCATCAGATCGTCGATCAATTCGTTAATGCCGTTATACATCGCTTTCCAGGTGGTACACGCGTCCGCGGGCGGCGTCACGTTATCGGTGGTGTGTTTAATCACTTCGAGCAGTTCGCCCGCATCGTCATGCTCACTTTCCATCACGCTGATAGGCCCCATCGCCTGGCTACCCATTCCCTGTTTAATCATCGGGAACAGGATTTGCTCTTCTTTCATCATGTGGCTGAAGAGTTCTTCGTGCAGCATGGTCAGGTATTTTGCCAGTCCGCGCGGGACAGAGGCTTTATCGGCATGCACGCGCTCGACTTTCGTCGCCTGCAAAATCAACTCCGGCAACTGTTCGCGGTGGCGATCGTGGTAGCGCACGATGATGTGATCGATGAATTCGGCAAGCGCGACGGTACGCCAGTCTTTGTCGATGGGCTGCTCGGCCAGTTGCGCCAGTTCAGCTTCAATCGCGTCAACATCCAGCTCCTTACGCAGAGCAGCGCGTGCCAGCGTTTGCTTACCGCCGCAGCAGTAATCCATGTCGTATTTACGAAACAGCGCAGATGCGCGCGGGATGGAGAGCGCCAGCTCGCCTAAAGGTTGGTCGCGAAAGGCCATCAGCAGTTACCTCATCATCAATAGTATAAGGTGCATATTAAATACATCTTTAGGTGAAGGCTATAACCCTTTAGTGGCAAAGAGTAAAATGTGAGGTGTATCACAAATTTATTTTGAAGTATTAAGATGCTGAATGGATTTGAGAAATTCAGAAAGTGTGGGTATTAGAGAATTTACAGCGTTAAACAACCCAGCGCACCTGCCGATAGATACACGTCAGACAATATCCTGCATATAACAAAGGCATACAATGTTTAAGCGTATTAAAGTTATCACACTACTTGTTTCGGTGTTGCTGGTGCTGGGTGCCATGCAAATTATCTCTGCAGGCGTATTCATAAATGCGCTGAATAATGACAAAGACAATTTCACCGTTTCACAGGTGTCCAGTCAGAACGTTGCAGAGTTTACCGACGCATGGATCAGCCTCAACCAGGCGCGCGTAACCCTCAACCGCGGCATGCTCCGCCTGCAAAGCAGCACAGCGAGCCAGATAAACGGCGGACAGCTCAGCGAACTGGTCGCCACGGCGAAAAACCTGCTGGCGAACGCACAAGGACATTACGACAAATACTACGCCTTGCCGGAAACGCCGGGAATGGACGAAAACCTGGGTAAACAACTGGAAGAGCAATATCGCGTCTACTCTTCCACGCTGGCGCAAATGAACAGCTTGCTGGCGCAGGGTAATCTGGAAGATATGTTTAAACAGAATGCCGAGTCAAAGCAGCAGGCGATGCAAAAAGTGTATCGCGAATGGCGCGAGGCGCAGGCTAAGCTGACCAACAGAGGGATTGCGGATAACGAAAAGGACTATCAGCGCATCCTGTGGATCCTCTCTGCGATTATGATTGTGGTGGTGGGCGTGATTATCACCAGTTGGATTGCAATGCGTCGCGTGCTGCTCAAGCCGCTGGACGAGGTCATTAGCCATATCCGCGCGATTGCCGCAGGCGATCTGACGCAGCCAATCGAAGCCCACGGCAAAAACGAAATGGCCGTGCTGGGGCGCAACGTGCAGGAAATGCAAACCGCGCTGGCGAATACCGTCGGTGTCGTGCGTGAAGGCGCAGACACTATCTTTACGGGCGCAGGTGAAATTTCTGCAGGCAGCAACGATCTTTCTTCTCGTACCGAGCAGCAGGCCGCTTCTCTGGAAGAAACTGCAGCCAGCATGGAACAGCTGACCGCCACCGTGAAACAAAATGCGGACAACGCCCGTCAGGCGTCACGTCTGGCGAAAGACGCGTCCACCACCGCCAAAAAAGGCGGCAATGTGGTCGAAGGCGTGGTGCGTACGATGGATGAAATCGCCACCAGCTCCAGCAAAATTGCGCAGATCACGAACGTGATCGACGGTATCGCTTTCCAGACCAATATCCTGGCGCTCAACGCGGCGGTAGAAGCCGCACGCGCAGGCGAGCAGGGACGTGGTTTTGCGGTGGTTGCCGGTGAAGTCCGCACCCTGGCGCAACGCAGCGCCCAGGCAGCGAAAGAGATCAAAGCGCTGATCGATGATTCCGGCGAGCGCGTCAGCGCAGGTTCTCAGCTGGTTAACGAAGCGGGCAGCACGATGGCAGAAATTGTCAGTGCCGTCACGCGCGTGACTGACATTATGGGCGAAATCGCTTCCGCCTCTGATGAGCAAAGCCGTGGTATCGACCAGGTTGGTCTGGCGGTGGCGGAAATGGACCGCGTGACGCAGCAGAACTCCTCGTTGGTTGAAGAGTCAGCGGCAGCGGCCGCAGCGCTGGAAGATCAGGCTGCACGTCTGAACGAAGCGGTTGCGGTGTTCAAAATCAACCGTAGCCGGGCCGTGAAAGCCGCGCCGGTCAAAACCTTCGCAGCGAAGGTCAAGCCGACGGCAACGGTTTCTGACGGTAACTGGGAAACGTTCTAATAAGTTGCCCGGCGGCACATCGCCTGCCGGGCATTATTCAACTCAGCGAAACCGGAACGACCGTGGGTTTTTCCGGTTTTGCTTTTACCGCGATCACCACGCCAATCACCAACAGCGCAATCCCGCAGGCGGTTAACAGCGGCGGCACGCTCTCACGCATCAGGAACGTATAAAGCAAACCGGCGAGCGTTTCGAACACGATCAGCGGCCCCAAAATCACCGTCGGCAATTTCTGGCTGGCGATGTTCCAGCACAGCGCACCCACCCACGAGCACAGCACGGCGATGGCGATCATCAACCCCACAAACACCCACGGCCTCGGCCCAAACGGCAGGGCAAACTCCGGCTGCTGAAGCCCTAACCATCCGCATGCGGCGAGGTAACCCACCAGTGAGACGGGCAGCGTCACCAGCGCTTGCGCAGTCGCCCACATCATCGGGTTTTTATCTGGGTTTTCCCTCAGCCATTGGGCATTACGCAGGGCATACCACGCCCAACACACCACAGAAATCATTGCCAGCACAATGCCTGAGCCATAGCGCCATCCGCTCATATCGGCCAGTCCATGACGCAGTTCCGCAATATTCACGCACGCCAGTCCGGCCGCAATGCAGACCAGCGCGGGCAGCATTTTTGACCACGCCAGCTTGCCGTCACGATGGCTATACAGAAGGTTGGCGAACACCGGGATCACCACGGGTAATGTGCCGATAATCATGGTCGATACCGGCGCGCCGGTGCGCTGAATGGCGCTTGCCAGGCAAACGTAATAAATCAGATTCCCCATCATGGTCAGCGCCAGCGCGGTCATCCAGTCTTGACGGCGTAGCTGCCGCAAACGCGCACGGCCAAGCCAGGCCAGCGGCAGAGCGATCAAGCCCAACGCCAGATAACGTCCCATCGACTGCAAAAACGCCGGGTATTCCGGCACAATCAGCGGGCCGATAAAAATCAGTCCCCACATCAAACCTGCAAGCAGGGCATACAGCACGCCGCTAATCATTTTTCCCTCCACAATCTGTAAACCTGCGTGAAGTGTAGGAAGACCAGCGCCTGGCGTATTGTATGAGATTGCGCATTAACGCTGAGCGACCTGCTTTTGATAGCGCACGGGCGTAATACCGTAGCGATGCGTAAACGCGCGGGTGAGATGTGATTGATCGGTGAGTCCGGTCGCAGCCGCCACGTGTGCCGCGGGCATGCCGTGGGTGAGAAACGCTTTGGCGCGCCACAGACGAATCGCCATCAGCATTTGATGCGGCGTAACGTGAAAGTGCGCCTTAAACTGACGCTGGAAATGATAAGGGCTCAGCGACACCACGCGTGCCAGCTCGTCGAGCGTAACCGGATGCATATAATTGTCGTGCAGATAGTCACGCGCCTGCTCAAAGCGGTGCGCGCCTTCCTGCACCCTCGGCGCATGGCGAGCCAGCGGCGTAAAGGTGTCGATCAGATCCAGCAGCAACCCTTTTTGCGCCAGCGGATCGTCCGTATGCCACAGGCCATAAATCAGCTGGCAGATTTGCTGTGAGCGTTGCGGATCGTGGCGCGTCACGTCGCTGAACCACCAGTGGCGAATACCGGTCACCTCCTCCAGTAAACCTGGCTCGAGATAAACCATGCGATAGCGCCAGCCGTCGTCCGTGGCGGATTCGCCGGTATGCAGCTCATCTGGATTCATGGTGACGACGGAATGGACAGGGGCGACGTATTGCGTACCGCGATAGCGAAAGCGCTCGGCACCGGCTTCAATCGCGCCGATTCCGAAGGCTTCGTGCGTGTGAGGCTCAAAGGCGTAGCGAGAGATATGGGCGTGATACAGCTCGATGCCCGGCACCTGCGCCAGATGGCGAAAACGCGCGCTGTCTCTCTCATCGATGAACTGTTCGGGTACGCCTTGCACGGTAAGTCTCCTCCAGGGTCATCCATTGATTATCAGAGATGACCCTGGGGGATGCCACAAAAATTAACCCGTGCTTAACCGTTACAGAATGCTTTTGACGCTTTCCGCCAGCGGCGTAGTGGCGCGGCCAATCAATTTGCTCAGCGTATGGCTATCGTCAAACAGACCGCCTTTTGAGGCGCCCGTGTCAGAATCGGCCAACATATCCGCCAGGCCTGCGGGTAATCCCACGCCCTTCAGCGCGGCGGCAAAATCCGCTTCGCTCAGGTTCTGATACGTCACGGGTTTGCCGCTCTGTTTGCTCAGCTCAGCCGCCAGCTCGCTTAAGGTCCATGCGCTGTCACCAGCCAGTTCGTACACGTTGCCCGCGTGACCGTCTTGCGCGATGACTGTTGCCGCCGCAGCGGCGTAATCCGCACGGGTAGCCGCGGCAATTTTACCGTCGCCAGCCGCGCCGATAAACACGCCGTGTTCAATAGCGGGGGGTGCGCTTGCCAGATAGTTCTCGGTATACCAGCCGTTGCGCAGCAGGGCGTAAGGGATACCAGAATCTGCCAGCGCTTTCTCGGTCGCGACGTGTTCATCGGCAAGGCCCAGCGGCGACTTATCCGCATGCAGCAGGCTGGTGTAGGCAATAAATTTCACGCCCGCCGCTTTGGCCGCGTTGATAACATTCTTGTGCTGCGGTTCACGCTGGCCGACTTCGCTGGACGAGATCAGCAGCAGTTTTTCCACGCCAGTCAGCGCAGCGGTGAAGGCGGCCTGGTCGGTGTAATCCGCCTGACGGACGGTAATGCCTTGTTTGCTCAGCGCATCGGCTTTTGCCGGGTTACGCACGATAGCCACAATCTGACTGGCCGAAACGGTTTTAAGCAGATGTTCGATAACGTGTTGGCCAAGCTGGCCGGTAGCGCCGGTAATCGCGATCATGAGGAACTCCTTCGTGTTTGTCTGGTGTTGTGGCACACTATCACTCAAACTAACTTATAGTTAGTACGTACAAAAAGGTAAGTATGAACTCAACCCTCCCGACGCTCAGCGAGCAAATGCGCGACGGCAATCTTTTTGCCGAGCAGTGCCCATCCCGGGACGTGCTCAAGCATGTCACCAGCCGCTGGGGCGTGCTGATTCTGGTGGCGCTGCGGCAGGGTACGCATCGGTTTAGCGATCTGCGCCGTAAAATGGGCGGCGTCAGTGAGAAAATGCTGGCGCAGTCGTTACAGGCGCTGGAGCAGGATGGGTTTGTGAATCGCGTCTCTTATCCTGTGGTGCCTCCGCACGTTGAGTATAGCCTGACCCCTCTTGGCACGGAGGTGAGCGAGAAAGTAGCCGCGCTGGCGGACTGGATTGAGGTGAACACCCCGCAAGTGCTCACTAACCGGGACGAACGCGCAGCGTAAGGTCGTTGAGGAAACCTCTGCGTGCCTTGCAGGGATGGCGGCGAATAAAAATGGATTTTCAGGCGCTGTGCCTGCGTCAATTTATGGTTTTCCTGGGCGTTAAACGGGTGGAGTTTATCCGTGCTGAAGGTGCATCAAAAAGTGAAGACGTGAAGCAATGAGAAATATATCTAGCTATGGCGTCACCTCCCCATGGTATTAACAATATTTTAATTCATGGGGAATGAGCTATGCTGCATGCCGTAACGTTAACGTGCGTGAGTCATGAAGAAGAAATTGCCCTAGATTTTGATGCACATAAGAATTGGCTCATTAGGGGAATATATTATTTTTTAAAGTAATAATGGTTACCGATTCACTATATTCAGACTTGCTTGAAGTGAAATACTGTCTGCCGGATTGCCTTTGCCTTCTACCGTATTGGTAAAATAATTATAATCAAGCTCAATCCATTTCTGCAGTTTAGTTTCATAGTTGTCGGGATATTGTGCCTGCTCGATATCCGGTAACGTTTTGAAGTGTTCCAGCACGGCGCTAAAGAAATTTGTCAGCTTTCCGCTGCTGTTATATTCAGCCATCGCTTTGGCGACAACCTCTTTTCGCCAGGCGTATTCCTGATCGGTAGACGCTTCCCATGCGGCTCTTCTTTCGTTGGTGGTGTAGATCCCGCTGTCGTCATAAGTCACTAAAGCCAGTTGCTCGCGTGTAAAGCCAGCGAAAGGGTTTCTGCCGTCGCCATTAACAAATTTTGTGGCTTGCGCGGCTCTGGCTAAACGTTCGGGATCTGAAGAATCAGGTATTTCGGCGTTATACATCGCCCGGTTCGCGATATATTCAGGTCCGGTAATTTTATTAAGCAGCGTTTCTGCTTTTGCCCCCAACTCTTTTCTGCTGAGGCCTGCATTCTCAGCATCGGCCCGACTTGCACTGTCACTGAATTGTTGAGCAAGCGAGGAAAGCACAACGTCTTTTTTGGTCGTCATGTCGACCTTACCGGCTGTATTACCGGCTCTCTCTGGCTGCATCATGGTGCGCCTGTTATCCGTTGAATCATTATTGAGACTCGATTTACTTCCGACAGGGTTGAGCATAGGTGTCTTTCCTTTTGCTGCGGCTACACCTGCAGCGCTGTTATCCATCGCTAATAAAGAGTATATCGGTCAACCGTCAATAATCTTTAATTTCGTTTCTCCTGAATGTGTCGTCGTTTTCGCTGAAAAATGGCATGTAAAATCGCGAAGTGACTCAATGATAAAAACGCATCCTTAGAAGGTGCGCGCTTAAAAACGGGCAGGATAAGGTTATTTTTCATCGTATGCGTAAAGCGCTATCCTGAAAAGTTAGGGGCAAAACCGGAAACTCATGAAATTTGGTAGCTATACATTTACGCTAGGTTGTTATGCTAATACGGGTTGGTCTTGTAGTTAACAGCAGGAGTATTTATGAATTCGCATCCGCTACGCCAGGTGATTGAATCGTGTGACAGAGCGATATCCGATAAAGATTATGATTCGTTAATGGAAAATTATAGCGAAGACGCTGCGCTGGTGGTTAAGCCAGGTATGGTCGTCAAAGGTAAAGAGAATATCCGCAAAGCCTTTATTGCCATCTCTGATTATTTTCAGGACCAGCTCGTTGTGGAGCAGGGAAATATGGAGGTCATCGAAGGAGGGGATAGCGCGCTGGTTATCATGGAAACGGTACTGCGCTTCCCGGATGGTAAGAACGAAACGGTGGAAATAACCCGTCGCGCCACCTATGTCTTCCGGCACGAAAACGACGGTCGTTGGCTCTGTACTATCGACAATTCGTACGGTACCGCTCTTTTGGATGCGGAAACGGCGTAGCCTTTCTCTCTGAATGGCTGCGCTTTGCGCTAAGCCGCCCTGAATGGTCAAAGGCGACCAACGCCGACCCGGCGCAGTTAATCGCGTAACGCGTCGATATCACCGGACATGATTGCCGTGAGGTTTTGGGTGATCTTTTCTACCGGCCAGTCCCACCAGGCGAGTTTTTCAAGCGTCGCGATAGTGTCATCTGAGAAGCGCATCTTAATGAGTCTGGCAGGATTACCGCCCACAATCGCATAGGCCGGTACGTCGGAGGTCACAACCGAGCGTGAGGAAACGATCGCGCCGTTGCCTACCTTCACGCCGGGCATAATCAGTGCCTGATAACCGATCCACACATCGTTGCCAATTACCGTATCGCCCTTGTAGGGTAAATCTTCGGGCTGCGGCGTGGCTTTCTCCCAGCCGTTGCCAAAAATATAAAACGGAAAAGTCGAGATCCCAGAAAGCTTATGGTTTGCGCCGTTCATTATAAATTGAACGCCTTTTGCTATCGCGCAAAACTTGCCGATGATCAGCTTGTCGCCAATAAAAGGAAAATGATAAAGGACGTTACGCTCGAAGTTTTCCGAGCCTTCCGGATCGTCGTAGTAGGTATAATCGCCCACGATGATATTGGGATTGGTCACCGTGTTTTTGATAAAACAAACCTGAGGGAATCCCTCCATCGGATGTGCCGTTGATGGGTTTGGTCCGTTCATACGCCTCCCGTTGCAATGTTTTACTGCCCGCAGGCCTTTGACTGGCGTCTAACGCAAAGGCGCGCAGAGTGCTCCGCGCGCCTGCTGTGTTTATTTCTGATTCAACTCCACCTGATAAATCGCAAAGCCGATCTCATCGGTGCTGACTTTGGTCATCGGATATTGCGCTTTCTCTTTGATAAACGCCGCCGCTTTATCGGACGGTGAGGTCTCGAAACGGATATCCAGCTTGGTGTCGCTGTGAATCGGCGCCAAACGCCAGTTGTTGTCCGCTGCCGGATGGACCGCGCCTGCTTTCTTCGACTCCTCGCTAATCCAGGCCGCCAGCACCGAGCGGTTTTCATCCGGTGAGGCAAACGCAATATGGCTATCGCCGGTTCCGGCAAACTTGCCACCGTAGGCGCGATAGTTATTGGTAGCAACCAGGAATGTAGCATTCGGATCGACTGGCTTGCCGTTGAAGGTCAGGTTTTTGATGCGTTCCGCCTGCGGGTTAATGGCCTGACACTCACCGTCGTATTTCGCCGGCTGCGACACGTCAATCTGATACTCCACGCCGTCAATCACGTCGAAGTTATAGGTGCGGAAACCGTCCCAGTTGATCAGCGACTGCGGCTTGCTGCTTTTGGTATCAATCTGGTTAAACTGCCCGGCGGAACACTCCAGCCACTCTTTCACCTCTTTGCCCGTCGCTTTCACCACGACCAGCGTGTTGGGATAAAGATACAGATCCGCCGCGTTACGGAAGGTTAGTTGACCTTTTTCCACTTCGACGTAGCTGGCCGGATCGTTCTTACGTCCGCCGACTTTGAACGGTGCGGCAGCCGAGAGAACCGGCAGTTTTGCCAGATCCGGATCGCCCTGAATGAAGTGCTCAACGTAGGCTTTCTGAGCCATGTTGACGATCTGCACGGTCGGATCGTCCTGCACCAGCGCCAGGTAGCTGTACATGTTGTCGGACGATTTTCCGATCGGCTTGCTGACAAACTCACGCGTGGCGTCATGGTCGTGCTTGAGCACGTTCACCAGATTTTTATCTTCTGCGGCCAGCGATTTTTTAGCTGCCGCATCGTAAATCGGGCGAGCCTCGGCTTTCGACTGCGTCACCTGCCATTTTCCGGCGTCGTTGTTCAGCACCAGATCGACTACGCCCAGATGATCGCCCCACATGCCAGGCATCACTGACGGCACACCGTTCAGCGTTCCTTTTTCGATATCCGCGCCTTTGATGCTGGCAAAATCTTTGCCCGGGAAGACGGCATGGGCGTGACCAAACAGAATCGCGTCGACGCCTGGCACTTCGCTGAGGTAATAGACGGAGTTCTCAGCCATTGCCTGATACGGATCGGCAGACAGTCCGGAGTGGGCGACGACGACCACGATATCTGCGCCTTTCTCGCGCATCTCTGGCACATACTTGCGCGCGGTTTCGGTGATGTCGTTCACGGTCACTTTGCCGGTGAGATTAGCCTTATCCCACGTCATGATCTGCGGCGGCACAAAGCCGATATAACCGATTTTCAGCGTCTGTTTTTTACCGTCCTGATCGACCACTTCAGTCTCTTTGATCAGGTACGGCGTAAAGAGCGGCTTTTTGGTTTTAACGTCAATGATATTGGCGTTAACGTACGGGAATTTCGCGCCAGCGAGCGCATTGTGCAGATAATCCAGCCCGTAGTTAAACTCGTGATTACCGAGGTTGCCCACCGCGTAATCCAGGGTATTCAGCGCCTTATAGACAGGGTGAATATCACCCTTTTTTAGCCCTTTTGCTGCCACATAGTCGCCGAGAGGACTACCCTGAATTAAGTCGCCGTTATCGACCAGCACGCTATTTTTTACTTCACCCCGCGCGGCGTTAATCAAACTTGCGGTGCGTACCAGTCCGAATTTCTCCGTCGGGGTATCTTTGTAATAGTCAAAGTCCATCATGTTGCTGTGCAGGTCTGTTGTTTCCAGAATGCGAAGGTCGACCGTCGCGGCCTGTACGCTTGCTGCTATCAGCGTCGCCAGGAGCGTTGCGCTAAACTTAATCATCAGAGGAGTCCTTTTTTCGATCCAAGCCACAAAAGAATATGTATGTACATTTTGTTGCTTACAGAAGTGTGAATCCTGCCAGAAAAAAGCGCAATGAAACCAGAATTGCTTCACAGAGTGTGATTACGATATAAATAAAACAAATAGTTATGCCCACTGCGTTAACGAAGAGGTGGAGTATGTTAGAAAAAATTTGTCAGCTCGCACGGGAAGCCGGTGAGGCCATCATGCAAGTGTACGATGGCGCAAAGCCGATGGACGTGGTCAGCAAAGCTGACGACTCCCCGGTGACCGCCGCCGATCTTGCGGCCCATGCGGTGATCCTCAAAGGCTTGCAGGAACTGACGCCGGATATCCCTGTGCTGTCAGAAGAAGACCCGCAAGGCTGGGACGTGCGCCAGCACTGGCAGCGCTTCTGGCTGGTCGATCCGCTCGATGGTACAAAAGAGTTCATCAAGCGCAACGGCGAGTTCACGGTCAATATTGCCTTGATTGAAAAAGGCAAAGCGGTGATGGGCGTGGTTTACGCACCCGTGTTGAAAGTGATGTACAGCGCTGCAGAAGGCAAAGCGTGGAAAGAGGAGTGCGGGGTTCGTAAACAGATTCAGGTGCGTGATGCTCGCCCACCGCTGGTGGTCATCAGCCGCTCGCACAGCGACAACGAACTTCAGGAGTATCTGCAACATATCGGTGAGCACCAGACGACATCCATTGGATCGTCACTTAAATTCTGCCTGGTGGCGGAAGGGCAGGCTCAGCTGTATCCGCGCTTTGGGCCGACCAACGTCTGGGATACCGCAGCGGGTCACGCGGTTGCCGCCGCCGCCGGAGCGCATGTGCATGACTGGCAGGGTAAGCCACTGGACTATACCCCGCGCGAGTCGTTCTTAAATCCGGGCTTTAGGGTCTCGATTTATTGACCGAGCAATTTGTGCAGCAGGGCGATCACCTGCTGCACCTCTTCCTGCGTCAGCGCCCCATCTTTCGCCCACTGCACGCGGCCGTCTTTATCCAGCACTACCACCGCAGAACTCTCTTCTTCCAGCTGCCAGGCTTTGCGCGTCACGCCATTGCTGTCGACAATAATCTGTGACCAAGGGTAGAGTTTTTTGTTGCTCTCAAGGCTGCTGCGCACAAACATGCCGGAACCCGGAATCGCATCATCGGTGTTAACAATCGTGGTGGTCTGGTAGCGGTCATGAGGGAGATTTGCGCTCTTAATCGCTTCAATCATGCTGGCGTTTTTCTCTTTTGCCGAGGAGCGCCCGGCAAGATGTTGCACCACTCGCACTTTCCCTGGAAGCTGCGCGCTATTCCAGGCTTTGTAGCTAAACTTATCATTGTCGAGAATCAATTCTCCCCGATCGGTAATACCGACCGCTGGCACACGTTGTCCATTTTCAATGTTGTGCGCGGAAGCCATCAGCGGCAGTAACAGGCAGGCTGCGGCCAGGACGTTACGAAGGGTCATAGTGTTTCCTTTTTATGTGCTTATATGCAGGTGATCCGACCACTTGGTCATACGTTTTAATCATAAGTGCGATCAATACGCTTTACCCGCAATCTGAGTGCCAGTTTGCGGGCGAACGCACATATCCTTAAAAAAACGACGCCTTATACTGCTTTCGGTAATGCTATGCAAAGAATGTTCTGATTAATTGTAATCAAACGGTAAATAAATTGATGCATACTGGGTATCAATGTTTTTCTGGTCTATAGTCATTGGGCAACAAAATTTGCGCTCAGGACCGTCGGGCCGATTGTGGCGCCGCAAGAGCGTATGATTCGCAGGAGATACAAGAATGAAAATTTTCCAACGCTACAACCCGCTTCAGGTGGCGAAGTACGTGAAGATCCTGTTCCGTGGACGGTTGTATATCAAGGATGTTGGCGCTTTCGAATTTGATAAGGGTAAGATTCTTATCCCGAAAGTGAAGGACAAACAGCACTATTCTGTGATGTCCGAAGTCAACCGCCAGGTTATGCGTCTGCAGACTGAGATGGCTTAACCAACGTGCTATGCAGTAGTTAAGCAGTAAAAAAAACGGCTCCCAAAGGGAGCCGTTGATGTTTGTGCGGCGCGTTATGCGGACACTTTTTCTTCTGCATCCGGCAGTCTCGGCACCAGCACCGTCGGCTTATTATCGATGCGCGTCACCAGCAGCTGGTCGATGCGATAGTTGTCGATATCCACCACTTCAAACTTGTAGCCGGAAAACTTCACCGAGTCGGTGCGTTTCGGGATTTTACGCAGCATGAACATCATAAAGCCGCCGATGGTCTCGTAGTTGCCGGACTGCGGGAATTCGTCGATATCCAGCACGCGCATGACGTCTTCAATCGGCGTACCGCCGTCAACCAGCCACGAGTTCTCATCACGCGCGACGATCTGCTCTTCCAGACCCTGACCAACCAGGTCACCCATCAGCGTCGTCATCACGTCATTCAGAGTGATAATGCCCACCACTAGCGCGTATTCGTTCATGATAACCGCGAAGTCTTCACCTGCGGTTTTGAAACTTTCCAGCGCTTCAGAGAGCGTTAAGGTATCCGGCACAATCAGCGTGTTGCGAATCTGCACGCCACTGATCAGCGCCAGACTCTGGTTCGCCAGCACGCGGTTCAGCAGGTCTTTGGAATCGACATAGCCAATGATGTGATCGATATCTTCGTTACACACCAGGAACTTAGAGTGCGGATGCTCGGCCACTTTGTTCTTCAGGCTCTGCTCGTCTTCGTGGAGATCAAACCAAATCACGTTTTCGCGGCCCGTCATGGAGGACGGCACGGTACGGGATTCCAGTTCAAACACGTTCTCGATCAGTTCATGCTCCTGCTTGCGCAGTACACCGGCCAACGCACCGGCTTCGAACACGGCGTAGATATCATCAGAGGTGATGTCGTCTTTACGCACCATCGGGATCTTAAACAGGCGGAAAATATTGTTCGCCAGGCCGTTGAAGAACCACACCAGCGGGCGGAACACGTACAGACAGAAGCGCATCGGGTTGATGATGCGCAAAGCCACAGCTTCTGGCGCAATCATACCGATGCGTTTCGGGGTTAAATCCGCGAATAGGATGAACAGACCCGTCACCAGCGAGAAGGAGAGAATAAAGCTCAGCTGCTCGGAGAGTTCAGGTGCGAAGTATCGGGAGAAGAGACCGTAAAACACCGGCGAGAACGCCGCATCGCCCACGATACCGCCCAAAATGGCGACAGCGTTCAGGCCAATCTGCACCACGGTAAAGAACATACCGGGGTTTTCCTGCATTTTCAGGATACGTTGTGCATTGATGTTGCCATCGTCGGCCAGCAGTTTAAGTTTGATTTTTCGGGAAGCGGCCAGTGAAATCTCTGAAATCGAGAAAAAGGCACTGACAGCGATGAGACAAAGTATTAGTAAAATACTGTTTAACATAGTTTATCCGGCCTAACGCCAGATCCTCGGAAGGGAAGTTAATTACATTTGTGTGAAGACACATTGAACGTCAGCTCGTAGCGTTGAGCCGATTATTTCAGCGGGTAGTATAGCGTAAGAGAGTGTAAAGCCGCCAGAGGGCACATTTTCGGCTTTTTTCGGTGGACACATCGCTGAAAAAGCAGGCCGGATGGCGATGTGCCACCCGGCATTTACAACGCTTAGGCGAGCTGTGGCGGCAGGCAAACGCCAATCCCACCGATGCCGCAATAGCCATAAGGATTTTTATGTAGATACTGCTGATGGTCATCTTCTGCATAGTAGAACGGCGTCGCGTTGGCGATTTCCGTGGTCACCTTGCGATTGTCATTCGCCGCCTGCATGGCGTCCTGGAAGCGCGCCAGACTCGCGCGGGCGGCGGCGTCCTGTTCCGGCGTTAACGGATAAATCGCGGAACGGTACTGTGTCCCGTGGTCGTTGCCCTGCTGCATTCCCTGAGCGGGGTCGTGGTTTTCCCAGAACACCTGTAATAATTGTTCGTAGCTGATTACGCTCGGATCGTACACGATGCGCACCGCTTCAGCGTGGCCGGTTTCACCCGAGCACACTTCGCGATAGGTTGGATTTGGCGTATAGCCGCCAGTATAGCCCGCTGCGGTGCTGTAAACTCCGGGTAGCTGCCAGAACAAACGTTCTACGCCCCAGAAACAGCCCATCGCGAAAAGGGCGATTTCCATGCCATCCGGGACGTTGGTCATTGAATGATTGTTGACGGCATGCAGCGTTGCCACAGGCATCGGAGTGTTGCGTCCCGGTAATGCATCGGCTTGAGAAACAAGCTGCTTTTTGTCGAATAAACTCACGGTGGGGCCTCCCGGGTAGCGATATTTCAGTTAGGGTTGTCACGAAGCGTTTAATTGAACACAATAAATACGCTGAATGAGTCTAGATTTAAACATAAGAAATATTAGGCCTCTCGGCCATTTTTCAACCCGCGAATTGGGTTTTGGGCTTTATGCCGTGATACGCCGCGGAGCGGCACTTCATTGCTTCCAGGGTGGAAACAAGGATATTCAGGAGAAAACGTGCCAAAGATCCGCCAGTTATGTTTGGTCAGTTTATTGCTGACAAGCGGAGTCGCCAGCGCGGCGAATGTCCGTTTGCAGGTTGAGGGGTTATCCGGGACGCTGGAAAAAAACGTGCGTGCGCAACTATCGACCATCCAAAGTGACGAAGTGACGCCCGACCGGCGATTTCGTGCGCGCGTGGATGATGCGATTCGTGATGGCTTAAAAGCCCTGGGTTACTACGAACCTACGATCGAGTTCGATTTACGTCCGCCGCCTGCCAAGGGACGCCAGGTGCTGATCGCCCGTGTCTCGGCGGGTGAACCGGTGCTGATTGGTGGCACCAACGTTGTGCTTCGCGGCGGCGCGCGTACCGACCGCGACTATCTGGATCTGCTGAGCACGCGGCCCAAAGTGGGCACGGTGCTTAACCACGGCGACTACGACCACTTCAAAAAAGAGCTGACCAGCGTATCGCTGCGCAAAGGCTATTTCGACAGCCAATTTACCAAAAGCCAACTGGGTGTGGCGCTCGAAAGACGTCAGGCCTTCTGGGATATCGATTTCGACAGCGGTGAGCGCTATCGTTTTGGCGATGTCACCTTTGAAGGATCGCAAATCCGCGATGAATATCTGCAAAATTTGGTGCCATTCAAAGAGGGTGACTATTACCAGTCAAAAGACCTCGCTGAACTGAACCGCCGTCTCTCGGCGACCGGCTGGTTTAACTCGGTCGTTGTTGCACCTGAATTCGACAAAGCGCGTAAAACCAAAGTGTTGCCGCTGCATGGCGTGGTGTCTCCACGCACAGAGAACACCATCGAAACGGGTGTCGGGTATTCAACGGATGTCGGCCCGCGCGTCAAAGCGACGTGGAAAAAACCGTGGATGAACTCCTACGGTCACAGTCTAACCACCAGCACCAGCATCTCCGCGCCGGAACAGCAGGTGGATTTCAGCTATAAAATGCCGCTGCTGAAAAACCCGCTGGAACAATATTATCTGCTGCAGGGCGGTTTTAAGCGCACCGATTTAAACGATACCGAACAGGATTCCACCACGCTTGCTGTCTCTCGCTTCTGGGACCTCTCCAGCGGCTGGCAGCGGGCGATCAACCTGCGCTGGAGTCTCGACCACTTTACGCAGGCCAACGTCACCAACACCACAATGCTGCTTTATCCGGGCGTGATGATCAGCCGCACCCGTTCGCGCGGCGGCTTAATGCCTGTCTGGGGCGACTCCCAGCGTTATTCCATTGATTATTCGAACACCGCCTGGGGATCGGACGTCGATTTCTCGGTCGTACAGGCGCAAAACGTCTGGATACGTACCCTCTATGACAAACACCGCTTCGTGATGCGCGGCAACCTCGGCTGGATTGAAACCGGTGATTTCGAGCGTGTGCCGCCGGATCTGCGCTTCTTTGCCGGCGGCGATCGCAGCATTCGTGGCTATAAATACAAATCCATCTCCCCGGAAAACGAGAAAGGCCAGCTGACGGGGGCGTCCAAGCTGGCGACCGGCTCGGTGGAGTATCAGTACAACGTCAGCGGAAAATGGTGGGGCGCGATGTTCGTCGACGGCGGCGAGGCGGTGAACGACATCCGCAAAAGCGATTTTAAAACCGGCGCGGGCGTCGGCGTGCGCTGGCAATCACCCGTCGGGCCAATCAAGCTCGATTTCGCCGTTCCGGTTGGGGACAAAGACGAGCACGGATTACAGTTTTACATCGGTCTGGGGCCTGAATTATGAGTTTATGGAAGAAGATAAGCCTCGGCGTGTTGATTTTTATCGTGCTGTTGCTCGGCACAGTGGCGTTTTTGGTCGGGACGACAACCGGCCTGCATCTGCTGTTTAACGCAGCAAACCGCTGGGTGCCTGGGCTGGAAATCGGCCAGGTGACGGGCGGCTGGCGCGACCTGAGCCTGAAGAATATTCGTTACCAGCAGCCTGGCGTAGCGGTTAACGCGGGTGAGTTTCATCTTGCGGTCAAACTGCGCTGCCTGCGTGACAGCAGCCTGTGCGTAAACGATCTGTCGCTAAAAGACGTTAACGTGACGATAGATTCGAAAAAAATGCCGAAGTCTGCGCCTGTTGAAGAGGAAGACAGCGGCCCGCTGAATCTCTCGACGCCGTATCCGATTGCGCTATATCGCGTGGCGCTCAATAACGTCAATATCAAAATCGACGACACCACCGTGTCGGTAATGGACTTTACCTCCGGCCTGCGCTGGCAGGAGAAGAATTTAACCCTGACGCCAACCGCGCTACAGGGGCTGCTGATTGCGCTGCCGAAAGTGGCAAAAGTGGCGCAGGAAGAGATCGTCGAACCCAAAATTCAGAACCCGCAGCCGCAAGAAAAACCGCTGGGCGAAACGCTGAAAGATCCGTTCTCCAAACCGGTTCTGCCGGAGATGACCGATGTTCATCTGCCGCTCAATCTGAATATCGAAGCGTTTAAGGGCGAGCAGTTGCGCCTGACGGGGGATACCGATCTGACGGTGTTCAACATGCTGCTGAAAGTGAGCAGCATTGACGGCAATATGAAGCTCGACACGCTGGATATCGATACCAATCAGGGCACCGTGAACGCGACCGGTAACGCACTGTTGCGCGACAACTGGCCGGTGGATATGACTCTGAACAGCACGCTGAACATCGATCCCCTCAAAGGCGAGAAGGTGAAGCTCAAAGTGGGCGGCGCGCTGCGCGAGAAACTGGAGTTTGGCATTAACCTGTCAGGCCCGGTGGATATGGTGCTGCGCGGGCAAACTCAGCTGGCGGAGGCCGGTTTACCGCTCAATATTGAAATTGTAAGCCAGCAGTTGTACTGGCCATTCACCGGTGAAAAACAGTTCCAGGCCGATGATCTCAAGCTGAAGCTTAGCGGCAAAATGACCGACTACACGCTGTCGTTCCGCACCGCCGTGAAAGGCGAGGGCGTGCCGCCTGCGACGATCACGCTGGATGCGAAGGGTAACGAGCAGCAAATCAATCTTGATAAACTCACCGTCGCGGCGCTGGAAGGAAAAACCGAGCTGACTGCGCTACTCGACTGGCAGCAGGCGATCAGCTGGCGCGGTGAGCTGAAACTGACGGGCATCAACACCGCCAAAGAAGTGCCGGACTGGCCGTCGAAACTCGACGGTTTGATCAAAACCCGCGGGAGTCTGTACGGCGGAAGCTGGCAGATGGAGGTCCCGGAAATCAAAATCACCGGCAACGTGAAACAGAACAAGGTGCTGGTGGAAGGGGCGCTGCGCGGCAACAGCTATTTGCAGTGGATTATCCCTAAAATGCACGTTGCGCTGGGGCGCAATACGGCCGATATCAAAGGCGAGCTGGGGGTAAAAGATCTCAATCTGGATGCGACGATTGATGCGCCAAACCTCGACAACGCGCTGCCGGGCCTGGGCGGGACGGCAAAAGGCCTGGTGAAAGTGCGCGGTACGGTCGATGCGCCACAGCTGCTGGCGGACATTACCGCCAACAACCTGCGATGGCAGGCGTTGTCCATTGCTCGCGTGCGCGTCGAGGGCGACGTGAAATCCACCGATCAGATTGCCGGAAAACTGAAACTGCGCGTTGAGCGTATTTCGCAGCCGGATGTGAATCTCAGTCTGGTCACGCTGGACGCGAAAGGTAGCGAGAAACAGCACGATCTCCAGCTGCGTGTGCAGGGCGAGCCGGTTTCTGGCCAGCTGCATTTAACGGGCAGTTTTGACCGCAAAGAACAGCGCTGGAAAGGCCTGCTCGATAATACCCGCTTCACGACGCCGGTCGGGCCGCTGGCGCTCTCGCGCTCTATTGCGCTGGATTACCGCAACGCAGAGCAGAAAATCAGTATTGGACCGCACTGCTGGACCAACCCCAATGCCGAGCTGTGCGTGCCGCAGACTATCGATGCTGGTGCAGAAGGCCACGCGGTGGTGAATCTGAACCGCTTTGATCTGGCGATGCTGAAACCGTTTATGCCGGAGGCCACACAGGCCAGCGGTGTGTTCAGCGGTAAGGCCGATGTGGCATGGGACACCACCAAAGAGGGCTTGCCGCAGGGCAGCGTGACGCTCTCAGGGCGTAACGTGAAGGTCACGCAGACGGTGAACGACGCACCGTTGCCGGTGGCGTTTGACACGCTGAATCTGAAAGCCGATTTGCATAATAATCGCGCTGAGCTGGGCTGGCTGATTCGTCTGACGAATAACGGCCAGTTCGACGGCCAGGTGCAAATTACCGATCCGCAGGGACAGCGTAATTTGGGCGGTAACGTGAATATCCGCAACGTTAACCTTGCGATGGTAAATCCGATATTCTCGCGTGGTGAAAAAGCGGCGGGGATGCTCAGCGCTAATCTGCGGCTGGCGGGAAATCTGCAAAGCCCGCAGCTGTTTGGTCAAATGCAGCTGAACGGGGTGGATATCGACGGCAACTTTATGCCATTTGATATGCAACCAAGCCAGATTGCGATGAACTTCAACGGCACAAGCTCGACGCTGGCTGGGGTTGTGCGTACCCAGCAGGGGCAAATCAACCTGAGCGGTGATGCGGACTGGACTCAAATTGATAACTGGCGCGCGCGCGTGGCCGCAAAAGGCAGCAAAGTGCGTATTACCGTGCCGCCGATGGTGCGTCTTGACGTGTCGCCGGACGTGGTATTTGAAGCGACGCCAAGCCTGTTTACCCTCGATGGCCGCGTCGATGTGCCGTGGGCACGCATCGTGGTGCATGACGTGCCGGAAAGCGCCGTGGGCGTTTCAAGCGATGAAGTGATGCTGGATAACAATCTGAAACCTGCTGAGCCGAAAAGCGCCGGTATTCCGATTAACAGTAATCTGATCGTTCATGTTGGGAACAACGTGCGGCTTGATGCGTTTGGCCTGAAGGCTCGCCTGACGGGTGACCTGAAGGTGGCGCAGGACCAACAGGGCCTTGGCCTGAATGGGCAGATCAATATTCCTGAAGGGCGCTTCCACGCCTATGGTCAGGATCTGATTGTGCGTAAAGGTGAACTGCTGTTCTCTGGTCCGCCGGATCAGCCGCTGCTGAATATCGAAGCGATACGTAACCCTGAATCTACCGAGAACGACGTGATTGCCGGGGTGCGTGTTACGGGAACCGCCGATGAACCGAAGGCAGAGATCTTCTCGGATCCGGCGATGTCGCAACAAGAAGCGCTCTCTTATCTCCTGCGTGGGCAGGGTCTGGACAGCCAGCAGAGCGATAGTGCGGCGATGACGTCAATGTTAGTGGGTCTGGGGGTTGCACAAAGTGGTCAGGTTGTGGGTAAAATCGGCGAGACGTTTGGCGTCAGTAATCTGGCGCTCGACACCCAGGGCGTTGGCGATTCTTCGCAAGTGGTCGTCAGCGGCTATGTATTGCCGGGTCTGCAAGTGAAATATGGCGTGGGGATCTTTGACTCGCTGGCGACTCTCACGTTACGCTATCGCCTTATGCCTAAGCTATATCTGGAAGCAGTGTCTGGTATAGACCAGGCGCTGGATGTGCTCTATCAGTTTGAGTTCTAGCAATGCGAATATTTGTCTACGGTAGTTTACGCACTAAGCAGGGCAACAGTCACTGGATGACCAATGCTCAGTTGCTGGGTAATTACAATATCGAGAACTACCAGTTGTACAGTCTGGGCCACTATCCAGGCGCGGTTCCGGGGAACGGAACAGTACAGGGTGAAGTTTATCGTATTGATAATGCCACGCTTGCCGAACTTGATGCCTTGCGCACCAGGGGCGGTGAATATGCACGTCAGTTGGTCCAGACTCCGTATGGGAGTGCATGGATGTACGTGTACCAGCGTCCTGTCGATGGATTGAAACGGATTGAAACCGGTAACTGGCTAGACAGAGACCAGTACTGAGAATCGCCTCACAAGACCACGCTTCGGCGTGGTTTTTTTTTGATATTTTTCAGCTGCAAGAAATCCAAAAATAGATTTTACCGTTTATCTCAAAATGGACCATTAAACTCTTTTAGACAGTGAGTTAATCAGTAAAATACGCCGCAATAAGAAATGTATTTACCTCTATGATTTATACACCGTGAATATATTTCTAGTTATTGTTGTTGATTCGCTTTAAAGAATGCTTCCGTCGGGCTGTTAGATTTATTTATTAATATTTTTTATTTTATTGATACTGTCATGATGAGAAAATATTCATAGATTATTAATGAAAGGTCGGAGTATTTTTTAATTAATAATTTATACATACCCCAATAGTTTACTATTTAATAGGATTTAAAAATGAACTTCAAAAAAGCGGCTTTAGCTTCTGTTATGGGAATGTTGTTGGTTGCTGGCGCAGCGAATGCGAAGGACCAGGGCCATGGTAAAGTGACTTTCACCGGTTCTATCATTGATGCGCCTTGCTCCATCAACCCAGACAGCATTGATCAGACTGTGAACCTGGGTCAGGTTTCTAACGTTGCTTTACAAGCCAACAGCAATTCCGGTACTTCCGTGCCGCGTAATTTTGAAATCAAACTGGAAGGCTGTGATACCTCCACGCTGAAATCCGTTAAAACCACCTTCACGGGTGCTGAAGGTGCAACGGATGGCTCACTGGGTATCACAGGTACCGCGAAGGGTGCGAGCATCATCCTGACCAACGGTGACGGCGCGCAGATCAAAATGGGTGAGGCGTCCGCTGCACGTACGCTGCAGGACGGTAATAACACCCTGCTTTTCTCTGCATACCTGAAAGGCGATGGCGCTTCTGCGACCGTCACCCCAGGTGATTTCACCGCAGTCGCTGACTTTACTCTCGCTTACGAGTAATCGCACCTCCCTACTGAAACATACGCTCACGACAGTGGGCGTATGAATTTTCGAATCGCAGAGATGACTTATGAATTCTTTCATGCGCTGTACGACAGCCCTTTCGCTGATGGCGGTTGCATGTCTGGCGCAGGCCTCAAGGCAGAGCGTTACTCCGGGAAGTGAATTTGATCTTGGGCTCACCGGTCGCGTGAATATGGAAGGAACGATTCTTTCCAGCGCATGCGACATTGATACGGGTGATGGTTACCAGACCGTAGAAATGGGCTCTGAGACGCGCGGGCATATGGCTCGGGTAAGTGAAGGTGAACCCCATCCTTTTTCTATTGCACTGACAAATTGTTCACTGGCAGAGGCTGACAATCCATTACCCTGGCAGTTCATTCGTATCACGTTTGATGGCGATAAGAGCGATGGGTTATTTAAAGTAAGCGGCGTTGCTTCTGGCGTTGCATTAGAGCTGACGGACAGTAACGGTAAAATTATTCGTCCAGGTGAAACTGTCCCTTACCAAAAACTCACGGCAGATGAGATCCGCCTCGATTACCAAATTAAGTTAAAGACCACAATGCGGGAATTAATGGTGGGTGATTACCAGGCCATTCTCCGCTATCGGGTTGAGTATTTCTGATTAATTTAATCCTTTAGCGGGTACTAAGGTAATGGTTAATACATACATTAATAAAAAGTGCACAAAGACCTTTGTGGCAAAATGGTCTGTACTTGCAATTTGTGTTTGCGCAGGTATGCGCGCCCCTGCGATGGCAGCAGATGATATTCAATTTAATACCGATGTGCTGGATGTTAAAGACAAAGCAAATATCGACCTAAGTCAATTTTCTAAGCGCGGCTATATCATGCCGGGTGAGTATACCTTCCTGATTCAAATTAACCAAAACGAGCTGGAAGAACAAAACATATCTGTCTATCCGTCACCATCGGATAAGAATAATACCATTGCGTGTTTATCACCGGCACTGGTCCAGAAATTTGGTTTTAAAGATAAATTCCTTTCTCAGCTTCAGTCCTGGCATAACGGGGAGTGTTTAGATGTCGCTGGGCTAAAAGGCGTAGAGATCACACCGGATTTAGGTGCAGGCAAACTTGTTATCAACATGCCGCAGGCGTATCTCGAATACACCTCGAATGACTGGGTTCCCGCTTCGATGTGGGACGAAGGTATTCCTGGCCTGCTGGCAGATTATAACGTTAACGCCCAGGCCCGACACAATGAGCAAGGCGGTGATTCAAATACCGTATCGGGCAACGGGACCTTTGGCGCCAACCTTGGCGCATGGCGCGCACGTGCTGACTGGCAGACCAATTACGACCAAAACAGTGATGAAAACGGCAGCGGACAGAAGCAGTGGACCTGGAGCCGCATGTATCTTTTTCGTGCGCTTAAACCGATCAAAGCGAAGCTGACCCTCGGTGAAGATTACGTCAGTTCAGATCTGTTCGACAGCTTCCGCTTTGTGGGTGCAAGCGTGATCTCCGATGACAATATGCTGCCGCCTAATTTGCGTGGCTATGCGCCGGAAGTGACCGGCGTGGCAAAAACCAACGCCAAAGTGACTATCTCCCAGCAGGGACGCGTGCTCTATGAAACGCAGGTTGCTGCAGGCCCGTTTGCGATTCAGGACCTTAACAGCGCGGTAGCGGGTGAACTTAATGTGCGTGTTCAGGAGCAAGATGGCTCCGTGCAGGAATATAAAGTCAATACGGCCAATATCCCGTATCTGACGCGTCCCGGCAGCGTTCGATATAAGTTTTATGCAGGGAAACCCGTTGGCTACGATCACAAAACGGACGGTGACACCTTCGGAACTGCTGAGTTCTCCTGGGGGATCAGCAACGGTTGGTCGCTTTATGGCGGTATGGTTTCAAGCGCTAAATACATTTCTCTTGCAGCAGGTATTGGTCGCGACCTGATGGCGCTCGGCGCGTTGGCATTCGACGTCACGCGTTCCGATGCAAAACTGGAAGATGAGCATCGCTCTGGCCAGTCATACCGGGTGAGCTACTCAAAGCGCTTTGATGATACGGGAAGTCAGGTGACCTTCGCAGGCTACCGCTTCTCTGAAAAAGATTTTATGAGCTTCTCGGACTACATCAGCTATCGCGCAGACAACGGTGATGTCATGCAAAGCAAAGAGATGTACACCGTCACCTTCAGCCAGCAATTCAAAGCGCTGGGGCTTAGTGCATACGCTAACTACTCGCATCAGACCTACTGGAATACTGCGGCCGAAGATCGCTACAGCGTATCGCTGTCTCGCTATTTCGATATCGGTAAATGGAAAAATATCAGCGCGTCGCTGACGGCATATCGCAATAAATTCAATGGTATCAATGACGACGGTATGTATATGTCGTTCTCCATTCCGTGGGGCGACACAGGCTCGCTGGGGATGAACTCATCTTATAACGGAGATGCCAGCAGCCAAAATCTGAGCTACTACGACCGTCTGGACAATGGCGACAATTACCGCGTCGCAGCCGGCGGCACCAACGACGGCGGCTCGCTCAGCGGCTACTACGACCACCTGGGCGATGCGGCGGAAGTGACCGGCAACGTGGACTACCAGCACGGCCAGTACAGTTCGACAGGCCTGAGTCTGCGCGGCGGCGTCACTGCCACCGCGAAGGGGACGGCGCTGCACCGTTCCAATACACCGGGCGGCACCCGCGTGTTGCTGGACACTGGCGACGCAGCGGATGTGCCAGTGAAGGGCTACAGCGGCAACACGGCGACCAACCTATTCGGCAAAGCCGTCGTCACCGAGGTGAGCGACTACAACAAAAACAGTCTGAGCATCGACATCAACAATTTACCGGATAACGCCGAGGTGTCTACGTCGGTGGTGCAGGCGACGCTGACCGAAGGGGCCATTGGCTATCGTCGGTTCAACGTGCTTTCAGGTCAGAAGGCGATGGCAGTCATCAGCCTGAAAGACAGTAGCCATCCTCCGTTTGGGGCAAGCGTACGCAACGCTGAGAATCAGGAAGTCGGTCTGGTCAACGATGACGGTCAAGCCTATCTCAGTGGCCTGAGGCCAGGCGCGAAATTGAATGTGAGCTGGAATGGAACGGCACAGTGTGCCGTTACCGTACCGGAAAAACTAACAGGACTAAGTCAGAACGGAAATCTGTTACTGCCGTGCCAATAAGGCGCGGTACAGACCCTTTTTACAGAGCATATGATAATGAAAAATACCCAGTTGAAAAAATCAGTAATGGCCGTCTCTCTTTTAGCCGGTCTGATGATTACTCAGCAGGCCTCTGCGGCTATCGCCCTGGACCGTACCCGCGTTATCTATAACGGCGGCGAAAAGTCTATTAGCTTGAACATCAGTAACGAAAACAAAAATTTGCCTTACCTTGCGCAGGCATGGATGGAAGATGCGCAGGGGACAAAAATCACGTCGCCGCTGACCGTACTGCCGCCTGTGCAGCGCGTGGAGCCGGGTGCGAAAAGCCAGGTGAAAATGCAGGCGGCCCCGGCCGTCGCCGCTCTGCCTCAGGATCGCGAGACGCTGTTCTATTTCAACCTGCGCGAAATCCCCCCGCGCAGCACCAAGCCTAACACCCTGCAGATTGCGTTGCAGACTCGCATCAAGCTTTTCTACCGCCCTGCAGCCATCGCGCTGGATAAAACCCAGTCAGCACAAGGCGACTGGGTGGAGAAGGTGACGCTGACGCGCCAGGGGGATCAATTTGTAGTGAACAACCCAACGCCGTACTACCTGACTCTGGTGGAGGGCGCGCCGTCGGTGAAAGGCAAGCCGGTGGGCTTTGAGCCTGTGATGATCGCACCGAAAGAGAGTGGTGCGATTAAGGCATCCGCTGCGGCGCTCGGCGCTAGCCCGGTATTTACCTACGTCAACGACTACGGCGGCCGTCCGCAGATCCAGTTCAGCTGCGGCGGGGCGACCTGCACCGGCAAGCTAGTCAAAGACAAAAAATAAAGCCGGGACAAGGAGGAAAAGGATGAACAGAGCCGCGAAAAAAATGGCATTGCCGGTGCTCGCGCTGGTGTTGGCAGGCCCTGCGGCAGCGGATGAAAAGCCGCTGGCCGATACGGGTCAGTTGTATGTGCACGGCGATTTGCAAGAAAACACCTGCCGGCTGGAAATGGATTCTGCATGGCAGGAAGTGGATCTCGGCTCAACAGCCCGTGCCGACGTAAACCTGGTAGGCCGTGCAGCGAAACCGGTGACGGTGAAACTGTATCTGCGCGACTGTCCCGTACTGGGGAACTGGAGCACGAATATTACGCCGCTGACCGAAACGGTGAGCACGATGCAACCGCCTTATCGGGCACGCTTTGTCGCGGTGTCGGATGCGTCAAATCCAGATTTGGTGGCGGTCACCGGTGCCAGCGGTATCGGCCTGCGTCTGCGTGATAGCCGTGGCAAAACAGTGATGCTGTCGCGCACGGGTGACACGATGCTGCTGAACCCCGGTCAGGACGAGGTGGTCTTCACCCTGGCCCCGGAGCGGACTAACGCGCCGTTCATCGCCGGGCCGTACCACGCGGTCATTAACTTCAGCCTGATTTACCAGTAGGGGCGGGCGAAGAACATGACAATGAAATGCAACGCACTGGCTTTATGCCTGATGGCGGCGGCACTGCTGCCGGGCTTCAACCCTGCTGCGCGGGCAAACCCAGGATCGACCTATTCGCTGAATATCGCCATTGACGGCACGATCATGGCAAACGGCTCTTGCAAATTTAACCAGGGCGGCACCCTAACGGTGGATTTTGGTGAAGTTCGGCTGCAGGGAAGCGCAAATAACACCGTGACGCTGGATGGCACTTACCGCAAGCCCATCGTCAGTGACTTTACTTGTAGCGGTGACAGTGCCGGGCTGCTCCAGATGAAGCTCAGCGATACCGGCGGCGGCGAAAAAACCTATAACAGCGTTCAGGTTTTGGATACCGATAAAGGGATCGTGGGCGTTGAACTGCTGGTCAACGGCGTTGCGCAAAGCACGGGGAGTTGGTTCACCGTAGACCAGGACAGTCCGCCGTCTCTGGAGGCTCAATTGGTCCAGACCAGCACGACGAACAGCAGCAATGTGGTCAGTGGCGATACGTTCACCGCAGCCGCGACGCTCGTGATGGCTTTTAATTAAGGTTACAGGATATGAAAAGCAAAAAAGCAGCAGCGCTTTCCGCCCTGGGGCTGATGTTACTGGCCGTGATATCGACGGGAAGGGCCGCGCAGACCGGCGACACGCTGAACATTACCTTCCAGGGGAAATTTATTCTCTCCACCCCCTGTACGGTGTCGAATGACAACGTGATTGATGTCTCCTTTGGCAATATCCGCGTCAATGGCGTCAATGGAAAGGATAACGTCCAGGTGATTCCTTACAGCGTGGATTGCCACGGCGCGCCGGACGATTCACCGCTGGATTTGACCATCATTGGCACACAAGAAAGCTATGACGATGCGGCGCTGACGACGTCGGCTGACGGCCTTGGGCTACAGATTCAGGCTAACGGCCAGGCGATGAAGCTCAATAAACCGCTCAGCACCACGCTTGGAGAACTGTCTTCGCTGACGCTCACAGCTGTTCCGGTAAAAGACGCGGCGAAGACGCTCACCGAGCAGCCCTTTACCGCCATCGCGACGCTGATCGCGCAGTACCAGTGAGGACGACATGAAGAGATCATTTTGTACACGCCTGTCGCGTTGCGCGCTCAGTTTAGCGCTGCTGGCTGCCATCAACGTCAACGAGGCGCAGGCGCTGGATAACAACCTGCATTTCAGCGGCGCGCTGGTCAGTGAACCCTGCAATCTGGACCCGGAGACCAGCGATATCACCGTAGATTTCAGTTCTGTGGTGGCGAAATACCTGTATCAGAATACCCGCACCCTGGGTGTGCCGTTTGTGGTCAACCTGACGGACTGCGATATGAGCCTGGGAAACAGAGTGACGATGACCTTTAAAGGCACCGAAAACAGCATACTGCCGGGGTTGTTGGCAGTGACGGGGACAGCGAAGGGGATCGCGATTGGCATGGAAACGCCGGAGGGCGCGGCGCTGCCGTTTAATCAACCGACGCCGGAATATGCGATAGCCAACGGTAGCAACCAATTAACCTTGCAAGCCTACGTGCAGGGCGAGCCCGTCGCGATTGCCCAGCAGGCGATTACGCCTGGGGATTTTTCGGCGACCGCGACGTTTGAGCTGGCGTATCCATAATGTCGGCCATAGAAAATGTCGGACCTCAATAACTCTAATTTCCTGAGCAGACTATTATGCTAAAAAAAATCCTGTTAATTGTTTTTTCAATGCTCTTTATTGTCGTGAAGGCAAATGCTGTTATTCATGGCGGTTATTCGGGAGATTACCCTTATGAAGGACATAATGTTAAATTTTGTCCTCCATCAAGTGGATCTTTTCAGTTTGCTACTACGGTAACGTTTTCTCCTGATAGTTCTTGCACCCTGTCCAGTACAGGTTATGTGCCGGCTTCGGGTTATTATTACCTGGACCAAACTGTAGCGGGTTGGGGTGCTATTGGTATGCTCGAGGACCCGCACCATTTAACTACCAATGCCGCATATTTCGATGCTTCCAAATCGATAGCTGAACAAGAGGTGACCGTAACGGGTTCAGGTACCTGGTCGGTGTCTTTTCCTGCGCGTCCTTATCCTGAAACTCCCGGAAGAATATATACCTGTGTTTATCTTGTTGATACAAAAGGGGTAATGTACTATTTGGGTGGTTATAATTGCTACAATGGTTATACCCCATTGCCCCCTACACCGCCAATCCCTGAGACATCCTGTACTATTAATGACGGTAATGCGCTAAGCGTCTCGCTTGGAACGTTAAACCGCGACGAAATCCCTACGGTCCCTGACTCGGGCTCAGCCATCAGCAAGACGATTTCGGTAACCTGTACCGGCGGGACGGTAACGGCCAATATGAAGCTGAACTACACGCCTATTTCCATCGGCAGCAGCCAGGCGGTAAAAAGTTCAACAAACGGCGTTGGAGCAGCGATATTTTACGGTAATAAAGCGCTTTCACCTTCGGATGTCACACCGCTGAATTTTTTAGAGGGCTCGAATACCCTGACATTAGGTTTCCAGGCCGTGCGTGATTCTACTGTGGCGTTAAAAGATATTCCTACCGGTGCTTTTACGGCGAATGCGGTATTAGTGATGACCCAGCAGTAATCCATCGCCTTTATTTTTCATTAATAGGACGGGATATTTCCCGTCCTGAATGTTTATTGATTTCTATGTCACTACGTTATTTAAAAAATCAGCCCGCAAATAAAATCGTCACACTGCTTATTGTGATCTGGCTTTGCGGCGGACTGCTCTGGATGCTCCCCAACCACGGTAGCGCCGGGTTGGCTCTGCCACAAAACCTTCTCGCCTGGTGCGTGCTGGCGCTGATTGCGCTGTGTTGCGCCCTCTTTTCCCCGCGATGGAAAGTGGCGTGGCCGCCTGGCACGTACCTTATCATTGCGGGGGCGGCGCTCTGGTCCCTGCCGTTGCTGTGGTCTCCGCTTGCCGCCTGGCAATGGAACGCTTTACCCAAAGTGCTGGCACTGTGGGGGCTGGTCGGTATCTGGTTGCTGATGCTGAAATCCATCCCCTGCCACCGAATGCGTCGTGTCTGGCTGTTGATTCTGGTGGTCTCCGCACTGCTCCAGGTGGGTTTTGCCGTCGTTCAACTCAGCGATATCGCGCATCTGACCGGGGGCCGCCCCTATGGGAGTTTCCAGCAGGTCAACGTGCTGGCCTCGTTTCTGGCAACCGGAATGGTCTGTGCTCTGTGGTTATTTCTGCGTGTACGTCAGCGATTATCTGTCTGTATATCTGCCACTGCGCTGGTGGCGATCCCCGTCATGCTGGTGCTGGTACAAAGCCGCGCGGGAGGGCTGGGGGCCGTTACGGGCGCGCTGGTTCTGCTGCTCACGGCAGGCAAAAACCGACGTCGTATGGGATATGCGGTGCTGCTACTGATGGCAGGCGCTGGCGCGGGTGCGCTCACGTTGTACTACGGGCCGCTACTGATTCCGGGTTTTATACCTGAGCTGGTACAGAAGGAAGGCTCTAATGTGCAGCGCTGGTATTTGATCACATTGACATGGCAACTGATTCTGAACCACCCGTTCATCGGCAACGGTTACGGCAGTTTTGAAGCGCTGTTTGGGCAGTTGTCGCAGCAGGTTCCGCCGGGTATGGGGACGACTACGGTTCAGTACCCGCACAACGAGTTTTTGTATACCTGGATGGAAGGCGGGCTGGTTGCGGTGGCGGGTATTTTGTTCATGATCGCGGGTATTTTCAGGCGACTGTGGGGAAGAGGCGGCAGCCGGTGGTGCGGTCTGGCGATGATGCTGCCGTTGGCTCTGCACATGAACCTGGAATATCCGCTTTATCAGTCGGTGACGCACGGCCTGATGCTGGTGATGCTCCTGACCATTGCTGGCCCGGCGGCCAGAACGCATACCGATCAGAAGGCTGGCTATGAAAAGCCGTTGCGCGCAGCCGTGGGGCTGGTGGCATGCGGTGTACTGGCGTTTATGATTTCCGGTGCGGTGACGGAGGTCCAACTCACCCGCATCGAGCATCAGGGCCTGGTGCCTTTCGTCCATCATGAAGCGGCAGTGGTTGACGCGTTAGCCAACCCATACAGTCAGTATGATCGCCTCGACTTTGACCGTCATGTAGCGCTGCTGCTTCGCTTTAATATCACGCGGGACGCTGCGTTGCTCACCCGCTTCCGCGCGTGGTCAGAACGCTTTTCAACGGTGCATAACAACCCCGACGTCACTTACAGTCTTCTTATGATCGTTCGGTCGGAAGGTGATCCATCGGCTCAGCCCCTTTGCCTCAAGGCAAAAGCGATGTGGCCTGACGATCCCCGTTTTGACTGCTTTTAAAGCCTGGCGTTGCTGGATGGCCTGAAAAACGGCATCCGACGCCAGAAACAAACACACCGCCCGTAGGCGGTGTGTTTAGCATCGAAAGAATTACTTCTTCGCGGCGCGTTCGAAAGAGGCAACGATTTCAGCTTTAGCCGCTTCAGCGTTGTCCCAGCCGTCAACTTTAACCCATTTGCCTTTTTCGAGATCTTTGTAGTGCTCGAAGAAGTGGGTGATCTGCGCTTTCAGCAGTTCTGGCAGGTCGTTCACATCTTTAATGTGATCGTACTCTTTGCTCAGCTTAGTGTGCGGAACCGCAACCAGTTTCGCATCTTCGCCCGCTTCGTCGGTCATTTTCAGCACGCCAACTGGACGGCAGCGAATGACAGAGCCTGGCTCCAGTGGGTACGGCGTTGGGACCAGAACGTCAACCGGATCACCATCTAAAGACAGGGTGTGGTTGATGTAGCCGTAGTTGCACGGGTAGAACATAGCAGTGGACATGAAACGGTCAACGAACAGTGCACCGGTGTCTTTGTCGATTTCGTATTTGATAGGATCTGCGTTGGCCGGGATTTCGATAACAACGTAGATGTCTTCCGGCAGTTCTTTACCCGCAGGGACGTTGAGTAAGCTCATGTCTGTGTCCTTTAAAATGTATGGTAAACAAGTGGCGAGTATTATAGCCAACTCACGCCGAATGTCTTCGCCTGTTTTCACCTCCGTCCTCAGTCAAACGTCATTTTCAGACCCTTTCCATGACAGGAATGTCCATAAAGTCAGCCGCATTTTAAATGATGAAATGAAAGCGATTACAAACTTGTGATTAACGTTTCATTCACTTTTCTGAAGTGTGATGTAACGCAATTCGTTACATATTGCATTAGCTATAGTTTCCCCGCAGAACATCTTTTAACCAACAATAACCTGGGCTACGAGGACATCATTATGTGGAAGCGCTTACTTCTCGTCACAGCAGTTTCGGCAGCCATGTCGTCTATGGCAATGGCCGCACCGTTAACCGTCGGATTTTCGCAGGTCGGCTCTGAGTCTGGCTGGCGCGCAGCAGAAACCAGCGTCGCGAAGAGCGAGGCAGAAAAACGCGGCATCACGTTAAAAATCGCCGATGGCCAGCAAAAACAGGAAAACCAGATTAAAGCTGTACGTTCGTTTATCGCTCAGGGGGTAGACGCTATCTTCATCGCACCGGTCGTCGCGACAGGTTGGGAACCGGTTCTGAAAGAAGCCAAAGATGCAGAAATTCCTGTCTTCTTGCTCGATCGTTCCATCGATGTAAAAGACAAATCTCTCTATATGACCACCGTCACCGCGAACAACGTTCTGGAAGGTCAAATGATCGGCGACTGGCTGATTAAACAGGTCGACGGCAAGCCGTGCAACGTGGTTGAGCTACAAGGCACCGTCGGGGCGAGCGTCGCGATTGACCGTAAGAAAGGTTTCGCCGACGCCATTGCGAAAGCGCCTAACATCAAAATCATCCGCTCTCAGTCCGGCGACTTTACCCGTAGTAAAGGGAAAGAGGTTATGGAGAGCTTCATCAAAGCTGAAAACAACGGCAAAAACATCTGCATGGTCTATGCCCATAACGATGACATGGTGATCGGCGCAATCCAGGCCATCAAAGAGGCGGGCCTGAAACCGGGCAAAGATATTCTTACCGGCTCCATCGACGGGGTACCTGACATCTTTAAAGCGATGATTGACGGCGATGCCAACGCCAGCGTCGAGTTGACGCCAAACATGGCGGGCCCG
>Ga0302347_1000455_pt1 | contig 65606 bp, 61 predicted proteins | sample PhyWR1_FD_202178 | JGI IMG/M metagenome (GOLD analysis project Ga0302347, IMG submission 202178) | Leaf surface microbial communities from wheat plants in UC Gill Tract Community Farm, Albany, California, United States - DLSL W.R1 (v2)... | ecosystem: Host-associated > Plants > Phyllosphere >... | reverse complement strand
ATGGCAGCTTGTGCTCCCACTCGTGCTCAAGGCACCTGCGGCCTTCAGCTTGCCATTCACCGCTCTCACTCCAGATTCTAATCTCTAATCAAGACACAAGCGGCCTCGCGCCGCGATGGGCTGCACAGCAGCCCCAACAAGGCGTTTCAGAAGTTCGATGAATACCCGGTGAGCTCTCAAGTTTCGCAAAGTTGGTTCAGTGCTTCAGTTGCGTTTCTTGCCCGTATACCTGGTCATTATTAGGGCGCCCTAGGGCGCCCTTAATATTTTCAAGTCATACTGTCTTTCTGGTTTTTAAAGCGTCTATGCCTTCGTTTAAGTTTTTCGCCAGCTCATGCAGCGCCGCCGCGGCTAAAAATCCTGATCTGGACGCATAAGCGCTGTCTTCTTTCACGCGATCATCTATGCGTTTGAGGAGACCTTCTGGTAAAGACGCGTTAAAGCGAACCGACTTCCCATAGTAGGGGGTGACGTCGAATTCTACGAAAGCCCAGATGCCATCGGCATAAGCCGGGTCCTTCCTATGGATTTCGATATTTTGAGGTTGCGGCAGAGGCTCTCCATCTTCTACCAAACCTTCAAAGTGCATCTCTAACGCGAGTTGGACTTCGCTCAATGCTTCATCGATCGTTTCGCCAGCAGAGAAGCAGCCCGGTACGTCTGGAACTGTCACTCCGTAGTCGGAGTCTTCATCTTTGTGCAAAACAACTGGGTATTTCATTTTAAATATCCCTCCGAAAAATTTCGGCGATTCGATTTCACTATTGCTAAAAGCAAGCTTACGATCTACCCGCAAGGGTAAAACCGGTCAGAGACCGGCTTGCTTCCAAATGTTTCGAAGCGTCCCGGTTGCCACATCCTTATTTGGATGAGGAACCGTAACCCGCCCCTTCTTGGTTGGATGCTTGAACTGCTGGTGGCTCCCATCAGTCCCTTTGACTCTGACCCAACCGTCATCCTTCAGCCGCTTGATGATGTCTCGGCTGTGCACGGGTACCTCCTCAAAGCTTGCCGCGGTTGTGTGTATACTACACAACGATTCAGAGGATTGTACACACTAGTACACAATGTCTAAGATCCGACGACCCAACGCTTGTTCCCCAGAGCAGGGGGATGAGCTCACATCGACCGTATTTGCATACGCTTCACCTCCGTTTGCTAATCCTCGCCCCACCGTATCCTGCCTAGAATGCTGAGCGTTATCAGGGATGGCCCCTGCGACCTGTGGGGGATGTCCTCTAGTCTGTGGCTGGCGGCTCCTGACGTCCTGGAGCGAGGGCATCTCATGATCTGGCCTCTTGAAGCCGTTAAAGGTGGGCGGGTAGAGGCTGCATTGGCTGACGAGACCAGTGCTGCGAGATCCTGAGTCGGTGAAATGCAGCAATGCGATGACCAGGGCATGCCCGACTGTTAGTCGAGTGCACTCCATTCCTTGGTCTGCGGCACCATCCCCTCCATCGCTGCTGCTGGAGCCATTGGCGTCTGTCACGCCTATATCAGGAGTGAAGTTGCCGCAAAACCAAATGCGATAAGGGCTGCAGCACTGTCAAGAGCGCCCGTCTCTTCCCAGTGAAAGAGACGGATCACTGGATAACTGCTTAGGGCAGCCAGGCCTTCTCGGCCATCGGGTTTCACGTACCTGAGCCGCCGCCCTTGCGGCCGTTGGATTGCACAAGCAGGTCAAGACCGCCCCCATCGAAGAGCTTGTACTCGCGCTTTCTGGGCTTTGCCGTGCGACAGGGTGTACCGGTAGGCGGGGCAGTTTTGCGGGCCGCAAGGATAGTCTCCGATATCGAAACGGACCTCTACCCTTAAAACTAGCCTTATTAGCGCTGGCCACTCCCGAAATCCGACGGCACGCCAAAACGAAAAAACCCGCCAAAAGGCGGGTTTTCCGGGGGTTCCAGAGATTTTGAAAACCTTCTCTGGAACTTTATATGGTGCCGGCACCAGGAATCGAACCCGGGAGCTACTGATTACAAGCCGTTTGCTCTGATGCTTTTTGAGTGGTCACTGGGTTGTACGAAATATCGCTACACCTAGGTTTTATGAGGCTTTCAGCCTGATCGTTGTCTTTCTATGTTTCACCCGATAGCGTACCTTTGCATGAGAAACGGGGATCGAACGGGGAAAACGTGGAGGAAACGGGGAAAAATGGCTAAGCGCACGCGCATGACTGAAATGGAGGCCTACGCGGTCAAAACGAGACAGTCGGAACCGGTGGGCTCCCGTGGAAAGGGCACCCTGCTGCTCGAGCGCAAAGCGTCTGGCGCGATCCAGGCCTATTACCGAGAGCGCACACCCGACAGCGACAAGCGACTGGCTCTGGGGATACTTTCCAAGAAGCCGCGTGTTGGCACAGGTGAGCAGACCCTGGATAGCCTCCGTACCGAGGCAATGCGTATTTCGGCTGAGGCATCAGCTGTGGGTGGCCTAGCCAAGTATCTGGATTACGTTGCCGCTCAGAAGGCTGCGGCTGAAATCGAGCGTGAGAACGCGGAGGCATTGGCGGAGGCGGACAGGCGGGAGCGCATACGTCTGGCCGAAATAGACGCAGCCCGCGGCAGCTTCCATGATCTTTTCCTGGATTACGTCGAGTCACGTCGCGCCAAAGCGACTCCAGGCGTCGTAAAAGAGCTTGAGCGCTTGTTCAAGACCAACTTGGAGACACCTCATCCCGAGATCATGCAAATGAAGGCCCGGGACGTTCGGTCAGAGCATATCCTGACCATCCTCAATCCGATCTGGGAACGTGGCTCAAAGGTTCAGGCCGACCGCATGCGTTCGTTTCTCGTCGCTGCGTTCAACCACGGTTTAACAGTGGAGAGCGTTGTAGGGCGCGCCAATGCGAAGGTGTACAGCCTTGAGATCAACCCAGCCGCGATGGTGAAAGTTGAGAAGGTTTCGGTCCCGGTCGAGCGAGCTCTCTCGGATGCGGAACTGAGGCACTTTTGGCAGACGATTGAGAGTACAGAGGGGGTCGGTCCCGTCATGGCCCTGTTGTTCAAGTTCGTGATTGCCACTGGCGGCCAGCGCATCAAGAACATCATCGAAACCACCTGGGCGGACTACGATCTGGAGGCTGGTACAGTCCTGCTGGTTCATAGAAAAGGCAGGGGCGGGCAGACCATGAGCCGACCGCATCTTGTCCCCCTCTCGGATCGGGCTATCTCCCTCATGCTTCGCGTGCGGGAGATCAGCGGCGACCATCAGTGGCCTTGGACATCCCATGGTAAGCAGCCATTCGTTATCAGTAGCCCGACACATGCAATAGCTGACTGGGTGGGATCCAAGCATGCAGCAGTTGACGGAGTGCGGGTACCGTCCTTTTCTCCGAGGGACCTGCGTCGTACTTGCACCCAGCTAATGCAAAGGCGGGGTATCGATGATCGCCTGTCTGACCTTCTCCAGGCGCACGGCCAGACGGGAGTGGTATCGAAGCACTACCGGAACAACCCTGAGGCCGCGTTACCAGAGAAGCGCCGGGCGATGGAGCTATTTGAGCAGGGATTGGCAGTTGCCCTGGGGGAGGTCAAGGAGAGTGGTGCCAATGTGCTTTCGATGTCGCGTCGAAAAAAGAAGGCAGCGGGGCCGAAGTCGTAAGGGCCTTCTTGGGTGCCCCTCAGTCACTGGGTGCCGCGGTCCTAATTTAGCCGCTAAAAAATGATCACCCTCGCTTTCAAAACCTTTCGGCCTGCCCAGCGCATCGGCAGCGCTTGGGCCGGTAGTCTCCTGGCCGCGCAAGCCTCTTCGATTCAGTCCGTCTACGATTTCCCGGTTGACGTGGCCTGCCGCCATTTCCACTTCCGAAGACCCTGCCGAAAACAGCTAGAAACAGTGCATAACAGGGAATAACAGCGAATAACGGTAAATAAGCAATGTAGAGTAATACGCGGCGTTGTTACTTGCCGGCTGGGCTGTTCTGTAAGTGGAAAAAGAGCGCGCGCCACGAAATCGTAATTCACGTTTTTGTGGCGCGGAGTCGATTTCATTCCGCCGGTAGAACAAGAAATTGTGCGCTCGTACCGCCGGTAGAATCTGGCCAGCCTGGCGGGATTTTCGCGCCGCTTCCGCTTGAGGCCCTCAAAAGTCCCTGTTCAGGCCCCAGTAAAACCGGGGGTTTCACGGTTTTCCGACAAGCGGTGGATGGCGATTTGATGGTGGATGATGAAAGACCAAATCGCCCTCCTGAGCACTCCTGAACACTCAGCGGTACGCAATGGTGCAAATTACGCGGCGAATTTGTCTGGGGATGAATCGTCCTCGGACTTTAGTTATCTAAAGGTAACTGCCAAAAACCGGAGAAAGTTGTTGCGAACTCGCGAAGGCCGCCGTTAACATCTGGGCATTCCTGGCACCGCAGCGATGTGGTGAAACGCCACGGCATAAGTGTCAGGATGCTGGTTCACTGAGCGGCAGACAAAGAAAACCCTCGGTAGTGAGATACCGAGGGTTGATTCGGGAAGGGCGGTGAGACGCCTCATGCATGCCAGCTAAGCCAGCATACGACCCCGAGGGGAGAAGCTTTTGAGAGGGCTTCAATGGATCGAAATAGGCAGTTTTGCCTATCCGGTCCACGGGCGGACTGTAGTACCAACGGGAGTATTGCGCAACACTGGTACCCTATACAGTTGTGCCATTTCCGATGATTCACAGGTCGATCCCCTCGGTTTTTCCCCATCAGGAGAAATCGATCATGGCTCAAAATGCCACCAGCAACGCTGATACACTTCGTCTGCCTATCCCCGGCGCCCGCGCCACCGCAGCCCAGCTCTGCGCGAAGTACCAAGTTAGCCGCTCCACCTGGTGGCGCTGGTCTAAAACCCCTGGCTTCCCTACCCCTATCCGTTTCGGTCGCTCTGTCCGTTGGGAGCCTGAGTCTGTGAAGTCTTTCCTGCGTAGCCAGGAGGCTTAACCCATGATGACCAATCAACTCTGCGTGAGCGTGGAGCAGGTATCGGCTGGCCTGGAAAAAGCGGTTCTATCCCTTCCTGTACCCTTAAAAGTTTTGGTGCTCAGTGCCTGGATTGCCTGGGGTGCTGTAGCGGTCAGCCCAGGCGCCACCCCCGAAAGCGAGGTGGCCTGAATGAAGAAGGCCACGATTTCCGAAGAGAAACGCAGCCAGTCGCATGGCGATATGGCCATCAGCAAGCCTCCGAGCAAGATCGCCCGGGTACTGGCGTACATGCTCCATGATGGCAGCCTGCAACGATTCGAGGCCGAGCGCCTGGGCGACCACTGCTTGCACTTCACCATCAGCAGCCTGGCCAACGGCTACGGCCTGAAATTCCAGCGCCAGCTTGAGCGCGTACCGAATCACTGGGGCGAGCCTTGCACCGTGACGCGGTACACCCTTCCCGCCAGCGAGCGCCGCCGCGCCAGCGCCGTGCTGGAGATGCTTTGCTCGCCCTTGAAGCAGCGCCAGCGGGTGGCCGCATGAAAAAGACGACCATGCCACCGGCAGAGATTGCCAACGAGAAATCTCCCATTATCCTGACCCAGTACAGCGGTGAGGCACGCGTGGATAGCCGCCTGCTGGCTGAACAGCTGGACAACAAGCACAAAAACTCCATGGCGCTGATCGAGCGCTACCTGGCCAAGTTCGAAGAGTTCGGGGTTATTCCGTTTCAAACGGAGAAACCCATGGCTGGGACTACTGGGAGTAGGCCGGAACGCTTCGCCCTGCTGAATGAGGATCAAGCGTTCTTCCTGCTGGCGCTGTCGCGCAACAGCGACCGCGTGGTTGGTCTGAAAGCCGACCTCATCATGGCTTTCCGCGAGGCGCGGTACGGGTATGCCCGCCAGGCTCTGGAAGCTCGCCAACAGCAGGTCAGCGAATGCGGTCGTCGCTTGGCGCACTGGCGCTACGATAAGCCAGGCGCGTATCAGCACGTTGCTCACTTGCGGGAGCAACTGAAACTCCCGCTCGACCTAGAGGGCGACCACCAATGACGCCCACCACCCACCTTGCGCTGCCGTTGCCCAGTCCGAAACAGGGGGTTGCATCCACTCCTGCCCGCATGTATCGTCCGGCTGCCGTTGCAAACTCAGCGGTCAGGTTTGGCGACCTGAACTTCAAGTTGGCGCACAAGCGCCCCATGACCATTGCTGGCGCTTTTTTTGTGCTTGCAATGCTGCTTTATGGTGGCCGTACGTGGGAGACCTTCGGGTCTGCCGGGTGCCAACTTGCCCGGTTCGCCAACCTGCGTACGGCTGCCACCCATAATCGTTTGGCGACGGTTCGTGGCAGCTCCACATCTCAAGTTGGAGCTACACACATGCAACACGCCCTCAATCCGTCTCGACTTCGTGCTGCCGCGCATCGCGCAATGGCGATCGCTGCCCTTCACGCTGACTCCAGCCTCTCTACGCGCCTCAAGCGCTACAACGCCGCCATGGCAAAAGCACGCGCCCTAGAAGCGAAAGGCGGTGCCCAATGAACCACTTCCCAACCGTTGCGCCCCTTGAAGGCGAGGTGCTGTCTGAGGCGGTGCTCGACGCCCGCGCCATGTGCTCGATGAACTTTGCCAGGGATGAATTCAACGAGCTTTACGAGCTGCTCTACCCCATGTGTTCGAGCCATACGGAAGGGCCGATGTGCGACATTGCACGGCACCTGGAGCAGGTCCGAATTTTCAGCCGTAATTTCTGCTGGGCTCATCGCCACCTGGGGGCCTCGTATGGCGTAGTAGGCGAGCGCGCCGGAATGGACGATGAGGTGATCGTATGAACTCCATCATCCACAAAGCTGACGACGCACAAGGCGACCTGCGCGACGTACAAGGCGTGCTGGTGCTGCTGAGCATGGCTCTGGCGCTGATCGCCGCCCCCACCACGCCAGTCATCGTCGCCCGCGTCACCGCCGTGATGGCGCAGCACACCGCCATGACCTGGGCCGAGATGCTGGAGGGCGTGATCGCTGAGCAAGGGGGGGGCGTGTGAGTGCCATGATTAAAGCACCCATTACGTGTCGCGACGACCTCACTTTCACAAGCCGCGACGATTGCGGGCGGATGGTCAATTGGCCGCGCAATAACCCTGGTGTGGCCGCTGACTGGGAAAAGGCATCGCCTTTTTCGATAGTGAGATTATCGAGCTGTCGGCCAACGATGAAACCGCAGCGTATGAGGCAATCAGGTTTGCGATCACTGATATGGGCGGTCGTACCACCAGCCTAGAGCCGGGCTTTGCAGACGCCGTGGCCAAAGCCGCCGCCCTGGGCCTGCGAGCAATGCGCAACGGCGCCGAGCGCTTCGCGCCTATCGACTTCGACGGGGAGTAACCCATGCAAAATCAAAACAGTGCGCAAGCGCTGACGGGATCGGCTTGCCTGAAGAAAGCCGCCGAGCTGTTTTACGTGAGCCATTCGAAGGCCGAACGAGCGTTGCTGGGACCGTTCTTGAGCAAGGCCGACGCCGAGTGCGGGCGCGTAGTTTTGCGTAGTGCTGACGCGGTGGTGACAGCCTCTCTCGTCGACTCGCTCGACGAGCTGACCTATTGGCATGCGGTTAACAACGGCCAGGTCTGCCGGGCCTTCGCTGGCGCCGATCGCGTAGGGGTGGCCAATGAGTAAGGTCACCCCCATTCGCCGCAAGGTCGCCGGTGGGCCACCGACTGCTGGCGCTCACATCGACAGCGCCAGCTATGCGCTGCTGGTGGAAACCTTGGTGGGCTTGCTGGAGCTGCGCATTGCCGAGGGTGACGCAGGCCGTCACTGTCCCGAGCTGGAGCGCCTGACCAACCAACTGAAACGGCTGGCCAAGCGCTTCACGCCACCGCAGGGGGCCGCATGACCGACGCGACAATCCTTTTCCGTGAAGCGCTCCAGTCGGTCTATGGGGTGCTCGATTGGCTGCCCCTGGACGATGGTGAGATTCATCGCTTCCACGTACCCGGCGACAAGCCCGGCACGCTCAATGGCTGGTACTGCCTGTTTGCCGATGGCATCGCCTCGGGTGCGTTCGGTAGCTGGAAGACGGGTGGCACCAGCACTTGGTGTAGCCGTGAGCCGGTGGACGCCCGCGAAGCCGATCAGGTGCGCCAGCGTATCGAGCAAGCACGGCGCCAGCGGGAGGCCGAACGGCAGCGGCACCAGCTCAGAGCGGCCAGCCTGGCACAGCACTGGTGGCGTGATGCCCGCCGTGCTGACCTGGCCCACCCTTACCTGGTCGCCAAGGGCATTCGTGCCCACGGCCTGCGCCAGCGTGGTGACGATCTGCTGGTGCCGCTGTATGCCGGTGGCGTGCTGGCGAACCTGCAACGTATCGCCCCGGACGGTGACAAGCGTTTCCTGTATGGCGGGCGGATCAAGGGCGTCTATTCGCCCCTGGGGCGCATCACGCCGGGCAAACCGCTGTGCATCTGCGAGGGCTGGGCCACGGGAGCCACGCTTCACGAGAGCGGCTACACGGTCGCTTGTGCGATGAACGCCGGGAACCTGAAACCGGTGGCGGTGGCGCTACGGGCCGACCACCCCGGCACCGAAATCATCATCGCCGGCGACGACGACCGCGAAACCGAGGCCGAGGGCAAGGGTAACCCGGGGCGCACCGCCGCCCATGACGCCGCAGCCGCATGTGGTGGTCTGGTGACTTTCCCCGAGTGGCCGGCCGATGCGCCGCTGACCCTTTCCGACTTCAACGACCTCGCCGCCTGGAGGTGCCGCCATGCGTCCGCCTGATAACAACGTCATCAACCTGCGCCCCGAAGCGCCCAAGGTCGAGCCTGATCGCCCGTGCTGGGGCGTGTACGAACACTGGGTAACCAATGAGAAGGGCCGCAGGCTCAAGCCCGGTGTGTACTGGCACGGCTTTAAGCGCAGCGCCGGCGACGACGACAAGGCCGACCGCCCCTTCACTGACGAGTGGATCGCCACGCCCGTGACCGTCGTGTCCGCGGCTCCTGAGCAATCTGGTAATCGAATATAAATATCTTGACTTTATGTTTTAGATGTGAATGAAATGATGTCTTGATTTGGTCCGAATTTGTGCTACAATAGACCCAAGACGCATGATGTCGTCTTGATCGAAGTGAAGGGCTACACCCATAGGGTCGCTAGTCCGACGAACGTTTCGAACGTTGGGTGCTGGAGTAACGGCGCCCCCATTTGGAGGTACTCAACTCATGCGAGTTGAAACAATTAGCTATCTAAAACGACACGCAGCCGACCTGCCTCTTGATGAGCCGCTGGTCGTCACGCAAAACGGTGTTCCTGCTTACGTCGTCGAATCTTATTCGGATCGTAAGCGCCGCGACGAGGCAATCGCACTCGTTAAGCTTCTCGCAATTAGTTCGCGAGAGTATGCGCAAGGAAAGCACTGTTCTGCTGATGACCTTAAAGCCCGCTTGAGCAGGAGGTTCGCCCACAAATAAATAGGAGTTCTAATGTCACAACAAGAAATTCGCTTCACTGAAACAGCACAGCAAAGCATCGAAGACCAAGTTCTCCACTTGGCCGACCACCATCCAACCGACATCGCCCTGGCGAAGATTGATGGCTTGGTGGATGAAATCTCAAGCAAACTCTCTAATGCCCCGCTCGGATACCCGATCAGCGCCCAAGCAAGTGATTTGGGGGTGCTTCAATATCGCGAATTGAATACGAGTGGCTATCGTGTCCTCTACGAGGTGTATGAGCGTGATGAGGCGATTTCTGTTGGATTGGTTCTTAGGCAAGAACAGAGCGTAGAAAAGCAGCTTGTACGCTACTGCCTGTTGCAGCCTTTGTAATTCTGCAACAGTAGGGAATCGAGCTTGGGTGTGATGTCTACCGCTCATCATTCGGTCATCCAATCTGTGTTCTAGGCAGGGTTCGCAACTCTTCGCGAGAGGTTATTGCGTACCTTGGTGTCCACCTCGTACAAAAGAAAGCGCCGGTGTCGAGCCGTTCCGATGTCAACATTTGTCAACGTCTGGCCAGGTCGCTGGCGCGGAGCAGATCGGTCGGTACCCACCCAGGTATCCACGAAATGGGCATCTCCAGTAAGCGGGGACAGGCCTGGTTCGCGCAGCGGCTCACGCACGATCGTCACGCAATCGGAGTGCGCTATCCCGCTGCGGTACGCAGCCAGGTACGCGCTGCTGGTACACATTTTGGCGCTGATGCTGGGCCAGTTCGCAGCGGTGGTTCGCGCATATGGTTCGCAACCCTCATGGCGCGAACCAGCTGGCTACAATGGAGCTCAATCTCTCCCGCGCACGAGGAGCATGCGGATGTGGGTTTTTGAGCTGGTTGTGCCTGGCGTTTGGCTTGAGATGGAAGACCGCCAGTTGTCTCGGGAGGTGGAGGGCCTGCTTCGGCACCTCGAAGGAAGGTTTTTTGAGGCCAATACAGCTTTGAACCTATTCAATGAAGCCCGGATAATCGATTCCCAAAATCCCTCTCACAATCACGATGACTGGGAGAGGGACAGGGCGCGACGTAGTGAGATACAGGACGCGCTAATCCAGGCCAGGGGAGGCTTTAGTCATGATCATTACATGGAGACCCACTTCGAGGCTGAGGTGATACACAAGCGGGAGAAATGGTCTCAAGGCCGAGTAGCCCGGGAACTGAAACATAACGTCGTTTTCATCTACGCCAGAGCTTTTCTCTATGCGATGGATGCGTTCGACAAATTCCTCAAGGTTCTCAGCAAAACCGTCGGCGTCCCACCAGAAATCGCCCAACTAAGTAATAAGATGAATGAGCATTTTCCTGATTTGCGAGGAGTCAGGAATTCGGCTCAGCATCAGGAGGATCGAGCGAGGGGGATCGGGGTGCGAGGGGCTAAAATAGACCTCAAGCCGATCGACAACACGCTAGTAAAAGCCCCGGGCGGGGTGTTGATGCTGAACTGCTTGAATGGATCGAAGTACGGCTTAACAATGGCTGACGGCCACTACGGCGAAGTTGATGTGTCTCCCGAATCGATGGAGCGTCTACAGTCCGTGCTCATTGAGGTGCTGAACTGCTTCAACTGGAGCGGTCCCAAGCGGCACCTTCCTAGCGACTGACGAGCCATTCGTGATTGTGACTCTCACTCCTGATTCGCCCATTCAATCCGCGGCGCCGGCGCGAACCTGGGCGGGCTGCCTGTTGAGTGATGTTGAGGTTGCCAGGCCCGCTTACCACACTGGTTTCCATGGTATTGCAGTGTTTTCCACTGGCAACAATGGCCTAATCCCGAACAAACCTATGAGGATAGCGCGACGAGCTTGCAGGCCATTCACGAAAGCCGACGGGCGCGTAGGATCAATATGCACAAATCGGAGTGCGCCCCTATGAAATTGGTCATGGACTTCAAGGCCGACTGGCACGAAACACTCAAGGAGATCATGAAGTCAGAATGGGATCTCGACACGAGAGCAATCACTGAAGACGTTCCTGTTCACTACTTCAACGCGGCACAACGCCGCATAACCGCGACGCCGAGAAAGATTTTTGTATCTGATGATTTTCATTGCCCGGCCGAACATTTGCAGGGGTGGGAAAAGATCAAGCGAGGTGTGATAGAGGGTAAGGATCTCAACCCCCATCTGAGTAAACTCATCGGCAAGGTAAAAAAAACTGATCTGCTGCTCAGCGACTGGGGAGTACACCATCTACATCTGGGGACCGTGTTAGAAGGCCGGTATATGGCCAGAACAGGACCGCTTTTATTTGCACGAGTGACCAAGGAAGTTTTTTATGCGATCAATATTTATACGCATGATGACTTCGCGGATGCGGAGATCGTGGAGGTAATCCACAGGAACTGGCCTAAGTCAATTGAGCGTTGGATTCTTCGTGGAATCCGGCAAGAGGGCAGGCTCACTTCGGATCAACGGGAAGCTCTTCGCAAGAAACGATACAATTCCTTTGTTCAAGTGTTAGACGGTACTACATATGCCCCGATTGGCGGAGGCTTCGTTTTTTCTGGGCACAGCGTCCACGCGATCACCGAGATGGACAAAGAGCATTATCTTTTAGAGGAACTGGAAAGATTGGTGATTGACTTACTGCCGGAATTGCTTCCAGATCTAGAGCAGCGGGGTTATCTCAAAGGAAACGAAGCAAAGGTCAGCTTATTGTTTACAGATCTCGCTTACTTTGCTCACTTCACTGAATACGGAATTGCCACCGAGTTACAGAAACGGCGTCCAGGCCCTTGGAGTGCTGTTGTTTCCAAAAATGCCAAAACCTTGGAATGGGCTTAGGCGTAGCGCACACACTTTGACCATGCTTTGACGGAATGTGAGACAGGTATGAGACGGAATCGGCGCCGGGTGGGCGTCTGAGGAGCGTACCGTGCGGGAGGCCGTCAAACAAGCGGCCCTGACCGTCTCATACCCCTGACAGACCTTTGACGGATTTGGGACAGCTTTGGACGGATCGCCGCGAGTGTTGCGTGGTGGTGGCGCTGTAGAGCGTGAGCGCCGGGCTGCCGGCCTGGTACCTGTATGCGCTGGCCATACCCTCGTCCAAAGTCGTCAGGGAGAAACTAGACCAGCACTAGACCGCAATAGACGGATAGTCAGGTGGGTGATCCCTTGAACCACCCGTGGGGCCTGGCCCGAGCCTATGCAGGCGATCGTGGTACGGCCGCTGCCGTCTAATGCCGAGGCCCGAATTCTGGACAGGCTCTGGACGGATTTGCGGCGCCAGCAGGCGGCCACCAGGGCCGGGGAGCGCTTCGGGCGGGGCGTGCGGGCCGACGGCGTCGACCAACAGACCAACGCCTGTCCAGAATGATCCGCATCCTTGACAGACCCTTGACGGAAATTCTTGACCAGTCTTGACGGATTGAAACGCTGGCGCTTGAGCATGATCGGCTGTAAGCCTTGTTGTACGAGGGCTGGCGCTGTATCTGGAGGGGCTGTGGGAGCGGACGCCGTCAAGAATTTCCGGGCATGCTCGTCAAGAGAAGCCAGGTAGTCCAAAACCTGACATTCCGAGCCTGCTATGGAGTCGATCAGAGCGACCCGTCCTCAGTCGGTAGGCACGCCGTGGGAATCAGGGCCGCAACCGCGGCTAAGGTGTGGTGGCGGACTTTTTTAGAAGAATATGCCTTCAGAGGTGGGGCATTGCCTCAGTCGGCCTGTCTCTGGGAGGCTATCAGGGGCGGCCTACTCAGCTGACTTTCAAGTTCACAGAGCCTGAGCCGCTAGATCCAGGAAACCGGTTACTTCTATAAATCGATAGCAAGGACGTGTACATGTACAACCTATTCATGACAGCTGGAGAGGATGATTGGAACAACCCCACATGGACGATCGAAACGGGGAGATTCCTGGAACATACCGTTACGGTGCTTGAGGAAAGATTCCGGAATCTCACCCCAGAGGCCGCCCTGCATCTAAAACAGATTCCTGCTCTATTCGCGTATGAATCATTTCGTGATCAGCCTGCCAGGGTTGGGCGTGTAACCGAAATCCAGCAACTGCAGAACGCGCTTAGAATTACATTAGCGATAGATCCCGCTGTGGCCCCTATACCTCAGGCCGTTCTGGCAGCTCTTTATCCGGCCCTCGATATCAATACGTGGAGGTTTGAGCATTGTCGAACGCATTGGGCAGTGAAGGATGTTGATTTGGTTGACGTTTTGGCCAGGGCGAGTCTCCTGGGGCTTCCGCAGTTACCACCGCAGCCGATTCCTCCTAAAGTGTTCGTTTCCTATTCATGGGATTCGCCTGAGCATCGTCAGTGGGTTGCTCAGTTGGCTGGCATCCTACGCGCCAATGGTATCGATGCCATCCTTGATCAGTGGCACGTGCGCGGAGGAGAGGATCTAGCGGTGTTCATGGAACGGTCGATTCGGGAGGCGGATCGTGTTCTGGTGATTTGTACTGAAGGATATTTTGACCGCGCGATTAATCGCCAGGGCGGCGTAGGTTATGAGCACACGATGGTTACCGGTGAGCTCATGAGGAACGTTGGCACAGCCAAGTTCATACCCATCGTTCGACAGTCCGGTCCAACCGCGCTCATCCCCACTGAATTGAACACCCGACTGAGGTTCGATCTGAGCGCCGGCGTGAGATATGCAGCTGAGCTAGAGGCATTGATCAGGGATCTCCATAATGTCCAAACTCAGATGCCCCCGCTTGGACCAAACCCTTACGCCTGAAAATCCGGTGGCTCCGCCCGGCTAAATTCACAGGCCCTACTGGGCCTGATGTGTGACGGCGGCGTGTTAGGGAATTGGGAAGTACTTCACCACATTAAACATGGTCAGCATATAGCTGGCTTGAAGATACGCGGTAAAGACCAGTCCGTAGGCTCCAAGAACCACGCCACACGCAGTCCATTGGCAACAGTCTCCTGCCCGTTCATGCCAAGACTTACGTTCAGCAAAGAAGTATTGAGAAAGGTAGGTGAACGCTGTCGCCAGCCCTGTGAGCAAAATGGCTATTCCTAAGTACATCATAGTCTTGCTAAGCGCCTCGATACCCTCGGGCTTCAAAGCTGACCAGGCAGAACCTGCGAACGCCAACAAGGCCGCTGCCGAGCCCCCAGAAATCAGGAGGCATGTTTTCAGTGCCTGGGAGCCAGCCTCTATTCCGGAGCGCACCATTTCCACACCCCACTGATGAGTGTGCTCTTCCGATTGTAGGTATTGTTCTGGGCTTTGAATCTGGCCGGTGTGCTTGAGCGCCTCTAGAAAGCCTTCAAGGGAATCTATGGTGACTGACTTGTCACCTAAGTCCTTCCGCTCGGTGAGTGCTCTCTGGATTACGTCGATCGTCTGATGGCTGTCCATGGAATCTTGCTCGCACTATTGAGCCCCTATCCTAGCAACAGCCCCAACGCAAATCGCTGGTCGGGAATATAAGGGTGGCCAATCTGCAGGCCATTTCCCCTGGCAGCCAGGCTATACACGACCCCCTGGGCATCGCTTAAACGATGGCTATACACAACCCCCCTCGCATCGCCACTTCTCTGCTGCTGCGCCTACCATCTTTCACTGAGCACTGAGCACTGAGCACTGAGCACTGAGCACTGCCATTCGGGTGAGTAGCTGCTGGAGGGGGGGGGAGGAAACGGGGAGCGAACGGGGGAAATTCTGTAGAGAATGGTCCGAAAACGAAAAAGGCCCACCATAAGGTGAGCCTAAGCCGTTAATTTATATGGTGCCGGCACCAGGAATCGAACCCGGGACCTACTGATTACAAGTCAGTTGCTCTACCAGCTGAGCTATACCGGCAATGGGGCGTCATTATAACGATCGTTTGGCGTGTGTAAACCACTTCCTTGCGATTGTTTGAAAATGACCTAACTCACCGACCCAAAAGGGAAATTTTCTTACCAGCCGCGGTGGAGGGTGGTGACGTTTGGTTCGGTCTTGCCGGGGTTGAAGAACAGCTTGTCGTTGTCGCAACCGCGCTTGCGGCAGGTGTTGTCGGCGCGCAGGGGTAGGCCTCGGTCGCCGCCCAGCTGCATGCCGGGGTGGTTCCAGCCGAGGTTGCCGGGGGCGGGGTGCGAGGGGCCGCTGGCGCAGGCGGTGAGGGCCAGGGCGAAGGCGAGCAGGGCGAGGGGCTTGGCTTGGGTCACGAGAGTCAGGTCCGTTGTCGAATCTGGCGCAACGCCAGATGGCCGCAGGGCTGGCAGGCAGCGCGCGACGTCACTTTTTAATGTTTTGGGGGGCGCATGATACACGGTTGTGGGGGCGGGGATTAGGGGTGGGATGTTGCGGGGAGTGTGCGGTGGGTCATGGAATTGGAAGTTGAGTGGGTTTTTGGGGGAGGCGGGGGTGTGTGGGGCTGTGGATATGGGGTTTGGGGTGGAGTTGCTGGGGCCGCTTTGCGGCCCATCGCGGCGCGAGGCCGCTCCCACACCGGGATACGTTGGGCTGGAGTTTTGTGTTTGATTGATGGTACGGGATGAGTGGTTTGTAGTCTGAGGGCCTTGGTTTTGTAGGAAATGTCTGGACTCTTCTGCTGGAGGCTTCTGCAAATTTACGTATCGGACGTATCCTACGCGCTCTGCCGAAGTATCGCCGTTGTCTGGGAAATACCTCACGGATACCTTTGCCCCGTCGCTCTGGCGACCGGGTGTGAGAACCCGACTTCGAATAAGCGCTACCTGCAATGGTGGCCGTGCGCGGGCAGGCTTTGGTCTGGCCGGGGTTCCTTATTCACTCGGTTTCTCACCCTGCGTACGGCTGCCACCCTATCCGTGAGAAGGTCTGCGTGGCGGCTCCTGTTTTCGAATAAGGAACCAAGTCATGGATACGAGCAATTCGGACCCTATCACCACCGCAGGCGTAGAAACCTTCCTCCAAGCCGGCACCCCACCCGTAAACCTCCTTCGCGTACAGCCCGGCATCCCGGTGGATGCTGCGTACGAGCATGTCTCCATTCTGATGGGTTACATCAAGCACCTGGTGCGTGAGGGGGACATGGAGGATGACCACAAGCTGCTCGGTGCGGCGGATTACCTCTGTGACATGGCCAACGCCTTGCTGAATGACATCGAAATCGCCAAAGGCAAACGCCCCTAGCCAACCAGAACCTCGGCGGCATGGATGACAATGGGCCAGGGTGCCAAGCGGATAGACAAACCGTTCTCAGGCACCCGTCCAATGCTTTCATCACTGCTCAAGGAAAACAGACTTCGGAATTTCAAAGCCACACGCGAGTACTGAATCATTCACAGTTCCGGCATGGCAGCTCGATCCCCTACGCACCAAACGTCTCTGAAATCAACAAAAAATCGCCCCTGAAAAATTGCTTATGCACAAGCGGCATCGAATGTTTGTGCCAATGGCATAACCCCGCCCGCAATAAACCAAATTTGCGCAAATGCCTGTTTTTGCTGGTCTTGAACGTCATTTTGGAATAAGCCAATCCGTCCGAATGGCCCCGTACACCAACAGGTAACCCCAAGCTTGTTCACAGACTTATCCACAGGCTTTTCTGCGGCTATCTGTCGCGCTCGGCGAGGATCATCAGGTTGCGTGGGGTGAGGGCATAGTCGCAAAACACGCCCAAACGTACGTCATAGCCCTGTTCGGTCAAAAAAAGGGCACGGTCCAGTGCCAGCCAGAGTTCGAGTGGGCGGCGGAAGAGGTTGCGCAGGCGTTCGAGGTTGCGTACCTGCGCCAGGCGATTCCATCCTGCCGATTCCAACGCCGCCCAATCGATATCACCATGCAGGTCCAGTTGCTTGAGCGCAGCCAGGTCACGGCAATACTGCTCGAAGGGCTTGGCCAGCCAGGCCCCCGGCAGCGATGGCGTGGGCAGGTACTGGTCGGTCTGGCGCTGCTGGCGTTGCAGCAGGTCGAAGCCCAGGCGGCGGGCCATGGACGTGTCGCGCTGGCGGCGTACGCGGGCGCCGGCGGTGACGGTTTCGCTCAAGGGCAGGCCAAGGTCATCCAGCGACAGGTGCAAGGCCGAGGCGCGAGCAGCTGTGGATAACGCCTGGTACTGGGCGGTGGCAATGCGGTTGTAGCAGCACGGGGCCACGGCCAGTTGTGGGCAATGTTGCTGGCTGGCCAGGCGCAGCAGCCGGACATGCAGGTCGCCGCAGGCGTGCAGGGCGACCACGCTGGTGTCTGCATCCAGATGCTCGACGCTGCCAGGGGCCATCACGTCCTGATGGATGTGTTGCACGGGCAAATGGTGATGGGCACTGAGCGCCTCCCCGGCAGCCACCAGCGCGGTGTCGTACTCCAGGCAGGTCAGGCGCTGGCCGGGGTGCAGCAAACGCCGGCCCAGGTGGCCTTTGCCCGAGCACCAGTCCAGCCAGTGGCGCGAGGGCGCGCGGAAGGCGAGGTGACTACCGAAGGCTTCGATCTGCTGCCATTTGCGGCCGGGTACATTGACGTCAAGCCGGTGAGCGGCGGCGGGGAGCGCACAGGTGGGCAGGGCACCCAGCGCGCTGAGCGCCTGGGCGGCATCAGCCAACTGTGGATAAGGTGCGGGCAGTGCGTGTGGGTCGATGTCACCTTCGGCCTCGGCCAGGCTGCTTTGACGCAGATGCCGCGCAAGTTCCGGGTAGGTGCTTTCCCAATCCAGGTGCAGATGGGTGAACGGCCTGGGTTTCCACAGCGCCTGATGCTCGGTCAAAAACCGGTCAAGCGCCTGAAAGCGTTCGAGCAAAAGGTGGCTGTGGAGGGAGGTAGGCATTGGGAGCGCTGTCGATAAAGGGTGGTCAGGCCTTGCTGCCGGCTGAACCCGCTTTCACCCAGCCGGGTAAAACGGGCCAACCGGCTGCAGCCGGTAACGGATCAGCGCCCTTGGCAGGCGTCCACGCGCAACCAGCGCTCCAGCAGCTTGAAGCCCTGCACCAGCATGAACGAGATCAGCAAGTAGAACAGGCCAGCGGCAAAGAAGATCTCCACCGGCAAGTACGTGCGGGCAATGATGGTTCGCGCCATGCCGGTCAGTTCCAGCAGGGTGACCGTACTGGCCAGTGCGCTGGCCTTGAGCATCAGGATCACTTCGTTGCTGTAGGCCGGCAGGCCGATGCGGGCAGCCCGGGGCAGCATGATGTAGACCAGCGTCTTGGCCCGGGACATGCCCAGCGCACGCGCAGCCTCGATCTCGCCCTTGGGAATGGACTGCAAGGCGCCGCGCAGGATTTCGGCGATGTAGGCGGCGGTGTGCAGGGTCATGGTTAGCACGGTGCACCAGAACGGGTCGCGCAGGTACGGCCATAGCGCGCTGGCGCGCACGGCGTCGAACTGGGCCAGGCCGTAGTACACCAGAAACAGCTGCACCAACAGCGGGGTGCCGCGGAAGAAGAAGATGTAACTGAACGGCACGGCGCGCACGTACCAGTGCCGCGAAGAGCGGGCGATACCCAGCGGGATGGCCAGGATCAAGCCGGCCACCACCGCGATGGCCACCAGCTCCAGGGTCAGGGTGGCGCCCTGGGCCAGGCGCGGCAGCCACTTGATGATCACTTCCCAGTTCATTGTTCGGCCCTCGCGAAGCCGCGAGCGGCGCGTTGTTCCAGGAAATGCATGCCGGTCATGGCAATGACGGTCAGGCTGAGGTAGATGCAGGCCGCCACCATGTAGAAGGTGAACGGCTCCTTGGTCACGGTCACGCCAATCTGGGCATGGCGCATGATTTCTTCAAGGCCGATCACCGACACCAGCGCGGTGTCCTTCATCAGGATCATGAACAGGTTGCCCAGGCCCGGCAGGGCGATGCGCCACATCTGCGGCAGGATGATCCGCGACAGGATGCGGCCCTTGGACATGCCCAGCGCCAGCCCGGCTTCGCGGTGGCCTTTGGGGATGGCCAGGATAGCGCCCCGGAACACCTCGGTGGCGTAGGCGCCAAAACACAGGCCCAGGGCAATGACGCCTGCGGCAAAGGCGCTGAGCTCAAGGCCTGGCATGTGCAGGGCTTCGCCCAGGGCGTTCATCAGGCCCACGGTGCCAAAGTAGATCAGCAGCACCCACAGCAGTTCGGGAATACCCCGTACCAGGGTCGAGTAGAAACCGCCAAGCCACTGCAAGGGCTTGAGCGGGGAAGTCTTGGCCAGGGCGCCGAGCAGGCCCAGCACCAGCCCTAACAGCAAGGCGCACAGCGCCAGTTTTACGGTCATCAGGGTGCCGGCCATCATGGCCGGACCGAATCCGTGCAAGTCGATATTCATGGGCAGGTCATTCTAGGGAGAGGCGCGCCACCGGGGCGCGCCAATCGGGGCGGATCATTCGATGCTGAACGGGAAGTACTTGTCGTTGATCTTCTTGTACGTACCGTCGGCCTTGATTTCGGCCAGGGCCTTGTTCAGGTCGTCGCGCAGCTTGGTGTCACCCTTGCGCACGGCGATACCGATCTTGTCGCTGTCCATCACTGGCTCGCCCTTGAACTCGTAGTTCATGCCGTCCTTGCTCTTGAGCCACTCGTACTGCACGTACTTGTCGGCCAGGATGCCGTCGATACGGCCGGAAACCAGGTCCAGGTAGGCGTTTTCCTGGGTGTCGTACAGCTTGATGTCCACACCGCTGTAGTTGTCTTCCAGGTAGGTGCCGGCCAGGGTGGCGCGCTGGGTGCCGATGACCTTGCCCTTGAGCGAGTCCTTGTCAGTCTTGAAGTCGACGTTCTTCGGTGCGATGAACTGCAGCTTGTTGGAGTAGTACGGGTCGGTGAAGTCCACCGCCTGCTTGCGCTCGTCGGTGATCGACAGCGACGAGACCAGGAAGTCGAACTTCTTGGCGTTCAGGGCCGGAATGATGCCGTCCCAGTCGGAGGTGACGACCGAGCACTCGACCTTCATCTTGGCGCACAAGGCATCACCGATGTCCTTGTCGAAACCGACGACATTACCGCTGGCGTCCTTGTTGTTGAACGGTGGGTAGGCGGCTTCGATACCCATGCGCAGTTTTTCCGCGGCCATGGCATTGGCCGACATGACCAGGGTGGCAGCGGCTGCCAGGAGAAACTTCTTGTAGGTGTGCATGTATTGCTCCGTTAGCGGTGGCTGGACATGAATTGCTTGCAACGCGCCGAGGTCGGGTTCTCGAAGACCTGCTGCGGCGATCCCTGCTCTTCGACCAGGCCCTGGTGCAGGAAGACCACTTCACTGGACACCTGGCGGGCAAAGTTCATCTCGTGCGTCACCAGCAGCATGGTACGGCCTTCTTCGGCCAATGCGCGGATAACGTTAAGCACTTCCTGGACCATTTCCGGATCGAGGGCCGAGGTGGGCTCGTCGAACAGGATGACCTTGGGCTTCATGGCCAGGGTACGGGCAATGGCGGCGCGCTGCTGCTGGCCACCGGACAGCTGGGCGGGGTAGCTGTGACGCTTGTCGTAGATCCCCACCTTGTTGAGCAGCGCTTCGGCTGCCTCGACGGCCTCGGCCTTGCTTTGACCAAGTACGCGGCGTGGGGCCTCGATGATGTTGTCGAGGATCGACATGTGCGGCCACAGGTTGAAGTTCTGGAAGACGAAGCCGATTTCGCTGCGCAGTCGGTTGATCTGGCGGTTGTCGGCAGCCATCAGGTCGCCGTTCTTTGCGGCCTTGAGCTTGAGGGCTTCACCGGCCACGAGGATTTCGCCCTGGTGCGGGTTTTCCAGCAGGTTGATGCAGCGCAGCAGGGTGGACTTGCCGGAGCCGGACGACCCCAGAATGGAGATCACGTCACCGTCGCGTGCGGTCAGCGAAATGCCCTTGAGAATTTCCTGCTCGCCATAACGTTTGTGCAGGTTGCGGATTTCCAGCGCGGGCGTGGCCTGAGCCATGTGCGGTCCTCATGTGTTCGGGTGCGTTCCCAGCTGTTGGCGGCCTTCCTGGCGTGCGCCAAGCTAGCATAGCGGCATTATGACGGCCAACAGGGTCGCCGGGCACTCTGGGCATTGGTGGGGCAGTTTGTCGCATCGTTGCAGCGCAACGTCGCGCAGATGTCCACAAGGGAGGTTACCCGGCACCAGAGCCATGATGAAAAAAGGCGCGATGGTGCCAGTTTTGACGGTCTCAGGGAAGCGCTTTCGGACCATGTGCCCGTCAAACCTGACTGTCCGGGCAGCCTGTCGAGGCGGCCCGGTGCAGCCTTTTTTACCCCCGCCGCGGTCCAGGGTTGTACCGGAGGGTTGCGCCCTGTTTGCCTTGTGATGGTGCGCAGGTGTTACCGAGGGGCACCTTTGGTGCATTTGTAAGTGAGTATTTCGGTAATGAGCGCTTTTGATGGCTAATCGGCCATTTAATGGCCCTTTTTGCCGTGGCCCCCGCCGTTGTTGGCTTCGGGCGTGGTCTTGTCGAGTGCGAGTAGCACATGGCGCGGTTATTGCCAGTGTCCAATCAATGGTTGCCGCTGTGCATGCTCCAGACGCGAGCCGTGCTTGCGCAACCGATGTGATCTACTCCTTGCAAAGGTAGTTTTATGAGCGGCAACAATTCCAATGACCTCGCTCAGGGGCTTAAACAACGGCATGTGACCATGCTGTCCATTGCTGGCGTCATCGGCGCAGGCCTGTTCGTCGGTTCCGGACACGCCATTGCAGCGGCGGGCCCGGCGGTACTGCTGGCTTATGCCGCCGCCGGTACGCTGGTGGTGCTGGTCATGCGCATGCTTGGTGAAATGGCGGTGGCTTCGCCCGACACCGGTTCGTTCTCCACCTACGCCGACCGTGCCATCGGGCGCTGGGCCGGCTTCACCATCGGCTGGCTGTACTGGTGGTTCTGGGTGTTGGTGATTCCACTTGAGGCCAACGCCGCTGCAGCCATCCTGCATGCCTGGTTCCCGGCCGTTGACCTGTGGGCGTTCTCCCTGCTGATCACCTTGGCACTGACCGTGACCAACCTGTTCAGCGTGAAGAACTACGGTGAGTTCGAGTTCTGGTTCGCCCTGCTCAAGGTGCTGGCCATCATCGCGTTCATCGTGGTCGGTTGTGTGGCCATGTTCGGCCTGGTACCCAACAGCCAGGTCAGCGGTGCCAGCCACCTGTTCGATACCCAAGGCTTCATGCCAAACGGCCTCGGCGCCGTGCTGGCTGCCATGCTGACGACCATGTTCTCGTTCATGGGCACCGAGATCGTCACCATCGCCGCTGCCGAGTCCAAGGACCCGGGCAAGCAGATCAGCCGTGCCACCAACTCGGTGATCTGGCGTATCTGCCTTTTCTACCTGGTGTCGATCTTCCTGGTCGTGGCGCTGGTGCCATGGAATGACCCGGCGTTGGCCGAAGTCGGTTCCTACCAGACCGTGCTCAGCCGCATCGGTGTACCCAACGCCAAGCTGATCGTCGATATTGTGGTACTGATCGCCGTGACCAGCTGCCTGAACTCGGCGCTGTACACGTCCTCGCGCATGTTGTTCTCGCTGAGCAAGCGTGGCGATGCCCCGGCCATGGCTCAACGCACCACCAAGGCGGCTACCCCTTACGTGGCGGTGCTGCTGTCCACTGCGGCGGCGTTCCTGTGCGTCTTCGCCAACTTCCTTGCGCCAGCCCAGGTCTTCGAGTTCCTGCTGGCAAGCTCCGGCGCCATCGCGTTGCTGGTGTACCTGGTGATTGCCGTTTCGCAACTGCGCATGCGTGCCAAGCGCGAAGCCAGTGGTGAGCAGATCGCGTTCAAGATGTGGCTGTTCCCAGGGCTGACCTGGGCGACCATCGCCTTCATCGTGGCGGTACTGGGCGTAATGGCACTGCGTGAGGACCACCGCATCGAGATCATCGCGACGGCACTGCTGAGCATCGCCGTGGTGGCTGCGGGGCTGCTGGTGCACCGCAAGCGCGAAGCCGGTGGACGGGCAGCGGTGGCCAAGTAAGGCAGCCACTCCATTTGCCTGCGTGCAGGGCCGGCCATCGCGGCCGGTCCAGCGCCCCGGCAAGGCCGCTCACGCAGGTATTCGGTCGTCTTCAGGAGCGGGGCAAGTCGGCTGTTTCCAAGCCGTCAGCCCGGCCACCCTAATCAACCAAACTGCTTCTGCTGTTGCTGCTGCTTGGCTACCAGCTCGGACGCAGCCAGGTAAGCCTCCTGGAACTCATCGCTTTCCAGCCACGCCATGGTCGTGTCTTCGTCCGCGCCATCGAGCCATGCACGGTAGGCGTTGAATACCATCACGATATAGTCGGTCGCGTGTTCTTCCTTGTGGCCCTTGAGCACCAGGGCCAGCAGCGGGTCAACCAGGAACACCGAGATCATCGGCACCAGGCCGCCTTCCTGGGCTTCCTTCATCTTCTTGAACAACGGGTCGTAACTGGCCGACGCCATGGCCTTGTCGAACACCTGCTCGACGCTGGCGCTATCGCCTGCGCTGGCCTTCACGGCCTGGCCGCTGCGCACCATGCGGTTCTGCTTGGCCTTGGTGGCGGCGCGCTTGGCGCGTTTTTGTTGCTTGCTGGAGGTGGCCATGGGCAATCCTTGGGTGGGGCTTGAAAGTGCGCGTATTGAAGCGCAGTTGCCCGCGAAACCCAAGTGCCATGCACGCAGCGCCGGCTGTCAGCTGGCGATCGCGTCGTCCTCCTCGAACCCGCGCGATGCCCGCCCGACCAGCAGTGGGTCCGGCGCGTAGGCCACGCTCAAGTCCTTGTCCGGGTAGTCCAGCGAATGCAGGAAGTGGCGGATGCAATTGATGCGCGCACGCTTCTTGTCATCGGACTTGATCACCGTCCACGGCGCGTCGGCGGTGTCGGTGTGGAAGAACATGGCTTCCTTGGCGGCGGTGTAGTCGTCCCACTTGTCCAGAGACTTGATGTCGATGGGCGACAGTTTCCAGTGCTTGAGGGGGTCGTCCCGGCGCGAGATGAAGCGGCGCAGTTGTTCCTCGCGGTTCACCGAAAACCAGTACTTGAACAGCAGTATGCCGCTGTTGCACAGCATCCGCTCAAGGTCCGGCGCCTGGCGCATGAACTCCAGGTATTGAAGGGGGGAGCAGAAATCCATCACCTTCTCGACGCCCGCGCGGTTGTACCAAGAGCGGTCGAAGAACACCATTTCCCCCGCCGTGGGCAGGTGCTGCACATAGCGCTGGAAATACCACTGGCCTTTCTCTTGTTCCGACGGCTTTTCCAGCGCAACGATGCGAGCGCCCCGGGGGTTCAGGTGCTCCATGAACCGCTTGATGGTCCCTCCCTTGCCTGCAGCGTCACGCCCTTCGAACAGAATCACCACCCGCTGGCCGGTTTCTTTCACCCAGCTTTGCACCTTGAGCAACTCGATCTGCAGGGCGTGCTTGGCCCTTTCGTACTCCTGTCGACGCAGGCGCTGCGGGTAGGGGTAGCCGGATGGCAAGCGCGCCGATGTGCTGTCTTCGCTGCTGCCCTTGGGAGCGCTGGCCACTTCCAGTGCGGTCGGTGCCTGGCTGATCGCGGTGATGGTCGGCTCGGGTTTGCGCGGGCGGGGGCGGCGAGTGCGGGGCTTGGCCGTGGGGGTAGCCTTCTTGGGGGGTGGGGAAGTCTGGAGAGGGGCGTCGTCGCTCATGGAAGTCCTTGCAAGGTGGTTCGAATGTTCACCTTGAATGCTAAGGACGACAGGGCGCTGGCTCTTTGATGTTGATCAACCCGGCCGGGATGAGTGCTGCTGGCCGAAGGCTACCCACGACGAAGGGCGACCCACCAGCACTTTTCCACAGGCAACAAAAAACCCGCACTGGGCGGGTTTCTTGTGTCGCTTCGGGTAACTTTGCAACCACCAGAAGCTGAAGGTGGTGCCCAGAGACGGAGTCGAACCGCCGACACGAGGATTTTCAATCCTCTGCTCTACCGACTGAGCTATCTGGGCGACGAGGTGAATTAAATAGACTTTCAGACCGCTCGTCAACGACTTTTTGAAAAAAATATTAAATTAATTCCGTCGCTTACGTGCCCCCGGGTCATTGCGAGGGCGGTACGTAGCCTTCTGCCTGAGCGTATTCTTCGCCAGCGAAAAACTTGTCCATCTCGGCCTGGAGGAATTTGCGGTCCTCGCCATTCATCATGTTCAGGCGCTTTTCGTTGATCAGCATGGTCTGGTGCTTCTGCCAATCGGCCCAGGCCTTCTGCGAGATGTGGTCGAAGATGTCCTGGCCCTTGGCCCCTGGATAGGGTGGGCGGTCCAGGCCGGGCAGTTCTTCGTTGTACTTGCGGCACATCACGGTGCGGGTCATCAGGCATCTCCTGCAATCAGTTCGTCGGCTGCGCGTTTGAGCAGCTTCTTCACCGGGGCGGCCAGGCCCAGGCGCGGTGGGGTGGCCAGGTTATACCAGAGCCAGTCGGCCTCGACCATGTGCTCGCCAACCGGGTCGACGTGCACCAGCCAAGGCTCGATGGCCAGCTGGAAGTGGCTGAAGGTGTGGGTCAGGTTGTCCAGGGCGCGGCTGCGGCCCAGGCGCAGGCCGTGCTGGTCGGCCAAGTCGTCAAGCTGGGCGATGTCGTCGAGCTCCGGCAAGCTCCACAGCCCGCCCCACAGGCCACTGGACGGGCGACGGTACAGCAGGATGGCGCCATCGTCGTTGGCCAGCAGCGGCATCAGCGTGCGCCGCTGGGGTAGCGCCTTGCGCGGCTTGGGCTCGGGGTAGCGGGTTTCTTCGCCGTGCAGGTGCGCCTCGCAGCCGCGCCGTACCGGGCAGAGCAGGCAGGTGGGCTTGCTGCGGGTGCAGAGCGTCGCGCCCAGGTCCATCATCGCCTGGGTGTAGTGGTTGGCACGAACCATGGGCGTGAAACGCTCGGCAGTGGCCCACAGCTGGTTGGCTACCTTCGGCTCACCCGGGTAACCGGCCTGGGCGGTGAAGCGCGCCAGGACTCGTTTGACGTTACCGTCCAGGATCGGTGCACGGATGCCCATGCTGATGCTGGCGATGGCCCCGGCTGTAGAGCGGCCGATGCCGGGCAGCTCGGTGAGCTGCTCGACGCTGCGCGGAAACACTCCGCCATGCTGCTCGACCACGATGCGTGCAGCCTTCTGCAGGTTGCGGGCGCGGGTGTAGTAGCCCAGGCCCGTCCACAAGTGCAGCACCTCGTCCTCGGGCGCCTCGGCCAGCGCTTGCACGGTCGGCAGCGCATGCATGAAGCGGTCGAAATAGTTCAGCACGGTGCTGACCTGGGTCTGTTGCAGCATGATTTCAGACACCCACACCCGGTACGGGTTGATGCCCTGTTGCCAGGGCAGATCGTGCCGGCCGTGCGTGTCGTACCACTCCAGCACAGCGCTGGAAAACTGCTCGGGTGTCATCGCTTGAACAGCCCCTTGAGCGCGTCTTTGAGTTCCGGGCTCACTTTGTCTCCGAGTTTTTCATCGAGTTTTTCGTCGATCTTGTCTTTGAGGCGGTTGCCTGCGAGTTTGGCGGCGACCTTGCCCATGCCGTCCTTGTCCAGACGGCAGGCCTTGGCGCCCAGCTCCAGCGGGCCACGGCAGCGCAGCGGCACTTCCACGCCCACGTAGCGCTCGTTGACCTGGCAGGCCGGGTCGGGCATGGCCCGCTGATCGCCCTCGACGATAACACCCACGTTGTAGTCCATGCCCAGTACCCGCAGGTCCACGTCACCATGGCCGTTGACGGTCAGGCCTGGAATTCGCACCTTGAGGTCAGGGTTGCTGGCCACGCCATTGCGAATCACCACGCTGCCATGCAGCGCCTGGAACGGGGTGTCCTTGCCGCGCGGCTCGCCGCTGAGCGACTTGCGGTTGAGCGTGGCAATGGCCTGGCACAGCTGTTGTTCGAGGTTGGCGTTGACCAGCACACCGTCATTGATGGTGAAGTTGGCCGTGCCGTTGAGCGTGTCCACCAGCGCTTTCTGGCTGTTGCCGGTGGCGGTCAGGTCGCTGGACAGGGTCAGCAAACCCTTGACCGGCGGCGTCTTGTCCTTGTCGTCGGTCTTGATGAAATGCTCGACGGGTACTCGCTGGATGCGGGTGTTGACCCCCAGCTGTGGCACGGCGGGGCGCACGTCGACCGTACCCTTGGCCTCGAACGTGCCGTTGTACAGGTCACCGCGCAAGGTTTGCAGGGTCAGTAGCCCACCCTGGCCATTGGCCGTCAGGCGGGCGTTGCCGATGGGCAGCTTGTCCAGCGTCAGCGAACCGAAGCTCAGGTCTGCCTGCAGGTCGAGGGCGCGCAGACGGTCCACCGGCAGCAGTTTGTCAGTGCTCCAGGCGCCCTGGGTGGGGGCGTCGGGCAGGGGTGTGCTGCCTGCACCGGCCACGGCACTGGCTTCTTGCTGCTGTACCTGGGCCTTGCGCGCAGCAGTGGCGCCCTTGGCCTCTTCGCTCTTGGCCGGCAGGTACCGGTCTGCATCGAAGCTGTCGCCCTTCAGTTGCAGGCGCAGGGCTTGCTTGGCGAAATCTTCAACCGCCACGCGTCCGGTGAAGGTGCTGCTGTCCAGTTTCACCGACAGGTCTTCCAGGGCGATGCTGGCAGGCGTGCCTTGCAGGCGCGTGACCAGCTCGAGCTTGCCGAATGCAGCCGGGTCCTGAGTGGTAGGCAGCGGGTGGCCGATACCGTCCAGGAAGGTACGCAGGTCGAACTGGGCAATGGACAGGCCGCCACTTAGCTGCGGCGTCTTGTCCAGCTCGCGCAGGTTGAGTTCGCCCAGGGCGCGCAGCTGGTTGGCCGACAGTTTCAGGCCGTTCCATGACGCCACGTTGGCGGCCTGGTCGAGCAGCAACTGGCCCTGGGCGGCGAAGGTTACGGTCTTGCCGCCAGTGGGCTCTCCAGAGGTTTCGCCCGACAGGCGCATGTCTTCGAAGCTGTAGCGCTTGAGCGCACGGTCCAGACGCAGCTCGCCGGCCACTTCGGTGCGCGCCTTGATGTTGGGCTGGCTGGCGCTGATGAATGCGCTGGCCTTGAGTGGAATAGTGGCGCCTTCGTGTACCGCGCCGGTGCTGAGTTGAATGCTTTCGGCGTTGTAGCTGACGCCGCTGCGTGCGTCGGTGTACTGCACGCGTGCGTTGTTCACGGTCAGGCTGTCGATATCGAGCTTGACCGGTCGGTCTGCGTTGGCAGTGCCAGAGCGCTGATCGGCGTTTTCGGGGCCTTGCGCATTGCCTGGTGCAGGGGTTTCGCCCTCGGCCGACGCAGGCAAAGGCTTGCCGATGTCCTCCCAGTTGCCATGCCCTTGTTCGTCACGTGTCAGGATCAGGTTCAGCCCTTCGACGCGCACATCACTCATCTGCACCTCGCGGCGCAGCAGCGGCAGCACCCGCACCGACAGGCCCAGCATCTGCAAGTCGGCAAACGGCGCCTTGGGCGCATTCAAGGTGGCGATGCTGGCGTCATGCAGCTCAAGCCCCAGCCATGGGAACAGGCTCCAGCCAATGTCGCCGTTGAGAGTCAGCTCCACGTGAGCCTTGTCGCGCGCCAGCTGGCGAATCTCGTCTTTGTAGTCGTTGGGATCGAACAGGTGGGTCAGGGCAAAGCCCAGCGCCACGATGATCAGCAACAACCCGAGAAGCCCTAGGCCCAGGATTTTGCCGAACGCTTTCATGGGCGAGTCCTTAACTATCGGAATGTGAATTCAAGCGCGAGAGTATAGCGCCGCAGCGGCCGTCCCTGCTGATTCGGCTGGATATACCGGCCATTTCCCACGTGCTCAGTAGATGCTACGGCTTTCGACAGCGGTGATCTTGGCAGTTCAGAAAGATCGGCTACAGCGCGTTACCGTTTCAGCCGAACTAAAATAGGCGATATCAGATTGCTTTCATGTGATCGGATACTGCTACCCTTGCGCCGCTTTGCCTGCCTCCACAACTTATAAAAAAGGATCATCCCCATGAGCCGCACCATGACGGCGGATGCCTTGGCCAGTGCGCCAGGCTTCCTCTCCAAGGAACGTATCATCGCCCGGCCGGGCTTCAACCGCTGGCTGGTGCCTCCGGCTGCTTTGGCCATCCACCTGTGCATCGGCATGGCCTACGGCTTTTCGGTGTTCTGGCTGCCGTTGTCCCAAGCCCTGGGCATCACGGCGCCAGTGGCGTGCGCGCCAGACATGAGCTTCGTCGCCCGATTGTTCAGCGCCGAGTGCGACTGGCCCATTTCGATGCTCAGCTGGATCTATACCCTGTTCTTCGTCTTCCTCGGCTGTTCGGCCGCCGTGCTGGGCGGCTGGCTGGAACACGCCGGCCCGCGCAAGGCCGGGCTGGTCTCGGCGCTGTGCTGGTGTGGCGGCATGCTGATCTCCGCCATCGGGGTGAAAACCCATCAGCTGTGGCTGATGTGGTTGGGTTCCGGCGTGATTGGCGGTATTGGCTTGGGCCTGGGGTACATTTCGCCCGTGTCCACCCTGATCAAGTGGTTCCCGGACAAGCGCGGCATGGCCACCGGCATGGCCATCATGGGCTTCGGCGGCGGTGCCATGGTGGGTGCACCGTTGGCCACGGCGCTGATGGGTCATTTTGGCAGCGCGCAAGAAGTGGGCGTGTGGCAGAGCTTCGTGGTCATGGCCGCGATCTACTTCGTGTTCATGACGGCCGGCGCCTTGGCCTATCGCATTCCGCCCACCGGCTGGAAGCCTGAAGGCTGGACCGCGCCGGCCAAGAAGGCGGGCAACGGCATGGTCACCGATCGCCATGTGCACGTCAGCGTAGCCTGGAAAACCCCACAGTTCGTCCTGGTCTGGCTGGTGCTGTGCCTGAACGTGTCGGCCGGTATCGGCATTCTCGGCATGGCCTCGCCGCTGTTGCAGGAAGTGTTCGCTGGCAAGTTGCTGGGCAATGAACTCACCTTCAGCCAGCTCAATGCCGCGCAATTGGCGCAGATTGCCGCCATCGCGGCGGGCTTTACCGGCTTGTTGAGCCTGTTCAACATCGGCGGGCGGTTCTTCTGGGCGTCGTTCTCCGACTACATCGGGCGCAAGAATACCTACTTCGCCTTCTTCGCCTTGGGCGTTGGCCTGTACAGCCTGATCCCGAACATGGGCCACCTGGGCAACGTGGCGCTGTTCGTGGCGGCGTTCTGCATCATCCTGTCGATGTATGGCGGTGGCTTCTCCACGGTACCCGCCTACCTGGCCGACCTGTTCGGCACACAGATGGTCGGCGCCATCCACGGGCGTCTGTTGACAGCCTGGGCGGCCGCCGGGGTGCTGGGGCCTGTGTTGATCACCTACCTGCGCGAATCTCAATTGGCGGCTGGCGTTGAACGTGCGGCAGCGTACGACATGACCCTGTACATCCTCGCCGGCCTGCTGGTGCTGGGCTTCATCTGCAACATGCTGATCCGCCCGGTGGCCGACAAGCACTTCATGTCCGATGCGCAACTGGCCGCCGAACGTGCGTTGAGCCACGACAAGGGCGCTGACGGGGCGCGGTCCCTCGAGTGGAAGGCTGCGCCTGGTAGCCTGCCGCTGGTGCTGTTGGCCTGGGCCGTGGTGGTGGTGCCGTTGGCCTGGGGCGTCTGGGTGACCCTGCAGAAGACCGCCGTATTGTTCCACTGATCCGGGCTGGTCGAAGCCTTGCCACGGGGCCGTCGCGCCTGGCTCCGTGGCGTCGGTGCTACCAGCACGTGCGACAGGGCCGCGTTGAGTGGCGGCCCTTCAGATACCCCACAAACGATCCCCCGCTCCTGGTTGTATAGACCTGTAGTGGTATCCGAGCCCGCCATTGCTGGGCTTGCCATCTATCTTGCGCGTTCCAAGCAGCGGCCATCTGCGCCTATAATGCAGCCCTTTCGCCTAATGATTTTGCGGAGCTGGTGATGGTCGAACGTAAGGCTTCCGTCGAGCGCAATACCCTGGAAACCCAGGTCAAGTGCTCGATCAACCTCGATGGCAGTGGCAAGGCCCGATTCGATATCGGCGTGCCGTTCCTTGAACACATGCTGGACCAGATCGCTCGCCATGGGCTGATCGATCTGGATATCGAGTGCAAGGGTGACCTGCATATCGACGATCACCATACCGTCGAGGACGTCGGTATCACCCTGGGCATGGCGTTTGCCCAGGCCATCGGCGACAAGAAAGGCATCTTCCGTTACGGCCACGCCTACGTGCCGCTGGACGAAGCGCTGTCACGCGTGGTCATCGACTTCTCCGGCCGCCCTGGCTTGCAGATGCATGTGCCTTACACCCGTGCCAGCGTAGGCGGCTTCGACGTCGACCTGTTCCAGGAATTCTTCCAGGGCTTCGTCAACCACGCCCTGGTCACCCTGCACATCGACAACCTGCGTGGGCACAACACCCATCACCAGATCGAGACCGTGTTCAAGGCCTTCGGCCGCGCACTGCGCATGGCTGTTACCCTCGACGAGCGCATGGCCGGGCAGATGCCGTCCACCAAAGGGTGCCTGTAAATGCAGACGGTAGCGGTAATCGACTATGGCATGGGCAACCTGCACTCGGTCGCCAAGGCGCTCGAGCACGTCGGCGCCGGCAAGGTACTGGTCACCAGCGATGCAGCGGTGATCCGCGAAGCGGACCGGGTGGTGTTCCCAGGCGTTGGCGCCATTCGCGACTGCATGGCCGAAATTCGCCGCCTGGGCTTTGACAGCCTGGTGCGTGAAGTGAGCCAGGATCGCCCGTTTCTGGGCATCTGCGTGGGCATGCAGGCACTGCTTGAGCACAGCGAAGAAAACGACGGCGTCGACTGCATCGGCCTGTTTCCGGGCCAGGTGCGCTTCTTCGGCAAAGGCCTGCAAGAAGAGGGCGAGCACCTGAAGGTGCCGCACATGGGCTGGAACGAAGTCAGCCAGAGCGTCGACCACCCCCTGTGGCACGACATCAGCGACCGGGCGCGTTTCTATTTCGTGCACAGCTACTACATTGCTGCCGGCAAGCCCACCCAGGTGGTCGGGCGCGGTCACTACGGCGTCGATTTCGCCGCGGCGCTGGCCGATGGTTCGCGCTTCGCGGTCCAGTTCCACCCGGAGAAGAGCCATACCCATGGCCTGCAGCTGCTGCAGAACTTCGTGGCCTGGGACGGGCGCTGGTAAATGAGCCGTTCGAAGACCAAGGCGCCGATCCTCACGTTGGCCCCCGAGCAGGAGCGTGAAGCGCTCGATACGCTCAAGCGCTTCCTCGAAGACCGTTTCGAGCTGGAGCTGGGGTCGTTCGAGGTCGCCGAGGTACTCGAACTGTTCACCCGTCACATTGCACCCCATTACTACAACAGGGCGATCGCCGATGTTCAGCTGCACCTCAAGGAGCGGTTCGAGAGCATCGAAAGCGATCTGTGGGCGCTCGAGAAGCCCTGAAACCCCAAGAACGGACAGGTTCCCAAGATGCTGATTATCCCCGCTATCGATCTGAAGGACGGTGCCTGCGTGCGTCTGCGCCAGGGCCGCATGGAAGATTCCACGGTATTTTCCGATGACCCGGTGAGCATGGCCGCCAAGTGGGTCGAAGGCGGCTGCCGTCGCCTGCACCTGGTCGACCTCAACGGTGCCTTCGAAGGCCAGCCGGTCAACGGTGAAGTGGTCACCGCCATCGCCAAGCGCTACCCGACCCTGCCGATCCAGATCGGTGGCGGCATTCGCTCGCTGGAAACCATCGAGCACTACGTCAAGGCTGGCGTCAGCTACGTGATCATCGGCACCAAGGCGGTGAAGCAGCCTGAATTCGTGGCCGAGGCCTGCAAGGCCTTCCCCGGCAAGGTCATCGTCGGCCTGGACGCCAAGGACGGTTTCGTCGCCACCGACGGCTGGGCTGAGGTGAGCACGGTGCAGGTCATTGACCTGGCCAAGCGCTTCGAGGCCGATGGCGTCTCGGCGATCGTCTACACCGACATCGCCAAGGACGGCATGATGCAGGGCTGCAACGTGCCCTTCACAAAGGCCCTGGCAGAAGCCACGTCGATACCGGTAATCGCCTCGGGCGGCATTCACAACCTGGGCGACATCAAGGCACTGCTACAGGCCAATGCGCCTGGCATCATTGGCGCCATCACCGGCCGTGCCATCTATGAGGGCACCCTCGACGTCGCCGAGGCCCAGGCCTTCTGTGACACCTATCCGAGCATTGGCCAGCGCTAAGCGTCTGCGGCAAGGGGCCCGTTCGGTGCGTATCCCTTGCTGCCCCAAGCTTGCAGCTTGCAGTTGCTTCCCAGGAGCCCTCTCATGGCTTTAGCTAAACGCATCATCCCTTGCCTGGACGTGGACAACGGCCGTGTGGTCAAGGGCGTCAAGTTCGAGAACATCCGCGATGCCGGTGACCCGGTTGAAATCGCCCGGCGCTACAACGAGCAGGGTGCGGACGAAATCACGTTCCTCGATATCACGGCCAGCGTTGACGGCCGCGACACCACGCTGCACACCGTCGAGCGCATGGCCAGCCAGGTCTTCATCCCGCTAACCGTCGGTGGTGGCGTGCGTACCGTGCAGGACATCCGCAACCTGCTCAATGCCGGTGCCGACAAGGTGTCGATCAATACTGCCGCCGTGTTCAACCCGGAATTCGTGGGCGAGGCCGCCGACCGTTTCGGCTCGCAGTGCATTGTCGTGGCCATCGATGCCAAGCAGGTATCCGGCCCTGGCGAAACGCCGCGCTGGGAAATCTTCACCCACGGCGGACGCAAGCCGACCGGTTTGGACGCGGTAGAGTGGGCCAAGAAGATGGAAGGCCTGGGCGCGGGCGAGATCCTGCTGACCAGCATGGACCAGGATGGCATGAAGAACGGGTTCGACCTGGGCGTGACCCGTGCCATCAGCGATGCGTTGAGCATCCCGGTGATCGCCTCGGGCGGGGTGGGTAACCTTCAGCACCTGGCCGATGGCATCTTGCAAGGGCATGCCAGTGCCGTGTTGGCTGCCAGCATCTTCCATTTTGGGGAGTACACGGTGCCTGAGGCCAAGGCCTATATGGCAGCGCGCGGAATCGTCGTTCGCTGACCCGAAAAAAAAGGGGCTGCCAGGCAGCCCCTTTTGCTGATCAGCCCTGCTTCACTTCGCGCATGGGCTTGCCTTTGACCGGCGCGTCGTTGGCCACGTAGTACTTGGCAGTGCTGCGCGGCAACGGCTTGCGACCACGGATCTTGTCCGAGATTTTCTCGGCAATCATGATGGTGGTGGCGTTGAGGTTGCCGGTGATGATGATCGGCATGATCGACGCATCCACTACACGCAGGCCCTGCATGCCATGCACGCGGCCTTCGCCATCGACCACCGCCATGTCGTCGGTACCCATCTTGCACGAGCAGGATGGGTGGTAGGCGGTTTCGGCGTGCTCCCGGATGAATTTGTCCAGCTCTTCATCGGTCTGCACATGCGCGCCTGGGCTGATTTCGCGACCGCGGTACGGGTCCAGCGCCGGCTGGGCCATGATTTCGCGGGTCAGGCGAATACCGTCACGGAATTCTTCCCAGTCCTGCTCGGTGGCCATGTAGTTGAACAGGATGCTCGGGTGCTGGCGTGGGTCCTTGGACTTGACCTGCACGCGGCCGCGGCTAGGCGAGCGCATCGAGCCCATGTGCGCCTGGAAGCCATGTTCCTTGACGCCCTTGGAGCCGTTGTAATTGATGGCAACCGGCAGGAAGTGGTACTGGATGTTCGGCCATTTGAATTCAGGGCGCGAGCGAATGAAACCGCCGGCCTCGAACTGGTTGCTGGCCCCGATGCCGGTACCGTTGAACAGCCACTCCGCGCCGATGGCCGGCTGGTTCCACCACAGCAGCGATGGGTACAGCGATACGGGCTGGGTGCACGCGTACTGAAGGTACAGTTCCAGGTGATCCTGCAGGTTTTCGCCAACCCCTGGCAGGTCGTGAACGACCGGGATGTCCAGGCTTTCGAGCAGGGCGCGCGGGCCTACACCGGAGCGCTGCAGCAGTTGCGGCGTGGCGATGGCGCCGGAGCTGACGATCACTTCCTTGCGCGCACGTGCTTCGACGCGCTCTTCGCTGTCGCCCACCAGGTAGCTCACACCAATGGCGCGCTTACCGTCGAACAGTACGCGGTCGCTCAGGGCGTGAGTCACGATGGTCAGGTTGGGGCGTTTCTTGGCCTGGTCCAGGTAACCGCGGGCAGTGCTGGAGCGGCGGCCATTCTTGGTCACCGAACGGTCCATCGGGCCGAAGCCTTCTTGCTGGTAGCCGTTGAGGTCTTCGGTGCGCGGGTAGCCGGCCTGTACGCCAGCTTCGACCATGGCGTTGAACAGCGGGTTGTTACCCGCCTTGGGCGTGGCCACGCTCAACGGGCCGTCGCCACCGTGATAGTCGTTGGGGCCGATGTCGCGGGTTTCGGCCTTGCGGAAGTACGGCAGGCAGTCCAGGTAGGCCCAGTCTTCCAGGCCTGGCAGCTCAGCCCAGCCATCGAAGTCCAGGGCGTTGCCGCGGATGTAGCACATGCCGTTGATCAGCGAGGAGCCACCCAGGCCCTTGCCACGGCCACATTCCATGCGGCGGCCGTCCATGTGCGGCTCCGGGTCGGTCTCGTAGGCCCAGTTGTAGCGACGGCCTTGCAGCGGGAAGGCCAGGGCGGCTGGCATCTGGGTGCGGAAGTCGAAGCGATAGTCAGGGCCGCCCGCTTCGAGCAGCAGTACGGTGGTGCCTGCGTCTTCGGTAAGGCGAGTAGCCAGGGTGTTACCGGCAGAGCCGGCACCAACGATGATGTAATCGTATTCCATGGGGAAGCTTCCTCCGGAAGCAGTTGCGCGTCTGGCGCTGCACCTGGGTGCAGCCTGGCCTCACGCGCAAATGGATGAGTGCTGCAAGGGCCGGTCGGTCAACGACCGGCGCTGTCCTGCAGCATGGGCTGGCGTGCTACGGGCGGTCAGAAGACCGACGCGTAGTCGCCCAGCTCGACCTGTACCGACTTGATGCGGGTGTATTGGGCCAGCGAGCTGATGCCGTTCTCGCGACCAACGCCCGATTGCTTGTAGCCACCCACCGGCATTTCGGCTGCGGACTCGCCCCAGGCGTTGATCCAGCAAATGCCCGCTTCAAGCTGATGGATGATGCGGTGGGCACGGTTCAGGTCGTTGGTGCACACGCCGGCTGCCAGGCCGTATTCGGTGTCGTTGGCGCGGCGGATCACTTCTTCCTCGGTCTCGTAGCTGAGGATGCTCATGACCGGGCCAAAAATCTCTTCCTTGACGATGGTCATGTCGTCGCGGCAATCGGTGAACACGGTCGGGGCCACGAAGGCACCCTTGCCGAAGTCGCCTTCGGTCAGGCGCTCGCCGCCACACAGTACGCGGGCACCTTCTTCCTTGCCCTTGGCGATGTAGCCCAGCACGCTTTCCATGTGCTGGAAGCTGACCAGCGGGCCGAAGTTGGTGTTTTCATCTTCCGGGTTGCCGGCACGGATGCGCGCCACGCGCTCGAGAATCTTGGCTTCGAAAGCGGCCTTGTGCTCGGCTGGGATGAACACGCGGGTACCGTTGGTGCATACCTGGCCCGAGCTGTAGAAGTTGGCCATCATGGCGATGTCGGCGGCCTTGTCCAGGTCGGCGTCGGCGCAGATGATCAGCGGCGACTTGCCGCCCAGCTCCATGGTCACTTCCTTGAGCGAGGAGCTCGAGGCGCTGGCCATGACCTTCTTGCCGGTGGTGGTGCCGCCGGTGAAGGAGATCTTATCGATGCGCGGGTGCTCGGTCAGCCAGCTGCCGACTTCGCGGCCGCTGCCGGTCAGTACGTTGAACACGCCGTCCGGCAGGCCGGCCTCGGTGTAGATCTCGGCCAGCTTGAGGGTGGTCAGCGAAGTGACTTCCGACGGCTTGAAGATCATCGCGTTGCCGGCAGCCAGGGCCGGTGCGGATTTCCACAGGGCGATCTGGATCGGGTAGTTCCAGGCACCGATACCTGCGGTCACGCCCAGCGGTTCGCGGCGGGTGTAGACGAAGGACGATTCGCGCAGCGGAATCTGCTCGCCTTCGATGGCAGGTACCAAGCCTGCGTAGTATTCCAGTACGTCGGCGCCGGTGACGATGTCGACGTAGCGTGTTTCGGAGTAGGACTTGCCGGTGTCCAGGGTTTCCAGCATGGCCAGCTCGTCGTTGCGCTCGCGCAGGATGTCCACGGCGCGGCGCAGGATGCGCGAGCGCTGCATGGCGGTCATGGCCGCCCACACTTTCTGGCCGCGCTCGGCGCTTTCGACAGCCTTCTCGACGTCAGCTTCGGTGGCGCGTTGCACGTGGGCAAGCACTTCGCCGGTAGCCGGGTTGATGGCTTCGAAGGTGGCATCGGTGCCAGCGTCGACATAACCGCCATCGATGTAGAGTTTTTGCGTTCCGAAACGGGCCATAGTGTCCTCGCAAGTGCAATGTGTGAGTAGGCCGGGCGTCACGCTCCTGCCGTGCTGGCAGAGGCCGTGCGCCGTTTTTCAGCAGCGGGGTCGGTGCCCAGTGTGTGCTGCTTGGCCAGTTGTAGATCCATGTATTCGTAAGCGATCCGTATCGCCTGGTCAGTGTCGAAGGCATCCCCCGACAAGGCGCCACGCAGCCACAGGCCGTCGATCAGGGCCGCCAGCCCGCGGGCTGCCTTGCGTGCATGGTAAAGCGGCAGCACGCGGCGAAACTGGCAACACAGATTGGAGTACAAACGGTGGTCATTGATCCGTTGCAATCTGTGCAGATCGGGCTGGTGCATGCTGGAAGCCCAGAAAGCCAACCAGGTTTTCATCGCCGGGCCATTCACCTGGCTGGCATCGAAGTTGCCCTCGATGATCACTTTCAGGTGGGCGCGCGGCGCATCGTCCGTCAACGCCTGGCGGCGCGCTCGCACGCCTTCGTTGAGCATGCTCATGATGTAGCCCATCGTCGCTGCGATCAGGCCGTTCTTGTCCCGAAAGTAGTGACTGATGATGCCGTTCGACACGCCGGCCAAACGGGCAATGAGCGCAATGCTGGCGTCCCCCAGACCGACCTGATCGACCGCCTGTAGCGTGGCTTCGATCAACTGCTGACGGCGGATGGGTTGCATACCGACCTTGGGCATCTTGCTTTCTCCTCAGGTCTGCCAGCAGACGACAAGCGTCTGACTCGGCGAAGACCAGTCTATTTTGTTTTGATTGAACGTTCAATCAATAAAGAATAAGCTCTGCGACAATTTGTGCCATTGACAGCCCATGTGGCGGCGCCAGCGGCATCGATTAAAACCTTAGGAAATCGCGCAAACCCAGGGCCGGCAAGGCTTGTACGGGGGCGATCGATAAAGGACGCAGACGCCGTCGCAGCGTGAACAACCTGCGACATGCCTCAGGATCGGGCGATATCCCTGTGACCAATGCGCGCATGTGCAACCGTGCGCAGCAGTTTGAAGCGGTGGTAACGGCGTATGTGTTGCAGCGGATCGGTTCGAAACCGCGATTCCCAGGGTGCTTTTATAACACCTGATGCAGTGGGGGTATTCCACCAAATGCTCAGGAAGACCGATTAGCCTCCACTGCCGTTCTGCCCGGAGCCTTCTTGCAATGAGTTCTGCCTCACTAACCAAACCCCCCGCCGAGAGGGTACGGGTCAACCGCGTGGTGTTCTACACCTCGGCGCTGATGATCCTCGTTCTGACTGCCTTGCTTATCGCTGTTCCTGAAACTGCCGGCCGCGTACTGGGCGTCGCCCAGCAGTGGCTGACGCGCAGTTTCGGCTGGTACTACATGCTGGTGATCTGCGGCTACTTGCTGTTCGTCATCTACCTGGCGTTTTCCGACTACGGCAAGCTCAAGCTGGGCGGCAAGGAAGATCAGCCTGACTTCAGCTATGGCGCCTGGGCCGGCATGCTGTTCTCGTCGGGCATCGGTATTTCGCTGTTGTACTTCGGCGCATCCGAGCCACTGGATCACTATTTCAATCCGCCCGAAGGCACGCCGGCCAGCCTGGAAGCGGCGCGTCAGGGCCTGCAGCTGACGTTCCTGCACTGGGGCCTGCACGGCTGGGCGATCTACGCCCTGGTGGGCTTGGCCGTGGGGTACTTCGCCTACCGTCACAACCAGCCGCTGGCACTGCGCTCGGCACTCTATCCACTGGTAGGCGAGCGCTGGGTCAAGGGCGCTGCCGGCAACGCTGTGGATATCTTCGGCATGTTCGTGACCCTGCTGGGCCTGGTCACCAACCTCGGGATCGGTTCGATGCAGGTCGCATCGGGGCTCGAATACCTGTTCGGCATGGACCATAGCAAGACCAACCTGCTGGTAGTGATTCTGGTAATGGCTGGCGTTGCCACGGTGGCGGCGGTCTCGGGTGTGGAAAACGGCATCCGCCGCCTGTCCAACCTGAACATCGCGCTGTTCAGCGGGCTGCTGATCTTCGTACTGCTGGGCGGCCAGACCCTGCACCTGCTCAACGGCTTCGTGCAGAACGTGGGCGACTACCTCAATGGCATCGTGCTGAAAACCTTCGACCTTTATGTGTATGAGGGTGAGTCGGGCAAGTCAGAGCGCTGGTTGGGCCTGTGGACAGTGTTCTATTGGGCCTGGTGGATTTCCTGGGGCCCGTTCGTGGGCATGTTCATTGCCCGGATCTCCAAGGGCCGTACCGTGCGCCAGCTGGTCAGCGGTGTGCTGTTGATCCCGCTGGGCTTCACCCTGGCGTGGCTGTCGATCTTCGGCAACACAGCCTTGGACCTGGTGATCAACCATGGCGCCGTCGAACTGGGCAAGACCGCCCTCGAGCAGCCGTCCATGTCGATCTACCAGCTGCTGGAATATTTCCCGGCCGCGAAGATCGTGATCGGCGTGGCCGTGTTCGTGGGCTTCGTCCTGTTCCTGACCCCAGCGGATTCCGGCGCAGTCATGATGGCCAACCTGTCGTGCAAAGGCGGCAAGGTCGACGAGGACGCCCCGCACTGGATGGTGGTGTTCTGGTCGGTGATCATCACCCTGGTCACCATCGGCCTGTTGTTCGCCGGCAACTTCGAAGCCATGCAGACCATGGTGGTACTGGCAGGCCTGCCGTTCTCGGTGGTGCTGGTGCTGTTCATGTTCGGCTTGTACAAGGCCATGCGACAGGACGTGACCATGGAGCAGGAGCGGGCCGAACTGGCCGCACGTGGCCGTCGAGGCTTCAGTGAGCGCCTGACCCAGCTCGAACTGCAACCGACCCAGGCTGTGGTGCAGCGCTTCATGGACAAGCAGGTCAGCCCTGCGCTGAAGGATGCTGCGGCTCAGTTGCAAACCCAGGGCTTCGACGTCGAGACCCGGGTCGGCCAATCGCGCAACATGATGGGCCTGCGGGTGATGATGGAAGAAGGTAACCCCTTCGTCTATGAAGTCAGCCTCGACGGCTACATGGCTGCACCGACAGAAGCCCCGGTCGAAGGTGAGCCCGAGGTACGGCAACGCTTCTACCGTGCCGAAGTGTATTTGCACGACGGTAGCCAGGAGTATGACCTGATGGGCTTTGCGCCTGAACAGATCGTGCGCGATGTACTGGACCAGTTCGAGAGCCATCGGCAAGTGTTGGGGCGGGTATACAGCTGACGCTTGGTCCTGGCCTAGCAATATGTACGGCCGATGACCACACGTGCGTGGCTACGGTGGGTCTCCCGATTCAAGGAGGCCCACCATGCCCACCGCTCGAGCCGCTTCATACGACCTCAAAGCCCAGGTCAACGCGCAATTTTCAAGCAGGCCTACATTACGGCAAGTAGCCAGCCGGCAGATCATGGGTCTGCTGATCGAGCACTACCCCCTGATCGCCGTCCATCGCCCCACGCTCAAGGATGCCAACCAGCTGAGCCTGGTCAGAGCTAACCCCGATGGGCAAAGCGTATCGACCCTTGCGCTCGTGGACGAGATCCTCAAGGCAAAGCTGCACAACCGGGTGCTGGACTTCGCGCCAGTGGCCAATTTCAACCAGTATCTGCTGCTCGACGGCAAACATTTCTTCGCCATCCCAGATCCGTTCGAGACAGCAGAGGGCGATCAAATCGATCTCTTCGCTCTGCAACCTGCCTTCGAAGACCTGCTGCTTTTACTGGATGGCTACTTCAACGCGGCGCAGGTCGAGTACTGGCGTGCTGTCGGCAGCATGGGGGTCAGCCGTGACCGCTGGCTGCAACTGGTCTTGAAGACGGCGCTGCTGCACAACCTGTCACTTCAAGGCTTGAGCGCTCGGCAGCAGGCATGTTTGCGTGGACTCTTGGGCAGCCCCAGTGAGCGGCCGACGGTGTTCATGGTGGAGATGACCCGCCCCTATCAGAACACCACCGTTAGCCGATTCCTGCCCGATCTTATCGTGCAAGGGCAGTGGGATGAGGGTGAGACAGTGCTGTGGTGCAAACCGTCCGGCGTGGTCTGGGCGTTCGACACGCTGGATGAGTTCGCGCAGGCCCTGCAGCAGGAATATCCCGGCCTTGTGGACGAGCTAGAGATGGCCTGGCATCGGCATGAGCTTGAAGGGGATCCCTTTGCGCAGCAAACGGCCATGATGCAGGAACTCATGCTGGGGCAAGTGAACGACCTGTACAAGGCGCCATTGACCGACGTCACGCAGTTGGAAAACGGCTACTTTGCATTGAGCGATCCTGCGCAATGGTTCATCGAAGGTTATGTCGACCCGTCCGATTTCAAGAAAGCGCCGGTAGGTGTATTTCGGGTGGCAGCAGCCGATAGCTTCGCTTGCCAGAGCGCCTTTTTCGAAATTGGCCTGGCCCAGGCCGACTCGGACGGGGAAGGGGCACTGTCCGGGATTCTCGATCTTCACAGCTACACCTGTCAGCAATTGCGAAAGCAGCTGTTGCAGGACCATCCGATTGATGCCAATTACTTTCCCGATGATGTGCTTCTGGAATTGAGCACTGCCTACGGGGTTCCTGGCGGGGCAGGTACGGGCGCCGGCGACGGCGTTGTGGAAAAGCGCACTATCACGTTGACGGAGTTTGCCATTGGTAACCTGAGTTCGCTCGGGCAAGCGACCATCACCGCCATCGGCCACCGTGAAGATCAGCTGATCATGGATTGGTTGACCGTTGATTACCTCAAGCAGCTTGTCTGGCGAGTAGACATCGGTGCCACTTACCCAGCGTATGTGGTCACCCATCTCGACGACGCGCAGCGCCAACCTGAGCGGGTCAAACGCTTCGCAGGAGAATGGCGAAGCGCATTCCTCAATAGCGCCTTGCTGGCGAAATTGACGCAACAGTTGAGCGAAATCGGCCTGCAGGCTATTTCCGATTATTGCGGCGGTAGGCTGGACGCAGCGCAACCGGCCAGCACACTGATGCCGTTCGCATTGCGACGTGCGCCGGACAGTGAGCAATACGATCGGGTGCATGGCATGTATGTCCTGGTCAATCAAACCCCAGGGACCGTTGTGCTGTACAGGCCCCTCTACGGCGGGAAGGCCGTGCTGGAATTCACCAGTACGGACGCTTTGATGGCTCAGGTGCGCGACGATGCTGAGCTGCAGACCAGCATCCTTGACTGGCTCACGCCTGAAGTGCGCCCGGTCTACGACCACGGCGGGTTCAGCGAGCCTCATCTGGGGCATTCGATCATCGATACCTCGATCTTGCCCGGGCGTGTTGCGCCTGCTCAGTTCTGGGCCAAGCCTTGGTTGGATGCTGTCGATCTCAAGCTGTACAGAGCCAACCGCGATTTGCTGGTCGATTTGGCCGAGCGCAGCTCGGTTTCCAACGCAGAAAGCCAGTGGGCGATTCTCACTCAAGGTGCCTGGTTGCTGTTCGATGTCGCTTCTATGGTGGTAACAGGGCCCGTCGGCGCCATAGCTTGGATGGTCCAAACGCTCAATGCCGCGGCGGCCGACGAAAAAGCCATCCGAGAAGGTACGGCGTTCGAGCGCTCGGCTGCCATTGTGGATATCGTGCTCAACCTGGTAATGGCGTTGGGGCATGTGTTCGGACCAAAAACTGCCGCCAAGCCGGTAGAGTTACCTGATGCCATACGCCCTTCAACGTTGGCGCCGGGGTCGACACTCCCACTGCTGGCCGATGCCGATATGCCCATGCAAGGCAAAGTCTACCTTCCTGGGCCGGTCACCAAGCCGCAGGCGATCATGGATTTCTCCTTCTCTGGTGGGGAAGGGTTCAATGCCTTGCCGGCCGAAATGCGCAGCAAGGTCTTGGGGTTGCGCGTTCAGATCGATCTGGAAGAGCACTCGCCCGCTTCCAGCGGGGAGGCCGCAGGTCTTTACACGGTCGATGGGCAGCGCTACGCAAAAATGCTGATGGGCACCTTTGCTGTATCGGTTGATACCGAAGGTGTGCGGATCGTTGATGCGCAGGGCCAGCCTGGCCCGTGGTTGAGGTATGTGGGGGGAGCGTGGCGTATCGACTCGGGCCAACGCTTGCTCGGCGGTATGCCCAAGAGCCGTCTTCAGCTTGTGCGCGAAGAGAACATGCGCCGCGAAGAGAGCATGCGTGAAGAGGATGCGCGCTTGACGTATGCGCGCGAAACATTGGCCGAGACCTATGACCGACATGCTTCTGAAGTGGATAAGACCACCGAAAAACTTGAGGAACTCGAGCGAGTCGAAACGCCCGATGCACAGCAGCTGGAAATGATCAGTCTACTGCGCCAAGTCAGAAGGAGGCAGCGCCAGTATGTGTGCAAAGACCTGGACGCACTCATCAAACACGACAGCGAGCACGACGCTCTGCTCATGTCGGGCGGATCGGTAAGACCTTCCAGTCAGCTCGTCTCGACCACGGTAGCGTATCAACGCAGTATTATCCGACGTGGCCTGTTGAGGTCCTGCGAGATGTATTACAACTTGCTGGCGGATATGATCAATGAGGAGTCCATAGACGCACAGCTTGAGGAAATCGCAGTCCTCCCTACCACTGAGCAGGAGCAGCAACGCTACAAGCAATTGACCGCCTCGCTCGAACGCGTGACGCAGTGGGCCAAAGACATGCTGGCCTTGGCCGCTAAACTTGATCCTCTACTTGAGAGCACCCGAGCCGACAATGACATTGTGTTCCAGGACGAGGATGGCAAGAGCGAAAACAAGCATCTTGAACTGACCAGAATCATTCAACAGCGCCAATTGAACGCCATTGATCTTGAGTTTCGACTGCTTGAAGACCTTGGCGAACTGTCAGTTGATCGTCTCCGGGGCGCCTCTGAAAAGCAGATCAACGAGTACAACGAAATGTTGGTTGGAAAGGCACTCAAGAGTGCGGGCAGTGCACATGGTGAATTGGCTGGCAGTAGCCTGTCTGGCGAAGAGCGAGTCGCTGTGCTCAATGACGTGATTGATGCGTACGAAGAGACCATTGGCATGGCGCAATACCTGGCCGGCGCCAAACCTGAAGCTATCCGGCTCGATAAGCTCCAGCAGTATCTGGAAGAGCTACGCCGGTTGAAGCTGTTGGCCAACGAGGAAATGCAGGCCAATCTTCGTGAGGTCGAGCAGACCAAGACCTCTGCACCACGCGCTCCCGTCTATGCGCCGCGCGGCGGTGTGCGTCGAATGGTCAGGACCCAGCAGGGACGTAACGTTGTGGGTGTCGAGAGCGTCGACGACGCAGGCCTGCCCGTGGTGCAGCAAGTGGACAGTCATGCGAAGGTGTTGAGAACCTTTCGCCGGCAGAATAGCCAGTGGCAAGAGGTCGAGCCCTTAGGCACGACCGAACATTCGCCTGGCCCTGCCATAAGGCTAAGCGAACTGCGCCGACAAGCGCAGAAGCTGATCGATGGCGTTGATGCCACGGTTGCGATGGCAAAGAAATTTTTCGCCAAGAATGAGCCCCTGGGATTGACCACGATTGTCGACCAGCACGTCAAAGACCTCGAAAGCAATCTGGCGCTTTTGCCCCGAACGGATGCCGAGAGTGCGTTGAGAGGGCGAATCGAGCATGCAATCACCGAGCTCGAAGACCATCGTCAGGAGCTGCTCAAAACGTATTACCTGACCTGCAAGACCCCTACCTTGAACGCGCTCAAGTTCCTTCACGGACTGGGTGAGATCAGCATTAGTCAAGCCGATCGCAGGGTGCCGTTGGGGGCAAACGATTACTTGGACACCTACGAGATCAAACGGGCGTCAGGCAAGCCTATCTGGGAGGCTCACTTTCACTACCCCGCCGTCGACACGCCGGATCGAGAATTTTCTCGAGGGCATCTGAAATTGTGGGAGCAGCGCAGGCTTGGGCATCAAGCCGTGTTGCGGGCCGCGAAGAAACAGGAAGTGCTCTCCATCTACCGTGGCCAGCTACGCAAAGGCGATGTAGAGGGCATCATTCCATTCGGGTAACGCTGTTGACTGTGATGGCCTGTGCTCTGCTCGCCGCCCGGGGGGCAGGGTCCAGACGTCACCGACGTGCCTGCGCTGGCATGAAGGCACGCGCTCGACTCGCTTCGCAGGCCCGCACGCGACGCCGCTCAACGATTGCTGTAACGGCCTTGCTTGCCGTGGGCGGGCATGGCCAGGTTGCTTCGTTCGGCAATCATCTGTTGCAGGTTGATCAGCTTCACACCCTGTCGCGCGAGGGTGGGTAGCTCGCGCTCCAGCACTTCGAGGGTTTGTGGATACGGGTGGCCAATCAGCACCGCTGACCCCTGCTTGCGCGCCAGGGCGATGCCTTGGTGCAGTTGGCGCGTGATTGCCTCTGGCGTGCGCTCGTCATCCAGAAACACATCCCTGGACACGTTCGCAGTACCCTGTGCCTGAGCTTGTGCCGCGGCCACGGTCGCGGCGCTAGTGCGGCTGTCGACGAAGAACAGGTCGCGTCGCTGTAGCTCGCCCATCAACCAGGTCATGGCGTCGCGTTGTGCAGTCATACGGCTGCCCATGTGGTTGTTCACACCAGCGGCATAAGGCACCTTGGCCAGGGCTGCATCAAGACGCCTGGCAAGCTCGGCCAGCGGCACGCCGGGGTGCCAGGCATAGGGCCCGGTGGCCGGGTCCATGGGCATGTGCAGGATGACGGTTTTACCCGCCTTGTGCGCTTGGCGGGCGAAGTCGGTGGCATGCGGGGTGTCAGGCATGATGGCCATGGTCACCGGCCCCGGCAGCGCCAGGGTTCGGCTGTCGCGTTCGGGGCTCTGACCCAGGTCATCGATGATGATGCTCATGTACGCCTGGCCGGTGGGCGCTGCGTGCGCCACGCCCGCCACCAGCCCGATCAGCAGATACAGCAAATAACGCATGGGTGGCTCAGCTGCCTTTGGTGATGTTCAGGCCCTTGAGCAGACTCAGGGCCTGGCTCAGCTGGAAGTCGTTGTCCTGGGGCCGCTCCTTGCGCTTGCTGCTGCCTGTGGGGCGGTCGGCGCCACCATTGCCGTTGCCCAGGTGCCCTTGCAGGTCGGCTTCCTTGAAGTTGTCGTTGTCCGCTTCGGCCGTAAGCTTGGCCTGGCGGACCTCGATGTCCGGCACAATACCCTGGGCCTGGATGGAGCGACCGTTGGGGGTGAAGTACAGGGCAGTGGTCAGTTTCAGCGCACGGTCGTTGGCCAGTGGCAGCACTGTCTGGACCGAGCCCTTGCCAAAACTGTCGGTGCCCATCAGCACGCCGCGCTTCTGGTCCTGCAAGGCGCCTGCGACGATTTCCGAGGCCGAGGCACTGCCGCCGTTGATCAACACCACCAGTGGCACACCTTCGCTGGCATCGGCGGGGTCAGCCGAGAAGCGCAGCTCGGAATTGGCGATCCGCCCTTTGGTGTACACGATCAAGCCCTTGGTCAGGAAATGGTCAGCCACTTCCACCGCCGACTGCAACACGCCCCCCGGGTTGTTGCGCAGGTCCAGGATCACGCCACGCAGCTTCTTGCCGTTGTCCTTGCGCAGCTTGGCCAAGGCCTTGCCCACTTCGTCGCCGGTCTTGACCTGGAACTGGGTGATGCGGATGTAGCCGTAGTCGTTCTCAAGCAGCTGGCTCTTGACGCTCTTGACCTGAATGACTGCACGGGCCAGCGTCACATCGAACGGCGTACCCCCGTCGCGCACCAGCGTCAGGGTGATCTTGTCGCCCACCTTGCCGCGCATCTTGTCCACGGCTTCGGTCATGGTCTGGCCACGTGTCGGTGCGCCGTTGATCTTGACGATCAGGTCCCCCGCCTGGACACCTGCCTTGGACGCCGGCGTGTCATCGATGGGCGAGACGACCTTGATGAAGCCGTCTTCCTGGCCGACTTCTATGCCCAGACCGCCAAATTCACCACTGGTACTTTCCTGAAGCTCCTGGAAATCTTCAGGGCCCAGGTAGGCCGAGTGGGGATCAAGGTTGCTGAGCATGCCCTTGATGGCGTTTTCCAGCAGGGTCTTGTCATCGACAGGCTCGACATAGGCCGCCTTGATGCGGTCCATGACTTCAGCAAAAGTGCGCAGCTCTTCAAGCGGCAGCGGCGCCTTGGCCGTTACCTCTGTGGCCGGCACGGCTGCCGCCTTGGTCGGCTCTGCGGCAACGGCCAGGGGTGCGCCGACCGCCAGGGCGATGGACAGGGCCAGCTGGGTAAGACGGGGCGAGTGCAGCATGTCGAACGAACTCCTGATCCTGTAGACGCTCCCTTCGGAGCATGGGCACAGCACACGCTGCGCCACATAAGTTTGACTAGCCGCGGCACCACTGGGAGGGGTCGGAAGGCCGGCCCTGCTGGCGGATGGCGAAATACAGACCGGCAGCCTCCTGGCCACCACTGTCGCCGACTGTCGAAATGGCTTCGCCCGCCTTGACGACGTCACCGGCGCTCTTGAGCAGGCTCTGGTTATGGCCATACAGGCTCAGGTAACCATTGCCATGGTCGAGAATGACCAGAAGACCGGCGCCACGCAACCAGTCGGCGAACACCACACGGCCTCCATGGACAGCCCGCACCTGGGTACCGGGGTTGGCACTGATCATCACCCCGTCCCACTTGGCGCGTGAATCACCGCCGCGGGCATCCCCGAAGCGTGCCAGCAATCGACCATTGACTGGCCATGGAAGTTTTCCGCGGGAAGCAGAAAATGCACCGCCATAACTGGCACCGTCGCTCGAAACCATGGGCCCGAGGGTCGCGCGGGCCTTGCGAGGTGGCTCGACCGGCTCGGGTGCCTTGTCACGGGCGGCGGCGGCGAGGGCCTCTTGCTGGCGGCGTTTTTCCGCTTCCTGCTGGGCCAGCAGTGCGCGTTGACGAGCCTGCTCGGCTTCACGCGCCTGGCGGGCCAGGGTTTCCTCGATGGTCTTGAGCACCTTGGAGAGGTCGGCCTGGTCCTGCTCGCGGGCGCGCAACTTCTGGTCGCGGTCTTTCACATCGCCGTTGAGTTTGGCCAGCACCTCGCGGCGCTTGCCCCGTTCGACTTCCAGCGCCTGACGGCGGGTGTCGAGGTCGGCGCGCTGGGCCAGCAATTGCGCTTGTTGGCTGCCGATGTCGCGTTCCACACCGGCCAGTTGGCGCAAGGTGTCATTGAAGGCGCGCAGTTGCTCCAGGCGTGCCTTGCTGAGGTAATCGTAGTAGGTGAGCGTTCGCGCAAATTTTTCGGGGTTCTGCTGGTTGAGCAGCAGCTTGAGGTATTCCTCACGGCCGTTCTGATAGGCCGAACGGGCCTGAATGGCGATCAGCCGCTGTTGTTCAACGCGGGCGCTCTGGAGTTTTTTTTTCTCGGTATCAAGGCGCTCCAGCTCGCCTTCGGTCTTTTTTAGTTGCTGCTGCAGGGCCTCCACCTGCTTTTCCAGGTTGCCGATGTCGGTTTCGGTGGCCTTTAGGTCTTTCTGCACACCTGCCTTTTCTTCCTGGAGCTTGCCCAAGGTTTTCTTGAGTTCGGCGATGTCCTGGCGGGTGGCGTCCAGTTGCTGCTGGGTCTGTGCGCGCTCATCGGCGAACGCCGGGGTGAGCAGGCAAGACAAGGCGAGAAGGATCAGGGCGCGAAGCATGGGTTTGGCATACCGGGGATGGAGACTGGCCTAGTATGAATGAGCGGCAGGCTGCACGCTACACGCCACAGGAAGGGGCCGTGAACCGGCACGTGCTTCGTGTGGCGTGTGGCATGACCGTCAGGCGTCGATCAGGATGGAAGTGCCTGTCATCTCGGCAGGCTTCTCCAGCCCCAGCAGCTTGAGCATGGTCGGTGCCACGTCTGCCAGCACGCCGCCTTCGCGGACCTTGAGGTTGCGCTTGCCTACATAGATGAACGGTACTGGCTCGGTGGTGTGCGCGGTGTGCGCCTGGCCGGTGGATTCGTCTTCCATTTGCTCGACGTTGCCATGGTCGGCCGTGATGAGCGCTTCGCCACCGACCTTTTCAAGCGCCGCGACGATGCGGCCCATGCAACCATCCAGGGCCTCGACGGCCTTGACTGCCGCATCGAACACACCGGTATGGCCAACCATGTCACCGTTCGCGTAGTTCACCACGATCACGTCGTGGCGCTGCTGCTCGATGGCTTCGACGATACGGTCGGTGACCTCGGGCGCGCTCATTTCCGGCTGCAGGTCATAGGTGGCGACCTTGGGCGATGGGATGAGGATGCGCTCTTCGCCTTCGAATGGCTCTTCGCGCCCGCCCGAGAAGAAGAAGGTGACATGCGCGTACTTTTCGGTCTCGGCGATGCGCAGTTGGGTCTTGCCGTTGTTCGCCAGGTATTCGCCCAGTACGTTGTGCAGGCTGGCCGGCGCGAAGGCGGCCGGCGCCGGGATCTTGGCCGAGTATTGGGTCAGGCCGATGTACGCCGCCACTTTCGGCAGGCGCGCGCGCGGGAACTCGTTGAAGTCAGGCTCGACGAACACGCGCGACAACTCGCGGGCGCGGTCGGCGCGGAAGTTCATGAAGATCACCGCATCGCCATCTTCGACCTTGACGGGCTCGCCGATGCGCGTGGCCTTGACGAACTCATCGCTCTCATCGCGGGCGTAGGCTGCTTCAAGGCCGGCCAGGGCAGTATCGGCAGTGTATTGCGCGTCACTGTCGACGATCAGGTTGTAAGCGGCGCTCACCCGGTCCCAGCGGTTGTCGCGGTCCATGGCGAAGTAGCGGCCGATGAGGCTGGCGATGCGGCCTTTGCCCAGCCGGGCGAAGGTGGCGTCAAGCAGCTCGATGGAGGATTGGGCGCTGCGCGGCGGGGTGTCGCGGCCATCGAGGAAGGCGTGCAGGTAGATTTTTTCGGCACCACGCTGCGCAGCCAGCTCGGCCATGGCAACGAGGTGGTCCTGGTGGCTGTGAACGCCACCGTCGGACAGCAGGCCGAGAATGTGCACGGCCTTGCCAGCGCCCGCCGCCGCATCGACCGCACCCGTGAGCACCGGGTTGGTGAAGAACTCGCCGTCACGAATGGCCTTGGTGACGCGGGTGAAGTCCTGGTAAACGACGCGCCCGGCGCCCAGGTTCATGTGGCCGACCTCGGAGTTGCCCATCTGGCCATCCGGCAGGCCGACATCCATGCCCGAACCGGAAATCAGGCCGTGCGGCTGGGTAGCCTGCAAGCGGTCGTACACCGGCGTGTTGGCGGCGTGGATGGCATTGTATTCAGGGCTTTCGCTGTAACCGAAGCCGTCCAGGATGATCAGGACCAGGGGTTTGGGCGTACTCGTCATCAATCAAACTCACGGTTGTTCAAAGATGATAAAGACACGCATTTTAGGGCAAATGCGCCGAGTATGGGCGAATAATCGTCCTCGAACCCGATCGGTGCACCCATGCGGCAATGTGTAACGGCGCTTGATCGGCGCTCCGGTCAGGCTTTGGTGGCACCGGGCTGGTGTGTATACTGGCCGGCATTTTCAATCGCGTGGAACACCCCAGATGGTTGCTAACCTGATTCAATTCGCGACAAACCACTACCTCCTGGTGGCGATCTTCGTCGTTCTGCTGGCGGCCTTGCTGGTCAACGAAATCCGCCGTGGCGGGCAGAGCCTGAGCAATGGGCAACTCACCGCCCTGGTCAACGCCGACAAAGGGCTGGTGATCGATATCCGCCCGGCCAAGGAATATGCTGCCGGTCACATCGTCGGTGCGCTCAGCATCCCCCAGGACAAGCTGGCCACCCGCATGACCGAGCTCGAAAAGCACAAGGACAAGACCCTGATCGTGGTGGACGCGATGGGTCAACATGCCGGCACCGTGTGCCGCGACCTGCTCAAGGCTGGTTACAACGCTGCCAAGCTCAGCGGTGGCGTTTCCAGCTGGAAAGCCGACAACCTGCCTTTGGTGAAGTGATATGAAGCCTGTCATCGTCTATTCCAGCGACTACTGCCCCTACTGCATGCGTGCCAAGTACCTGCTCCAAAGCAAGGGTGTGGCATTCCAGGAAATCAAGGTCGATGGCAAGCCGCAGGTTCGCGCTGAGATGACCCAGAAGGCCGGGCGCACCTCCGTGCCGCAGATCTGGATCGGCAGCACCCACGTCGGTGGCTGCGATGAACTGCATGCCCTGGAGGGCGCCGGTAAGCTCGACGCACTGCTGGCCGACTGATTTTTGCACTGCATTCCCAAACATTAGGATAAGGATCTGCCATGACTGACCAACAGACCACCGGCGCTGCTGCAGAAGACAACAGCCCTCAGTTCTCGATGCAGCGCATCTATGTGCGTGACTTGTCGTTCGAAGCCCCGAAAAGCCCGCAGATCTTCCGTCAGACCTGGGAGCCGAGCGTCGGGCTGGACCTGAACACCAAGCAGAAGGCCCTGGAAGGTGACTTCCACGAAGTGGTGCTGACCCTGTCGGTGACGGTCAAGAACGGTGACGAAGTCGCCTTCATCGCCGAAGTGCAACAGGCGGGTATCTTCCTCATCAAGAACCTGGATGCCGAGTCGATGAGCCACACCCTGGGTGCGTTCTGCCCGAACATCCTGTTCCCGTATGCTCGCGAAACCCTGGACAGCCTGGTGACCCGTGGTTCTTTCCCGGCCCTGATGCTGTCGCCAGTCAATTTCGACGCGCTGTATGCGCAAGAAATGCAGCGTATGCAGGAAGCCGGCGAAGCACCCACCGTGCAGTGATCGCCCGCTTCACCAAAAGCGCCCTCAGGGGCGCTTTTTGTTTGTCTGGCGTACAGCCTCACGCCGGAGGTCCCGTAGGGCATTGCGCTGCTGCCTGACGCTAGTCAGCTACCGGCAAACCCGTTCTGACGCCAGGCTTCGTACACCGTCACAGCTACCGTGTTGGACAGGTTCAGGCTCCGGCACCCGGGGCGCATGGGCAGTCGCAGTCGTTGTTCGGCGGGCAGGCTGTCCAGCACATCCGTCGGCAGGCCGCGGCTTTCGGGGCCAAACAGAAATGCGTCGCCAGGCTGGTAGGCCACTTCATGGAAAGGGTGCGAACCCTTGGTCGTGAAGGCGAAGAGCCTTGGCTGGCCCAGGCTTTCCAGGCAGTGCGCCAAGCTCGGGTGGCGCTTGAGCGTGGCATACTCGTGGTAATCGAGGCCTGCGCGGCGCAAGCGCTTGTCGTCCAGTTCGAAGCTGATGGGCTCGATCAAGTGCAGCGCGCACCCGCTGTTGGCGCACAGGCGAATGATGTTGCCCGTATTGGGTGGAATTTCGGGTTGAAAAAGGATGACGTGAAACATGCACGGCTCCAAGCATGAAGATGGTGAGCATTCTACCCCTGAACCGGACGTGCGATCGAAAGCCTTCCCCCGGGTGATGCTTTCACTGGCAATCGTGGGCGTGATGATCGGTTTGATGATTGGCCGTCTGACCGCGCCCGTGGAGCGCGAGCTGCAGCAGGTGAGCGTGGCGCAAGATGGGTTGGTGTTGTGGTTCAACGCAGAACCCAAGCTGCATGGGGAGAATGTGGAAGGTACCGTGGCGTTGCTGTTTCAGGCCAAGGGCCGCCCCCAGCGAGGGCAGTTGACCGTGCGTGGCAAGCCGGTCAGCTGGCGGGTGCAGGACAGCCAGGAGGGCCTGCTGTTGACGGTGGTGGCTGCGCGTACGCTGCAGGGCCACTGGTCCAGTGAAGAAGTGTCTGGACGCTGGCGGGTGCAGGTGGACCTGCGCGAATAAAAGAGGGGATTCCCGGCCTGCCTGTACCAAGGTCCCCGAAACGTGTGCGTGAGCGAATAAAAGAGGGGTCACCTGGCCTGCCTGTACCAGGGCCCCCGAAACGGATGTTATTTGTCCTGTTGCAGGTGCCGTGCCAACTTCTGAGCCCCGCTATAACAGGGTGAAAAGGGGAAAACGACCAGTGTTTGCGGCCATTTGTGCCTTCGGGCGGTGCGTCTGGCACAGAAACGGTGCAACCATGCGCCTAAATGAAAAAGGGCCGCGAAGCGGCCCTTTTCAGGTGTTCTGCAGTCGTCTACGCCTGGTGGTCTTCACCTTCCTCTTCGTCACCACCGGCTACGTTCATGCCTAGTTCCTTGATCTTGCGCGTCAAGGTATTGCGACCCCATCCCAGCAACAGTGCCGCATCTCGGCGCCGCCCGGCGGTGTGCTTGAGGGCCGTCTCGATCATGATGCGCTCGAAACTCGGAACGGCGCTGTCAAGCAGGCTGGTCTGCCCGCGCGCCAGTGCCTGGTCCGCCCACTGGCGCAGTGCTTGCTCCCAGTTGGTAACCGGTGCGGCATCCTGTGGCAGGTTCAACAACTCAGGTGGCAGGTCGCCGATCAATACCTCACGGCTCGAAGCCATTACCGTGATCCAGCGGCAGGTGTTTTCCATCTGGCGCACGTTGCCCGGCCATGGCAGGTTGCGGATGAACTCCTCGGTCTCTGGCTTGAGTACCTTGGGTTCTACCGATAGCTCCTGGGCCGCCCGGGCCAGGAAGTGGCGGGCAAGGGCGGGAATGTCTTCACGGCGGTCCGCCAACCGAGGGATATGAATGCGGATGACGTTCAGGCGATGGAACAAGTCCTCGCGGAACTTTCCGGCCTGCACCAGCGCTTCCAGGTTCTGATGGGTAGCAGCAATGATGCGCACGTCGACCTTGACCGGAATGTGGCCGCCTACGCGATAGAACTCGCCGTCGGCCAACACACGCAGCAGGCGCGTCTGGGTATCGGCCGGCATGTCGCCGATCTCATCGAGAAACAGCGTGCCGCCGTCCGCTTGTTCGAAGCGCCCTCGACGCAGGTTGGCCGCGCCGGTGAAAGCGCCTTTTTCATGGCCAAACAGCTCAGACTCCATCAGGTCCTTGGGGATTGCCGCCATGTTCAGGGCGATGAAGGGTGCGGCTGCGCGCGGGCTGTGCCGATGCAGCGCGTGGGCGACCAATTCCTTGCCCGTACCGGACTCGCCATTGATCAGCACGGTAATGTTGGAATGGCTCAGACGGCCGATGGCGCGGAACACCTCTTGCATCGCCGGCGCTTCACCGATGATTTCAGGGGTTCGCGCCAGGTTTTGTGGAACTTCCAACCCTTGCTGCTCCTGGGCGTGCTGGTTGGCACGCTTGACCAGGGCAACCGCTTCGTCCACATCGAAAGGTTTGGGCAAATACTCGAAAGCACCGCCCTGATATGACGCCACGGCGCTGTCCAGGTCCGAGTGCGCGGTCATGATGATGACCGGCAGGCGAGGGTGCTGGTCGCGTATCTGCGCCAACAGCTCCAGACCACTGGAGCCAGGCATGCGGATGTCGGAAATGATCACGTCTGGCTGCTGACGGGCCAGTCGGCCCATGACGCCCTCGGCACTGTCGAAGCTCTGGGTGGTCATCCCTTCCTGTTGCAGGGCTTTTTCAAGGACCCAGCGAATGGAGCGATCATCGTCGACGATCCATACGGTTTCACTTCGGCTCATGAGGCGGTGGCTCCTTGTTCCAGGGGCAGATAGATAGAGAAGGCGGTGTGACCTGCGTGGCTTTCACACTCGATCAGCCCCTGGTGCTGACTGATGATGTTTTGGGTAATGGCCAGGCCCAGGCCGGTACCGTCCGGGCGACCACTGACCATGGGATAGAAAAGGGTGTCCTGCAGCTCGGCAGGGATGCCGGGGCCGTTGTCGATGATCTCGACGCGCGCCACCAGGCGATGGCGCACGTGACCGATGGTGAACTGGCGCAGTGCCCGGCTGCGCAAGGTGATGCGGCCCAGGCGCAGCTCATTTTGCGAGCTGATGGCCTGCATGGCGTTGCGCACGATGTTGAGCACAGCCTGGATCATCTGTTCGCGGTCGATCAGCACGTCCGGAAGGCTAGGGTCATAGTCACGCGCCAGGGTGATGCAGCCCTGGCTCTCGGCCTCCACCAGGCTGCATACCCGCTCCAGCACCTCATGGATGTTGGTCATGGCCAGCGATGGCAGCTTGTTCGAGCCCAGCATGCGATCGACCAGGTTACGCAGGCGGTCAGCTTCTTCGATGATCACGTTGGTGTAATCGCGCAAGCTCTCTTCGGGTAACTGACGCGCCAGCAATTGTGCTGCACCGCGGATGCCGCCCAAGGGGTTCTTGATCTCATGGGCCAAGCCGCGCACCAGCATCTTGGTGGTCTCCTGCTTGCTTAGCTGGGCTTCTTCCTTGGTGATGCGCAGGAGGCGATCGCGTGGGTGGACCTCCAGCAGCAGCAGGGTCTGGCTCAGGTGCAGGATCGGTGTAACGGCATAGTCCACCGTGATGGTCTGCCCCGTCAGCGAGGTCAACTGGGCTTCACGCTTGGTAAAGGGGTGTGCCTGCTCCACGGCCTGGCGCAGCGAGCTCAACGCTTCGGTGGACTCGGTGAACAGCTCGCTGATGAACTGCCCGTGGCTGCGCTGGCCACTGACGGCCAGCAGCATTTCGGCGGCCGGGTTCATGTATTCCAGCCGCAGCTCGGCGTTGAGCAGCAGCGTGGCCGTGGTCAGGTTGTCCAGAAGCAGACGGTGTTGTGCATCACTGATGGTCATGGTGCGGCGTCGACCTCTTTCGGTGCTTGCTGGCAAAGGAGCCGCGCTGTGCGCGACACATCCAGTGGTTGCTGTTGGTCTGGAAATGCAAGAAACAAACCAAGGCGCCGAAAAGAGGCAGATTCGACAGGATCCTGTAACTTTTCGCCCAGATTCGCACCAGAAGACGCTGCATTAACGTTTCAGGTGCTTCATTTTGGAATAAATAACGGTGCAACCAGGAAATTGCTGCACCATTTTGGAGCATAGGGCTTTTACGAGGGATCGCAAAGCTGGCCAGTTGCCCTGATCATGCCCTGCTTCATCAGCGGTGCATTTGGCCGGCTTGCAATAGCGCTAGCCACGCGCTGCGCACAGGCCCGCCCGTCCTGACGCCTGAATGCCGCAAGCTGTTCAAGCAATTGACTTTCGAGCCTGTCCAGCTGCGGGCGAATGACCGTTTGCAGGTCCGCCCGCAGGTGGTGCGGCGCTTGTCCTGCCAAGCGCCATTGGTGCAGCAGGGTGTACTGCACAAGCTTGTTGGCTTCCATCTGGTCGGCAAAAAAGGCTTCGGTATCGTGCGGGGCCAGGCCAAACACAGGTGCAGCCACCTGCACGCGCATCAGGACCTCTTGCTCGCGTTCAGTGGCTTGCACGGGTTGCCCTTTGTCCCACTTGTGCAAGGCAACGGCCTGCGCAATGGCCAGGCGCTGCTCAATGGTAGCTAACAACGGCTCAAGAGCAGGGTGTTGCGGTGCAGCAGCAGTGCAGCCAGTCAAGCTGAACGCTGTAAACAGACAAAGCAGTCGATTGCGCATACAGGGTGCCTCCTAGGGATGGAGGTCTGATTCTGAGAGGGATGGGCAACGCACCGAGGTAGGTAACTTCCGAAATGCCTGAAGTCCAAAACGCAAACGGCCTCCCAAGGGAGGCCGTTTCGATCCAGTCATCGGCGCCAGGCGCCGATCAGATCAGCAGCTGTAGTACAGCTCGTATTCCAGCGGATGGACGAAGGTACGGACCTTGATTTCTTCTTCGCTCTTGAGCTCGATGAACGCGTCGATGAAATCATCGGAGAACACGCCGCCCTTGGTCAGGAACGCACGGCCCTTGTCCAGCTCTTCCAGGGCTTCCTTCAGGCTGCCGCACACCTGTGGGATGTCCTTGGCCTCTTCAGGCGGCAGGTCATACAGGTTTTTGTCGGCTGCATCGCCTGGGTGGATCTTGTTCTGGATGCCGTCCAGGCCAGCCATCAGCAAGGCCGCGAAGGCCAGGTACGGGTTAGCCGATGGGTCTGGGAAACGCGCCTCGATACGGCGGGCTTTCGGGCTGCCGACATAAGGGATACGGATCGAAGCCGAACGGTTGCGTGCCGAGTAGGCCAGCATCACGGGTGCCTCGAAACCTGGGACCAGACGCTTGTACGAGTTGGTCGACGGGTTGGTGAAGCCGTTCAGGGCCTTGCCGTGCTTGATGATGCCGCCGATGAAGTACAGGGCGGTGTCGGACAGGCCGGCATAGCCTTCACCTGCGAAGGTGTTCTTGCCGTCTTTCCAGATCGACATGTGCACGTGCATACCCGAGCCGTTGTCGCCGTACAGCGGCTTCGGCATGAAGGTAGCGGTGCGGCCGTAGGCGTCGGCAACGTTGTGCACGACGTACTTGAGGGCCTGGACTTCGTCGGCCTTCTTCACCAGGGTGTTGAACTTGACGCCGATTTCGTTCTGGCCGGCAGTGGCCACTTCATGGTGGTGCACTTCGACCAGCTGGCCCATCTCTTCCAGTGCGTTGCACATGGCAGTACGGATTTCGTGGTCGTGGTCGAATGGCGGTACTGGGAAGTAGCCACCTTTGACGCCTGGGCGGTGGCCTTTGTTGCCGCCTTCGATATCGGCACCGGTCATCCACGAGCCTTGCTCGGAGAAGATCTTGAACATCGAGCCGGAGATGTCCGACTGGAACTTCACTTCGTCGAAGATGAAGAACTCAGGCTCCGGGCCGGCGAACACGGTGTCACCGATGCCAGTGCTCTTGAGGTATTCCTCGGCGCGCTTGGCGATCGCACGTGGGTCACGGTCGTAGCCCTGCATGCTCGACGGGTCGACGATGTCACAGGTAATGATCAGCGTCGGCTCTTCGGTGAACGGGTCCAGAACGGCAGTCTCGTCTACCGGCATCAGGATCATGTCGGAGGCTTCGATGCCTTTCCAGCCAGCGATGGAGGAGCCGTCGAACATCTTGCCGACTTCGAAGAAGTCTTCGTCCAACGCATCACGCGCCGGCATGGTCACGTGGTGCTGAGTACCTTTGGTGTCCGTGAAACGCAGATCAATCCACTTGACGTCATGATCTTTGATGAGCTGAACCGACTTCGACATGTTGTCCTCCGGATGGTCTAGGGCACGGTTGGCCGCCGCCCTGGAAAAAGGGTGTTGCCGGGCGCGGATAGTCGGCCAAGCTTACCTGCCTCACAAGGGAGCAAATTGCATGCCAGTGCCCGAAAATGGCGAGGTCGGGACAGAAGGGGGCGTTTGTGGGCATCTGGCTGGGGCTGCAGGGAGAAATGTGCACCCTTACGATGCGATTTTTGTAATTGTCGCACCAATAAGGTGCATTGGGTCGAATGGCGTTGAATGGGATCGTACTCGACGTATGAGGCCGACTGGATGCAATGGGCCGTCTGCCCAAGATCGCAGATACCGCCTTCAAGCCCCGACGCGCGGTGTCTGAAGTTGGCTTCCTGCATTTTTCTGCAAGCTTCTGCTCAAAAGTTGGTCAAATCCTGAGCAATTTCCGATATAATTCGCGCCCCTCATTTTCGGCAGGCCCTGCGCGCGCTGTAAACCAATGAAACTTATCGTCAAAGTCTTCCCAGAGATCACCATCAAGAGCCGGCCGGTGCGCAAGCGCTTCATCCGTCAGCTCGCCAAGAACATCCGCAACGTGCTCAAGGATCTGGATCCTGAGCTCGTGGTCGATGGTGTCTGGGACAACCTCGAGGTAATCACCCGCATCGAGGACGAGAAGGTTCAGCGCGAGATCGTCGAGCGCCTGACCTGTACACCGGGTATTACCCACTTCCTGCAGGTCGAGGAGTACCCCCTGGGCGACTTCGACGACATCGTCGCCAAGTGCAAGCAGCACTTCGGCCACCTGCTGGCCGGCAAGCACTTTGCGGTGCGTTGCAAGCGCGGTGGGCACCACGACTTCACGTCGATGGACGTCGACCGCTACGTGGGCAGCCAGCTGCGCCAGCAGTGCGGTGCGGCCGGCATCACGTTGAAGAACCCGGAAGTGCTGGTACGCATCGAAATCCGCAACCAGCGCCTGTTCGTGATCCACAACCAGCACCAAGGGATTGGCGGCTACCCGCTGGGCGCCCTGGAGCAGACCCTGGTCCTGATGTCCGGCGGGTTCGACTCTACCGTGGCCGCCTACCAGATGATGCGTCGCGGCCTGATGACGCACTTCTGCTTCTTCAACCTCGGCGGACGTGCCCACGAACTGGGCGTGATGGAAGTGGCACACTTCCTTTGGAAGAAGTACGGCAGCAGCCAGCGCGTGCTGTTCATCAGCGTACCCTTCGAGGAAGTGGTCGGCGAGATCCTCAACAAGGTCGACAACAGCTACATGGGCGTCACCCTCAAGCGCATGATGCTCCGTGCCGCGGCGCGAATGGCCGAGCGCCTTGAGATCGACGCGCTGGTGACTGGCGAAGCCATATCCCAGGTATCCAGCCAGACCCTGCCGAACCTGTCGATCATCGACTCGGCCACCGACAAGCTGGTGCTGCGCCCTCTGCTGGCGACCCACAAGCAGGACATCATCGACCAGGCCAACGCCATCGGTACCGCCGATTTCGCCAAGCACATGCCCGAATACTGCGGCGTGATTTCGGTGAACCCGACTACCCATGCCAAGCGTCACCGCATGGAGCACGAAGAAAAGCAGTTCGAGATGCACGTACTCGAGCGCGCCATCGAGCGCGCCAAGTTCATCTCCATCGACCATGTGATCGATGAGCTGGGCAAGGACATCGAGATCGAAGAAGTGGCCGAGGCATTGCCGGGCCAGATCGTCATCGATATCCGCCACCCCGACGCCCAGGAGGACGAGCCTCTGGCGATCGACGGTATCGAAGTCCAGGCGCTTCCGTTCTATGCCATCAACAGCAAGTTCAAGCACCTGGACCCCACGCGCCAGTACTTGCTGTATTGCGACAAAGGTGTGATGAGCCGTCTGCACGCACACCACCTGCTCAGTGAGGGACATGCCAATGTGCGTGTTTATCGTCCGGCATAAGACGCCAGGGCTGTATGGCGGCAGCATCCGCCATCGCCCTCCCGACCTGCGGGCCCGCTGAGCCTCAAACGTACTTATTCGCCGCCTACACTGGCGGCAACCGAATCCTCTGATCGAGATACAGTTGTGATCGAAAATCTGCGTAACATCGCCATCATCGCCCACGTTGACCATGGCAAAACCACCCTGGTAGACAAACTCCTGCGCCAGTCGGGCACGCTCGAGCGTAACGAGCTCAACGACGAGCGCGTGATGGACTCCAACGACCAGGAAAAAGAGCGCGGCATCACCATTCTGGCGAAGAACACCGCCATCAACTGGAACGGCTACCACATCAACATCGTCGACACCCCCGGCCACGCCGACTTCGGTGGCGAGGTTGAGCGTGTGATGTCGATGGTTGACTCCGTGCTGCTGCTGGTCGATGCCCAGGACGGCCCGATGCCACAGACCCGCTTCGTGACCAAGAAGGCCTTCGAAGCTGGCCTCAAGCCAATCGTGGTCATCAACAAGGTCGACCGCCCGGGCGCGCGTCCTGACTGGGTTCTGGACCAGATCTTCGATCTGTTCGACAACCTGGGCGCCACCGATGAGCAGCTGGACTTCAAAGTCGTCTACGCCTCGGCCCTGAACGGCATTGCCGGCCTGGACCACACCGACATGGCCGAAGACATGACCCCGCTGTACCAGTCGATCATCGACAACGTACCTGCGCCTTCGGTTGACCGTGACGGCCCGTTCCAGATGCAAATCTCGGCACTGGACTACAACAGCTTCCTGGGTGTGATCGGCGTTGGCCGCATCGCCCGTGGTCGCGTCAAGCCGAACACCCCGGTTGTCGCCATCGACACCAATGGCAAGAAGCGTAACGGCCGTATCCTCAAGCTGATGGGCCACCACGGTCTGCACCGCGTCGACGTTGAAGAAGCCCAGGCTGGCGACATCGTCTGCATCAGCGGTTTCGACGAGCTGTTCATCTCCGACACCCTGTGCGACCCAACCGCCGTCGAAGCGATGAAGCCACTGACCGTTGACGAGCCAACCGTGTCCATGACCTTCCAGGTCAACGACTCGCCGTTCTGCGGCAAGGAAGGCAAGTTCGTCACCAGCCGGAACATCAAGGACCGTCTGGACAAGGAACTGCTGTACAACGTAGCCCTGCGCGTTCAGGAAACCGATTCTCCTGACAAGTTCAAGGTATCGGGCCGTGGCGAGCTGCACCTGTCGGTGCTGATTGAAACCATGCGGCGCGAAGGCTTCGAGATGGCCGTGGGCCGTCCGGAAGTGATCATTCGTGAAGTCGACGGCGTCAAGCAAGAGCCGTTCGAAAACGTCACCATCGACATCCCTGAAGAATCCCAGGGCAAGGTCATGGAAGAGATGGGCCTGCGTAAGGGCGACCTGACCAACATGGTTCCGGATGGCAAGGGCCGTGTGCGCCTTGAGTACAACATCCCGGCCCGTGGCCTGATTGGCTTCCGTAACCAGTTCCTGACCCTGACCAACGGTGCAGGCATCCTGACCTCGATCTTCGATCGCTACGACACCATGAAGTCGGGCCAGATGTCCGGCCGTCTGAACGGTGTACTGGTGTCGGTCGAAACCGGCAAGGCCCTGACCTACTCCCTGGAAACCCTGCAAGCGCGCGGCAAGCTGTTCGTCGAGCACGGTCAGGAAATCTACGGTGGTCAGATCATCGGCCTGAACAGCCGCGACAACGACCTGGGTGTGAACCCGACCAAAGGCAAGAAGCTCGACAACATGCGTGCTTCGGGCAAAGACGAAGTCATCGCCCTGGTACCGCCAGTGCGTCACACCCTGGAACAGGCCCTGGAATTCATCCAGGACGACGAGCTGTGCGAAGTCACGCCGAAGTCGATCCGTCTGCGCAAAAAGATCCTGGACGAAGGCGAGCGTACCCGCGCTGCCAAGAAAGCCAAGAACTGAGTTAGCTCAGGCTGAATGAAAACGCCCCCCGTCGAAAGGCTGGGGGCGTTTTTGTTTGTCTGGCGACTCGTTGTCCTGTCGGTGGCCAGCTAGGCTCCAGCGGTATGCAAATACCGACAGGTTATCGACCCCTATTGGGTCTTAGCGCCCAACCACCTTCGGCTTGTACGCACAATACCCCGGCCGTGGCCCGACCTTCGGATGGTTGCGGCAGGTGTCGGGGCGCTTGTCATAAATGGTGCACAGGCGGCTCTTACGATCCAGGTACATGCAATCGTCGTTGCTCATGCGCGTCAGGGTGAAGATGCCCGACTTCTGGTTGAAGCGCTCGATGATGCCTTCTTTCTGCAAACGCTTGGCCACGTTTTTAGGCGGCTCGTCTTTTTCGAATTCATCCACCACGCCGATGCGGATCAGGTCCTTGATCTTGACCTCCACCGGCAAGGTGCAGCAAGTTGAATGGCAGCCGCCGCACATGTGGCTGGCATAGCGCTGCCAAGTCTCCAGGCGGTCGACTTCGGCAGCGGCGATCAGGGTCGTTTTCATCGTTTTATGAGGCGGATCACGGTATAGGGCGCGCGATGATACCGGAATTGCTCAATTTATGAACAATTTTATGACCGGTTGCATGCGGCCACGCAAATACTCGAACACTGGTGATTGCGGCCGGTCGAAGCGTCTAGGCTCAACATTTGCTTTCTGCTCTTGTCCATTTGCCCCGAGGATGACGCATGTCCCAGGAACCCAAAGCGCGTGACGCTGAAGTCGCGGATTTTCGCGCTGCAGTGCTGGATAAACTTACCTATGCCGTCGGCAAGGACCCGGAGCATGCTTTCGACCATGACTGGTTCGAAGCCATCGCCCTGGCTGCGCGCGACCATATGGTCGATCACTGGATGGACCATACCCGGCAATCCTACCGACGCAGTCAGAAGCGGGTGTATTACCTCTCCCTGGAGTTCCTGATCGGTCGGCTGCTGTATGACAGCCTGAGCAACCTGGGCTTGCTGGACATCGCGCGCGACGCGCTGGATGGCCTGGACGTGGACCTGGAGCGCATTCGCTTGCTTGAGCCCGACGCGGCGCTGGGCAACGGCGGTTTGGGCCGGTTGGCAGCGTGCTTCATGGAAAGCATGTCAACGCTGGGCATTGCCGCGCATGGTTACGGTATCCGCTACGAGCACGGGCTGTTCCGGCAGGCCATGGTGGACGGTTGGCAGCAGGAACAGACGGAAAACTGGCTGGATTTCGGCAACCCATGGGAATTCGAGCGGGCCGAAGTCATCTACCCCATCAGTTTTGGTGGCAGCGTCGAAACGGTCAGCGACACGCATGGCAACCAGCGCCAGGTGTGGTCTCCCAGCGAAACCGTCCGGGCGGTGGCGTACGACACGCCGGTCGTTGGCTGGAGAGGCTCCAGCGTCAATACCTTGCGCCTGTGGCGTGCACGGGCGCTGGAGGAACTGCACCTGGAGCGCTTCAATGCAGGGGACCACCTGGGCGCCGTTGCCGAGGTAGCGCGCGCCGAAAGCATCTCCCGCGTACTGTACCCGGCCGACAGTACCGAGGCTGGCCAGGAGCTGCGCCTGCGCCAGGAGTACTTCTTCGTGTCGGCATCGCTGCAAGACCTGCTGCGTCGGCACCTGAACATGCATGACAACTTGCTCAACCTGCCCGATGCGGCGGCTATCCAGCTCAACGACACCCACCCCTCCATCGCCGTGGCCGAGCTGATGCGGTTGCTGGTCGACGAACATCAAATCCCCTGGGACACCGCCTGGGAAGTGACCGTGGGCACCTTGGCCTACACCAACCACACCTTGCTGCCCGAGGCCCTGGAAACCTGGCCGGTGGCCCTGATGGAGCGCATGCTGCCCAGGCACATGCAGATCATCTACCTGATCAACGCCTACCATATCGATTCGTTGCGTGCCAAAGGCATGCATGATTTCGACCTGCTGCGTGCCGTGTCCTTGATCGAAGAAGACAACGGCCGGCGGGTGCGCATGGGCAACCTGGCGTTCCTTGGCTCACACAGCGTCAATGGCGTATCGGCGCTGCACAGCCAGTTGATGAAGAGCACGGTCTTTTCCGAGCTGCACAAGCTGTACCCCCAGCGGATCAACAACAAGACCAACGGCATCACCTTCCGCCGCTGGCTCTATCAGTCCAACCCCCAACTGACCGGCATGCTGGTGGAGGCATTGGGCCCCGAGCTGCTGGACGACCCTGAGCGCCTGCTGACCGGGCTGGTTCCGTTCGCCGACAAAGCCAGTTTCTGCAAGCAGTTCGCAGCGCAGCGGCTGCACAGCAAGCGTGCATTGGCGAGCATCATCCAGGATCGCGTGGGCGTTACGGTGAACCCGGAAGCGATGTTCGACGTGCAGGTCAAGCGCATCCACGAGTACAAGCGGCAACTGCTCAACCTGCTGCACACCGTAGCGTTGTACCAGGCTATTCGCCACGACCCGGGTACGCACTGGGTACCCCGGGTCAAGATCTTCGCGGGCAAGGCAGCGGCCAGCTACCATCAGGCCAAACTCATCATCAAGCTGACCAACGACATCGCCCGGGTGGTCAACAACGATCCCACCGTGCGCGGCCTGCTCAAGGTCGTGTTCCTGCCCAATTACAACGTAAGCCTGGCCGAAAGCATCATCCCGGCGGCGGACCTTTCCGAGCAGATATCCACGGCCGGCTACGAGGCCTCGGGTACCAGCAACATGAAGTTCGGCCTCAATGGCGCCCTGACCATCGGCACCCTCGATGGCGCGAACGTGGAGATGAGCGAGCAGGTCGGCCCCGACAACATGTTCATCTTCGGCTTGACGGCGCAGCAAGTGGAAGCGCGCAAGCGCGCCGGCGATTTCGGCGCCTCGGCTGCCATCGCGGCCTCCGGGCGCTTGAACGACGTGTTGCAGGCCATCCGCAGTGGTGTGTTTTCCTCGGACGACCCTTCGCGTTACACCGGTCTGATCGATGGCCTGATTGGCTACGACCGCTTCATGGTCTGTGCCGATTTCGATGCCTACTGGGACGCTCAGCAGCGGGTGGAAGACCTGTGGCACAAGCCGCAGCAGTGGTGGCGTATGGCAGTGCTGAACACGGCACGCATGGGCTGGTTCTCGTCGGACAGGACCATCCGCGAGTACGCGACCGAGATCTGGAAGGCGCTGGACTGACACAGGGCAGGCCAGGTGGGCACCGCCACCTGGCTCGTCGACGTTGCCAGCAGCAGCGATCACAGGCCGCCCGGCGCCAGCATGGGGCCGGGCAGCCCTGTGCCGACCGTCGGCCTGGCGAGCGCTGAACTCCCGATCCATTGTGCCGTCTGACAGCCGTGGCGAGTCTCATCGCTCGCTAGCCCGCCGCTCTCCCTGTAAACTGCGTGGGTTTTCCATCCCCAATCCTGTTGGAGCCATACATGTCCCGCGTTACCCTGAGTCGCTATCTGATTGAGCAGACCCGCAGCAACAATACCCC
>Ga0302347_1000454_pt1 | contig 65738 bp, 61 predicted proteins | sample PhyWR1_FD_202178 | JGI IMG/M metagenome (GOLD analysis project Ga0302347, IMG submission 202178) | Leaf surface microbial communities from wheat plants in UC Gill Tract Community Farm, Albany, California, United States - DLSL W.R1 (v2)... | ecosystem: Host-associated > Plants > Phyllosphere >... | reverse complement strand
GCCAGGGCGCCAAGAAGCACGAGTTTCTTCATCTTAGGACTCCATCGGTAAAGGCAATAAAAGCAGAGTGAGCCTGAGCCCAATATGCGGAGGTTAAACCGGGAATGCGGCGCCACGTCCTACTGGCATTGCACTGTGACCAGCACAACAACGACGAGCGGGTGATCGGCATTCTAACGACAGGCTTCAAGCCGTTATTTCTTCAATGCGACAACTAGTTACAGATGCACCGAAAAAAGCGACTCCAGGCATTGACAGCTCTTCATGTTTATGCAAGAGCAAAAGACATAGAACCTATGTGAGTTGCAAATAGCGGGCCTATTATTCGCAAAGCCTTCTATTCCGGCAAGTGCAGCGTTTCATCTTATTTATTCAGGAGCCGAAAAGGGCTCTAAAACGGTGCTTTGAGTATCAGAAGGCCCCGCTAACGGGCAACCGGTTACATCTGCGGTAACACATAGTCGACTCCCACAGGATCTGCAGTTGCCCAATAAAAAGCCCCGCCAGGTTATGCCGGACGGGGCTTGGTGACCTTCAGGCCGTGTTAGGCGACCTTCATGCCTTTATGGGTATCGATCAAGTGCTGCACCACACCCGGGTCAGCCAGAGTAGAAATATCACCCAGACCGTCGTATTCGCCGGTAGCTATCTTGCGAAGGATACGACGCATGATTTTGCCCGAACGGGTTTTCGGCAGGCCGGGCGCCCACTGGATGACATCCGGCGAAGCGATCGGACCGATCTCTTTGCGCACCCAGTTTTTCAATTCAAGGCGCAACGCCTCACTTGGCTCTTCGCCACCATTGAGGGTGACATAGACATAAATCCCCTGCCCTTTGATGTCATGGGGCACGCCAACCACTGCAGCCTCTGCCACTTTAGGGTGGGCCACCATTGCGCTTTCGATTTCAGCAGTCCCCATCCGGTGGCCGGACACGTTGAGCACGTCATCTACACGACCGGTGATCCAGTAGTAACCGTCTTCGTCGCGACGCGCGCCGTCGCCGGTGAAGTACATGCCACGGAAGGTCTTGAAGTAGGTATCGACGAACCGGTCGTGATCGCCATACAAGGTGCGCGCCTGTCCAGGCCAGGAGTCCAGAATCACCAGGTTACCTTCAGCGGCCCCTTCTATAAGGTTGCCAAGGTTATCCACCAGCCCCGGCACCACACCAAAGAACGGACGCGCTGCAGAGCCTGGCTTGAGTGCATGCGCCCCAGGCAGCGGGCTCATCATGCAAGCGCCGGTTTCGGTCTGCCACCAGGTATCCACAATCGGGCAACGCTCTTTGCCGACCGTTGTGTAGTACCAGTTCCAGGCCTCAGGGTTGATCGGCTCACCCACCGAGCCCAGCAAGCGCAAGCTGGAGCCATCGGCATCCTTAACCGCCGCCTGACCTTCGGCCATCATCGCGCGAATGGCTGTAGGCGCGGTGTAGAGAATATTGACCTTGTGCTTGTCGACAATTTTCGAAACGCGGGTAATGTCCGGGTAGTTCGGCACACCTTCGAACAGCACGGTGGTTGCGCCGTTGGCCAATGGCCCGTAGACGATATACGTGTGACCGGTCACCCAGCCGACGTCCGCCGTGCACCAGTACACCTCGCCCGGGCGGTAGTCGAACACGCGTTCGTGGGTCAACGCCGCATAGAGCAGATAGCCACCCGTGGTGTGCTGCACACCTTTGGGCTTGCCGGTAGAGCCGGAGGTATAAAGGATAAACAAGGCTTCTTCTGCGCCCATTTCTTTCGGGGCGCAGTGAGTCGAGGCCACGGCCATCAGGTCGTGGTACCAGATATCACGATGCTTGTACCAGGCGATGTCCCCGCCGGTACGCTTGAACACGATGATCTTCTGAACGCTGGAGGTATCCGGGTTGGTCAGTGCCACATCGACATTGGCCTTGAGCGCGGTACGCTTGCCGCCACGCAGGCCTTCGTCAGCGGTGATCACTACCTTGGATTTGCAGTCGATGATCCGGCCGGCCAGCGCCTCTGGCGAGAACCCACCAAATACAACCGAGTGGATTGCACCGATCCGGGTACACGCCAGCATGGCGACCACAGCCTCAGGCACCATCGGCATATAGATGGTGACTACGTCACCCCGGTGCACATCCTGACCGCGCAAGGCGTTGGCCAGCTTGCACACCTCTTCGTGCAGCTCACGGTAGGTAATGTTGCGCTGCTCGGAAGGATCATCCCCTTCCCAAATGATGGCCACTTGATCGCCGCGCTCGGCAAGGTGACGGTCCAGGCAGTTGTAGGAAACGTTGAGAGTGCCGTCCGCGAACCATTTGATATCGACATGATGATCGTCGAAAGAGGTCTGTTTGACGGTGGTAAAAGGCTTGATCCAGTCGAGGCGCTTTGCTTGTTCGCGCCAGAAGCCATCCGGGTTGACGACGGACTGCTGGTACATCGCCTTGTAGGTCGCCTCGTCAGTCAGCGTATTGGCAGCGACTTCAGGGCGTACGGGATACAGGGAAGCGGCACTCATGTTTCATACCTCAATGCTTGTAGTTGTTGTTTTATGACCCTGTTTTAGCCGGGCCAGGCCGTGAGATCCATTCGACGTTGGTAGTAAGAAACACGCAGAAAAGTCATGGTTTTTCTGCGCAAGGCTCAAGCACAGTACTTACAGCGATTTCCTGCTCGTCACGCGCCTTGTAAACGTCAGAAATGAGCTCTGTTTTCGACGATTGTTGCAGAAACTGTCAACAGTCTTTATCAAAACTCCCTCTATATGCCCGCACGGCACAGGCCTAAAATTCATCTCGCCAACCAAGGCACCGCGATTAACCCAAGTTACAGCCCCCACGAAGGCAAGTTAAGTCGCTCTTCAATACTCAGTTTCACGCACAGCCTCACAAGGGCTGTGTGACCCCACTCGACCTAAAACAGGTAACTCTGAAATGAAAGCGTTGTTAGTTCTGGCCCTGAGCAGTGTGTGTCTGACCGCCATGGCTGAGGAAGTGAACACACAAGCTGCGCACCCGCAACCTGCCGTCGAACAGTATTCCTACTCATCCGAACTGGACATCGCCAAAGTGATTTCCATGAGCGAAATCCCCAGCGTTTGCGAAGTTGTGCCGGCCCAGATGGTCTACGAAGACTCGCAGGGCAAGCAGCACACTCTTGAATACCGTGTCATGGGCAACGGCTGCTCCAACGGCTGATTAATAACCTGCGATTTATTCCAGCGTTAATCAACTCACTTATTCACGCGAACCAACGCGGTGTTTAATTGCAACTTTCAACCTGGCTTATATAACTTTGAAACGTTGCCCGCCGCGCATGTATCGCCCGGGAATTATCTAATGAAACGTTCTTTGATAGTGGCTTTCAGTTTGTCTGTTCTGGCCAGTTCAGCTTTTGCCGCTGACGGTTATGACCGTACCCACGCCGCCACTTTTACTGAAGATGGCTACAACAGCACCCGCTCGGCCAATTTTGCCGAAGACGGCTATGACAGCACCCGCTCGGCCAGCTTTGCCGAAGACGGCTATGACAGCACCCGCTCGGCCAGCTTTGCTGAAGACGGCTATGACCGTACCAACGGCCATCGTCTCAGCTAACACCGCTTCGACCTGACGCCCGGTAGCTGCCGGGCGTGGTCTGCCTTGCAACAAATCTCCCTTCCCTCCCGCTCATGCCACAGGTCATTTGGTCGCCCAGACCCATGACAAAAAAACTTCTGCCCCGGCAAACCCTCGCCCAGCCGCAGCCTTGCTTAAGCCCTGGACAAATTTAGGGCGTTTCGTCGCATCTCCAGCAAAAAAACTGGCTGAAATACCTTGTGCAAAAGCCTTATACTGCGGCCATCAAAAAGGCTTGGCATATCCCCTTCGCGGGCTAAAAAACCACGCTGCTACGGCCTCAAGGCCCAGGGCAAGTGCAGGCACGACCTCCTTCCCTGAACGACAGCGGTACAAGCCAACGTACACATTCATGTTTTTGCGTGAGCACAACGCTACTGCAAGCAACATTTCTTAGATCCAAGTGGCCTATGGCCGCGTAAAAACCAAACCATAAGTGTTTTCACGCAGCTATCAGGCCCTCACGCAGGAGACGACACGTCATGCTGAGCTGGGACGAATTCGACAAAGAAGACGAAGGCGAAGTCGCTGTTAAAGGCGCCAACGCAGGCCACGCAACCGAAGCCAACATGGACCGCCTCGACGCCGCTGGCGGCGTAGCTGCCCAGGAAGCCCGCGCAGTCACGGCTACCGACTCGGCCGCGATCATTCGTGCCAAAGCCGCGCTGGACAACCTCGACATTGCTGAAGGTCTGGCCGAACTCGAAGGCGCTTCCGCCCGTGTAGCGGTTGACGAAAAAATGATGATCAACTGCCGCGCCGACCTGAACCAGCTCGTACCGTTCAAGTACGACTGGGCGTGGCAGAAATACCTGGACGGTTGCGCAAACCACTGGATGCCGCAAGAAGTCAACATGACCGCCGACATCGCCCTCTGGAAAAACCCGGAAGGCCTGACCGACGACGAGCGCCGCATCGTGATGCGCAACCTGGGCTTCTTCTCGACTGCCGACTCCCTGGTTGCCAACAACCTGGTACTGGCCGTATACCGCCTGATCACCAACCCGGAGTGCCGCCAGTACATCCTGCGCCAGGCTTTCGAAGAGGCGATCCATACCCACGCCTACCAGTACTGCATCGAATCGCTGGCCATGGATGAAGGCGAGATCTTCAACATGTACCACGAGATCCCGTCGGTTGCTAAAAAAGCTACCTGGGGCCTGAAATACACCCGTTCGATCTCTGATCCGAAGTTCGAAACCGGTACTGTCGAAACCGACAAAGAGCTGCTGCGCAACCTGATCGCCTACTACTGCGTTCTGGAAGGCATCTTCTTCTACTGCGGCTTTACGCAGATCCTGTCGATGGGTCGTCGCAACAAAATGACCGGGGTTGCCGAGCAGTTCCAGTACATCCTGCGCGACGAATCCATGCACCTGAACTTCGGCATCGACGTGATCAACCAGATCAAAATCGAAAACCCGCACTTGTGGGACGCTGAAATGAAGGAAGAAGCTTCGCAGATGATTCTGCAAGGCACCCAGCTGGAAATCGAATACGCACGTGACACCATGCCACGCGGCGTATTGGGCATGAACGCAGCGATGATGGAAGACTACCTCAAGTTCATCGCCAACCGCCGCCTGTCGCAAATCGGCCTGAAAGAAGAATACCCGGGCACGACTAACCCGTTCCCATGGATGAGCGAAATCATGGATTTGAAGAAAGAGAAAAACTTCTTCGAAACACGGGTCATCGAATACCAAACCGGCGGTGCATTGAGCTGGGATTGATACACCGGGTTGGTTAAAGCCACACCGGGTAAATAAAAAGGGCCAACCATGTTGGCCCTTTTTATTGGCATCGAAATTTTCAATTACCCTTTATTAAACTCAAAAAGCCGGAATCCGCCTGCCATAGTGCGGCGAGTTTCGTGTGAGACTTCCCAGCAGCTTCCAGATTTCTCAGCTCCTCAACGGCTACAGCCCACCAAAGAGGCTTACACGCCTCAAGATAGGGTAATTGGCTACCCGCCTTACCCAGCAGATAGAGTTTGGCAATTTTTCGAGAGGTACTGCATTGCCCCCTCAATTTCCACCTCAGCTGTAAACGGTGACGCAGTGAGACCCTGGGAAGACGGTCAGGAACGGCAAATGATGCTTGCGGTAAACCCTCACGATAGCCCTCACCCTGCTTATTAAAAAAAGCCCGGTACATTGCATGGTGATAGTGCTTCACCGAGAAGTAATGATTAATGCAGTCATTGGCCGCAATAACTTTTCGACCATGCAGCATAAACGATATAGCAATTTGCTCAATCGTAAGAAGTGTTGCTCCATGATGAGCCCATTGATCAATCAAACAAATTACACCTTCAAAAATATGACCGTTGGTTTTGGTCATCCCGCAAACCCCGCTATTGAACAGCTTCAACCACGGTGCGGGGGCTTTATTTTCAGCGTCGAGCTGTGTAACCAGTTTACGAAACCCCAGACGCCGGGAAGCATCTGCCCAGCTCAACTCAAACTTATCCATCAAAAAATGATTGTCAGAGACCCGTTTAAACAACTGGGCCGGGTCTTTGAAAAAAACCGTATCGGTATCAACGAAAATGGTTTTGCCAGACAGCGCAACGCCCGCCTGGATAGCGCAAGCCTTACGCCGGTGATAATAACCGCCTGCCCCTTGCCAGGCGTCCAGCACCTCAACGCTCAGAGGCAACACGCTCACAGGCCAGCCATCAAATGCCTCAGGCTGATCAGTCATCAGTGTGATCGTAAAGTCAGCCGGATCTTTTCTGTAGCGCAACGCCGACAAAATACTGAATTTTGCTTCAAGCCGATAAACTTCTTTGTCGCCATACAGCAAATACAGGAGTTGATTGATACTGTTGGTGGGCTCACCTATGGCTTCCATCATCTTTTTTATACCGTTCTTGCAGATAAGGGTAAACGTTTAAACAGTCATCATCCGACTACTGAAAAACTGTTTAAAAGTTCTCTTTTACATTAACCGCACACACCCAGCGACAGAGAAAACCCCAGATACCTTTTGCAACTGACTTATTGCTGATTTTCGCCGCAAGGCTCCCACCCTGAATACAACGTGGGTGTCTTCGTAGAAGGTGATGGCTGCTTCAACAGATACAAGTGTGCAAACTTTATGGGCATTATATTTTGATAGCGTCAATGTGCAGGCTAAGCACTGGGACATCCCTGATATGGGAACCAGTCTTAAGCTTATTTAAAATAAAAGAGTTAGGACTTTTCTGATTTCAACGAAGAAAGCTCTGCTAACCGTGCCCCCGCGATGACGTGAGCAACATGGGCGTTTTCCGCGAAAAGATTACACACACCCCACTATCGAAATTTTCGACCCATGCTCTTCGCGCAAAAGCTCATAAAAATGCAGCCAGACAACAGATTTCGCCCCTCGGCACTTATCAAAAAATGAGTTTGTTCCGGCACCAAGATAGCTGTATAAAAACACAGTACATTTTCAAGCACTGACTCAGCCCTGGAGAAACCCATGCCTCATTCAGCCACGCGCAGTACGTTTGAACGTATCGTCATCAATCAATTTACCCCGCTGCACTGCTCGCAGGCCCGCGAAATGCTGGGCTGGAATCGCGAGTACCTGAGTGAGCAGTCCGGGGTTTCAGTCTCGGCCATTGAACGCTTCGAGTCACAAGCCCCCGTTCGCGACGTAACCCGGCTGGCCCTGGCCTATAGCCTTGAGGCGCAGGGCCTGGTGTTCTTTCCCGGCTTTACCCCCGGTCGCGGGGGAAATGTTCGCGGCACAACACCAGACCCGATGGGGCGCGATGATTTTGCTCTGATCGAGTGAAATACGGCCCTATTGCCCTGGGGTTTCTACCTCAAGCCACCAGGCACGGCCCCGGTGAGGGGTTAGCAGATTGAAAGCCTCACCCATTTGTGGCGTTGTAATCAGCACTTTGCGCTGCTCTGCCAACGCCACAATGCGCTCAAACGGCTCGAACCAGGCATGAAAGGCCAGATCAAAGGTGCCGTTGTGAATAGGTAACAACCAACGCCCGTTGAGGTCGTTGTGCGCTTGCAGGCTGTGTTCGGGCTGCATATGCACATCGGGCCAGTCGGTGTTGTAGGCACCCGTCTCCATCAGGGTCAGATCAAATGGCCCAAACTGCTCGCCGATCAGCTTGAAACCGTCGAAGTAACCTGAGTCTCCACTGAAGAAGATTCGCACGTCATCAATGATCATCACCCAGGATGCCCAAAGCGTCTGGTTATGATCAAACAGGCCGCGGCCTGAAAAGTGCTGGGAAGGAGTCGCGACAAAGCGGATACCTGCAAGTTGGGTGCCCTGCCACCAATTTAGTTGCTGAACCTTGCTGGCTGGTACTCCCCATTTGACCAGCAAGTCGCCCACACCCAGCGGCGCCAAAAACTGCTGTGTTTTGGCGGCCAGTTGCAATACGGTTTTTTGGTCCAGGTGATCGTAATGATTGTGGGAAAGAATCACTGCTTCCAGTGGCGGGAGCTCATCAAGGCTGATGGGCGGCGCATGGAAGCGCTTGGGGCCAGCCCACTGGAACGGCGATGCACGCTCAGCATAGACCGGGTCGGTCAACCAGTACTTTCCCTTGAGCTTGAGCAGCAGAGTCGAGTGACCCAACCGGTACACACTGAAATCCGCAGCCTCGTCCAATTGCTCACGGGTCAGCGGTTTGACCGGGATCACACCTGCAGGGCGAGTGCTCGCAGGCTTTTGGAATATCATTCTCCAAAAAATGCCCAAGGTTTTGCCGATACTGGAAGGCGGCCTGACGCCAGCATTTTGAAATGCACCTTTATGACGCTCAGCGGGCTTAGGCCCCTCTGCACTGCTTGAGTCGAGTGCCATGGCTTGAAGGCTCCAGTCAAAAGTGATTAATACTCTGTTTACAGGCCTGTTAGAGGATGATCGACATTCTACTGGCATCCTTCTGCGCCGCAGCTTGCCCTCGACTTAATAAGCTAATCTAGTCCCCATAACTGTTTCAGAATTTTCGGAACAGATGGGGTGTATTCTCGACAAGGCTGACCGACCAGCCAACAATCGATAATGCAGTACCCGGCAGTTGCCAGAAACTCCGCCCGCACATCTTGCGCAGATAGACATGGACAATAAAAGAGGCAAAGGGTTGTCGTTCGCCAAGCGTATTTATGCGCCGCGAGTGATTGGCTCAGGGTTTGGCAGTATCGGGCTAATGGCCGCCCTCTACCCCCTCGACAGATCCATATGGGTTTGGCCACTACTGCTGCTAAACGCGTTCGTATGGCCTCACCTGGCCTATCAATTGTCATCGCGTGCAACCTATCCCTACCGGGCTGAACGTCGAAATATTTTGATTGATTCCCTGTGCGGAGGGTTTTGGGCGGCGGCTATCGAGTTCAATCCGCTGCCTACGGTGATCATCGTGTCGATGATGACCATGCACAACGTTGCTGCCGGAGGGCCAAAACTGCTGGTTCGCGGAGCGCTGGCGCAGCTGGCAGGCGCCCTGGTTGCGTTGCTGCTGTTCGGCTTTGCGTTTACACCCCATACCACCAGCCTGCAGGTCTATGCCTGCGTACCCGTGCTGATTCTTTACCCTTTTGCTGTAGGCATGGTCAGCTATGGTCTGGCAATCACCCTGGCCGAGCATAAACGCACCCTCAGTACCCTCAGCCGCACCGATAGCCTGACCGGGCTGCTTAATCACGGCTCATGGAAAGACCTGCTGCAACTCAGTTTCCAGCAAAGTCTGGAGCGCAATTCTCCGGCGACTCTGGCGCTGATTGATATCGATCACTTCAAACAGATCAACGACACCTACGGGCATATTGTCGGCGACAGTGTATTGCGCCAGCTCAGCAAGGAGCTCAAGGACAATTTGCGCACTGAAGACCTTGCAGGCCGCTACGGCGGTGATGAATTCTGCGTCATCCTGCCTAATCGCACCCTGGACCAGGCCCGGGAAATCATGGAACGGCTGCGCCACGTGATTGACAACTATCAACACGCCGACGAGCCCGGCCTGTGCGTTAGCCTGAGTATCGGGCTTGCCACTTGCCGCCCCGAACTCCTCCAGGCCAGCACGTGGCTGAACGAGGCAGACAAAGCGCTGTATATCGCAAAGAATACGGGGCGCAACAAAATCAGTGTTGGCGCAGCAGACACCCTTGCTGAATCACAGCTGAGCAATGATCCGGTATAGAAACAGGGCCCGGGCAGCGCTATTCAACTGATGCAGCGACGCAAGGCCGAGATCTCGGGCACATCCTGGCGCTGCATATACACCCTCAAGGGCTCGGTGATGTTCAGGCGGTCATCGATATTCTGATCCAGCAACAACTGAATCAACTCGCGCTTGAGAGTCATGGTGCCAGCACCATCGGCCTGCCAGACAAACTCGCTGGTGGGCGTGATGTTGTCGTCGGCGACATCCATTCCAAATGAATCTTCACTGAAACGGACAATGTGCTGGCCTGTCTTACGATTGAAACCAACAAAGCCGCTAAGTAGGTCGGCGGCCTGACAGATGAGTTGCGAAGTGATACGCATGGTAAACCTCACTGATGAGCCTGAAAGGCTCCGGGACGGTGGTTTACACGCAAGTTCGATTGCCTGCCCCTCTGCCGGGGACGTTGATGTGGCCAAGAATACTGCACATCTTCACGAAAAACCGCTAAAAAACACCCTCTGCTTTTATGATTGAAAGGAACTCAACCAATGCCTGACACTTTTGGCAAAAACGCCCTGCTGCTGAGCCTGCTCCTGGGCTTGGGTGGCGTACAGAATGCTGGCGCATCCAATGCGACCGAGGCGGCACTGGCCAACGCTCACGGCATACCGCGCCCGGCGGTGATCGCCCATCGCGGTGCGTCCTTCGATGCTCCGGAATCAACCGCTGCCGCCTACACCCTTGCCAGGGATCTGGGGGCTGACTATCTGGAAATGGACCTGCAACGCAGCAAGGACGGCGTTCTGTTTGCGCTGCATGACAACAGCCTGTTGCGCACCACTGACGTCGCCAAAAAGTTTCCGCAACGCAAGGACAGCCCGGCCAGCGCCTTTACCCTGGCCGAGCTTAAAACCCTGGATGCTGGCAGTTGGTTCAACCAGGCTTATCCGGATCGCGCGCGCCCGTCCTATGTCGGGCTGCCGATCCTGACCCTGGACGAAATTATCGATATCGCCCAGGGCAATCCACAGTACAAACCGGGCCTCTACATCGAAACCAAAGAGCCCAGGCAGTTCCCGGGCCTTGAACACGATCTGAAAAACAAGTTGAGCGAACGCGGCTGGCTTGAGCCCGTTGCCTCGGCAGAGGCGGAAGGCAAACCACTGGTCGGCCAGGGCAAAGGCCGGGTCATGTTGCAAACCTTCGACAAAAACAGCCTTGAGCTGCTGCAAAAAGAAATGCCCGACACGCCGAAGATCCTGCTGTTATGGGTAGGTGAAGGCGGCATGAAGCCCAACACCTCAGTCAGTTTCGCCGACTCCGGCGAAAAGGATAAAGCCGCGTACTACGCCAAACAGCAACCCAAGGACAAAGCCGAATTCATCCAGTGGCTCGACTTTGCCAAGGCCAACGGTGCCATCGGTACAGGCCCTTCGGCAGCCTTGACCCACGGGGGTGACCAGAGCTACTTCGACCTGATCCAGCCCTGGATGAACAGCGCCGCCCATGACCGGGGCATGCTGGTACATGTTTACACCCTCGATGCCCCCGTTGACTTCAAAAAGGCAATGGACGCAGGTGTCGACGGCATCTTCACCAACCGCGCCAGCGAGTTGCTCACGTATTACCAGCGCCCGGTGCCACAAAGCGTCAATCAGTTGCTGGAGAAAAATGGCTTTTAAACCTGCAAGCCGGCAAGGGGCGAAAATTAAGGGTGAGTTAAGTTGCGCCGGTTAATCTGATCCCACTTGAACAGATCAACCCAAAGGGACTCAACATGAAAAAACTTAATCTGGTATTTGCAACTGTTGCCCTGGCTCTGACTGCCGGTATTGCTCAGGCCGATGTACGCCCGGACCATATCCCGGGCCTGATCAAATCGGGTGAAATCACCTCGTTTGAAAAGTTGAATCAAGCAGCACTGGACAAACACCCTGGCGCGACCATTCTCGATACCGAGCTTGATCACTCCTACGGCAAGCTGGTGTATGAAGTTGAATTGCGCGATACCAAAGGCATCAAATGGGACGTAGATCTCGACGCAAAAACCGGCGAAGTGCTGCAAGACAAACAAGACACCTAAGTTGATTTGAATAAAAGGCTGCGCCACTCTTCATGGGTGGCGCGGCCTTTTTATTTAGCGCTTACTTAGGAATAAGTGCCGCGCTCAAGTGTTCTGGCTAGAATCATCTTTTTGAGCTCGAGCATTTACCATGACGTACGGCACGGCTGACGATATCGCGACAATTAACCGGATCAGTGCCGTACCTGCAATGTTGCAGGTGATTACGGAAATGACCGGTATGCGCTTTGCTGCCGTTGCCCGTGTCACCCAGACCACCTGGACCGCCTGCGCGGTACTCGACAAGCTGGGTTTCGGTTTGCAGTCCGGTGGCGAGCTGGACCTGGTCAGCACCCTGTGCTTTGAAAGCATGAACTCGCACCTGCCTATCATCATTGATAAAGCCAGCGCCGATCCGCTGTACCAACACCATCACACGCCGCGGATTTATCGCTTCGAAAGCTACATCACGATTCCGGTATGGCGCACTGACGGTAGTTTTTTCGGCACCCTGTGCGCACTCGACCCCGAGCCTGCAAGCCTGAGGAACAGTACGATCCAGTCCACAATGGAGTCATTCGCACGCCTGCTGTCGCTGCAAATTGACGCCGAAGAAAACCTGCAACGTACAGAAACCGCGTTGGAGCAGGAGCGTGAAACCGCAGAGCTGCGCGAGCAATTTATCGCTGTTATAGGCCATGACCTGCGCAACCCGTTATTCGCCATCACCACAGCCGCAGAGCGCTTGCTACGGGTGCACCCAGACCCATCCACCGATGTCCTGGTCAAGCATATCCTGAGCTGCGGCAACCGTGCCTCGCAGCTGGTTGAGGACGTTATGGACTTTGCCCGCGGACGGCTCGGTAGCGGCATCCCGCTGACGCTGCGCGAGTGCCCCGATCTCGACCAGGTCTTCATCCATGTCATCTCGGAACTGCAAAACGTTCATGCGCAACGTTCCATCCGCTCAGACATAGGGCCACTTGAGGGCATCCGCTGTGACAGCGGCCGCCTGGCCCAACTGCTCTCCAACCTGTTGACCAATGCCATCACCCATGGCTGCCCCGACGGGCCCGTTGACATCTCGGCACTGGTACTCAATGGGGTATTCACCCTGAGGATCTGCAACCAGGGCGAGCCCATCCCGGCCGAACAACTGCCGCATTTGTTCAAACCCTACTCACGCCCGGCCACCGACACTCCCCAGGCCGGACTTGGCCTTGGGCTGTATATTGCCAGCCAGATCGCCCTGTCCCACGGCGGCCATATGGAAGTCACCTCGGACCAGGACCAAGGCACAGTCTTCACCTTCAGCATGGCGCTGCCCTGAAGCGCTAACATCAGCACATGGTATGTGGAATGACATCTTTCTACCGCCCGGCTGCGCCGCTGGCCATATGCTGTATCGGGGCTAAGGTAGTCGCTGCAGACGTTTAAATTGCAGTTTCGCCATGTTCGAAAGGAGTCGTTCATGCACACCCAAACTGAGCTGATAAAGGGCTCCACCAGCCGCACGAAAAAACTGGCAGCGCTGCTTTTCAGCCTGTTCAGCTATCTGTCGTTTCTACTGACGTTTGTTTACCTCATTGGCTTTCTAGGTAATGTCGTCGTCCCGAAAAGTATCGATTCGGGATCTGGCCTGGCATGGCCCTGGGCGCTTGTGGTCGATGTGCTGCTGATCACCGTATTTGCCCTGCAACACAGCATCATGGCGCGCAAAAGCTTCAAGCGCAGGTGGTGTCATGTCATACCGCCAGTTATTGAACGGGCCACTTATGTCCTGGCCTCCAGTGCGGTGCTGGCGCTTATATGCTGGCTGTGGCAGCCGATCGATATCAGTGTCTGGAGTGTACAGTCGCCCTTGTTTGCGGGGTTACTTGTCACGCTGTACTGGTTCGGATGGGGGTTGGTGCTGCTGGCCTCTTTCATGATCAGCCACTTCGAATTGTTTGGCGTCAAACAGCCCTTTGACACCCTGCGCCAACCAAAACCCGTAAACAACGCATTCAGAACCCCCGCGCTCTACAAGCTCGTGCGTCACCCGTTGTATCTGGGATTCCTGATCGCTTTCTGGGTAACGCCCGAGATGAGTGTCGGGCACCTGGTGTTTGCACTGACAAGCACCCTTTACATTCTGATCGGCACCCAACTGGAAGAGAAAGATCTGGTTGAGCTGTTTGGAGACAAGTACCGGGTTTATCAAAAAAACGTCGGCATGTTGCTGCCCTCTCTACGCCGCAAGTCCGGCACCGGGCGCTGATCCACGAATAAATCTGTATTTAGAACCGTGATGGGTAGAAACTGACGCGCTGTTCAGCGGCTACTGACACTGCCTGTCAGATGCCTCCTATTGCGCCTCGACAGAAACCCGACATGAACACCCGCCTATGCGCTTATGAAGACCTGACACCCCGCCAGCGCGAGCAACTGCGCGAGATAGAAGTTCGCCCTGAGCAGATTGCTTTTTGCGGCACCATCGAGTCTGCCCTGCACTCGTTGCCGGTCCAGCCGCAGGCGGGCATCAAAGGGCTGGTGCTGCTCAACGACGAGTTGCCAGTGGCATTTTTGCTTCTCAAGCGCGAGCCGCTTCTGGCCCACTGGGCCGAGCCGGGCTGCGCCACCTTGCACGCACTACAGGTCGACAGCCGTGCTCAGGGCCAGGGATTGGGCAAGGCCTGTTTGCGCGAGCTGGCCAGGGCCATTGAACAGATATGGCCCGAGATTCGCCAATTGATGCTCTCGGTCAGCCCGTTCAATACCAGCGCCATGGCTTTTTATCTGAGCCAGGGCTGGGTCGAGCAAGGCGAGGCCTATCGTGGTGAGCGACGGTTGGTGCTGTCGCTGGCCCCCATGCCGCCCCTGCAGTTGCAGGCAAGCTAAGCAGGCTTTTTGATCGGCAGCCAGATTTCCAGCAGCCCCGTACCGGTGTCCGCATTGAAGTCTGCGCTGTAGCGCTCGAACTCGGGCGCATCAGCGGCTTGGTAGCCCGAATTTGGCAACCAGTCTTTCCAGATCGCCTGAAAGGTCTGACCAAGCGTGTCCAATGCCCCGTGATGCTCAAAGACCGCGTAAGACTGCTCCTGCAATTCAATCCAGCGATACCGCTCAGGCAGATCATCAAGCTTGCTGATAGCCACGCCAGCAATGTATTCAAAACCACCCTCGCCATCAGGATTACAACAAACACCGTAGGTTTCATCGCCAATTTGGCTTGGTACCTTGCCGATTTCGGGGATGAACTTTTCCCATAACAGCGGGATTCGATCAACGCTCTCCTCAGTGAAACGGCCACCCAAACCCGCGATCAATTGAAACTGGCCTTTGGCAAATCGCGGCGCTGACAGCTCGAACTTTTTTAGTTGGTCCATGAGGCATGCTCGATGGAGGAAGTAGGAAACCTAGCATCTGAGTATAGGAACAAAACCACATACAGGTCGGATCAGCGAAAAATAGACGCTGACAGCACCTAGACAAAAGGCCATCAGCGCCCGTATTGTTTCGTCCAGACCACCGCAGTGGTCAACGTCGCTCGGACGGTTCCGGGCGCTTACGTATCAGAGGCACACATGGCAGACCAAGGTTCGCCGCGACGTTTTGCGCGCATAGATCGACTCCCCCCCTACGTTTTCAATATCACTGCCGAGCTGAAGATGGCCGCCCGTCGTCGTGGCGAAGACATCATCGACTTCAGCATGGGTAACCCTGACGGCCCGACACCTCCCCACATCGTCGAAAAACTCTGCACCGTCGCGCAGCGTGAAGACACTCACGGCTACTCGACTTCGCGGGGAATTCCACGCCTGCGCCGGGCCATTTCGCGCTGGTATGCCGACCGTTACAACGTTGAGATCGATCCCGAGCACGAAGCCATTGTCACCATCGGCTCCAAGGAAGGCCTGGCGCACTTGATGCTTGCCACCCTGGATCAGGGCGACACCGTGCTGGTGCCCAACCCCAGCTACCCGATTCATATCTACGGTGCCGTGATTGCCGGTGCCCAGGTGCGTTCGGTACCGCTGATCCCCGGCGTGGACTTTTTTGCCGAGCTGGAAAAAGCTATCCGCGGCTCCATCCCCAAACCGAAAATGATGATCCTGGGCTTCCCGTCCAACCCGACGGCGCAGTGTGTCGAACTGGATTTCTTCGAGCGCGTGGTAGCCCTGGCCAAGCAATATGATGTGCTGGTTGTGCACGATCTGGCCTACGCCGATATCGTCTATGACGGCTGGAAAGCGCCTTCGATCATGCAAGTACCGGGCGCCAAGGACATCGCCGTGGAGTTCTTCACGCTGTCCAAAAGCTACAACATGGCAGGCTGGCGTATCGGTTTTATGGTGGGCAATCCTGAGCTGGTCAATGCTCTGGCGCGAATCAAGAGTTACCACGACTACGGCACCTTTACCCCGCTGCAAGTGGCGGCAATTGCTGCACTTGAGGGTGACCAGCAATGTGTGAAGGATATTGCCGAACAGTATCGTCAGCGCCGTAACGTGATCGTCAAAGGGCTGCACGAACTGGGCTGGATGGTCGAAAACCCGAAGGCTTCGATGTATATCTGGGCCAAGATTCCCGAACACTACGCCCACCTGGGCTCACTGGAATTCGCCAAGAAGCTGCTGGCGGATGCCAAGGTCTGTGTTTCACCGGGGGTAGGCTTTGGTGAATATGGTGACGACCATGTGCGGTTTGCCCTGATTGAAAATCAGGATCGCATTCGTCAGGCGCTACGCGGCATTCGCGCCATGTTCCGCGCTGATGGCTTTAACGCTGGCTAAAACGACTGTGGGAGCTGGTAAACCAGCTCCCACAGGTTTATTGGTGCTTTAAACCACCAACGACAGCAGCAGAATAAAGATCAAACCTACAACCGAGAGGATGGTTTCCATCGCGGTCCAGGTCTTGAAGGTTTCAGCCACGGTCATGTTGAAGTACTGCTTCACCAGCCAGAAACCTGCGTCGTTGACGTGAGACAGGATCAACGAGCCTGCGCCGGTTGCCAGTACCAGCAGCTCACGGTTCACACCCGGAATCATGTCCACCACCGGCAACACAATCCCCGCCCCGGTAATGGTCGCTACGGTCGCAGAACCCGTCGCGATACGAATCACTGCAGCCACCAGCCAGGCCAGCAAAATCGGCGAGATTTGCGCGTTTACCGCCATATGGCCGATCACGTCACCCACACCGCTGGCTACCAGCATCTGCTTGAAACCGCCGCCCGCACCAATGATCAGAATGATCGCTGCGGTAGGAGCCAGGCTCGCGTCCAGCAGCTTGAGGATGCGTTTGGAGTCGATACCCTGGCGGGCGCCAAAGGTGTACAGCGCCAGCAGCAATGCCAGCAACAGCGCACTGATCGGGTGGCCGATCATGTCCATCCACACACGGAAGAAGTTGCCATCGGGCAGCGCCACGTCGGCGAACGTCTTGAGCAGCATCAGGAATACCGGCAACAGCACGGTGATCAGGGTGATGGAAAAACTCGGCAAGGTGCTGGATTCCGGCTCACTGGCCAGTTGATCCATGAGGTCCTGGGATGCATGGCCCGGGATGTACTTGGCGATAAACGTACCGTAAATCGGTCCGGCAATGATCGCGGTAGGCAGAGCAACAATCAGGCCGTACAGAATGGTCTTGCCGATGTCGGCACCAAACACGCCAATGGCCAGCAGCGGGCCCGGGTGCGGCGGTACCAGCCCGTGAACAGCCGACAAGCCGGCGAGCAGCGGGATACCGATCTTGATGATCGACACGCCAGTACGTCGCGCAACGATAAACACCAACGGAATCAGCAGTACAAAGCCGATTTCGAAGAACAATGGAATACCGACCAGAAAGGCGGCAAACATCATTGCCCACTGCACCTTGTCCTTGCCGAAGGCACGGATCAGGGTACGGGCGATCTGGTCAGCACCACCGGAGTCGGCCATCATTTTGCCAAGCATGGTGCCCAGCGCCAGGATGATCCCGACAAAGCCCAACACGCCGCCAAAACCGTCCTGGAACGACTTGATGATCAGGTTGGCAGGCATGCCGGCCGTCAGCCCCAGAAACGCAGAGGCGATGATCAAGGCAATAAAGGGGTGCAGCTTGAATCGGGTGATCAGTACGATCAGGCCGATAATGGTCACCACTGCATCAAGCAGCAGAAACGTATTATGGGACATGCCTAGCATGGGGCGTCTCCTGCCTTTTTGTTGTTATCAAGTACGGGGGTGCCGCTACAGCCGAGGCAGATAGCGCTATCTGTTTGAAACAACATCATGAAGTTGCCATTACCGTCTGCTCGCACCACCAGTCTCGGGCGGCGCTTGCTAATTGCTTAACGTTCATCTGGGCTGCATTCAGAGTCAGCACCAAGGATTCATTGGTCGGTGATTCAAGCGCAGCGAACTGGCTGTCGATCAGGGTCTTGGGCATAAAGTGCCCCGGACGATCGGCCACCCGGGCAGCCGCCACCTCAGGGGTCAGCTCCAGAAACACAAAACCCAGACCATCTACCGCACTGCGTAAACGCTCGCGATAACGCAGCTTGAGTGCCGAACAGGTCAGCACCGGGCGCTGACCACTGGCAACCGCACGACGCAATTCGTCGCACAGGCTGTCAAGCCAGCCGGCACGGTCTTCATCGGTCAGGGGAATACCGGCACTCATCTTGGCAATGTTGGCCGCCGGGTGAAACGCATCGCCTTCAATCGGGGTCGCGCCATTGAGCTGGCACAATGCCTGGCTAACGCTGGATTTGCCGCAGCCGGCAACACCCATGATGACCAGAGCAGTGATAGGTTGACTCATGAAACACCTCAGTCCGTAGACAGCGCTGTCTTTGTTCATGCGTTCAATACTTGAAAGCAAAGCACAAAGCTTAGGCTACCGACGTCTATTTCTCATTTTTATGGGGAGACGCGGAGACGCTCTCGACATACAAAGCTGGGGTAACTGATTTACACGCAATCAGGCAATTGCGGGTCCGACAGGACAGCGCTACCTTAGTGACTTGTTTTTTGTTTGGCAAGCCGCCCTGATGACCACCTCCAAAAACGATAAAAACACCCGGACCACGGGTCGCCCCACCCTTAACGAAGTTGCCCGCCTTGCGGGGGTCAGCCCCATCACCGCCTCGCGAGCCCTGCGCGGTATCAGCAGCGTTGCCACGGAGCTGGCCGAAAAGGTCCGTGTTGCCGCCGACGAGCTGAACTATGTGGTCAATCCCGCCGCCCGCGCGCTAGCTTCGGCGCAGAGTCATTCTGTCGTGGTGCTGGTACCTTCGCTGTCCAACCTGCTTTTTATAGACACCCTCGAAGCCATCCATGACGTGTTGCGCCCCCGTGGCTTTGAAGTATTGATCGGCAACTTCCACTATTCCCGTGACGAAGAAGAAAATTTGCTGCGCAACTATATGGCCTACCAGCCCCGAGGGCTGCTGCTGACCGGTTTTGATCGTTCGGAAAGCTCACGGCGGATGATCGAGACCAGCAATGTACCCTGCGTGTACATGATGGAGCTGGATGCCGCCGAGGGCTTGAACTGCGTCGGCTTTTCACAGCTGCAGGCCGGTGAAACAGCTGCCCGGCACTTGATCTCCCGTGGCCGCAGACATCTGGCCTATATCGGCGCCCAGCTCGATCAACGCACGTTGCTGCGCGGTGAGGGTTATCGCCGCACTTTGCAGGAAGCCGGACTGTACAACCCTGATCTTGAAGTACTGACGCCACGTCCGTCTTCGGTTGGCCTGGGGGGCGAATTGTTCCTGCAATTGCTCGCCAGCCATCCACAAGTGGATGCGATCTTTTTCGGCAACGACGACCTGGCCCAGGGCGCCTTGCTTGAGGCTGCACGCATCGGCATCAAAATCCCGGAGCAAATCGCCGTACTGGGCTTTAACGACTTGCCGTCTTCAGAGTTTATGGTGCCTCGCCTGAGCAGTATTCGTACGCCCCGGGAAGCCATTGGCCGTCGCGCAGCCGAGCAGATGCTGACACTGATGGCAGGCAATAAAGTTGCCAACCCTGTGCAGGACATGGGCTTTGAACTGATGGTGCGTGAAAGCAGTTAAAGCCCCTCACCCTCATCATGTACACAGTACAGCTTTAATGCAGTTGCAACGTCGAGTTGAACTGGCTGATGGCATCGACCACATGCCGGGAGCCTTGCTGGATTTCCAGAATCGCTTCCCCGGCCTCATTTGCCAGCTCAACACCAAGCCCTGTGCGGCTAAGGCTCGACTGCATGCTGGTCACAGCGCTCAGCGACAGATCATGATTTCGACGCACCACTTCGACAATTTCCAGGGTGGCCGCACTGGTGCGCGCCGCAAGGCTTCTGACCTCATCGGCCACCACGGCAAAGCCGCGCCCGTGCTCCCCCGCCCGCGCTGCCTCGATCGCGGCATTGAGCGCCAGTAAATTGGTTTGATCCGCAATACCACGAATGGTCTGCACGATCTTGCCGATACTGTCCGACTGCTTGCTTACCGCATCAATGCTCTGCGCCGCTTCATTAAGGTCTTTGGAAATGGCCTCGATGATTTGCACGGTTTGCTGCACCACCTGCGAGCCCTTCTGCGCACAGGCATCGTTTTGCACTGAAGTGCTGTGGGCCGATTCGGCGGCAGTCTGCAGGTTGGTGACCTGAGCAGTGATATCACTGGCGAATTTCACCACTTTGTACAGTCGGCCCCTGGCATCGAAGATCGGGTTGTAGGACGCCTCGAGAAAAACCGTATGACCGTATTTGTCGACCCGCTCAAATCGTCTGGAATGGTACTCGCCGCGATTGAGCGAGGCCCAGAAAGCCTTGTAGCCGGCTGACTCGGCCTCGCTTCGACGACAGAACATGCCGTGATGCTGGCCGACAATTTCGCTCAGCGAGTAATGCATTGTGTCGAGGAAGTTCTGGTTGGCATTGATTACCCGCCCATCCGGCGAAAACTCGATCACCGCCATCGACCGGCTCAGGGCGTTTACGATGCTCTGGGTTTCATGTTCTTTATTGATTCGATCTGTGACATCCGAAGCCACCTTGATGACACGCACAACGTGCTGGTCAGCGCCGACGATGGGCATGTAGCTGGCTTCCAGCCACACCTCACGCCCCGCCTTGTCGAGCCGTGAAAAGGTGCCGCTCAAAGGTTCGCCTCGGGCCAGGTCCCGCCAGAAATTGTTGTACTCACTGGATTTTACGTAAGCCGCTTCGCAAAATAGCCGATGGTGCTTGCCCCGAATCTCGTCAGCGGAATAACCCACAACCCGACAAAAATTCTCGTTGGCATCCAGAATGGTGCCGTCAGGGGCGAACTCAATAATTGCCATGGAACGGCTGATAGCCTGCACTTTGGCGGCCATGTCATTTAATAAGCCGCTAAGACGTTGATTTTCGAGCAGATCGGCTTTGCGATGCGAATTAAACATGGCTCAATCCCTGGAGGTGCTGTCTATTGATAATTCAAAAGTTTCAAGACGCAGCCAATCAGCTGGGTATCTCACTCTTAACGTTAGAGCTGTACGCACTTCGAGGGTTTGAGCACTTATGGCTACGACCCCGTAAACATGGAGCATAGCTAGCCAAATGACGCGCGCAAGCAAATGGCCATCAACCTGCGACGGAACGCTCACGCTTTAAAAATTTACCAAATGGATGATGCAGTATTAAAAGTGACAGGGCCCCGAGGAGCGAGCCCCGGTAAATTCACTTAATGACCAAACAATCCGGTGTCAGTTTTTTTGGCTTTCTTGTCAGCGCGTTTTTCATCGGCTGTTTTAGCCGGCTTTTTCTTCGCTGCTTTCTTTGAATCCATACCTTTGGACATGTTATGCACTCCAGTAACCAGGGTTGTTCACTGAGGTATAGCACTGATCCATGGTGAACTTTCATTTAAAGTCGGTTATTTCGAAATGAATGCGTATGTATACGCTTTAATTCCGAATATAGATCACCCACACTATTCAGATAACCCGCAGAAATCTGCCTTTTAGTTATTTATACTGCGCGCCCCTCCCCTGAGCCTGTGGACTTATGACTGCCATTGTTTACGCCCCGCTTGAAGCGGCTTTATGGCCACTGATGAACAAGTTTTATCGCACACATCAATCATCGATGAAGGCGGTCAGGGAAGCGCAGTTATGGGTCGCCCGCAAAGAGGGGATTATTGCCGGTTTATGTTTGCGACCAATGGCTCACGGCCACTGGTTGACCGGGCTTTTTGTCGCGCCAGCGCTACGCGGCCAAGGGGTGGCTGGCGATCTGGTCAGCCAGGCAATAGCCGCCGTCGATGGCCCGATCTGGTTGTTCTGCGACCCGCAGTTGCAGGGGTTTTATGAAAAGCTGGGGTTTAGCCTGGACGTGGAATTGCCCCATGCCCTGCATGAGCGGCTGGTTCGCTATCAACGCAACAAAGCGATGATAGCGATGGGCCTTACTCCTTGGTGTGCGGATCCAGATCAGGAAACAGCACCTCAATAAAACCGAACTTGCTGAAGTCCTTGATCCGTGACGGATACAGACGACCGATCAAGTGATCGCACTCATGCTGCACGACCCGCGCATGAAACCCCTCTGCAATCCGTACGATTGGCTCACCCTTGGGGGTGAAACCTTCGTAGCGGATCTTGTGGAAGCGCTCCACGACCCCACGTAGACCCGGCACCGACAGGCAACCCTCCCAGTCCTCTTCAACTGCCGGGCTCAGCGGCGTGATCAGCGGGTTGATCAGAATGGTCTGCGGCACGGCTTCGGCATCCGGGTAACGCTCGCTGTGCTCGAAACCGAACACCACCAGTTGCAGGTCAACGCCAATCTGCGGCGCTGCCAGGCCCACGCCGCCAGCGTGTTCCATGGTCTGCAACATGTCGTCGAGCAGTTGCCAGAGTTCTGGCGTGTCGAACATCTCATCCGGCACCGGTTGGGCCACACGTAATAAACGCTCATCACCCATTTTCAGGATTTCACGAATCATGGTCAGGTTTCATCAGAAGTGGATTTAAGGGAGTGGTCGCGGCCAAGGCCGGAGACATGCTGCTTTGGATCAGGGTCGGCAGACTCATCGAATGTCTTCTCGCCCGGATTTTTGCCTTCAGCCGACATATGTTCGATCACAGCATTCATTTCAGCGCCCAGCAACAGCACCGCGGCCGAAATGTAGAAGTAAAGCAACAGCACGATGATTGCACCGATACTGCCATACATGGCGTTGTAGTCCGCGAAGGTTTTGACATAAAAGGCAAACCCCAAGGAAGCCACAATCCAGACCACTACCGCCAGCACCGAGCCCGGGGTAATAAAACGGAATTTCTGCTCAACATCGGGCATCACGTAATACATCAACGCCACTGCCACCATCATCAGCAAAATAATCGCCGGCCAGCGCAGGATGGTCCACAACGTGACCACAAAGTCTTCAAGCCCCACCTGCCCCGCCAGCCAGCTCATCACCTGCGGTCCGAGCACCATCAGTGCGGCGGCGACCAGCAGCATGCCGGCAATGCCGATCGTGTAGAAAATCGACAGCGGAAAACGTTTCCAGACGGGGCGCCCTTCAACCACGTCGTAGGCAGCATTCATTGCGCTCATCATCAGGCGCACACCCGCAGAAGCCGTCCATAGCGCAATGACGATACCTACCGAAAGCAATCCGCCCTTGGATTGCTGCAACTGGTCGATCACCGGGTTGACCTGCTCCAGCGCTTGCGGCGGCAGTACCAGTTCGGACTGCAGGCGCAACCAGGTAAAGAAGTCTGGCAGATGCAAAAAACCGATCAATGCAATCAGGAACAGAATGAAAGGGAATAACGAAAACAGCATTTGATAGGCCAGCGCCGAGGCGTAGGTCGACATTTCATCGTCGATAAATTCCTTGACCGTTCGGATCAAGACTTTGCCCAAAGGCAGGCCGTTCAAGCCTGGGAATAACATAGCGTCTCCTTTCGCCGCACCGTTAATGAGGTCAACACGCCTCCAAGCGAAGGGTTTTACCTAAAAGTAGCCCAATTGGCGACTTTGAAAACACCGGATCGCCAAACCCGTAAAAAGGCCAACCCAGCATTGACCTTCTAGCCCGGCATCGAGTTTCATTTATTTTCTGCCCATCATTTCGTCGATCAGCGCAGGTTGGGCTTTATGTTTGCCCGCTAACCCCCGAGAATACGCGACGTATTCAGGCTATGGCGCTGAAGATCCGCAATTGTAGGAAGGTTATGAAACTCGATAAAAAGCTGGCTATTGCCCGCAGGAACCAGGAACTCGGCGGCGCGGTACTCGGCGTCAACAACTGCCATTTCGCCGCACTGAACACCAACAAGAACATCTGGTGGTTCGATATTCCGCTGGCGCGCCTGGCCGTCGGCCAGTACGAATGGGTGCATCTGCTCCTGCACACCCCAAGCACCGACGAACTGCTGCACCTGAAGGTAACGACTGCATTCCTGCGTGAAAAACGCGAAGGCATGGTAGTACGTGCAACGCACAAGCGTACGCCGACCATGAGCCTGGAGTTGAGTGCAGACAAGGACTCCTATCTGCAGGACGTGCGTCCTACAGGTACTGGCGTCAACTTCGCACAGTTTTTACAGAAATAAACCCAAAGGCCAAAACCTGTGGCCGACCTGTAGATACTCTGTTGCAGGTCAAGCCCTATTGTGGGAGCGAGCAGGCTCGCGCCCACAGTTGCAGTGTTCCTTCGGCAGCTGCTACAACAGACCTTCACCGTATCAAAACGAAAAATCCCCGCATTGCGGGGATTTTTCGTTTCCAGGCCTGTTACTTCTTGAGGCCCAGCTTTTTCAGTTCTTCGTCTCGCAACTCACGACGCAGGATCTTGCCCACGTTGGTGGTCGGCAAGCTGTCGCGGAACTCGACGAACTTGGGCGCCTTGTAAGCCGTCAGGTTGGCACGCATATGCGTCATGACCTGTTCCTTGGTCAGCGTCATACCCGGCTTGACCACGATAAACACCTTGATCAGCTCACCGGTCTTCTCGTCCGGAATACCGATTGCAGCGCACTGCAATACGCCCGGCAAGGAGGCCATCACGTCTTCCAGCTCGTTGGGGTAAACATTGAAGCCCGACACCAGAATCATGTCTTTTTTGCGATCAACGATACGCATGTAGCCATCAGGCTGAATCACTGCGATATCACCGGATTTCAACCAGCCTTCGCTGTCCATGATCTCGGCGGTGGCGTCAGGACGCTCCCAGTAGCCTTTCATGACCTGCGGGCCCTTGATGCACAGCTCGCCGACTTCACCCAGCGGCAGCTCTTCGCCGGCATCGTTAATCACTTTGCACAGGGTCGAAGGCACCGGAATGCCAATGGTACCGATCTGAATGCTCTGGGCCGGGTTGACCGTGGCTACCGGACTGGTCTCGGTCATGCCATAACCTTCGCAGATCGGGCAACCGGTCACGGTCTTCCAGCGCTCGGCCACCGACAGTTGCAAGGCCATGCCACCCGAGAGCGTCACCTTGAGGGCCGAGAAATCCAGCTTGCGGAACGCCTCGCTGTTGCACAGCGCCACAAACAGGGTATTGAGACCGACAAAACCGGTGAATTTCCACTTGGACAGCTCTTTGACCATCGCCGGTAAATCACGGGGGTTACTGATCAATACGTTGTGATTGCCCAGTAGCATCATCGCCATGCAGTGAAAGGTAAAGGCGTAGATGTGATACAGCGGCAAAGGCGTAATCAGGATTTCACAACCTTCATCGAGGTTGGAGGCCATCAACGCCTTGCACTGCAACATGTTGGCGATCAGGTTGCGATGGGTCAGCATCGCGCCCTTGGCCACACCGGTAGTGCCGCCCGTGTATTGCAGCACGGCAACATCACTGCTCACCGGGCTGGCTTCCTTGACCGGCTGGCCCTGGCCTTTGCTCAGCACGTCGTTGAACTTGACGGCCTGTGGCAAGTGATAAGCGGGGACCATCTTTTTCACGTACTTGATGACGCTATTGATCAGCACCCGCTTGAAAGGCGACAGCATGTCAGCCACTTCGGTGACGATCACATACTTGACCGACGTCTGGGGCACGACTTTTTCAGCCAGATGCGCCATGTTCGCCAGGCAGACCAGTGCCTTGGCCCCGGAATCCTTGAACTGGTGTTCCATTTCCCGCGCGGTGTACAGCGGGTTGGTGTTGACCACAATCAAACCGGCGCGGATGGCTCCGAACACAGCAATCGGGTATTGCAACAGGTTGGGCAGCTGCACGGCGATGCGATCGCCCGGCTGCAAGTCGGTGTGCTGCTGCAACCAGGCTGCAAAAGCGCCCGACTGCTCGTAGAGCTCACCGTAGGTAATGGTTTTGCCGAGGTTACTGAACGCCGGTTTATCGGCGAAACGCTGGCAAGATTCCCGCAGTACCGTCTGAATATTTGGATATTCATCTGGATTGATTTCAGCAGCAATCCCAGCTGGGTACTTATCCTTCCAAAAGCCTTCAATCATGGAAGCCCACTCCTCAGCGTCGCGAATTCTTCACCGCATCGGGTGCGGTTCTTATTTGTTTGATTTTTATAATGGACAGCTCTGACTTTCACTTACCCTGAAGTCACAAAGCGCGCCGAGAGTAGCAGCTTTGCCAAAGGCCGCCTAGAGCCAAAAACCGGGTTTAGAGTAACCAACCTGACTGTAGGACAATCCAAAGTCATCATTAGTGCAAACACTCTATTAACTAAGTAAGCCCTCTATCTCAAGCATTACAACCCCTTATCCTAGACATAAAAAAACGCCCGCGGCCTTTCGGCCAGCGAGCGTCTGTCGCCACAGTGAACGAATCAGGCGGTATCCCGTAACTCACGACGCAGGATTTTTCCAACCGGCGTCATGGGCAAGGCATCACGCAACACGATTTGCTTGGGCACCTTGTAACCGGTGAAGTTGTCCTTGCAGTAAGCCGTGAGTTCCTCAACCGTCACCCCGCCTGCGCGCGGCACCACAAACAGTTTAACCGCCTCCCCCGTGCGCTCGTCGGGGACGCCGATAACCGCGCAATTGGCAACTTTGGGATGCGCCATCACGATGTCCTCGATTTCGTTGGGGTACACATTAAAGCCGGAGACGATAATCAGGTCTTTCTTGCGATCGACGATGCGGACAAAACCGTCCGGATCAATCACGGCGATATCACCGGTCTTGAACCAGCCCTCGGCATCCAGTACTTCGGCCGTGGCCTCGGGGTTTTGCCAGTAGCCCTTCATCACTTGCGGGCCTTTGACGCATAACTCGCCGCGCTCACCCAGCCCCAGATCAACCCCCTCATCGCTGATCACCTTCATGGCGGTGCCCGGCACCGGCATGCCCACCGTGCCCAGCCGTGCCAGCTGGCCGCAGGGGTTGGCGCTGGCCACCGGCGAGGTTTCCGTCAGGCCGTAACCTTCGACGATGCGGCACCCGGTGAGTTTCTCCCAGCGTTCAGCCGTCGCCTTGACCAGCGCAGTACCGCCCGAGTTGGTAATTTTGAGCCTGGAAAAATCCACGTCCTTGAAATCCGGGTGGTCCATCAGTGCAACAAACAAGGTGTTGAGCCCCAGGAAGCAGGTGAACTTCCAGTTTTTCAGTTCCTTGATAAAACCCTTGATGTCACGCGGGTTGGTGATCAGCACGTTATGGTTGCCGGTGACCATCATGCCCATGCAATTGGCCGTGAATGCATAGATATGGTACAGCGGCAGCGGGCCGATCATGATCTCGCGGCCGTCCTTGAGCATCGGCTGGCCGTCGGCGCCATGCTGGGACAGGCACGCGCGCAACTGCTGCATATTGGCGACCAGATTGCCATGGGTGAGCATCGCGCCCTTGGGCAGGCCGGTGGTGCCGCCGGTGTACTGCAGGACGGCGATATCATCCAGCGTTACTGCCAACGGGCGGATCACCTGCCCCGCGCCCCGGCGCAAGACGCTCTTGAAGGAAATGGCCTGGGGCAACTGATAGGCAGGCACCAGTTTTTTCACCTTGTCGACCACCAGGTTGGTGATCCAGCCTTTGGCGGCCGGCATCATGTCGCCCATTCTGGCTTCGATCAGGTAGTCGATTTCGGTGTCTTGCAGCACTTCCTGTACCCGCTTGCCGAACATGTTCAGGTACACCAGCGCCCGAATCCCGGCGCTCTTGAACTGATGGCGCATCTCGCGCGAGGTGTAGAGCGGGTTGGTATTGACCACAATCAGGCCTGCACGCATGGCTCCGAACACGGCAATCGGATATTGCAGGGTGTTGGGCATTTGTACGGCAATACGGTCGCCCGGCTTGAGATCGGTGTACTCCTGCAGATAACCGGCAAACGCGGCACTGTGGCGCTCAAGCTCGGCATAGGTGATGGTCACTCCCAGATTGCTGAAGGCCGGGCGATCCGCAAACTTTTTGCAGGAGCGCTCAAACACGTCAACAACCGATTTAAAAGCCGTCATGTCGATATCCAGCGGTACACCGGCGGGACGTTTGTCATTCCAGAAATCAGGTTGCATTGTTTTTATCCTCGTACCTGAGTGTGCCTGGCCGCGTCTCGTGTCGAATGAAAAGCGGAGCTTGCGGACGTTAACAGTTATAAAGTTGTAGGCAAATACAGCGATCTTCGCCATTTACATCTTGAATCTTATTGCCGGGTAAACCCCCGTTAACTGGCCCCCTTGCAAATGCGCTATACACTGGTACGACAATAATTAAAGGAAATGCCATGACCCCTGAGACTTTCTGGCTGGAAGCGAATGACCGCAGCGGTCTTTTCGTTAACCAGTGGCTGCCGGACAGTACACCCAGGGCTGTTGTCCTGCTGGCTCATGGCATGGCCGAACACAGTGGCCGTTATGCGCACCTGGGCCAGGCCCTGTGTGCTGCCGGTTTTGCCCTGTATGCCCATGATCAGCGCGGTCACGGTAAAACAGCCGAGCGCGGCACCCTGGGCTATTTTGCCGACAATGATGGCTGGTGCGCGGTGGTCAGCGACGTGGCCAGCCTGAGCCGGCATATCGGCCAGGCCCACCCTGGCATACCGGTTTTTTTGCTCGGGCACAGCATGGGCAGCTATATCGCGCAGGCGTATGTGATGCATCACAGTGCCAGCCTGCAAGGGGTGATTCTGAGTGCTTCGAATTTCCAGCCGGTGGCGCTCTATCGTGCAGCCAGCCTGATCGCCCGATTAGAGCGTTGGCGCCAGGGAGCCAAGGGCCGCAGTGCGCTGATCGAATGGTTGTCGTTCGGCTCGTTCAACAAGGCCTTCAAACCCAATCGCACGCCGTATGACTGGCTCAGCCGCGATCCAGCCCAGGTCGATGCCTACGCCAGCGACCCCCTGTGCGGCTTTCGGTGCACCAACCAACTGTGGATCGACCTGCTCGGCGGGTTGCAGCAAATCAGCAAAGCGTCCAATCTCGCTCAGATCGATCCGGGCCTGCCGCTGCTGATAATCGGCGGCGAATGTGATCCGGTGAGTGAAGGCAAGCGTCTCACTGATCTGGCCAGGGCATTGCGAAATGCCGGCAATCGTCAGTTGCAACTGAATCTGTATCCGCAAGCGCGGCATGAACTCTTCAACGAAACCAACCGCGATGAAGTCATGGCTGATGTAATTAAGTGGCTAAATCAGGCATTGAGCCACTCCCGCCCGTCGCGAAGCGAATGAGCGAAAAACAGATTTACACCTAAAAAGCTTTTAAAATCATAGCTTTAAAACCAAACACTCGTCACAGGACATGCGCTAGATGACTCAGGTTACCAACACCCCGTACGAAGCCCTCGAAGTCGGCCAGACAGCCAGCTACAGCAAAACCGTCGGAGAGCGTGACATTCAGCTTTTTGCGGCCATGTCCGGCGACCACAATCCGGTGCACCTCGACCCCGAGTTCGCCGCCGCCACCATGTTCAAGGAGCGTATTGCCCATGGCATGTTCAGTGGTGCGCTGATAAGTGCTGCCGTAGCCTGCGAGCTGCCTGGCCCGGGCACCATCTATGTCGGCCAGCAAATGAGCTTTCAGAAACCGGTGAAAATCGGTGACACCCTCACCGTGCGCCTGGAAATCCTGGAAAAACTGCCCAAGTTCCGCGTGCGCATTGCTACTCGCGTGTTCAACCAGCGCGATGAAATCGTTGTTGATGGCGAGGCCGAAATCATTGCGCCACGCAAGCAACAAACCGTGACCCTGCCGGTACTGCCTGCGATCAGCATTGGCTAAAACGCAATGTGGGAGCGGGCTCGCTCGCGATAGCATCAACTCGATCATTCTGATCAACCGAGTTGTTTGCATCGCGAGCGAGCCCGCTCCCACATTTTTTGGAACTACAGCTTCAAGCTAATCATGCACGGGCACGGGCCTGATTGCGCAGCGCCTTGACCTGATCGTGGTTGCGTTGCACGCCGTGGTACTGACGCTCTACCAGATCACGAATACCGACCAGGTTGTGCTTGCTGATTTTTTCCAGCGCTTCTTTATAAGCCTTCAGCGCATGGTCTTCGCCGCGCTCGGCTTCGTTGAGCACCGCTTCTTCGTCTTTGCCGGTAAACACGGACTTCACATCCACCCAACGGCGATGCAAGTCACCGGCCACGCTGGTGCTGGTTTCCGGGTCACCACCCAGGGCTCGAACTTGAGCCTGAAGTTCGGCAGCTGCGGCAGCGCAATCGGCTGAACGCTTGGCAAACAGAGCCTTTAGCTCCGGGTGCTTGATATCTTCGGCACAGCTTTTAAACCCTTCCTGGCCGTCTTTGCTGGTTTCGATCAGATCGTTCAGGATGCTAATGGCTTCTTTATTAAGGTCAGTCATTGTTCAATTCCTTACAAGGTTGAGGATCGTGCAATAGAGGTTGCAGGGCTCGTGCCAGTTTTATAATTAAATAAAATCCTTAAATATCAATGGCTTAATAAATATCAAAAAATCTGTATCCGGTTTATATGCATGATCTGTCAATTGGCCTTCATGCAAATTGCCTGTATTTTGATTTCCACAGCTTTACCCATCTAAGGGCCGCTGCATGAACCCCGAAAAACTCGAACTGCTGGTCACTCGTGAAATGCCCTTCGGCAAATACAAAGGCCGAATCATCGCCGACCTGCCCGGCCAGTACCTCAACTGGTTCGCCCGTGAAGGTTTCCCCCACGGAGAACTGGGCGGCTTGCTGGCCCTGATGCAAGAGATTGATCATAACGGCCTGTCGGACCTGCTCGACCCGTTACGCGCCAAACACGGAAAACCCAAACCCCGCCATTGATAGAGCTGCCCCATGCCAAGGATTGAAGACAACGCCCGCGACGAACACTTCTGGCAAGCAATTGCCGAGCGCTACGACCTTGCGCCCGGCCCGATCAATCTGGAGAACGGCTACTTCGGGCGTATGACTCGCGACGTGGCACAGGACTACCAGCGTAATATCGACTTTATTAACCGCAACAACTCGGTGCCTGTGCGCCAGCACTTCGATACCACTCAGGGCCTGGAAATTCGCGACTCGCTGGCGGGGTTGCTTGGTGTAGCCCCTGCCGGCCTGGCGCTGACCTTTTGCGCGTCTGACGGCCTGCAATCATTGATCCGCAACTACAATGGCCTGCAAACGGGCGATCAATTGCTGATCAGCGACCTGGAATACCACAGCGTCGAATACGCCATGCGTGGAGTGGCACGCCAACGCGGCCTGGAAATTATCGAAATCTCCCACACGCACCCAGCCACGTTTGAAAGCCTGGTGGCCAGCTATCGCCAGGCATTTGAACGTAACCCGCGGATCAAGCTGATGGCGCTCACTCACGTTACCCATCGCACTGGCCTGGTCATGCCCGTGGAGGCCATTGTTGCGGCGGCAAAAGAGCATGGGGTTGACGTGATTCTGGACGGTGCCCATGCCCTGGGGCAGATCGAACTGGACCTGCCGGCACTGGGTGTGGCCTTTGCCGGTTTCAACCTGCATAAATGGATTGGCGCGCCGCTGACCCTGGGCCTGATGTATATCGATCCCCAGCGCCTGGGCGACATTGACCCCGATATGGGCAATGAGCGCTACCCCGAGCCGGATGTGCGCAACCGCGCCGTTTATGGCACGGTCAACATCCCCGCCTGGCTAACCCTGACCAAGGTGCTGCAGGAACACCATGAGATGGGTGGCGCCCGAGGCAAGGGTGCCCGACTCAACTACCTGCGCAACCTGTGGGTCAGCGAGGCGCGCAAGATCGAGGGCATTGAAGTGCTGGTCAACGATGATCCGCGCTTGTATTGCGCAATCACTTCGCTGCGCTTTACCCATGTGCAGGATCAACAACCGATGGTTGATCGCCTGCTCAAGGACTACAACCTGTTCACCGTAGCCCGCAACGGTTCGGCGTGTGGCAGTTGTATCCGGGTAACAGTGGGCTTTGCCACCACGCTGGATGACATCAACCAACTGGTGCGGGCGCTGCGCGAGCTTTCGCAAGCTCACACATAACCTTGTGGGAGCGGGTATTTTTCAGGCAAAAAAAAGGTGCGCCGACCAAGCGCACCAAAAACCGTAGAACACACAACACATTCGTAACTAAAACATCAATCCAGCAGGGCAAGCGCCTCAGCGGTGCATTCCTGGATTCGGGCCCAGTCGCCGTTCTTGATCCATTCGCTGTCCAGCATCCAGCTACCGCCCACGCACATCACGTTTTTCAAGGCCATGTAGTTGCGGATATTAGCCGGACCAACACCGCCGGTCGGGCAGAATTTCACTTCGCCAAAAGGACCGCCCAGGGCCTTGATCGCCGCTACACCGCCGCTGACTTCTGCAGGGAACAGTTTGAAACGGCGGTAACCCAAGCCATAGCCTTCCATGATCCCGGAAGCATTGCTGATGCCCGGCAGCAGCGGAATGTCGCTGGCAACACTGGCCTCGAGCAAGTCACGGGTAATGCCCGGCGTAACAATAAATTGCGAACCGGCGTCTTCCGCCGCCGCCAGCATATGGCGATCCAGTACGGTACCCGCACCTGTCACCAGCTCAGGGCGCTGGTCACGCAGGATACGAATGGCCTTGAGGCCGAACGCCGAACGCAGGGTCACTTCCAGCGCCGTCAGACCACCGGCCGCCAGCGCATCCGCCAAAGGCAGGATGTCTTGTTCGCGGGCAATGGTAATCACCGGCAGAATTCGTGCTCGCTCACACAGGCTGTCGATCAGGGCGACTTTATCCGCCATCGATACGTTCGCAATTGTTGTTGTCATGGCAGCTGATCCTTGGCTCATGGGCACCAGTAAATCTCTAACGTAGGTTGCAGGAAGGCACGAATCGGCAAGGCGGCAACATCTGTGCCCCCCAGCGCTTCGTTGAGGGTGTTCAATTTGGACTGGCCCTGGATCGACAGCACCTTGTGCTTCGCGCTCGCCAACAGGCTGCGACTCATGCTCAGACGCTGGTGCGGCACCGTTGGCGCCAGCATCGCCCAGCAACGACGCGGGTTGTCCAGTTGCAGGGCTTCACTCAGATTCGGGCTATTGGGGAACAGCGACGCGGTATGCCCGTCATCGCCCATACCCAGGATCAGCACATCGATCGGCGGCAACTCGGCCAGCCCCTGATCGGCCTCCAGCGCAGCCTTTTCTACCGTGGCTGCAGCGTTATACAAGCCGACAAAACGGGCTTTGGCCGCCGGGCCTTGGAGCAGATGCTTTTTAAGCAGGCCCGCGTTGCTGTCGGCATGCTCGACCGGCACCCAGCGTTCATCCGCCAGGCTGACAACCACTTTCGACCAATCGACCGGCTGCTTGATCAAGCTTTGGAAAAACGCCACCGGGCTGCGGCCGCCGGACACCACCAGAGTGGCAACGCCCTGCTCGGCGATAGCCTGGTTCAATTGCCCGGCAACTTTTGTTGCCAGCCCTTCGGCCAACAACGCCGGGTTCTTGAAGGTGTGCGAGCTCACACCTTCAGGCAGTTTCAAATCAGATATCGCCATACCAAGACCTCCCGTCCCGCGTAATCAGTGCAATGGAACTCATCGGCCCCCAGGACCCCGCCGCGTACGGCTTGGGCGCATCACCGGACTTTTTCCAGCCGGCGATCAACTGGTCGCACCATTTCCATGCCGCTTCAATTTCATCTTTGCGTACAAACAGGTTCTGGTTGCCGCGCATGACTTCGAGCAACAGGCGCTCGTAAGCATCCGGAATCCGTGTGCTGCGATAAGTGTCAGAAAAATTCAATTGCAACGGGCCGCTGCGCAGTTGCATGCCTTTATCCAGGCCCTGGTCCTTGGTCATTACCCGCAAGGAAATACCTTCGTCCGGTTGCAGGCGAATAATCAGCTTGTTGCCGATTTGCAGGCGCTGCTCGGGAGCAAAGATGTAGTGCGACGGCTCCTTGAAGTGGATAACGATTTGCGAGAGCTTTTGTGGCATGCGCTTGCCGGTGCGCAGGTAGAACGGCACCCCTGCCCAACGCCAGTTACGAATATCGGCGCGCAGTGCCACAAAGGTCTCGGTGTCACTCTGGGTGTTGGAGTTTTCTTCCTCCAGATAACCCGGCACCGACTGACCTTCGCTGTAACCGGCAATGTACTGGCCGCGTACCACCTGGGTGGTCAGGCCTTCGGCGCTGATCGGGGCCAGGGCCTTGAGCACTTTGACCTTTTCGTCGCGAATGCTGTCGGCCGACAGGTCCGCAGGCGGGTCCATGGCAATCAGGCACAGCAACTGCAGCAGGTGGTTCTGGATCATGTCGCGCAGTTGGCCAGCCTTGTCGAAATAGCCCCAGCGGCCCTCGATGCCGACTTTCTCGGCCACGGTGATTTCAACGTGGGAGATGTAGCGCTGGTTCCACTGGGTCTCGAACAGGCTGTTGGCAAAACGCAGCGCGATCAGGTTTTGTACGGTCTCTTTGCCCAGGTAGTGGTCGATGCGGTAAGTGCGGTTCTCGGGGAAGAACTGCGCCACGGAATCGTTGACCTTGCGCGAAGACTCAAGATCCGAACCGATGGGCTTTTCCAGCACCACACGGGTGTTTTCAGCCAGGCCGACCGCGGACAGGTTCTCGCAAATGGCACCGTACACAGCCGCCGGAGTGGCGAAGTAAGCGATCAGGCGCTGCTCTGTGCCGGCCATTTCAGCCAGCGCCAGGTAATCTTCAGTCTTGAAAAAATCCACATGCAGGTAGCTCAAGCGAGCCAGGAAGCGGTTCAATGCTTCGACTTCGATTTCCTTCTCGCCCAGATACTGGCGCAACTGGCTGTCGATATGCGCCAGGTGCGTGGAAGCCTCGCCCGGCTCTCGGGCCAGCGCGAGAATGCGTGTGTCGGCATGCAGCAGACCGGCACGATCCAGTTGGTACAAGGCAGGAAACAGCTTGCGCAGGGCCAGATCGCCAAGGGCGCCGAACAAGGCAAAGGTGCACGGTTCAACCGTAATCGAAGGCATGATGTTTGTTCTTTTATCAAGTTAAGCTACAAATACCTTTTTTCAAGGTATCACTCAAGGAAAAATGTAGTAATAAACACAACATTTTCTCAAAATACAGATTCCTGCTAGTGGTCGTCACAGGCCACCAGTAGGATAGGCCACCTTCCAGAACCGCTTTAGTCCGGTTCTTGCATCGCTGACCCAAGGACCATAAATGGACCGCGTGCGAAATTTACTCGAACAGATCAAGGGCCGCCTCGAAGACCTGAACAAGGCCGAGCGCAAAGTGGCCGAAATCATTTTGCAGAACCCGCAGCAGGCGACCCGATTCAGCATCGCCGCCCTGGCGCAGGCAGCTTCTGTCAGCGAACCCACGGTTAACCGTTTCTGCCGTTCATTTGGTGTCAGCGGCTACCCCGAGTTAAAGCTGCAACTGGCACAAAGCCTGGCCAGCGGCGCAGCTTACGTGAGCCGCGCGGTAGAGGCAGACGATAATCCGGCCGCGTATACACAAAAAATCTTCGGCAGCGCCATCGCCTCACTGGACAGTGCCTGCCAGGCACTGGACCCCAACCTTATCAGCCGCGCCGTCGACTTGCTGATCCAGGCCCGGCAGATCCACTTTTTTGGCTTGGGCGCTTCTGCACCGGTGGCACTGGATGCGCAACACAAGTTCTTCCGCTTCAACCTGGCCGTCACCGCCCACGCCGACGTGCTGATGCAGCGCATGATCGCCTCGGTGGCGCACACGGGTGAATTGTTCGTGATTATTTCCTACACCGGTCGCACCCGTGAACTGGTGGAAGTGGCTCGCATTGCGCGCGCCAACGGTGCCTCGGTACTGGGGCTAACTGCGGAAAACTCGCCACTGGCCAAGGCCAGCACCCTGAGCCTGAACATCCCGCTGCCCGAAGACACCGACATCTATATGCCGATGACCTCGCGCATCATCCAGCTGACCGTACTGGATGTACTGGCAACCGGCATGACCCTGCGCCGCGGCGTGGACTTCCAGCCACACCTGCGCAAAATCAAGGAAAGCCTCAACGCCAGCCGCTATCCGGTGGGCGATGAGTTCAACTAGGCAAGCGCTTGGTAATGCCCCATCAGACGCTGCAAAGCCCCGCCCTCGCCTGCAAGCTCAAATGAGCCTGCTCGCCCGGGGCAAGGGCCTGGTTATGGGTACCGCCACTTGTGGACTCCACACACACAAAGCCCATCACTTCGTTCCAGCTCACCCCCAGCAACGGCCGCTTGCCGGGATGCCAGACCACCGTGCTGCCCTGATCACCCGTGTCGATGCTCAAAGCCCGTTGCCAGGCATGGTCATTGAGCTGCATTTCGCCGTCATGCTGGAACACCCGCTGACAACCACCTCCCACCCGTAACTCGCCTTTCTGCTGGCATACCTCACGGTTCAACTGGTCGTAGCCGTGCGCTCCGTCCAGACCAGACAGCGCTACCTCAGCAACATCACCAATTCGCCAGTAAGCGCGCAACGCCTGGCTCACCTGGCAAGGCTCGTCGTCCTGATGTTCGGTGCTCAGGCGCAGCTCCATTTCTTCGCCCAATCGCGCATGCAAATCCACCTGCCAATCGCACAGCTGCAAGCGCCAGTGCAAGGTCACCCCTTCTTCGTCGCTGCTGCTGTCGAGCAGCTTCCAGTCGATCAACCGCGCCCAGCCATGGGATGGCCAGGCGTTTTCACTGGGGTGACGGCCATACCAGGGCCAGAAGATCGGTACCCCACCACGTATCGCACCCACTTGCGGCCACTTGGCAGCGCACCACAGCCAGGGTTTTTGCCCGGTCGGCTGGAAGTGCAGCAACTGCGCGCCCTGACGGCTGAACACCGCCTGGCAATGCGGATGATCGATCACCAGTACGTCGCGCTGCTGAAAGCGCTCCCACTGGAAAACCGGCTGCTCGCGTCTGGATTTGAAAAAACGGTGAAGCGGATGCTCATGCATGTGCCGCAGTCCTGAAAATCATGCGCCGGGGGGTGCAGCCCCGAAAAAAAGCGGATAGCCAAGGCTATCCGCTGGAAAAACAAGGAGCTTAGCGCATTTAGAACGTCGACTGAATTTTCAGTCCGGCCACCAATGCGTTGTCTACCTGGTCCACACCACCCGGGTGAGTGATGTACTGCAGGTTTGGACGCACCGTCAGCCAGTTGGTCACGTGGAAGCCGTAGTTGAGTTCGTAGTTGTACTCGGTATTGCGCAGCGGCGTGTACAAGGGGTCGCTGTAGTCGGTGGCACCGATGGACGCATTGATCAGCTCGGCGCTTTTCTTCACGTCATCGTTGACATGAATACGGGCGGCGCCAATGCCGATGTCATCCTTGGGCCGGGCATCGAACGGCCCCTTGTACACAAACATCAGCGACTGATAGTTGTCGACGATGTTGGTCTGCTTGTCATGGAAGGTGGCGTTGGCCGCGATATGCAGGCCGCGCGAAGCGTCACCGTTGTGGCTGGTGAGCTGCTGCTGCACGACAAACCAGTAGCCGTGTTTGCTGTCACGTACGCGATAGTCCTGACCATCGTTGGTGATATTGACCTTCACGTCATCGGCAGGCGCCGTGCTCTTGTAGTAACCCACACGGTATTCGCCCGGCAGGTCATTGACCTTGGGCGACCACACCAACTCAACCGGCAACACAGTGCCCTTGGTACCGCTGCCGCTGAGCTTGAAGCCGTTGCCGTGCTCCAGTTGCGACGGGTTCTGGTTGTACGCACCGATTTGCGCGTACAACTCAGGCGTGATGTTGTACTTCACGCGCAGCGCCGCCTGGCTGACCGGCCAGTTGTACCAGAGGTTGGTGGCCCAGTTACCCACCTGCGAGCCACAGAACGCCAGGTTCTGGAATTCGCACGGGAAGGTGTTGAAGTCCTCGCCTTCACCGAAATAACCGGCCTTGACGTCCAGTTTGCCATCGAGGAACTGGTGCTGGATCCACAATTGGGTCAGACGCACCATATGGCCACGGCCATAGACTTCCTGGGAGGAACTCAAGGTCCCTGCACGCGGATCACCGACACGGTCATTGGAAATATTCTGACCATTACGGTTGGTCAGCTGGATCTTCGCCTGGGTGTTGTCCCAGCCCCACAGCTTTTGCAGGTCCAGCGCCACACCCAGACCAAACTGGTCGCTGTAGCGTGCGGTCTTGTCGTTGTTGTAGCCACCGTGCAGGTTGGCGCCCACTTCACCGACATAATCGGCCTTGATGTCGATACCCTGCTCGATCAGCCTGGTGCGCTCGCCGCCCCAGTCACCCGTCATCCATTTCGAATCGGCACTGAAGGCTTCGTCGGCGTAGACACTGCTTGCACCCAGACCTAGCGCGACAATTGCCGATAGCTGGCAGGCCAGACGGGTGCGGGTCATTCTGTTAGTCATCCCTTTAATCCTCGTTGTCTTCTTATTGGCTTTGTTTAACGCGGCACAACTGCAAGGAGGCCCGGTAACAGGCTCCCTGTTGACTTAACGACCCTTGAATTGCGCCACGTTATCAGCCCGGCCTTGAGCCTGAGGCGAACTCATCGCCCCCAGACGCTCCCCCGTATTCGCATCAAACAGTAGCACTTTGGCAGGATCGAACTGCAAATTGAGGCTCTGACCGACCGCAGGGGCATCATCCGGAGCCATGCGGCAGCACACTTTGATGCCGTTGAGGCTGACAAAAACCAGGGTATCGGGGCCGGTGGGTTCGACAACCTGCACCTCGGCGCGAATAACCGGCAGGCCATTGGGTTCGGCTGGCGCCAGCACAATTTGCTCGGCGCGGATGCCCACGATCACATCGCGGTCTTCCAGCCCGGCGTCCTGCATGCCCAGCGGCAGCTCGCAACGCGCCTGGCCGCTGTCGAGCAAGGCCAGCAAGCGCCCGTCGCGACGCTGCAAACGCAGGGGGATAAAGTTCATCGGTGGCGAGCCAATAAAACTGGCGACAAACAGGTTGGCCGGGTCGTTGTAGATCTGTTTCGGCGTACCGAACTGCTGAATGATGCCGTCTTTCATCACCGCCACTTTGTCGCCCAGGGTCATGGCTTCGATCTGGTCGTGGGTAACGTAGACGGTGGTGGTTTTCAGGCGCTGGTGCATCAGCTTCATTTCGGTGCGCATCTCGACCCGCAGCTTGGCATCGAGGTTGGACAGCGGTTCGTCGAACAGGTAGATCTTCGGCCGCCGCGCCAGCGCCCGGCCCATGGCCACGCGCTGCTGCTGGCCACCGGACAGCTGGCCGGGCTTACGCGTCAGCAGGTGCTCGATCTGCAGCAGTTTGGACACCCGCGCCACTTCTTCGTCAATGGCCGCCGCACTCATCTTGCGGATCTTCAGGCCGAAGGCAATGTTGTCGCGGACATTCATGGTCGGGTACAGCGCGTAGGACTGAAACACCATGGCGATGTCACGGTCCTTGGGGCTCATGCCGCTGATATCGGCATCGTCCACCAGAATCGCCCCGCCACTGATGCTCTCAAGACCGGCGATGCAGTTCATCAGGGTTGATTTGCCGCAGCCCGAAGGGCCCACCAGAATCAGGAACTCGCCGTCATCGATTTTCAGCTCGATGTTTTTCAGCGTGTCGGGCAAACCCTTGCCGTAGGATTTATTTACGTTGCGTAATTCTAGAGTCGCCATGCCTTACCCCTTGACCGCGCCGGACGTCAGCCCGCGCAGAAAATACTTGCCCGCAAAGATGTAGACCAGCAGCGTCGGCAGCCCCGCGATCATGGCCGCAGCCATGTCCACGTTGTATTCCTTGGCGCCGGTGCTGGTATTGACCAGGTTGTTGAGCGCCACCGTAATCGGCTGCGCATCGCCACTGGCAAACACCACACCAAACAGAAAGTCGTTCCAGATTTGAGTGAACTGCCAGATCAGGCAGACCATGACGATGGGCACCGACATCGGCAGCAGGATGCGCCCGAAAATAGTGAAAAAGCCCGCACCGTCCAGACGCGCAGCCTTGACCAGCGCATCCGGGATACTCACGTAGTAGTTGCGGAAAAACAGCGTGGTAAAGGCCAGACCGTAGACCACATGCACCAGCACCAGGCCGGTGGTGGTGTTGGCCAGCCCCAGTTTGCCGATGGTGAACGAGGCCGGCAGCAACACCGTCTGAAACGGCAGGAAGCAGCCAAACAACAGCAGGCCGAAAAACAGCTGCGAGCCGCGAAAACGCCACATCGACAAGACATAACCGTTCATGGCGCCGATAAAGGTCGAAATCAGGACCGCTGGCACGGTGATTTTCACCGAGTTCCAGAAATACCCGCCCACCGTGTCCCAGGCCTTGATCCAGCCGATACCGTCGATCACTTGCGGCCAGCTCAGCAGGTTGCCGGTGCGGATGTCTTCCGGGGTTTTGAAACTGGTAAGCAGCATTACCACCAGCGGCACCAGATACACCGCCGCCGCAAGGATCAGGGTGGCGTAGATCGCCACACGGCTGAAGGTAAAACGCTGAGCATTAATCATGGCGTTTGTTCCTCAGCTCGGAATACAGATACGGCACGAGAATGGCCAGAATCGCGCCCAGCATCATGATCGCGCTGGCAGAACCGATGCCCATTTGCCCACGGCTGAAAGTAAAGGAGTACATGAACATCGCAGGCAGATCCGAGGAGTAGCCAGGGCCTCCAGCAGTCATCGCTGACACCAGGTCGAAGCTCTTGATGGCAATGTGCGCCAGGATCATGAAAGCGCTGAAAAACACCGGTCGCAGGCTCGGCAGGACAATGCGCAAGTAGATGGTCGGCAAGTTTGCGCCGTCGACCTGAGCGGCACGAATGATCGACTGATCAACCCCGCGCAACCCGGCCAGAAACATCGCCATGACAAATCCGGAGGCCTGCCATACCGCCGCGATCACCAGGCAGTACACCACCCGGTCCTGATCCAGCAGCCAGTCAAAGCGAAAGCCTTCCCAGCCCCAGTCACGAAGCATTTTATCCAGCCCCAGGCCCGGGTTGAGCAGCCATTTCCAGGCCGTACCGGTGACGATCATGGAGAGCGCCATCGGGTACAGGTAGATGGTGCGGATAAAACCTTCCTTGCGAATCCGCTGGTCGAGCAGAATCGCCAGGAACACGCCAATCACCAGGCTGATGACGATAAACATGCCACCAAACACCGCCAGGTTCTTGCTCGCAACCCACCAGCGGTCATTGGCCATCAAGCGCGCATATTGCTGCAGGCCGACCCACTGGTAGCTGGGCATAAAACTGGAGTTGGTGAACGACAGCAGGAACGTCCAAAAAATGTAGCCATAAAAGCCCACCAATACGATCAGCATGCTCGGCGCCAAAACCAGCTTGGGCAACCAGCGCTGCAGCGCATCAAAGGGCGAGGCCTTGCTGAACACAGCCACGGAACTCATCGAAATACTCCCGGCAGGGTATGCCGGCATCCGCCAATGCAGATGCCGCACAACCAGGGACAAGGGGGGGAGCCACGCGCAAGGCGTGGCGGGTCAGCTCAACGAATTACTGTGCCGACTTGATGGCCGAATAGAGCTTTTTCCCGGCAGTGGCCGGATCAGCACTCTTGTCGCTCATAAAGTTGCTTACCGTGTCGAAAATAGCGCCCTGTACCGCCAGCGAGGTGGCCATGTTATGCGCCATGCTCGGCAACTGACCGTGGGTTTTGCCCGCTTCGGCAAAATCCTTGGCCGAGGCCTGGGCACAGCTGTCGAACTTGCTCATGTCCAGGTCACTGCGTACCGGGATCGAGCCTTTGTTCTGGTTGAACACGTACTGGAATTCGGGTTCAAGGGCGACTTTGGCCACGTCGTTTTGCGCGGCGATATTGCCCGGCGTGTTGTTTTTCGCCGAGAGTTTGAACATCGCCAGCGAGTCGATGTTGTAGGTAAAGCTGCCCTGGGTGCCCGGAAACGGCACGCATTCGAAATCAGTACCGGCCTTTTTGCCCGCAGCAGCCCATTCGCTTTTCGCCCAGTCACCCATGATCTGCATGCCGGCCTTGCCGTTGATCACCTTGGCCGCTTCCAGGTTCCAGTCCTGGCCGGTGCCGTCAGGGTCCATATAGCCCTGGAGTTTTTTCAGTTTGCTGAACACTTCAGCCATCTGCGGGCCGGTGAGGGTTTTCTCATCAAGATCGACGAACGCTTTTTTATAGCCTTGCGGGCCCATGACGCTCAGCACCAGGTCTTCAAAGACCGTGCTGTCCTGCCACGGCTGGCCGCCGTGGGCCAGGGGAATAAAGCCCGCTGCCTTGAGCTTGTCGCCCGCAGCAAAAAGTTCGTCAAGGGTAGTGGGCGCCTTGTCGATACCGGCCTTTTTGAAGACTTCAGGGTTGATCCACAACCAGTTCACCCGGTGAATATTCACCGGTACCGCCACGTAATGGCCGTCGTACTTCATGGTGTCGGATACGGTCTTGGACAGCATGCCATCCCAGTTGTTGGCCTTGGACACCTCATCGAGGTTGGTCAACAAACCCAGTGCGCCCCACTCCTGCAAGTCCGGGCCCTTGATCTGCGCCGCTGATGGCGGGTTGCCGGAGACGGCGCGGGTTTTCAGCACGGTCATGGCCGCAGCACCGCCACCGCCTGCTACAGCGCTGTCCTGCCAGGTATAACCGTCTTTTTCGATCAGTTTTTTCAGCACATCAACCGCTTTGGCTTCACCGCCGGAGGTCCACCAATGCACCACTTCAACCGTGCCTTTGGAATCGGCAGGGGCGGCAGCATAAGCACCCAGGGGGAACAGTGTGGCAAGCGAAATGACAACGGCGAGGCGATTGAATGAATTCATGTCGAGACCTTTCTTGTTGTTATAGCTGTGCAAGTCTTTTGCTTGCGCTGCTAGAGAGTGTATCCATCGCAAACTGCCTGCACGTAACGAACAGACGCCGAAATGTCACAACCTGGTGACATGGCGGCCGAGGTGATTGTTCTGTTCCAAAGATCTTTCAACAGCGCTAAACCCCGTATTCCTCTGGGCACTTAAGCTGCGCCTATCGATACATAAGGTATTTTCTGCGTTGCATGTAGGACGGATCCCGAAGTCGTTTTCCCACGTTGAACCTGCAAAAAACTTCAGCGAGGCTGCAACACTTCGCCACAATTCAAGAACGGATGCCGGCCCCCCCATCAGGAGATGAGTTTCATGCCAAAACAGCGCGCAACGCCCCAGAATCACTGTTTTATCAGCCAGCTACTGGATCCGGACGGCACCCCCTGCGCCTGGAAGCTGGACATTCGGCGCTCGGGAAAAGTACATGTCCACTGTTTCAATTTCACCGACTACGCGGATCAGGCTGCTGCCCTGGAGGCCGCTGAGACCATGCGTAACCAATTGGTTCTCAAAATGCCCCTGGCGTTTTCTTATGAAAACCGTCAGCGCCTTATGCCGCACAACACCAGCGGTCATCCAGGGGTGTACCGGGTCCGCTCCAACCAGATCGACTACTGGCGTGCGACAACCCGCATTCACGGCTATAACCTGAGCAAGAGCTTTCGCGTTGACCGGCATGGCGATGACGAGGCCAAACGCCTGGCGCTACAAGAGCGTCAGAGGCAACTGACTCTGTGCAATGAGCCCTACGACGTGGCCATGGAAAAACTGCAACAACACTTCGGCCAGACCAGCAGGCGCGTGCGTGAGAACCGTATCAACGCCGCCATGAACAGCGACCACCCGCCCAGCCCCACCCTTGCAAAGCCTTCGGACAGCAACCTGGAACCCCTGTTGCCCATCAGCCCCGAGCAGGCGACCCTGTCGATCAATCGCCATTTCGCGGCAAGTGCAAAGTAACCCGCAGGCCTCCGGCCCGCAGGTTCTGCAAACTGACTTCACCGCCATGGCTATGGGCGATGCTGCGTGCAATCCCCAATCCGAGCCCGTAGCCCTGCTGCTGCCCGGCCAGGCGAAAGTGCGGTTCGAATACCTGCTCAAGACGCTGCTCGGGTACGCCCGGCCCCTCATCGTCAACCGTGAGGACAAAGGCCTGCTCATTGTCATCAATACGCAAATGCGCGTAGTGGCCGTACTTGAGCGCGTTATCGATCAGGTTGCCCATGCAGCGCCGCAGCGCCAGGGGTTTACCATAGTAAGGTCTGACAGCCCTGCCCTGCAGCGTTACGCGGCCGTTACCCTGGGGCAGCAGGTAAGGCTCGATCAGGCAGTCAAGCAACTGGTTCAAGTCAACGGCTTCGATGTTTTCGTGAATATCGGTGTCTTTCACACATTGCAGCGCCCCTTTGACCAGCATTTCCAGCTCGTCCAGATCACGGCCGAATTTGTATTGCAGTTGTTCGTCTTCGAGCAGCTCGACCCGCAGGCGCAAGCGGGTAATGGGCGTGCGCAAATCATGGGAGATGGCACTGAACAACTGGCCGCGCTCGGTCAGATAACGACTGATGCGGGCACGCATGGTATTGAGGGCGCGCGCCACCTCGACCACTTCACTGCCGCCGCCCACCTCGACCGGCTTGACCTCGTCCTCACCCAGCGACATGTCCCGGGCCGCTCGCGCCAGACGCTTGAGCGGACGGCTTTGCCAGTGCATCAACAGGCCGATGAACAACAACAGAAAAATACTGCTGAGCACGATAAACCACACCTGCAGGGCCGGCAGCCCCTCCTCTTCGAGACTGGTGTAGGGCTGGGGCAACAAGGAGGCGATATACAGCCATTCACCGGGCACCATCTGGATTTGTGTGACCAGGATCGGCGGATCGACCGGCTCCAGCGTCAGTGCAAAATGCGCCCAGGAGCGCGGTAGCTCGTCGAGTTTGAGACCGGCATTGAAAATACGCAGATCCTGGGGGCTGACAAACTGCACCGACATCTCGACATTGGGCCCCACGGCCTCGCGCAATACCTGATCCACGGCATCCAGTACCGCCTGCTTGCGCTGGGTGGGCGGCAACACCTGCATATCCAGTGGTTTGTCGTTGAGGCTCACGACAAAACGCGTACCGCCCATGCTGCGCAGTTGATCCAGTACCAATGGGCGATAGGCCAGCGGCAGGGAACGCAGGTAGGCGACGGTGGCGTTCATCGAGTGGGCCAGGCTACGCGCGCTGTTGACCAGGCCTTCGAGTTGCGTGGTACGCAACTGCGACAACCAGATAGCACTGGACAGGGTTTGCGCCAGCAGGATGGCGAGCAAGGTCAGCAACAACATGCGTCCCAGCAGCGAACGGGGCATATGCCATTTGCCCAGGCGCTTAAAGGTCATTGCCGGACATGACCTGAGCCGCCAGCTGATAACCGCTGCCGCGGATGGTGCGGATCAGCCGTGGCGGCTTGTCAGTGTCACGCAGGCGCTGGCGCAGGCGGCTGACCGCCATGTCGACAATGCGATCAAGCGGCATCAGCTCACGCCCGCGGGTTGCATTGCCAATAGTGTCGCGGTCGAGAATCTGCTGCGGGTTATCCAGAAACAATTTGAGCAAGGCAAAATCTGCCCCCGACAAAATCACCTCTTCTCCATCGGTATGAAACAGCCGATGAGTCACGGTGTTCAGCCGCCACTCTTCAAATGCCAGCACCTCGTTGCCCGAGGTGGTAGCGACAAATTGTGCCCTGCGTAACAACGCCTTGATCCGCGCCAGCAGCTCACGGGGGCTGAAGGGTTTACCCAGGTAATCGTCGGCGCCCAGCTCAAGACCAATGATGCGATCGGCCTCGTCGGAACTGGCAGTGAGCATGATGATCGGGATCTGGGCAAAGCGCGGATGCTGACGCACCCAGCGGCACAGGCTGAAGCCGTCTTCATCGGGCAACATGACATCGAGGATCAACAGATCACTCGCCGCGCTGTCCAGCGTTTCGCGAAAACCGGCGCCATCTCCCACGGCACGCACCTGGAAACCGGCGCGGGTGAGATACAGATCAAGCAGGTCGCGAATTTCCTGGTCGTCATCGACCAGCAAAATGGATTTGCCGGGTGTGCTCACAGTGGTGTTCCTTATTGTTTTTATACGGCGATCCAAACTCTGTGGGAGCGGGCTTGCTCGCTCCCACAACAAGCCCACTCACGGAGCTTTCAGCCAAACGCCTGCTGCAACGCCACCCCGGCACCGATCAAACCCGGGTACGGCGCCGTCACCAGCCACACCGGGATACCCTTGAGGTAGTCGCTCATGCAGCCTTTGTCGGCAAAGCTGCGGGCAAAGCCGCTGGCCAGGAAGATATCGGCAAAGCGCGGAATCACCCCGCCGACGATATACACCCCGCCACGGCCACCGATGGTCAGCACATTGTTGCCCGCCACACGGCCCAGCCAGCAACTGAAATGCTCCAGCACTTGCAGCGCCACAGGGTCGCCCGCCAAAGCAGCCGCGGTAATGGCCCGGTCGCTGTCCAGTACCGGTGCATGGCCATCCACCGCACAAATCGCCCGATAGACCCGCGGCAAACCGCTGCCGCTCAAAATGCTCTCGGCGCTCACATGGCCGATTTCATTGTAGATGTGCTGCCACAACTGCACTTCACGCGGGTTGCTCATGGGCAGGTCGACATGCCCGCCCTCCCCCGGCAAGGCCATGAATTGACCCTCGCCGAGATTGAGCAAAGTGCCCACACCCAGCCCGGTGCCCGGCCCGATAACCACCGCCGGGCGCGTCGGGTCAACAACCCCCGGGCAAACCTGGCGCACATCTTCGGGTTGCAGCCGGGTCATGCCCAAGGCCATCGCGCTGAAGTCGTTGATCAGCAGCAGATTGTCGACCTGCAGCGCATGGCAGAAAGCCGAGCGGCTCAAGCGCCAATGGTTGTTGGTAAAACGAAATTCATCGCCACTCACCGGCCCGGCCACTGACAGACATACCGAGCCTACAGAGCCCGGAGCCAGTTCCAGCCTATCCAGGTAAAGCTTGATGGCATCTTCCGGGCAGGCGAAGTCTGCTGTGGGCAATACGCTGACCGAACGCAACTGGTCGTTTTCCCACAACGCAAAACGTGCGTTGGTACCGCCTATATCACCGACCAGTGCGAGCTTCATTTCAGATTTTCCAGAGACGAGGTAAAGGTGCTCGCGCCCTGCTCGGCCGAACTGAAGGCCTGACGCATAAACGCAAACAACTCACGCCCGGTGCCAACGGCATTATCCAGAGTGCCGACAGCCGGGGTGCGCGCGGCAAATTCTGCCTCATCCACCAGCAGTTGCAACGTACCTTTTACCCCATCGACACGAATTATGTCGCCGTCCTGCACCCGCGCCAGGGCGCCGCCAATCGAAGCCTCGGGGCTCACATGAATCGCTGCCGGGATCTTCCCCGACGCGCCTGACATCCGCCCGTCGGTAATCAGCGCCACCTTGAAGCCCCGATCCTGCAACACACCCAGAAACGGCGTCATCTTGTGCAGCTCGGGCATACCGTTTGAGCGCGGCCCCTGAAAACGCATCACGGCCACGAAGTCGTGTTCCAGCTCACCGGCCTTGAACGCATCGGCCAGTTGCTGCTGGTCCTGGAACACCCGCGCCGGTGCTTCGACGATCTGATGTTCGGGGGCTACCGCCGAGACCTTCATCACGCCACGGCCCAGGTTGCCTTCCATCACCCGCAGGCCACCCTCGCCGGAGAATGCACGGGCAACCGGGCGCAGGATCGACTCGTCGAGGCTTTCAATCGGACCTTCACGCCATACCAGCTCGCCATCCACCAGGAACGGTTCGCGGGTGTAGCGGCTCAGGCCATAGCCCGCCACGGTGTTGACGTTTTCGTGAAGCAGACCGGCTTCCAGCAGCTCCCGAATCAGGAACGCCATACCACCGGCGGCCTGGAAGTGGTTGATATCGGCCTTGCCGTTTGGATACACGTGGGACAGGGTCGGTACCACCTCGGAGAGGTCGGCCATGTCTTGCCAAGTCAGCTGGATACCCGCCGACATGGCAATCGCCGGCATGTGCAAGGTGTGGTTGGTCGAACCGCCGGTGGCGTGCAAGGCCACGATGGAGTTGACCAGCGAACGCTCGTCAACGATCTCGCCCAGCGGCATGAAATCGCCGTTTTGCTTGGTCAGACGAGTGACTTGATGAGCCGCTTCGCGAGTCAGGGCATCGCGCAAAGGCGTGTAGGGGTTAACGAAAGAGGCGCCTGGCAAATGCAGGCCCATCACTTCCATCAGCAACTGGTTGGTGTTCGCGGTGCCGTAGAACGTGCAGGTGCCAGGGCTGTGGTAGGACTTCATCTCCGATTCCAGCAGCTCTTCGCGGCTGGCCTTGCCTTCGGCGTAGCGCTGGCGCACATCGGCTTTTTCCTTGTTGGAAATGCCCGACGGCATCGGCCCACCCGGTACAAAGATGGTCGGCAAGTGACCAAAACGCAGCGCCCCCATCAGCAGGCCCGGCACGATCTTGTCGCAAATGCCCAGCATCAGCGCCGCGTCGAACATATTGTGGGACAGCGCCACGGCTGTGGACAAGGCAATCACTTCGCGGCTGAGCAAACTGAGTTCCATGCCCGGCTCGCCCTGGGTCACGCCGTCACACATGGCTGGAGTGCCACCGGCGAACTGGCCTACCGAGCCAATTTCACGCAATGCTTTTTTGATTTGTTCAGGAAAGTGCTCGTACGGCTGGTGCGCCGAGAGCATGTCGTTATATGACGAAACAATTGCCACGTTGGCCGCGTTCATCATCCGCAGGCTGTTTTTATCTTCAGTGCCACACCCTGCCACGCCGTGGGCGAAGTTCGCGCATTGCAGCTTGCCGCGTTGCGGGCCGTCGCCGGCAGCGCCACGAATAAGCGTCAGATACGCCTCGCGGGTTGCACGACTGCGGGCAATAAGACGCTCGGTGACTTCAAGAACGCGGGGATGCATGTGTTGAACTCCAGGCTAACGGATGTGGCGACCTGTGCGTGTCCTATGCTGACCGAAGGGCTCCGGGGAGCGACTTCAATCATTCGGACCCGTTGATTCAGGTCACTCGTTGTAGATAAAACAAAATATTGCCACTTAAATGGCTTGTTTTCTATTTTTATGCGAATAATCTTGTAATTCCAACAACAAATCGATGGCAGGCGCTTTCCATGACTCTACGAATCGCAATCAATGGTTTTGGCCGTATCGGCCGTAACGTCCTGCGCGCACTGTATACCCAAGGCTACCGTCAGGACCTGCAGATCGTCGCCATCAACGATCTGGGTGACAGTTCGATCAATGCCCATCTGCTCAAGTACGACACGGTTCACGGCACGTTCGACGCCAATGTCGAACACGATCAGGAAAGCCTGACCGTCAATGGTGACCGCATCAGCGTGACCGCCATTCGCAATCCGGCCGAACTGCCGTGGGCGGCACTGAACATCGATGTGGTGTTTGAATGCACAGGTTTGTTCACCGAGCGCAGCAAGGCACAAGCACATATTACTGCTGGCGCCCGCAAGGTGATTATCTCTGCTCCCGGCAAAAATGCCGATGCGACGGTGGTCTACGGTGTCAACCACGACATTTTGCGTCAATCCCACCACATTATTTCCAATGCTTCCTGCACGACCAACTGCCTGGCACCCGTGGCGCAAATCCTGCACCGCGAATTCGGCATTGAAAACGGCCTGATGACCACCATTCACGCCTACACCAATGACCAGAACCTGACCGACGTTTATCACTCGGACCCCTACCGCGCACGTTCGGCCACCCAGAACATGATCCCGAGCAAAACCGGCGCAGCCGAAGCCGTGGGCCTGGTATTGCCGGAACTCGCCGGCAAGCTCACCGGCATGGCCGTGCGGGTGCCGGTGATCAACGTGTCGCTGGTCGACCTGACCATTGAACTCAAGCGCGAAACCACCGCAGCTGAAGTCAACGCACTGTTCAAGGAAGCCAGCCAGCACTCCAGGGTACTGGGTTACAACACCCTGCCGCTGGTATCGAGCGACTTCAACCACAACCCGCTTTCGTCGATCTTCGATGCCAATCACACCAAAGTCAGCGGCAAACTGCTAAAAGTGCTGGCCTGGTACGACAACGAGTGGGGCTTCTCCAACCGCATGCTCGATAACTGCCTGGCGCTGCACAACGCGGAGTAACGCGATGATCGGTATCAGCTTCACCACGGCCACCCTGGCGGCGCGCAAGCGTATCGCCCTGGTGGCCCACGATCATTGCAAGGGCTTTTTGCTGGACTGGGCCGAACGCCACAAGGCAGCCCTCAGCCAGCATGACCTGTGCGCCACCGGCACCACCGGGCTGCTGCTGAGCCAGCGCCTGGGCCTGCCGATCGAAAGCATGATCAGCGGGCCGTTGGGCGGCGATCAACAGGTGGGGGCACGGATCGCCGAGCAACGGGTCGACATGCTGGTGTTCTTCTGGGACCCGTTCGAGCCCCAGCCCCACGACCCGGACATCAAAGCACTGCTGCGGGTTGCGGCAGTATGGAACATCCCCGTGGCGTGCAATGAATGCAGCGCCGACTACCTGCTCAGCAGCCCGCTGATGAGCCAGCCCCATGAACACCGCATTCCTGATTACAGTGCGTATTTGAAGGGTCGGGTTTAGGTTTATGGTGGGAGCGAGCCTGCTCGCGAAGACGCACTATCGTCTACGACCTTCGCGAGCAGGCTCACTCCCACCAGAACGATTTCAAACCATTTCAAAACAGCACTTGACCAATAGCACAGATGATAAGCATTATCATTCGCTCAAAATCGGTCGGGTAGCACTGTGAGTCAGTCCCACTTCAATCAAGTCTTCCTTACCCAACGGGTAACCCTGCTGCGCACCCTGGAGCGGATGGTCAACAACCACAGCACCGCCGAAGACCTGCTGCAGGAGACCTACCTGCGCGTAACCCGCGCCTTGAGCGAACGCAGCGTCGAGCACCTTGAGCCCTTTGTGTTCCAGACCGCACGCAATCTGGCGCTTGACCACCTGCGCGCCCGGCGGATCCAGTCACGCACCGTGGTCGAAGATGTGCCCACTGAAGTGATCGAAGGCGTTGCCTCCCCTCTCAGCACCCCTGAAGAAGCCCATCAAGCCGCGCAACTACTGGAGCGTCTGAGTGTGAGCCTGAGCCAGTTAAGTGCCCGTCAACAACGGATTTTCATCCTCAGCCGCCTGCATGGCTGCAGTTATCAGGAGATTGCCGAAGAGCTTGACGTTTCCTTGAGCACCGTTCAAAAGGAACTCAAATTGATCATGGCAATCTGCATCGGGGTAGCCGACAGACTCAATCGCCCTTAACCTTGACCGGCGATGCCTGCTAGAACGCTCTGAAACTGCCAAGGAACATCCGTGACGGACACTCACAAATCTGCCGTGCCAGAACTGGCGCAAGACGTGCTGCAGGACAGCGCCATGGATCAGGCACTGGAATGGCTGATTACTCTTGAGTGTGCGAGCGACGAACAAAAAGCCGCTTTCGAAAACTGGCTCAATGCCGACCCCGCCCATGCCCAGGCCTTTGCCAAGGCCAATGCGATCTGGAACGGCGAACCGCTGCTGGCCGCCGCGCAAACCCTGCAAGCCCGCCGTAGCCCCGGCCTGTTGCGGCGCATAGGACGACACTGGAAACACCTGGCAACTGCGGCGGTGGTGATTATCAGCGTCGGCAGCTACAGCAATGTACCGTTACGCCTGCAAGCCGATCACCTGACCGTGGTGGGCGAGCGCCAGCGCCTGCAACTCGAGGACGGCTCAAAAGTGCTGCTTAACACCAACTCGGCGTTTTCCAGCAAGGTGGTCAATGCCCAAAGCAGCGCCCGCCTGTATCAGGGCGAAGCGTATTTCGAAATTCCCGCCGACCTGGAGTTCCCGCTGGTGCTTGATGCTGGCCCCGTGCGCGTCAGCGTGCGCGACACCGCCTTCGCCGTGAGCTACCTCAATGGTGAAACACAGGTGCGGGTGCAGCGCGGCGACGTCGATTTGCGGGTCAACAGTGCCGGTGCGCAAATGCGCCTGTCGGCTGGCAACAGCGTGCGCATTGGCCCTGACGGCTTCAGCAAGACCGCCCGGCTCAACCCCCAGACCGACCTGGCCTGGGTGCAGGGGCGCCTGGTGTTCGAAAACTGCCCGATGGGCAAGGTGCTGGATGAAGTACGCCGCTACTACCCAGGCTGGATCGTCAACAACAACGACAAACTCGCCAACGTGGCAGTGACCGGCAACTACCGGCTGGATCAGCCTCTGGATATCGTCCGCTCACTGGCCCATATCACCTCAAGTAGCCTTTCAGAATTCCCGGCATTGGTAATTCTCAATTAAAAGTAGGTTTTTTTACTCGATAGCCTAAGGTCATACGTCTCGTTGTAGTCAATGCAACTGATTCGCATTTTGAGTCAGCTTCGCAACTATAAGATTCGTTCACCACGGAGCGCTATCAATGCCCACTCGTTTCAACAGCCGGTCCTCATCCAACGCCCGCAAGGGTGGTTTGCAGCAGTGCACGTTGTCGTTGTTGACCGCCGCCATGCTTTTGGCCGGTGTGCAGGCGGCTCCAGCCCTGGCGGCGACCGATGAGCAGCCGGCGACCCGCTCCGTGGGCAATTACAAGTTTGCGATCTCCCAGCAGCCATTGGCCTCCGCGCTTAACGATTTCAGCACGGTGACCGGCTGGCAGGTCGGCCTGCCGGCAGAGCTGGCGCAGAATGTGTCCTCGCCCGGCGTGCGCGGTTCACTCACCCCGGAAAAAGCCCTGGAGCGCCTGTTGATCGGCACCAACCTGGGCTACCGCAAGCTGGCCAGCAACAATATCGTGCTGGAAAAGCGCAGCAGTTCCACCGGCACCCTGGCCCTGCAACAAGTCACCATCAGCGCCACTCGCCAGGAGCAGGACGTGAACTCGGTGCCCAGCACCATTACCGTCCATGACCGCCAGGATATGGACCGCGATAACGTCAATACCATCAAGGACCTGGTGCGCTATGAGCCGGGTGTCTCGGTAGGCGGCGCCGGCCAGCGTGGCGGCATCAGCAACTACAACATCCGCGGCATCGACGGCGACCGGATCCTGACCCAGGTGGACGGCGTCGAGATCCCCAACTCGTTCTTCAACGGCCCGTACGCCAAGACCCAGCGCAACTACGTCGACCCGGAAATCATCAAGCGCGTCGAAATCCTCCGTGGCCCGGCGTCGGTACTTTATGGCAGCAACGCCATTGGCGGTGCCGTCAGCTACTTCACCCTCGACCCCAATGACATCATCAAGCCGGGCCAGGATGTTGGCGCCCGCCTCAAGGCCGGCTACAGCTCGGCCGATCGCAGTTGGTTGAAATCCGGCACCGTCGCCGGCCGCTCGGGCGACTTCGACGGCTTGTTGCACCTGAGCCAGCGCGACGGTCACGAAACCGAATCCTACGGTGACCACGGCGGCACCGGGCTGTCACGTACCGCGGCCAACCCTGAAGATACCAAAACCACCAACGTACTGGCCAAGCTGGGCTGGAACTACAACGATGACGACCGTCTTGGCTTCACTTATGAGAAGTACAAGGACCGCCTCGACATCAATGAAAAAAGCGCGGTCGGCGGACCGTTCAACAACGGCCAGCCGCTGGGCATGTACCTGTCGCGTAACGGCAAGGACACCATCAGCCGCGAGCGTTTCGGCCTGGAAAACAGCATGGCGCTGGATACCGCCGTGGCTGACCACTTCAAGTGGAGCCTGAACTACCAGATCGCCAAAACCGACCAGAACACCCTGGAAGACTACTTCCCCTACAGCCGTCATGTGATGCGTTCGCGCAACACCACCTACGAAGAAAAAACCTGGGTACTGGACGCCCAGGCAGACAAAGCCTTCCATATTGCTGACACCGATCACCTGCTGACCTACGGTGCCACTATCAAGCACCAGAAAGTCACCGGTTCGCGCAGTGGCTCGGGCACCTGCCTGGCAGTAGGCAATGGTTGCACCGCCGTGGGCGCCGATAGCCCGAAAGATTACCTGGTCAAATCCAGCGACTTCCCGGACCCGACCATCAACACCTACAGCCTGTTCGCCCAGGACCAGATCAGCTGGAATGACTGGACCTTCATGCCCGGCCTGCGCTACGACTACACCAAGCTGACGCCGCATATCACCCAGGAATTCCTCAACACCGTCAACAGCGACCAGAAAGGCACCGTAAGCGATGCAGACAAGGTCTGGCACCGCCTGTCGCCAAAACTGGGCGTCACTTACGCATTCAACGACAACTACACCTGGTACGGCCAGTACGCCGAAGGCTTCCGCACCCCGACCGCCAAAGCGTTGTACGGTCGATTTGACAACCTGCAGGCAGGCTACTCGGTAGAGCCGAACCCGGATCTGGAACCGGAAAAAAGCAAAAGCTACGAGACCGGCCTGCGCGGCAACTTTGACGCTGGCTCATTCGACGTGGCGGTGTTCTATAACAAGTACCGCGACTTCATTAACGAAGATGCCATCACCCCCGGCTACGACGACCTCAAGTTCCAGGCCAACAACATCAAGCACGCCACCATCAAGGGTGCCGAGGTCAAAGGCCGCCTGAACCTGGACGCTTTCGGCGCGCCACAGGGCCTCTATACCCGTGGTTCCGTGGCATATGCCCACGGTCGCAACGAAGACACCGGCCAGCCGATCAACAGCGTCAACCCGCTGACCGCCGTGATGGGCCTGGGCTACGAGCAGCAGAACTATGGCGCCCTGGTGAGCTGGACCCTGGTCAAGAGCAAGGATCAGGTCGACGACACCAGCTACTTCGCCCCCGATGGCACCAGCAAGCAGTTCAAGTCGCCTGGCTATGGTGTGCTCGACCTGACCGGTTTCTACAAGGTCACCAAGGACGTCACCGTCAATGCCGGCCTGTACAACCTGACCGACAAGAAATACTGGAACTGGGATGACGTGCGCGGCTACGACAGCGTGGGTGAGGCCGGCGTGCTGAACCCGGCCAATATGGAGCGACTGACCGCGCCGGGCCGCAACTTCTCGATCAATCTGGTCTGGGATATCTGATCAGCCACGCTCACTGCGTAGAATTTTGCTCTGCGCAGTGAGGATTTTTTACTGTGATGCGTCTTCCTGATCGTCTAGTTACAAAGCGCATCTCATTCTCAAGGATTTTTTCATGACCACTGCTGATTCCGCATCACGTCCGGCCTTGCGTTCCCAACGTCTGAACCAGATCACCAACGAGCCGCATCAAAAGCTCGACGCTTTGGTCAAGGCGCACAAGCCATTTGATGACGTGGCCAGCTTCGCCCGCTTTGTCGTCGCCCAGTACCTGTTCCAGTCGGAGCTCAAGGCGCTGTACACCGACCCGGCCCTGAAAGAAATCGTCCCTGACCTGCCAGAGCGCTGCCGCGCCGAGCAAGCCAAGGCCGACCTGGCCGACCTCAACACCGAAGTGCCTGCCCCGGTTGCCGGCGCGGTCAACTCGCCAAGCAAGGCTGAAGCACTGGGCTGGATCTTCGTTTCCGAAGGCTCCAAGCTGGGCGCTGCATTCCTGATCAAGCGTGCTGTGGGCCTGGGCCTGAGCGACAGCTTCGGCGCCCGCCACCTGGGCGAGCCTGCCGGTGGCCGTGCCGAAGGCTGGAAAAGCTTTATCCGCACCCTCGACGGCCTGGAACTGACGGCTGAAGAAGAAGCCGACCTCGACAAAGGTGCAGTAGCGGCCTTTGAGCGTTTTACCGTATTACTGGAACACGCCTACGCTGCTCAGCCAGAACTGGCTTAAGCTGACAGGCCCGACCAGCGCACGCTGGTCGGGTGTCCTTTTATGCGTCCTGAGCTTATGACCCGCCAAACCCGATCCACGTCGAAAATCGCCCGAATCCTGTTCGGCTTGCTGGCCTATGTGAGCCTGGGCATTGGCCTGATTGCGATAGTGATTCCTGGCCTGCCGACCACCGAATTTATTTTGCTCGCCGCCTGGGCCGCGACCAAAAGCTCCCCGCGCTTGAGTGCCTGGCTGGAAAACCACCGGTTGTTTGGCCCGATCCTGAGCAACTGGCGCAACGGCAAGATCATCAAGCGCAACGCCAAAATCAGCGCCACTGTCAGCATGTTGTTGTGCGCAGGGCTGATGCTGTATGTGCTGGATCACAACTGGCCGGTGTTTCTGGCGATTGCCGGCATGAGCATGGGCAATCTGTGGATCTGGTCGCGACCGGAGCGCTTGCCAAGCCCTTCGTAGCAGTTGACGAGCGGAGCACTCATAAGGCTTTTTACAGGAACTGGCCCCCCTCGGAATTTATGAGCGCCGCACACCTGTGGGAGCTGGCTTGCCTGCGATACTGACACCCCGGTGTATCAGGCAAACGGCGGCGATGCCATCGCGAGCAAGCCCGCTCCCACAAATCGCCACTTACAACGCCAACGCCCCGCTATACAGCGCATAAGCTGCCGCCAGTGCCGTTATCACCACCATCGCGAATATCACCTTCTCCCAGGGCTTGAACAGCAGCTCACCCTGCTCGCGCTTGGCCTTGGCGAAAAAGAACACCCCCGGTGCATACAGCAACGCCGAGAGCAGCAGGTATTTGGGCCCCGCCGCATATAACAGCCACATCGCATAAATCAGCGCCACCGCCCCTACCAGCAGGTCCTTGACCCTCCGCCGCCCCGCCCGCTCGTAAGTCTCGCCCCTCACGCACAGCAGCACCGCGTAAGCTGCCGACCACAGGTAAGGCACCAGGATCATCGATGACGCCAGATAGATCAGGCTGGTGTAAGTACCGGCGGACACCAGGGTGATCACCAGGAAAATCTGGATCATCGAGTTGGTCAGCCACAGGGCATTGACCGGCACATGGTTGGCGTTTTCCTTTTTCAGGAACGCCGGCATGGTGTTGTCCCGGGCTGTGGCATAGAGGATCTCGGCGCACAGCAACGCCCACGACAACAACGCCCCCAACAGCGAGATCGCCAGCCCGATACTGATCAGTATCGCACCCCACTCTCCCACCACATGCTTGAGCACCCCGGCCATCGACGGGTTTTGCAGACTGGCCAGTTCCGGCTGGCTCATGATCCCCAGCGACAGCACGTTCACCAGCACCAGCAGGGCCAGCACGCCGAGAAAGCCAATAACCGTAGCCTTGCCCACATCCGAACGTTTCTCGGCACGGCCCGAGTAGACACTGGCACCTTCAATACCGATAAACACGAAGACCGTCACCAGCATCATGTTGCGCACCTGGTCCATCACGCTGCCCAGGCTGGGTGTTTGTGTGCCCCAAAAATCCCGGGTGAGAATATCGGCCTTGAACGCCACGGCGGTGAGCACGATAAACATCACAATGGGGACGATTTTGGCCACGGTGGTCAGCTGGTTGATAAACGCCGCTTCCTTGATCCCGCGCAGCACCAGGAAATGCACCCCCCACAGCAGCAACGATGCGCAACCTATGGCGATCGGCGTGTTGCCCTGGCCAAACACCGGGAAAAAATAGCCCAGGGTGCTGAACAGCAATACGAAGTAACCGACGTTGCCCATCCAGGCGCTGATCCAGTAGCCCCAGGCTGACGAGAAACCCATGTAGTCGCCAAACCCGGCCTTGGCGTAGGCATACACCCCCGAATCCAGCTGCGGCTTACGATTGGCCAGGGTCTGGAACACAAAGGCCAGCGCCAGCATGCCCACTGCCGTGATTGCCCAGCCGATCAACACGGCACCACCGGCAGCATGCTCGGCGATATTTTGCGGCAACGAAAAAATCCCGCCACCAATCATCGAGCCGACAACCAACGCGATCAGGGCGTTGAGCCTAAGCTTTTGCGTCTGTTGCGACATCGTCACCTCGCTGTACTACTTGGTTAAAACTTATGAATATCAGGCTACAGACGTTCACTGACTAAATATATGCAGTGCCCAAACGTTTAATAGATCCCCGCAATAAGCCGTGCTTCCCTGATAACCATTGCGCCTATTGAAACCTAAAAAACCGTTCATATATAGATGACGATTTAATTTCATGGAGGGGTTCATGAAACTTGAAGATGACATTTGCAAATCTGGAAATACTGGCTAGCTTCAATCCCCACGACACCGTGGGTAACGAACGTATTAATACCTGAAAACATCTCTGGAGTAAGGCTTTCAGGAAGCGTCATAAAAATGCGTGATCGCGACCTTCCCCGCTCTATCAACAATGGAATGTAGTAATGCCCTGATCTATGTCAAATGGCTTAAATATCAATGGACTTAACTTTGAAGCCTCACTTCTCCTAGATTGGAGTCACTACAAATGTCTGATACTCCTGGAAAACTGCGACTGGGTGCGTTGGTTGCTCTGGTAGTCGGCTCAATGATTGGCGGCGGGATTTTTTCGCTGCCTCAAAACATGGCCGCCAGCGCTGATGTCGGCGCAATCCTGATCGGTTGGGCAATTACCGCTGTCGGTATGTTGACCCTCGCTTTTGTGTTCCAGACCCTCGCCAATCGCAAACCTGACCTTGACGGCGGCGTATATGCCTACGCCAAAGCAGGCTTCGGCGATTACATGGGTTTCTCGTCAGCCTGGGGCTACTGGATCAGCGCCTGGCTGGGTAACGTCGGCTACTTCGTGCTGCTGTTCAGCACCCTGGGTTACTTCTTCCCGATCTTCGGCGAAGGCAATACCCCCGCCGCCATCATCGGCGCCTCGATCCTGCTCTGGGCCGTGCATTTCCTGGTACTGCGCGGCATCAAGGAAGCAGCGTTCATCAACCTGGTAACCACCGTTGCCAAGGTCGTACCGCTGGTTCTGTTTATCCTGATTGCCCTCTTCGCGTTCAAACTGGACATCTTTACCAGTGACATCTGGGGCGTAAAAAACCCGGACCTGGGCAGCGTGATGGATCAGGTGCGCAACATGATGCTGGTCACCGTTTGGGTGTTCATCGGTATCGAAGGCGCAAGCATCTTCTCTTCCCGTGCCGAAAAACGTTCGGACGTGGGTCGGGCCACCGTGATCGGCTTTATCACCGTGCTGCTGTTGCTGGTACTGGTGAACGTGCTGTCGCTGGGCATCATGACTCAGCCTGAACTGGCAAAACTGCAAAACCCTTCGATGGCGGCCGTGCTTGAGCATGTGGTCGGTCACTGGGGTGCAGTACTGATCAGCGTCGGCTTGATCATCTCGCTGCTGGGTGCCCTGCTCTCCTGGGTACTGCTGTGCGCAGAGATCATGTTCTCGGCGGCCAAGGACCACACCATGCCGGCCTTCCTGAAAAAGGAAAACGCCAACCATGTACCGGTCAACGCCCTGTGGCTGACCAACGCCATGGTGCAACTGTTCCTGATCATCACCCTGTTCTCGGCCAGTACTTATCTGTCGCTGATCTACCTGGCGACCTCGATGATCCTGGTGCCTTACCTCTGGTCTGCAGCCTACGGCTTCCTGCTGGCGGTACGTGCCGAGACTTACGAGAACGCCCTGGCAGAACGCAAGAAAGATCTGATCATCGGCGGTATCGCCCTGATCTACGCGATCTGGCTGATCTATGCCGGCGGCCTCAAGTACCTGCTGTTGTCGGCCCTGCTCTATGCACCTGGCGCGATTCTGTTCGCCAAGGCCAAGCGTGAAAGCGGCCAGCCCGTGTTCACCAACATCGAGAAAGTGATTTTTGCCGCAGTAGTGATCGGCGCCCTGGTGGCTGCCTATGGTCTCTACGACGGTTTCCTGACCCTGTAACAACCTGTTTGTGTACTTTGGAGGATGACTGTAATGACCACGGAAAAAGTGAAATACGGCGTGCATTCCGAAGCCGGTAAGCTGCATAAGGTTATGGTGTGTTCCCCAGGCCTGGCTCACCAGCGCCTGACCCCAAGCAACTGCGATGAATTGCTGTTCGATGACGTACTGTGGGTCAACCAGGCCAAGCGTGACCACTTCGACTTCGTCACCAAAATGCGCGACCGCGGCATTGATGTGCTGGAAATGCACAACCTGCTGACCGATATCGTTGCCATCCCGGAAGCCCTGGACTGGATTCTGGACCACAAAGTGACCCCCAATCAGGTGGGTGTGGGCCTGGTCAACGAAGTCAAAGCCTGGCTCAAAAGCCTTGAGCCACGCCAAATTGCCGAGTACCTGATCGGCGGCGTGTCGGCAGACGACCTGCCGGACAGCTTTGGTGGCAAGACCATCCAGATGTTCCGTGACTTCCTCGGTCACACCAGCTTTATCCTGCCACCGCTGCCCAACACCCAGTTCACCCGTGACACCACTTGCTGGATCTACGGTGGCGTGACGCTGAACCCTATGTACTGGCCGGCGCGTCGTCAGGAAACCCTGCTGACCACCGCGATCTACAAGTTCCACCCTGAGTTCACCAACGCCGACTTCCAGATCTGGTACGGCGACCCGACAGTCGACCATGGCAACGCCAGCCTTGAAGGCGGCGACGTGATGCCAATCGGCAACGGCGTAGTCCTGATCGGTATGGGCGAGCGCACGTCACGTCAGGCCATTGGCCAACTGGCACAAAACCTGTTCAAGAACGGCGCTGTAGAACGAGTGATCGTTGCCGGTATGCCCAAGTCCCGCGCGGCGATGCACCTGGACACCGTGTTCAGCTTCTGCGACCGCGACCTGGTGACCATCTTCCCTGAAGTCGTGAACCAGATCGTTGCGTTCTCGGTGTACCCGGACGACAAGAAACAAGGCGGCGTGGACGTACGACGCGAAGAAGGACACTTCCTCGACGTAGTGGCCAAGGCCCTGGGCGTGAAAAAACTGCGTGTGGTCGAAACCGGCGGCAACTCGTTCGCAGCAGAACGCGAGCAGTGGGATGACGGTAACAACGTGGTGGCCCTGGAGCCTGGCGTGGTGATCGGTTACGACCGCAACACCTACACCAACACCCTGCTGCGCAAGGCTGGCGTTGAAGTCATCACCATCAGCGCCTCCGAACTGGGCCGCGGCCGTGGCGGCGGTCACTGCATGACCTGCCCGATCGTGCGTGACCCTGTCGACTATTAATCTACCCATTTGATTGCTTGCCCCGGCCCCAACACGGGGCCGGTGCAAGCCGGTTAACCCGAAACCAAGGAGATCACCATGGCTTTTAACATGAAAAACCGCAGCCTTCTGAGCCTGATGCACCACACTCCACGTGAGTTGCATTTCCTGCTCGATCTGTCCCGCGATCTCAAGCGCGCCAAGTACACCGGTACTGAAGAGCCGCACTTGAAAGGCAAAAACATCGCCCTGATCTTCGAAAAAACGTCGACCCGCACCCGTTGCGCATTTGAAGTAGCAGCCCACGACCAGGGCGCGCACGTTACCTACATCGACCCGGTTTCTTCACAGATCGGTCACAAAGAAAGCATGAAAGACACCGCCCGCGTTCTGGGCCGCATGTTTGACGCCATCGAATACCGTGGCTTTGAACAGGCTGTTGTCGAAGAGCTGGCCAAGTACGCAGGCGTGCCGGTGTTCAACGGCCTGACCGCTGAATTCCACCCGACGCAAATGATCGCCGACGTGCTGACCATGCGCGAACACAGCGACAAGCCGCTGCACAACATCAGCTACGCGTACCTGGGCGACGCCCGCAACAACATGGGTAACTCGCTGCTGCTGATCGGTGCCAAACTGGGCATGGACGTGCGTATTGCCGCACCAAAAAGCCTGTGGCCGGAAGAGTCGTTCGTTAAACAGTGCCAGGAATTCGCCAAGGAAAGCGGTGCCAAAATCACCCTGACCGAAGACCCTAAAGCTGCCGTCAAAGGCGTGGACTTTATCCACACCGACGTCTGGGTATCGATGGGCGAGCCAGTTGAAGCCTGGAACGACCGTATCAAGCTGCTGCTGCCTTACCAGGTCAACAGCGACATGATCAAGGCGGCAGAAAACCCACGCGTGAAGTTCATGCACTGTCTGCCTGCGTTCCACAACTGTGAAACCAAGGTCGGCAAAGATGTGGCCGAGCACCATCCAAACCTGAAAAACGGCATTGAAGTGACCGAGGAAGTGTTCGAGTCCCCTGTCAACATCGCCTTTGAGCAAGCTGAAAACCGCATGCACACCATCAAGGCGATTTTGGTCGCGGCATTGGCTGATATCTAAGCCTGTCCACGGTAGTCATGTGAACCCATGACTACCGTGGGAGCGGGCTTGCTCGCGATGCAAACACCTCGATTCATCTGATGCACCGAGGCGATGCCATCGCGGGCAAGCCCGCTCCCACATAGGCTGCTCCCACACTTTTAAAAGGACATCTTCTATGCGTATCGTCGTTGCACTGGGCGGTAACGCCCTCTTGCGTCGCGGCCAGCCCATGACCGCCGAGAACCAGCGCGAAAACATCCAGACCGCTACCGCCCAAATCGCCCGCATTGCCCATGGCAACGAGCTGGTAGTGGCCCACGGTAACGGTCCGCAAGTCGGCCTGCTGTCCCTGCAAGCCGCCGCCTACACTGCAGTCGCCCCTTACCCGCTGGACGTGCTCGGTGCTGAAACCGAAGGCATGATCGGCTACATGATCGAGCAGGAACTGGGCAACCTGCTGCCACAGGAGGCCGCGTTTGCCACCCTGCTGACTCAGGTTGAAGTGGACCCCAAGGACCCCGCATTCCAGAAGCCGACCAAGCCGATCGGCCCGGTCTACACCGAAAGCGAAGCCAAGAGCCTGGCCGCCGAAAAAGGCTGGAGCATTGCTCCGGACGGCGACAAGTTCCGTCGCGTAGTGCCTAGCCCGAAACCCAAACGCATCTTCGAAATTCGCCCGATCAAGTGGCTGCTGGAAAAAGGCACCATCGTGATCTGTGCGGGCGGCGGCGGCATTCCCACCATGTACGGCGAAGACGGCAAGCTGCGCGGCATCGAAGCGGTGATCGACAAGGACCTGGCGTCCTCGCTGCTGGCCCAGCAACTGGACAGCGACCTGCTGGTGATCGCCACTGACGTGAATGCGGCCTTTATCGACTGGGGCAAGCCAACCCAGAAGGGCATTGCTCAGGCCCACCCGGACGAGCTGGAAAAACTCGGCTTTGCCTCGGGCTCCATGGGCCCTAAAGTGGAAGCGGCCTGCGAGTTTGCCCGCAAAACCGGCAAGACTGCCGTGATCGGCGCACTGGCGGATATCGAAGCAATCGTTCAAGGTAAGGCCGGTACTCGGGTCAGCACCGAAAAACCGGGTATCACCTACTTCTGAACCTCGGGGCAGGCCCCGGGGCCTGCCCTTTCCCATAGCCTCAAGGAGTACCCTATGGCCTCGTTCGAACCCGGTCACCTGCATATCCACCGCGAACCGCTGCAACCGAGCGACTTTGGGTATGACATCAAGATCGATTACCAGGTCGTTCAGGATCCCAAGGAAGGCAAGTCGATGCAGTTCGACATGCACGGCCAGATCAACCAGAAGGAGTTCAAGGAGTCCTTCACACTGCCCAAGGACATGGCCTACAACTTTGCCCATGACGCTTTCCAGATTGCCGTGAAGCACGGCATTCCCAAAACCGCCGACATCCGCTCGATGCACGGTTACTACGACAAGATGTTCGCCGACGTGATGGCCCAGCTCAACCACAAGCCAGGCGACCCGATCAAGCTCGACCATCTGGACTGATTCAGCCACTGGCTGAGGGCTGCATTTTTGTGGGAGCGGGCTTGCTCGCGATGCAGGCAACACGGTTTAACGACTAGACCGCGCTGATGCCATCGCGAGCAAGCCCGCTCCCACGGAATTTCACCTATCCCCCCCGCCAAGGCATACTGGCCGTCCCTGCTGGCCAGAAGTGTTTGCCGTTCCCATGCGTATCCATGTCAGTTTTATCGACCGAGTTGGCATCACCCAGGAAGTCCTGGCATTGCTGGGCGGGCGCAACCTCAATCTGGATGCGGTGGAAATGGTTCCGCCCAACGTTTACATCGACGCCCCGACCCTCAGCCCGCAAGTGCTCGACGAGCTGCGCGAGGCCCTGTTTGGTGTCCGCGGTGTGCAAACGGTAACGGTCGTCGATATCCTTCCCGGCCAGCGCCGTCACCTGCAACTGGACGCCTTGCTCGCCGCCATGACCGACCCGGTACTGGCGCTCGACAGCGAAGGCCATGTGCTGCTGGCCAACCCGGCGCTGGTTGCACTGTACGGCCACGAGCCGACCGGCGAAAGTATCGGCCAACTGTTCAGCGACCCCGGGCTGCTCGACGTGCTGCTGGAAAACGGCTTTCGCCTGCCACTGCGCGAAGTCACGCTCAACGGCCATCCGCTGATGCTCGACGCTACGCCGATCACCGATGCCGGCGCCCTGCTCACCCTGTACCAGCCAAGCCGCATCGGCGAGCGCCTGGCAGCCCTGCATCACGATCACGCAGAAGGCTTTGACGCCCTGCTCGGCGACTCACCTGCCATCCGCACGCTGAAAGCCCGGGCGCAGCGCGTAGCGGCCCTGGACGCGCCCTTGCTGATCCAGGGGGAGACCGGCACCGGCAAAGAACTGGTGGCCCGCGCCTGCCATGCCATCAGCGATCGGTTTGGCGCACCGTTCCTGGCCCTGAACTGCGCTGCGCTCCCGGAGAACCTGGCTGAAAGCGAACTGTTCGGCTATGCCCCCGGCGCTTTTACCGGCGCCCAGCGTGGCGGCAAGCCGGGGCTGATGGAACTGGCCAACAACGGCACGGTATTTCTCGACGAAATCGCCGAAATGTCACCCTACCTGCAAGCCAAGCTGCTGCGCTTTCTCAACGACGGCAGCTTTCGCCGGGTGGGCGGCGAACGCGAGGTCAAGGTCAATGTGCGCATCCTCAGCGCCACGCACCGCAACCTCGAAAAAATGGTCAACGAAGGCAGCTTTCGCGAAGACCTGTTCTACCGTCTGAACGTGCTCAATATCGAAGTGCCCCCCCTGCGTGAACGCGGCCAGGATATTTTGTTGCTGGCACGCGCGTTCATGCAGCAGGCCTGTACCCAGATCCAGCGTCCGGCGTGTCGCCTGGCACCCGGTACCTACCCGGCCCTGCTGGGCAACCGCTGGCCCGGCAACGTACGCCAGTTGCAGAACGTGATTTTTCGCGCAGCGGCCATCTGCGAGGGTTCGCTGGTGGACATTGGCGACCTGGATATCGCCGGCACCTCGGTGGCACGCCAAAACGACAGCGAGATCGAGACCCTCGAGCACGCTGTCGAAACTTTCGAGAAGGCGCTGCTGGAGAAGCTCTACGTCAGCTACCCCTCCACCCGCCAACTGGCCAGCCGCCTGCAAACCAGTCACACCGCCATCGCCCATCGACTGCGCAAATACGGCATCCCGGGCAAGGCCTGACGGACACAGAGCCCTGTAGATACTCAGTTGCCTGTCAACCCTCCCTGTGGGAGCGAGCCTGCTCGCGAAAGTCGTTCGCGAGCAGGCTCGCTCCCACAGTTAAAATCCCCTTCAGACCTTGCAGCTGCCTAAGACTGAGTTCGGCAGCCGCACAGAGTTTGTGCTCCCGCTCATTGGCAACCCAAGCCTTGTATCGAATTCAATCCACCGGAACGAATTCGATACACACCCTCTCTACCCATGCCACGCAAGGCTTTGATCCCCTTGGATTTTTTTATGGCCTTCAGGCTGTATCGAATTCGCTACAGCCTTGCTCTTCGAATACCTCTTTTAAAATCTTAAGCCATTGATAAATAAGGATATTTTTAAACTGGCAACCATCTTGCAGAGAACTCCTCATAAGCTCGACCTGCACGAGCATTTACCTGTGACCACCAGACCTGTCTGGCCTTGAGGAGTTTCCATGAGCGA
>Ga0302347_1000453_pt1 | contig 65740 bp, 54 predicted proteins | sample PhyWR1_FD_202178 | JGI IMG/M metagenome (GOLD analysis project Ga0302347, IMG submission 202178) | Leaf surface microbial communities from wheat plants in UC Gill Tract Community Farm, Albany, California, United States - DLSL W.R1 (v2)... | ecosystem: Host-associated > Plants > Phyllosphere >... | reverse complement strand
AGCTTTGCTTCTCCAGCCTGGTCGATATCAGGCCAGGGGAAAAATTGCAGTACCGGGGCACCGGCTAAATCACCGGGTAGAATAAATCTTCCCGGCTGAATAAAGTGTAGTCCTTCGTTTTTGCAAACTTGAAGATAATCAGTCCAGGCTTCGGCTATCGATGCCAGCTGGCTCTCGTCCGCTGGAGCAAATGGGTCCAGTTTCGCACAGCGTGACCGCCATTCTGCGCTCCACTCAACGCGAGAACCTTGGATCATATCCGTCATCTGTCGTGACCAGCTTAAATAATCCTGAGCCAGCATAGGTAAATCAAGCAACCACTCGCCGGGGTAGTCGACTATCTCCAAGTACAGCGTTGAGGTCTCTTTAATATGGCGCAATACACTGTTCGCTGAGCGATAACGTATCAATAGGCGCATTTCGCTCACCCCACGCGTGGCCGATGGCCACGCAGGGGGCGAACTATAGAGTTGTGCTAACCCTTGGTCATAGGTAAAACGTTGCAAACCAAAATCGCGCTGAGCGACGCGTTTTACCCCGAGCAACCGCCCTTCCCGTGCCGCGCTAAATAATGGCAGGCGAGCACCGGTATGAATGTTTAATAGCTGGTTAACCAGCGAGGTGATAAACGCAGTTTTACCGCTACGACTTAAACCGGTGACTGCCAGGCGTAAATGTCGGTCAACGCCACGATTCACCAATGCACTGAGTTCGTTTTTGATTCGATTCATCGCTATCCTGGTTATCTATAGATTAAATCGTCAGGTTATCAATAGTAATCAAAGCCGTGTCAGGTAACCATTAGATTGTTAAGGAGAACGAACTTAGAAACGGTATTACGCGCCAGCTCAGGCTGCTGACGCGTTATTTTTCATAACGGCAAGTGTTGCCTGCGATTTGCATTCAGAGTTTACGAAAATTGCTGCGTAAGGTGTAAGCATCAGAAGTCACATAACGTTCCATCGTTCGCAGTCTCTGCTCCCCAGCAGCCAGTTCAGCATCCATAACATTCAATAGTTCTCGAGTGCTGGGGTTATTCTTTTGTTCCTGGCTATCTGCCGGCATCGGATCGAGTAAAAACGTTAGCGCTATATACCCCACTATTACAAAGAATGCGAACCCGAGAAAAAACGCTAAAATAGTGATGAGTCGAACCAGCTTTACTGGAACATCGAAATACTGGGCAATACCGGCGCAGACGCCTTTAATTCTGCCTTTTTCAGGTATACGCCACAATTTTCGGCCCTGAGTAGATATTCTCATCAATTATTCCTCCAGCCAGTATGTTCAGTATCGAGGATCTGCTCCAGGGACTGAATACGCTCACGCATTTGTCGTGCTTCGTCAGTAAGTTGCGACAATTTTTGTCGTTCACTGGAAGAAAGCTGACTTCCTGCTGAGCGATTGCTGTAATGCAGCCAGAGCCAGAGCGGAGCAACAAAAAGTAAAAAAATTGTCATTGGTATCGCAAGAAAAAGCGCGCTCATAAGTACTCCTTACTTGTCAGTCTGACGGTGATGCGCATCCCCGTCAGACTGAATAAACTACATAATTAGTCGCGACCAGTATTCATTTTAGCTTTCAGCGCTGCAATCTGAGCACTGATTTCATCATCAGCTTTTAACTCAGCAAACTGCGTATCCAGTGACGTCGGTTTCCCAAAACGCTGACTCTCTGCTTCAGATTCCATCTGGTCAATACGGCGCTCAAAAGACTCAAAGCGGGCCATCGCCTGATCCAGTTTACCATTATCTAAATGACGGCGAACATCACGAGAAGATGAAGCTGCCTGATGACGTAAGCTCAAAGCCTGCTGACGAGCACGTGTTTCAGTCAGTTTATTTTCCAACTCTCCGATTTCCAGTTTCATTCGCGCCAGCGTTTCGTCAACATGACTCACTTCCAGTTCCAGAACGGCGATTAAATCTGTCAGTTTCTGTTTTTCAATCAGGGCAGCACGCGCCAAGTCTTCTTTATCTTTGCGTAATGCCAGTTCAGCTTTGTCCTGCCACTCAAGCTGCTGAGTCAATGCTTGTTCCACCCTACGCACCAGCTGTTTCTTTTCTGCTAATGCTTTAGCTGAGGTGGAACGGACTTCAACTAAGGTGTCTTCCATTTCCTGAATCATCAGGCGCACCAATTTTTGTGGATCTTCTGCTTTTTCCAGCAAAGTATTGATGTTGGCATTCACAATATCGGCAAAACGAGAAAATATACCCATGATGTCATCTCCTTAATCATTTTTTCTGTTAGTCATCAGTTCATTACTGAACAAGATGTTGAACTACATGGTTTAGATAAAGCAAAATGCGTGCCAGTTTTGTATTACTTTGATTTTAAGCAATAAATTAAATTTGACCCTTTTTAGCTAGCTGCTATATTAGGTTAATATCACTAACTATTGGTTAATTTAACTATGAGACAAACAAAAGATAACCTGATAGGCGAAGCCAATTGTTTCCTTGAAGTCCTGGAGCAAGTCTCTGACCTGGCTCCGCTCAACAAACCGGTGCTGGTAATTGGTGAACGCGGTACCGGTAAAGAGTTGATTGCCAGCCGACTCCATTTTTTATCTTCTCGCTGGCAAGGGCCCTTTATTTCGCTTAACTGTGCTGCGTTAAACGAAAATCTGCTGGATAGCGAGTTATTTGGTCATGAAGCAGGAGCCTTTACCGGTGCTCAAAAACGTCATCAGGGTCGTTTTGAACGTGCCGAAGGTGGGACACTGTTTCTTGATGAACTGGCAACCGCTCCTATGCTGGTTCAGGAAAAGCTATTACGCGTCGTCGAATACGGCGAACTTGAGCGAGTCGGTGGCAGCCAGTCATTACAGGTTAACGTTCGACTAATTTGTGCCACCAACGTGGACCTTCCCTTACTGGCTCAACAAGGAAAGTTTCGTGCCGACCTGCTCGACAGACTGGCATTTGATGTGGTGATGTTGCCGTCTCTGAGCGAGCGTCAGTCGGATATTCTGTTACTGGCAGAGCATTTTGCAATACAGATGTGCCGCGAATTAAACCTGTCGTTCTTTCCAGGTTTTAGTGAAGAGGCCTGCCAAATACTGTTACGGCATTCCTGGCCTGGAAATATTCGTGAACTAAAAAATGTCGTGGAACGTTCGGTCTATCGTCACGGCAGCAGCGAAGAGGTGCTGGACAGAATCATTATTGACCCTTTCGCCAGTGTCACCTCGCGGCTGAGTTCATCCTCTGCTGGGTTATTACCTGAAGCGCAGAATACCTCACTACCAGAACTCCCTGTGGACTTACGTCAATTTCAGCAACAGCAAGAACTCACGTTATTAAAACAAAGTTTGCAGCAGGCCTCGTTTAACCAGCGTCGAGCCGCTGAACTGTTAGGGGTTAGCTATCATCAGTTGCGAGCAATGCTGAAAAAGCATCATTTGAATCCAGTACAGCTTAATTAACCAGCGATTATGGCGCTTCATTGACAGGAGTTTTGGGAACCGAGCAAGAGTAAGATACAATTTGGGTATCACCTGATAAAACACAAACCTTATGCGCGCAATACTGTCCTCTCTGTTAGTGAGTTTATGCTGTCTGTATGGAACAGCCAGTGCTACCGTGCCTGATAAAAAAGCAGCGGATATCCGCGATAGCGGTTTTATTTATTGTGTGAGTGGTCAGGTCAATACCTTTAATCCACAGATGGCAAGCACCGGGCTGACGGTCGATACCTTGGCCCCACAACTCTATGATCGCTTATTAGGTGTGGATCCTTATACCTATCGTCTGGTGCCTGAACTGGCTGAACGCTGGGAAGTACTGGATAACGGTGCAACTTATCGGTTTCATCTGCGCCCTCACGTTGAATTCCAGAAAACTCCTTGGTTCACTCCCACTCGGCCATTAAATGCCGATGATGTCGTGTTCACTTTTCAGCGTATCTTTGACCGTAATAATCCTTGGCATAACGTCAATGGCGGTCATTACCCCTACTTTGACAGCCTGCAATTTGCCGAAAGTATCAAGAGTGTACATAAGCTTGATCAAAATACGGTTGAATTTCGGCTCAACCAACCCGATGCTTCGTTTCTGTGGCATATGGCCACCCATTATGCGTCTGTAATGTCTGCCGAATACGCTAACCAACTCGCCCGCGAAGATAAAAAAGAACAGATGGATCGCTTGCCAGTGGGGACCGGGCCATTTCTGTTAGGCGAGCATCGGGCTGGACAATATATTCGCCTGGGGCGTCATTCTGGTTACTGGCGAGGCGAACCACTAATGCCGCAGGTAGTACTTGATCTAGGTTACGGTGGTACCGGACGCTTATCGAAATTGCTTACCGGTGAATGTGATGTACTGGCCTGGCCGGCAGCTAGCCAGCTTAACATTTTACGCGATGATCCTCGTCTGCGCCTGACCCTGCGCCCGGGGATGAATATTGCTTATCTGGCATTTAATACCAATAAACCACCGCTTAATAATCCAGAAGTGCGTCATGCTTTATCGCTGGCGATTAATAATCAGCGTCTGATGCAGTCAATTTATTACGGTACTGCCGAAACAGCGGCTTCCATTCTACCTCGAGCCTCGTGGGCTTATGATAATGATGCTCGAGTGACAGAATACAATCCGGCTAAAGCGCGTGAATTGCTGGCATCATTGGGAATCAAAAATCTTGAGTTACAGTTATGGGTACCTACCAGTTCCCAGCCGTGGAATCCTAGTCCGCTCAAAACGGCGGAGTTAATTCAGGCTGATATGGCACAAATTGGCGTCAAAGTGACAATCGTTCCGGTCGAGGGACGTTTTCAGGAAACAAGGCTGATGGATATGAGTCATGACTTGACCCTTGCAGGCTGGTCAACCGACAGTAATGATCCGGACAGTTTTTTCCGCCCTCTTCTCAGTTGTGCCGCAATAGATTCACAGACCAACTTATCCCATTGGTGCGATCCAAAGTTCGATACCGTGCTACAAAAAGCGCTTTCATCCCAGCAACTGGCTTCCCGGATTGAAGCTTATCACGAGGCTCAACAGATTTTATCTGCTGAAATGCCTGTACTGCCCTTAGCCTCCTCATTACGTTTGCAAGCATATCGCTATGATATTAAAGGCCTGGTATTAAGCCCATTTGGTAATGCTTCGTTTGCTGGCGTGTCTCGTGACGACGTCGAGGTGAAAAAATAATGATAATTTATACCTTACGCCGTTTGATACTGTTAATCATCACGCTATTCTTTCTGTCATTAGTCGGTTTTTCTTTATTGTTTTTCACCCCTCATGCGCCGCTACAAGGCGTCTCACTCTGGAATGCCTGGACTTTCTGGATCAATGGGTTGATGCACTGGGATTTCGGAGTGTCGAGTATTAATGGTCAGTCGATTAATGCTCAATTACACGATGTTTTCCCCGCTACGATGGAGTTATGTTTACTGTCATTCTCGCTGGCATTATTGATAGGCATTCCAGTGGGAATATTAGCGGGGGTGATGCGTAATCGCTGGCAGGACAGATTAATTAGTGCCCTGGCGCTCATTGGTTTTTCGATTCCTATTTTCTGGTTAGCGCTACTGCTCATCCTGTTTTTTTCGCTCACTCTTGGCTGGTTTCCCGTTTCCGGTCGCTTTGATTTATTATATGAAGTGAAATCTGTGACTGGACTCGCCTTGGTGGATGCCTGGCTTTCAGAGTCCCCTTATCGACATGAAATTATCGGCAGTGTCGCGCGTCATATGGTATTACCGGTGGTGGCATTAGCGGTGGCGCCAACGACGGAGGTTATTCGTCTGATGCGGCTCAGTACTATCGAAATCATTGAGCAAAATTACGTAAAAGCAGCAACCACACGAGGTTTATCACGTTTTACGGTTATCCGGCGCCATGTTCTGCATAATGCATTACCCCCCATTATTCCGCGTCTTGGGCTACAGTTTTCAACCATGCTAACCTTGGCGATGATAACCGAAATGGTTTTTAACTGGCCCGGGCTGGGACGCTGGTTAATTAATGCTGTACGACAACAGGATTACGCCGCCATTTCCGCGGGTGTGATGGTGACAGGAACGCTGGTCATTGTCGTCAATGTGCTGTCTGATATTATCAGTGTGATGGCGAGTCCATGGAAAAATAAAGGATAAGCGACAATAAATATGAGCAACAACAATAAATCAGGTTTCTATGCCATACGATAGCGTCTATCGGGAAAAGCAGCCACCCAGTACGTTGCGCCTGACGTGGGATAAGTTCTATGGCGATACCACCGCTATGATTGGACTGTATGGCTGTGGTGGGCTGCTATTGCTCTGTCTGTTAGGCGGACTTTTTTCTCCCTATCAGATAGACCAGCAGTTTTTAGGTTATCAGTTGCTTCCCCCTTCCTGGTCGCGTTATGGGGAGATCTCTTTCTTTCTTGGTACTGATGATTTAGGTCGTGATGTTCTGAGCCGATTATTATCTGGAGCCGCGCCAACTGTCGGTAGCGCTTTGATAATCACTCTGACAGCGACAGTCTGCGGTATCATTCTTGGGGTGATTGCAGGGGCTACCAAAGGTCTGCGTTCTGTGGTTCTGAACCATATCCTCGATACCTTATTGTTTATTCCTTCGTTATTACTGGCGATTATTGTGGTGGCTTTTGTCGGCCCCAGTCTGAGCCATGCGATGTTTGCCGTCTGGCTCGCGTTATTACCTCGCGTAGTACGTTCGGTCTATAGCGCGGTCCATGATGAACTGCAAAAAGAGTACGTGATTGCCGCCCGATTGGACGGCGCCTCAACGCTTAATCTATTGCGTTTTGCTGTCATGCCTAATACTGCCTCTACCCTGGTAACAGAGATAACACGGACGTTGTCGATAGCCATTCTGGATATCGCTGCCTTAGGATTTCTCGACCTTGGTGCGCAGTTTCCTTCCACTGAATGGGGGAGTATGCTGGGTGACTCTCTGGAGTTAATTTACGTGGCCCCTTGGACCGTGATGCTACCAGGTGCCGCGATTATGATCAGTGTTCTGCTGGTCAACTTACTAGGCGATGGACTGCGCCGTGCCATTAATGCCGGGGTACAATAATGCCACTGCTTGATATTCGTAATCTGACGATTGAGTTTATGACTGCGGATGGCTGGGTCAAAGCGGTCGATCGCGTGAGCATGACGCTTAATGAAGGCGAAATTCGTGGTCTGGTGGGTGAGTCTGGTTCAGGCAAAAGTCTGATAGCCAAAGCTATTTGTGGTATCACCCGTGATAACTGGCGCGCAACGGCAGACCGTATGCGTTTTGATGATATTGACCTGTTAAGGCTATCTCCGCGTCAACGGCGGCGATTGATGGGTTACAACGTATCGATGATTTTCCAGGAACCTCAATCCTGTCTCGATCCCTCAGAGAGGATCGGTCGTCAGTTAATACAAAACATCCCACGCTGGACCTATAAAGGCAGCTGGTGGCGACGTATGGGCTGGCGGACTCGTCGAGCCATAGAGCTGTTACATCGGGTCGGTATTAAAGATCATCAGGATATCATGCGTAGCTATCCTTACGAGCTGACTGAAGGCGAATGTCAGAAAGTGATGATTGCTATCGCGCTCGCTAATCAACCACGGTTGTTGATTGCTGACGAGCCAACCAACGCCATGGAGCCAACGACGCAATCACAGATATTTCGTCTACTCACGCGGTTGAATCAAAATAATAACACCACGATTTTACTGATAAGCCATGACTTGCAAATGCTCAGCCAGTGGGCGGATAAAATAAACGTGATGTATTGTGGTCAGACGGTCGAGAGTGCCACCAGTGAGGAACTTATTTCCTCACCCCAGCACCCTTATACCCAGGCGCTGATCCGTGCCATTCCAGATTTTGGTAGTCCGATGCCGCATAAAAGTCGTCTGAATACTTTACCGGGCGCGATACCGGTGCTGGAACAGTTACCAATGGGTTGTCGTCTGGGGCCTCGCTGCCCTTACGCACAACGAGAATGTATTGTCGCTCCCTGGCTTGAAGGGACAAAAAATCATTTTTATGCCTGCCATTTCCCATTAAACAGGGAAAGCAACTAATGCTTAATACCCTTCTGGAAGTACGTAATTTAAGTAAAACCTTCCGCTATCGAAGTGGACTGTTTAAACGCCAACATCTGGAAGCCGTTAAACCGCTCAGTTTTACACTGCGTGAAAAGCAGACGCTGGCGATTATTGGTGAAAACGGTTCGGGAAAGTCGACGCTAGCAAAAATGCTGGCGGGAATGATTGAACCGACTAATGGCGAGATAATCATTGATGATCATCCGCTATATTTTGGGGATTATGCTTATCGCAGCCAGCGGATCCGCATGATATTTCAAGACCCCAGTACTTCACTAAATCCGCGACAACGTATTTCGCAGATCCTTGATTTTCCACTACGGCTGAACACCGAGTGGCAACAACAGGAACGTCAGCAGCATATCCTTGAAACTTTGCGAATGGTGGGATTGCTGCCTGATCATGCCAGTTACTATCCCCATATGCTGGCTCCCGGACAGAAACAGCGTCTGGGCCTCGCCAGAGCGCTAATTTTACGTCCTCAGGTGATGATTGCCGATGAAGCGCTGGCATCACTGGATATGTCTATGCGTTCGCAACTGATCAACCTGATGCTCGAACTGCAGGAAAAACACAGTATTTCATATATTTACGTCACTCAGCACATTGGTATGATGAAACATATCAGCGATCAGGTGATGGTGATGCATCAAGGGGAAGTGGTCGAGCGAGGCAGTACTGCAGATGTTCTCGCCTCCCCGTTACATGAACTGACTAAACGGCTGATAAACAGCCACTTTGGTGAAGCGCTGACGGCGGATGCCTGGCGAAAAGATCGCTGACTCCAGTCAGTAACCGGGGTGAGCGAGGAAAACCAACGCACCTGTAGCGCGAATTATGATGTATTTACCCTAAATAATTCGCGTTACAGGAAGGCGGTGACGCAGTGAATCCCCGGGAGCTGACTCCAGTCAGTGACCGGGGTGAGCGAGGAAAACCAACGCACCTGTAGCGCGAATTATGACGGGTAAAGTGGTCGGATTAACGCTTGGCGGTAAGTCATGTTAGAATTGCCGCCGTTTTAACGCAGGCCTGGACCCGTTTTAATCCAGAAGCCGCAAACAATAATGACAATTAAGGATTATCGCTATGGGTTTTCTTACCGGTAAACGCATTCTTATCACTGGCGTAGCCAGTAAACTCTCCATTGCCTATGGTATCGCTCAGGCTATGCACCGTGAAGGGGCTGAACTGGCATTTACCTATCAGAACGAGAAACTGAAAGGCCGTGTTGAGGGTTTTGCTGCCGATCTGGGTTCAAACCTGGTACTTCCTTGTGATGTAGCAGAAGATGAAAGCATTGACGCATTGTTTACCGAACTGGCAAAAAGCTGGCCGAAATTTGATGGTTTTGTTCACTCTATTGGTTTTGCCCCGGCCGATCAGCTGGACGGCGATTATGTAAATGCTGTAACCCGTGAAGGCTTTAAAATTGCTCACGATATCAGTGCTTACAGTTTTGTTGCTATGGCTAAAGTCTGCCGCGAGATGTTAAATCCAGGTTCAGCACTGCTGACACTCTCCTATTTAGGTGCAGAACGTGCTATCCCTAACTACAACGTAATGGGTCTGGCAAAAGCGTCTCTGGAAGCTAACGTCCGCTATATGGCAAATGCTATGGGTCCTGAAGGTGTACGTGTTAACGCCATCTCTGCAGGTCCAATCCGTACTCTGGCCGCTTCCGGTATCAAAGATTTCCGTAAAATGCTGGCTCACTGTGAAGCCGTCACACCTATTCGTCGTACTGTTACGACCGAAGATGTAGGTAACTCTGCCGCATTCCTGTGCTCCAACTTGTCTGCTGGTATCTCAGGCGAAGTTATTCATGTTGACGGTGGCTTTAGCATCGCCGCGATGAATGAACTGGAATTAAAAGATTAATTTTTGATTTTTGCTGGGGCTAACGTCATTTTGCCCCAGCAAAATGACGTATCTAAACCAATAACTTCATCTTTGTTATATCTTTCTGATATTTATTATCACCTATCATTCTTTGGTCTGTTGTCAGCCTTGCGTCAGGATTAAACATGAATCCAAACCCAATCTTTGGGTTGATAAACTGTTGACCAAGGAAAACTCATGGAACAACGAAGCTTTTCAGGTAAAAGCCAGTGGTATCATGAAACGCAGTCAAGCCAGAGCCTGACAAATGTCCAACCTTTAGTGCCAGAAGCGGCTCAGGTTGACGATCGTTTTTTACTTGACCTCAAAGTGTCTGACCAACATCCTGGTCTTGAAGCCTCGTGGCTGTCGATCGCTCGCGCACTCTCCAGTATCTTGCTGCCAGAACAGATAGAAACCAATCGCCTGCATACCTTAAGCCTTTATGAGCGATTAAGTACCGCGCTAACCGTGGCACAAGTTTTCGGGGTACAACGGCTGTGTAACCACTATGCCGCTCGCCTCGCCCCAGAGTCCAGTAGTGACTCATCCCGTGAAACCAATCGCCGTCTGACCCAAATTACGCAGTTTTCTCGCATGCTCGCCAGTCAGCCTACCAGTATCAGTGACATTTCGCTGTCTCAGCTCGATGAGTGCGGACTCTCTGTCGAAGATATCGTTACCTTTAGCCAGTTAATTGGGTTTATTGGTTTTCAGGCGCGCACCCTTGCGGTATTGCAAGCTCTTCAGCGTCTACCGATACGTCAGCTTCCTGGAATCACCGGACAGCAAGATGCTGATGCTGCAATATTCTCTCGTCATGCGGTAGTCTGGCAGTCGAATCTGACGCCTGTTGAACGCGGTTATGCGAGTGCAGAGCAAATTCAGGCCGTGGAAAAAGGCCTCGCCTCACCGGTGCTGTGCGATTTATCTGATTTGCTGGCTTTTGATGCCTTGATACTGAAAAACTTGGAACAGCTGACTCACCAATTCTGGCCAACGGCCCTGGTTCTTTCTGATGATGATTTACTGGTGATGATGCTGGTTTCACGTATCAATGGTAGCCCGGCTTGTTTTAGTGATGCCGCAGCAAAGTGGCAAGGTGAACATGGTTTGCCGGATGCTATTCGTAATGGTGAGCGTGCGTTACACGCCTGGAGCCATAATCATCCGCGTGAGCGGGCAATTATTCAGGCCGTTCAGTTACTGACGCGAACGCCCGAGAAATTTAGCTACGCACAATTAACTCCGCTATTTGAACAAGGCTTCACGGAACAACAAGCCGTTCAACTTTTAGTCAGCTCTGGGCTGGAAGGATGGTTGAATAGACTGAAGATAGGGCTGGGTCATACGCTTAAGGAACCAAAAACCTTACCCGTATAAGGTAATCATCACTTGCCGCAAGGTACGGTTTCGCGTAAAACTGTCAACCGCTCTTTTGGCCACGAAAAATAAATAATATGCTTCAGGATAACCCGCTGCTCGCGCAGCTAAAACAGCAATTGCACGCCAAAACGCCACGCGCTGAAGGTGTGGTAAAAGGTACAGAAAAAGGCTTTGGCTTCTTGGAAGTTGATGCTAATAAAAGTTACTTTATCCCGCCGCCGCAGATGAAAAAAGTCATGCATGGTGACAGGATTAGCGCTGTTATTAATACGGATAAAGACCGCGAGTCTGCCGAACCAGAAACATTAATTGAGCCTTTTCTGTCACGTTTTGTTGGTCGAATTCAGAAGAAAGATGACAGACTGTCAATCGTGCCAGACCATCCCTTGTTGAAGGATGCAATCCCTTGTCGTGCTGAACGCTCTGTTACTCACGAGTTTCAGAATGGGGATTGGGCCGTGGCAGAAATGCGTCGCCATCCACTGAAAGGCGACCGCGGCTTTTATGCTGATCTAACCGAATACATCACTTTTGCGGATGATCACTTGGCTCCATGGTGGGTGACACTGTCACGTCATAATCTGGAACGCGTTGCTCCAGAGGGCGTCACGACGGAAATGCTCGACGAGGGTCTGGAACGTGAGGATCTCACCGCACTGCATTTTGTCACTATCGACAACGCCAGCACTGAAGATATGGATGATGCACTCTATGCTGAGGCACTGGATGATGGCACTCTGCAACTCACCGTTGCTATTGCTGATCCCACTGCGTGGATAGCTGAAGGCAGTCACCTCGATAATATTGCTCGGGTGCGTGCTTTTACCAACTATCTGCCTGGCTTTAACATTCCGATGCTGCCACGTGAGCTATCAGATGATCTCTGTTCACTGCGACCTCATGTTATTCGCCCGGTTCTCGCCTGCCGGATGACTATCGGTACCGACGGTGCTATCGGGAACGATATTCGTTTCTTTACAGCAAATATTGAGTCCAAAGCCAAACTGGCTTATGACGAAATTTCTGACTGGTTGGAAGAGCAAGGCGGTTGGACGCCACCTGATGAATCTATAGCCCAGCAAATCCGTCTGCTTCAGCGTGTTTGTCTGGCGCGTCATGAGTGGCGTCTGCAGAATGCGTTAGTGTTTAAAGAACGTCCTGATTATCGCTTTATCCTCGGCGAAAAAGGTGAAGTGCTGGATATTGTTTCTGAGTCTCGCCGTATCGCTAACCGCATTGTCGAAGAGTCGATGATTGCTGCCAATATTTGTGCTGCTATTGTCCTGCGTGAGAAGCTCGGTTTTGGTATTTATAACGTCCATACCGGTTTTGACCCAGCGAATACTGAGCAGTTAGCTGAGATGCTAAAAACCCACGGTATAACGGTCGATGCACAAGAAGTACTGAGCCTCGATGGTTTTTGCAAACTACGTCGTGAGCTGGATAGTCAGCCGACCAGTTTCCTCGATAGCCGTATTCGTCGTTATCAGTCATTTGCTGAAATCAGCATTGATCCAGGTCCACATTTTGGTCTGGGTCTGGAGGCATATGCCACCTGGACCTCACCTATTCGTAAATACAGCGATATGGTGAACCATCGTCTGTTAAAAGCGATAATCAAAGGTGAAACTCCCGTACGTCCAGAGAGTGAAATTACAGTACAAATGACGGATCGTCGGCGTCAGAATCGTATGGCTGAACGTGATGTCGGCGATTGGTTATATTCTCGTTTCCTGAATAATAAAGTGGGAACGGATTATCGCTTTGCTGCTGAAATCATTGATGTCAGCCGTGGCGGCATGCGCGTGCGTCTGGTGGAGAACGGTGCGATGGCCTTTATCCCAGCACCCTTTATTCATGCAGTACGTGATGAGCTAGTCTGTAGCCAGGAACAGGGCACTATCCAGGTTAAAGGTGAAGTCGCTTATAAAGTGACAGATGTTATTGATGTCACTATTGCTGAAGTCCGAATGGAAACACGCAGTATTATCGCCCGCCCTGCTATCTGAATGACAGACTGACGATTGAATTAAGCCGGGTAATTACCCGGCTTTTTTATAGCCTGAGTCCTCTGGGCTGGTGGTCTGAAGAGTAAAATTACTGTCAATACGATTTATGATGCTCGGGTATAAGTTATTCATAATTAATTGAGAAAATAGCGAAAAAACACATTTCTCATCTTCTCTTTAGTGCTTTTATTTTGCATTATAGAGAGACTCCTATTCCTATTGCAGGACATGCTATGTCAACGCTTGATCCACAACAATTAATCAAACGTATTGATACCGTACTGGACATTCTGGTCGCTAAAGATTATCCCTCTGCGATAAATAATCTTGAGATCCTGAAGGCTGAATTACTGGATGCATATCAGGATACCAACCCCAGCTCTGGCGAACACAAAAAATCTCCCTGGGAAATATAATCTTTAATCCTGTCTCACTTCCGGCCGGCAGAAGTCATCTGTAAAAAGATGGCATGCTATTGCCAGCCGGAGATTCAATCCTCGTCCCTTGCACATATCATCCTCGGCAATCAATACCATTAAATCAGAGTAACAGTCACGCGTCTGATACATTACTCACGGCTTAACTGTCTCTAAAATAGGACATCAGTAATAAGCCATTTTATTAATTCAACTGTTATTTGATAGACTGAATATTATTGAATGTTGCAGAATACAAACACTTTACACCCAGCATAATTCAAGTTAATTACTGGCACAGAACTCCGATAGCGTAAATAAAATTTGTGTTACGGAGGCAATGCACAGAGTACTTGAAGTATGCAGAGTATATATAACACTGCTGAATAGGAAAATAAAATGATATCAATCAATGACTCTTTTTTTATTAATGGATTACAGAGTATGGGCTCTGCATTAAAAACTCTCGTTAAAAGTATATCCTCTTTTTTATCGAAACTTAGTTATGTTACAAATGCCGGAGATCATTCCAGTGATACACAAATGTTGTTTCAAAATCGGAACCAACCGATGGAACCCCATACAAAATTGATTGCAAATCTAGAGCAGGCGATAAAAGAAGATAAGCAGTCTCCTGATGGTGCTGCCTGGTATGCTCGTTACAATAGTACACCTGACCATTCAGCAAAAATTCGTCGGACTCCAGTGCCATCACTGTCATCGATACAGATTACGAAACCCGAAAAAATGATAGAAAACGATCAACAGTCTTCCAGTAATGCGATAATCTCATCAGGTAATCTGCAGGTAGATCCTGAGAAATTAAGAATGGCACTAACCGATTTTAATCAGGATCCTGAAATAGCAAGAGCGAAATGGATTCCGGCTAAGGGAGCGTAAATGATAATATTCTCAGAGAATAAATGAACGGTTAATTTTAAATACTTAAATGTATTATTTTTCGCCACCCGATCATCTGAGAAAAATTATAGTATTTATCTTCAGGCCAATTTAAATATCTTTAATTTAAAAATAATAATCGTATTTCACAATGTGATTTTTATCCAGTTATTTGTTTTTGATAACATCATATTTAAATCCTAAATAACTCGAGTTGCTTGTAGGCGCAAAGCAAAGATAACCGATGAGCATAGAGAAACTATGTGGTTCAGTTAACTGAGCGCCAGCAACCCTGAGCAACTTGAAGTATGACGGGTATATAAAATCATGTAGGCCGTTTAACTTCGGCCTACATGATTTATTTAGCCACCAGCCAGTTTGACTTTCATCCCTTTGGCTTCCAGCAACGATTTTAGCAGGTCTCTTTTATCACCCTGAATTTCAATGATGCCATCTTTCACTGCCCCGCCGCAGCCACATTTCTTTTTTAACTCTGCCGCGAGACTGGCCAGGGTTGCATCATCAGCATCAATACCACTGATAAGGCAAACACCTTTGCCCTTTCTACCACTGGTCTGTTTTTGAATGCGTACGATACCATCACCTTTTGGACGCTGTACCGCTATTGTAGGTTCGTCGATACGCCCTGTTTCGGTTGAATAAACCAAACGACTATCTTGGCTCATAGTGCCTCCTGGCTCAGTGAATCGCGAATATCACGCAGGGTTTGTGCTGGGTCACTTGACTGAGTAATCGGACGACCAATTACCATATAATCGACTCCAGCCTGTTGTGCCTGAAGTGGTGTCATTATCCGACGTTGATCACCCACATCACTGCCTGCTGGGCGAATGCCTGGCGTAATTAATTGGAAGCCCTGCCCCAGTTCCTGCTTGAAACGTACCGCTTCCTGAGCTGAGCAGACAACCCCGTCCAGTCCGCAATCACGCGTCAGCGTTGCCAGACGAGCCGCATAATCCGCAGGTGCAATATTGAGTCCCAGATCAGCGAGATCGCTGGCTTCCATACTGGTCAGTACCGTTACCGCAATTAACAACGGGGCCTCTTTGCCATAAGGTAGAAGTGCTTCACGAGCAGCTGTCATCATGCGTTTGCCGCCACTGGCATGAACGTTAACCATCCATACACCCAGCTCGGCTGCTGCCGCTACAGCGTGTGCCGTAGTGTTCGGTATATCATGAAATTTCAAATCCAGAAATACATCAAAACCACGTTGTTGCAGGTCACGGACTAAGTCAGGTCCTGTGAGCGTGAATAGCTCCTTACCGACTTTGAGACGACAATCACGAGGGTCAATGCGATCAACAAATGCTAATGCTTTATCACGACTATCATAATCCAGTGCAACCACAATAGGTGACTCGGTGACAACACGGGAGGAGTAAGCAATTGAATTCATAGCAGAGCCTTCTGACTGTTTGGCACCGATTGGCGCGGAAGTTAAACGGCATGCATTCTACGCGCCAGCCTGAAAAATTGACAGTCACCTTACCGTTTAACCTCAATATTATTGGAATATCCCCCAATAACATACCCGCCAACCACATAGTATTGCCTGCCAGACCCCGGGGTTACAAATAGCTCAGTAGCTCAGGTGATGATGCAGAACATAGGTTAGTATGATGTAACTAATCTATATGCCAGCGATAATAATATCGTCAAATACAGACGGTCAGTCGAGGAGTGTTACTGTCGATTTATTGTCCATCGAGTCCGCGAATCGGTTTAACAGTTGACCAGGCCCGACAGGATGGACAGTGCCAGTAAAGACTGAAAGCGGTGAAACCACATTTCTGGCAACGATAACGCGGCTTAGTACGGATTTGCTCGCCTACCATATCCCGAAGGATCATCAAGCTCTCTTTCGCTCGCCCTTCTTCAGCTTCGTGCAAGTGGTAGTCCATCAGGCGATGAAAGACGCGCATGGTGGGATGACGTTGTATCTGACGATTGATATAGAGCTGTGCTGTCTCAGCACCCTCTTTTTGCTGCAGAACCTCTGCCAGCATCAACTCAGCGCTGGCACCCACATTCTCTTCCACGCAACGACGCAGAAAACTCTCCCACTCCTCTGCTTTATCCAGTTCTCGATAGCAAGTTTGCAGCATATCCAGGGTCTCACTGACTAACTCGCTGTCCTGCTCGATAACGCGAGTCAAGGTCTCAGCTGCGCGGGTATACTCATTCTTCTCCATAAAGATACGGCCCATCATAATGGAGATTCTGGCGCAGTTTTTATCCGCAGCTGCCCCTTTTTTCAGTAATGCCAGACCTTTATCAAGCGAGTCGCTCCCCATACTCAGCAGCGCCAGCTCACAATAGAAGTGGGCAATTTCTACCCGCTGGGCATCTTTACCGAACTTAACTAGCTTTTCAGCCACATCTATAGCTTTCTGCCAGTCGCTGGTGGCCTGATGGATCTGCAGGAGTTGTTGCAAAGCGCTGATACGATAGTCTGTTTCATCAATCAACTGACTGAACATATCTTCCGCGCGATCATACAAACCTGCAGCCATATAATCACGACCCAGTTGCTGCACGGCGAGGAGTCGCTGGTCATAATTCAGTGAAGCACTTTCCATTAAGGTCTGGTGGATACGAATCGCTCTGTCAACTTCTCCGCGTTGGCGAAATAAGTTACCCAAGGTCAGATGTGCTTCAACAGTACCAGTATCCTCTTTCAGCATTTCCAGGAACAGGTCTACTGCTTTATCTTGCTGGTTTGAAAGTAAAAAATTTACGCCGGTCACATAATCACGTGACAGACGGCTGGCTTCCTGTTGCTTATCTTGCTGCGCGCTTCGACGCCCCATATACCAGCCATAAGCAGCTGCAATAGGTAACAACAAAAACAACAGTTCCAACATAGCGGTTTATTCCTTCACAACCGGCGCATTCGCTGTATCAGATAAAGATACAACCTGTTGCTCGAGGCGCTTAACTTTTCGTTCAGCCCGAATGAGAGAGAAACGAACGCGCAGCCAGAATAGACTGCATATCAGCCAGCCGAGTATAAACCCTGCTGCAAACAGTGTTGCCAGTAGTGTCGAAACGCGATACTCGCCCTGCACTACCAGAAAATTAAAATTAACCACCTGATCGTTTTGTGCACCCAGCGTAATAGAAATCACAAAGATGGCGAGCACTAATAAGAAAATAAGTAAATACTTCACATTACGTCCCGTTGTGTGTGAAAGGTAAACCGCGATACCCGGATGCTACCCGATGATAGCACTTACAAGGTGATATCACGAAATCCATTACCTGAGACAGGCTAATTAAAAATGGGGGTTAAAAAGAGAAGTTCAACCCTCACTCTGGTGTTCAATCTGTCATGGACATTCGGTTAACTAAACCTCTGACGGATATCCTGTTGCCATAGCATAACATCCCTGACAAAAAAGATGTTGCTCTACCCTCACAATCACTGACTCAGGAACATTATCCCTGAGTATTTAACCGATTATTGATTACGGCGCCATTAAGCTAAAAAACAGATAACTGATTAAAACTGCACAGATCGGTAAAGGGATTTTGTTCAGGTCAGGGAAAATAGCGTGCTAATCAAGAGTTAAAGCGTACAGTGCCATGTTGTGGCAAAATAGTCCGTTATACCGCATCAGCTGTCTGGCTTATCCTTATGCCGAATCAAGTACCTGGAGAATCACATGCAACTTAAACGGGTGGCAGAAGCCAAACTGCCAACACCATGGGGAGATTTCCTGATGGTGGGTTTCGAAGAACTGGCAACCGGCAAAGACCATGTAGCCTTAGTGTATGGTGATATCACTGGGAAGGGTGCCGTGCTGGCACGTATCCATTCAGAATGTTTAACCGGTGATGCCCTGTTCAGTCTGCGTTGTGACTGTGGCTTTCAACTGGAAGCAGCGCTGGCACAAATTGCTGAAGAAGGTCAGGGTGTACTGCTTTATCATCGTCAGGAAGGCCGTAATATTGGCCTGTTAAATAAAATTCGCGCTTATGCCCTGCAAGATCAAGGCTATGATACTGTAGAAGCGAATCATCAGCTTGGGTTTGCTGCCGATGAGCGCGATTTCACGCTCTGCGCTGATATGTTTAAATTACTCGATATTGATGGCGTTCGTCTTCTCACCAATAACCCGAAGAAAGTCGCTATTCTTAGCGAAGCCGGAATTAATATAGCCGAACGCGTACCGTTGATTGTTGGCCGCAATCCAAAAAATGAACATTATTTGGATACTAAAGCAGAAAAAATGGGGCATCTACTACCCAGATAATTGTGACCCCCTCCCCGCCCTAAATGAACTGCACCCCAAAAGTTGGATAGTTTGTATCAGGTGAACTTGGAGAGGTCTGAGTTCGATATTCCACCGGACTCAGACCGTTACGTTTCAGTCTGGTACTTTCATGATTATAATAGTGGATGTATTCCTCCACGACTTTCCGGTCAATTTTTTCATTTTCAGATATTGTGGGTTTGGGATCAGCGCTGGTTGCAGCTAATCTGGGCTGAAATCAGGCGTAAATGCAGGTTTGGGCATTTATAAACGCGGTCGCTACAGATAGTGCTTGTCCCGTACCTGGTAACATCACGTAAACGCTCACCGGTCAGCACGCGAAAGAACAACGCCATCTCAAACCTCGCAACAAGGCCAGTTCCAATAGAGGCCGCAGCGAAGAGGATTGACGCAGATATGAGGATCCTCATTCTTCCATAACGATCCGACAACACTCCGAAGAATAGCGCATAAACCGCATTGGCCAGACTGTAGGCCGTGACAAAGAACGTCACGCTTTCCGGCATCACGGACAAATCGTTAATGGGCCCGAGCAGTAGTTCATCTGCGCCGACAAGACATACGATGAAGAACAGTGTGACGTTCCGGGCCAAAACCATGGTGGCTCCTCGATAAAGCGTGGTTATGGTCTTATCGTTGCGCAGAAACCAATACCATCATGGGACGCTCCGTTTCTTCGGTTAGCGTCGGGTTTGCTTCGATCTGATCCGCTGTTGGTCCCCATTCATTGACATGGCGAATAGCAAAACCCGCAGCCATCAGAGCGTTCAGCGTGGTGCCCAAGGTCCGGTGGTATTTTACCACCCCGTCAGCCAGCCAGTTGCTGACGCGCATACCTTCGTTTTGATAATTGTTGACCGCCCACGACCGGTGACCTTCATCATCAGTGAGCCAGCCCTGACGTATCGGACAGGTATAGATCGGGTGCTCAGTCGTAAAGACAAACCAGCCGCCAGGTTGCAGCGCCTGATAGATGGCGGCTAATAACGGACCGAGGTCAGGAAGGTAATGCAGAGTCAATTGGCTGTACACCAGGTCAAACGCTTGCCTCGGCAGTGCGAGCTGTTCGAGGTCGCAGCGTTGGAAGCTGATACCGTTGTCATTGGTGAGTTCCCGTGCCCGGGTTAGCATTTTTTCAGACAAGTCGACGCCAAGTACTTCGGCGGCTCCTGCTGCTCGCGCACTGCGGCAAAACCAACCGTAGCCACAGCCTAGATCGATGATCCGTTTTCCGGAAAGATCCGGGAGCATAGCCTGAATAGAGGCCCACTCGGGAGCGGCTTCTAAACCGAACTGAGAGCGCGGCAATTGTGCATACCCGTCGAAAAAAGCCTGATTGTCGTAGATGTTTTGAGACATGTTGAACTCCGGAAATCATTGAGATCACCTCAAAAATGAGGCAAAAAAAAACGAGCAAGGGATAGCCCTGCTCGTTCTATGAAGCTGCCCTCAGGCAACTAAACGAAAAGGGCCGTGGATGAATTATCATCCACGGCCCTGATTTAATCGCCACCTACGCATTGACCTTCATCTTTATGGATGAGGGCATACGAGTATCGTGGCGATGAATGTAAGGAGGCTAAAGCTCCTACTCAGGCTCTGAACAACGCTTCATCGCAAGCAATTGTCAGAGTTCACTCGGATTACGAGCTGATCTGAATCGTACATATTTTGCATGTCAAACCAGTAAAATTAGGTAAATTTGCTTAAGATCCTAGCGCTTTTGAGGACAGTGTCAATAATCTTTCTGTCACGTTAGCGAGATTTTGTGGCTACGTCGGTACCGACCAGCCCGCATTTTTAGGTGCCGGGCAGACCTGACATCCAGGCGAAAAATCACTTACTCTGTTTTCGAAGTACTCAATGATACCGCTGATCACTTCTTTTGGTTCTATCTCTATACGCCGTAAATGACTGACAATATCTTCAAGACAGCTTTAATATAAAACACCTGATGCATGACATCAGGTGTTTTATATTCAAAAAGGGCAATCTATATCCGTCATACTTCAAGTTGCCTGGGTGAGGCGCGCCTACAAGCAGCTCGAATTATTTTGGGTATATATCAGATTGCCCAAAATTTTAGTTCAGCATATTACGAATTACGTACTGTAGGATCCCGCCATTACGGAAATAGGTTAGCTCGTTACCAGTATCAATACGGCAACGGCAGTTCAGTGTCTGTTTGCTGCCATCAATCCGGGTCAGTATTACGGGCATGTCGGTTCCCGGTTTTATGCTGTCCAGCGACAGAACATCTATTTGCTCTTCTCCGGTTAGCTCTAAGGTTTTACGTGTCACACCGGACGGAAACTCGAGCGGTAAGATCCCCATGCCTATCAGATTAGAACGGTGGATACGTTCAAAAGACTCTGCAATCACTACGCGTACACCGAGAAGATTAGGCCCTTTTGCCGCCCAGTCACGGCTGGAGCCCGAGCCGTACTCTTTACCAGCAATCACCGCCAGCGGCAGACCTTGTTGTTTATAATGCATCGCAGCATCATAAATCGACATAACCTGGTTACCCGGTAACAGACGCGTCATCCCACCTTCAATACCCGGCACCATTTCGTTGCGAATACGAATATTGGCAAAAGTACCGCGCACCATCACTTCATAGTTACCCCGTCGTGATCCATAGGAGTTAAAATCTGCCTCCACGATGCCATGCTGCTGAAGATAACGTCCAGCCGGGCTATCGAGCTTAATGCTACCTGCTGGTGAAATATGATCCGTAGTGACAGAGTCTCCCAGCATCGCCAGAACTCTTGCTCCTTGAATATCCACCAGCGCTTCAGGCTCAGCTTCCATCAAGTCAAAAAATGGCGACTGTCGAATATAGGTTGACTCATTCTGCCAGTGATACGTTTGCGAGCGTTCAACGACAATATTGCGCCACGCCTCTGTACCCGCGAAGACCTCGCTATACTCCCGGTCAAACATCGCCGTCGATACCTGGGCTACCGCCTGAGCAATCTCCTCACTGCTGGGCCAGATATCTTTTAAATAGACAGCCTTTCCATTGCTGTCGTGACCTAGCGGCTGCTGGGTCAGGTTAACGCGCATATTTCCGGCCAGCGCATAGGCAACGACCAGTGGTGGCGAGGCCAGCCAGTTTGTTTTGACCTGCGGATGAATACGACCTTCAAAGTTACGGTTACCCGAAAGTACCGCGGCAACTGTCAGAGCATGGTCTTTTATTTCCTGCTCAATCTCTTCTGGCAAAGGACCTGAATTACCAATACAGGTGGTACAGCCATAACCCACTAAGTTGAAGCCGAGATTATCGAGATACTGGGTCAGTCCCGCTTTATCCAGATAATCGGAAACAACTTTTGATCCTGGGGCTAAAGACCCCTTAACCCAAGGCTTGGCGGTTAATCCTGCTTGCACGGCTTTTTTCGCCAGTAAGCCTGCAGCCATCATCACCCCAGGATTCGAGGTATTGGTACAGGAAGTAATGGCTGCAATCACGACGGCGCCGTCAGTAAGCTTATCTTCCTGGTCTGCCGTTTCAGCCCCCTCTGCGGGAGTACGTATATTGACTTCAAGGTCACGACTCGCGGTGAATGCACGAGGAACTGCACTCAGGGGAACGCGGTCCTGTGGGCGCTTTGGTCCAGCCAGACTGGCCTCAACATCCTGCATATTTAGTTGTAGAGTACTAGTGAATACGGGTTCATCCCCAGTATGCCGCCACAGTCCCTGTTCTTTAGAATAAGCTTCAACTAAGGCTATCTGGTGGTCACTACGGCCACTCAGACGCATATAGTCGAGCGTGATACTGTCGACAGGAAAGAAGCCACAGGTTGCCCCATATTCAGGTGCCATATTAGCAATGGTGGCACGATCGGCTAGTGGCAGTGAATCCAGCCCGTCACCGTAGAACTCAACAAACTTGCCCACCACACCATGCTGACGCAGCATCTGAGTCACGGTCAGCACCAAGTCAGTCGCAGTGATACCTTCTCGCAATTTGCCATCAAGTTTAAAGCCGACCACATCCGGGATAAGCATGGATACTGGCTGTCCCAGCATAGCCGCCTCAGCTTCAATTCCGCCAACTCCCCAGCCTAATACACCCAAAGCATTGATCATCGTAGTGTGGGAGTCGGTTCCTACCAGAGTATCGGGATAAGCGACCCACTCATCACCCTGCTGCTCGCTCCAGACCGTTTTGCCCAGATACTCAAGATTCACTTGGTGGCAGATGCCAGTGCCCGGCGGGACGACGCTGAAATGGTTAAATGCTTGCTGACCCCAGCGTAAAAAAAGATAACGTTCGTGGTTCCGTGCCATTTCCAGACTGACGTTTTGGTCAAAAGCTTCTGGGGTACCAAAATTGTCTACCGTCACAGAGTGGTCAATAACCAGATCGACCGGCGTCAATGGATTGACTCGGGTGACATCTCCCCCTAGACGCCTGACCGCTTCACGCATGGCAGCTAAGTCAACCACCGCGGGAACACCGGTAAAATCTTGCATCAGGACGCGTGCAGGGCGATAGGCAATTTCTCGCTCAAGATGTGCATTGTTAAGCCAGTCGGCAAAGGCCTGAATATCTTCCTGGGTAACAGAGTCTTCATCCTGCCAGCGGATGAGGTTTTCTAACAGAACTTTGAGTGATTTGGGTAAGCGATGAATATCGCCAAGTTGCCCGGCGACAAGGGCCAGACTGTAGAAATGATAAGTCTTATCCTGGACTTTTAGAGTGTTTTTACTGATTTTCCTCAGCGTTGACGACATAGCTCCTCCTTCGTACAAATCAGGGATTGCGTTACCCTGAATAATTGCAGGGTCTGGATTAAAGATAACACAAGTTGATGATTAAGAGAGAAAAAGGGGCGATTTAAGATATATCCGTCACGGATGAGAGAAGATAAGGGTAAGTGCAGTAAGTGGAGAAATACCAGACAACAAGGGGATAACTCAAGATAACAGGCACCAAAAGGCACCCATATTTGATCGCACTAATAGCTAAATTTTTGGGTATCTCTCATGACGAAAAGATACCCTGTATATACCCGTAATACTTCAAGTTGCTTGAGCGTTGCTGGCGCTACGCTCACCGAATCACATAGTTTATCTATGCTCATCGGTTATCTTCGCTTTGCGCCTACAAGCAACTCGAATTATTTTGGGTATAATCACTTTTCTGGCAGCTTGATATCTTTAAACATCTCTTCAATATCTTCATTCGACCGCAATGCCACTGCAGTATCTACCACGTCACGGGTTAAGTGTGGTGCGAATCGCTGGATGAAGTCATACATATAGCTACGCAGGAAGGTACTACGTCTGAAGCCAATTTTGGTGGTACTGTGGCTAAAGATCCCCTGGGTTTCAATACGGACTAAATCAGGATCAGTAATCGGATCAACGGCCATGCTGGCAATGACACCCACTCCCAGCCCGAGACGGACGTAGGTTTTAATCACATCGGCATCAGTGGCAGTAAACACAATACGTGGCGTCAGTCCGGCACGATTGAAAGCGGTATCCAGCTCTGAACGCCCGGTAAAACCAAAGGTATAGGTCACCAGCGGATACTGGGCTAGCTCTTCAATACTCACCGATGTTTTAGACGCCAGAGGATGGTCAGGAGTGACAACAATCGAACGATTCCAGTGATAACAAGGTAGCATCACTAAATCGTCATAAAGGTGCAATGCCTCAGTTGCAATGGCAAAATCTGCATTACCTTTAGAGACAGCTTCAGCAATCTGGGTCGGTGAACCTTGGTGCATATGCAAAGACACACGAGGATAGCGTTCGATAAATCCCTTAATCACCCCAGGAAGTGCGTAACGTGCCTGAGTGTGCGTGGTGGCAACATATAACGAGCCTTTATCAGGCCAGGTGTGTTCCCCGGCAACAGATTTAATTGCTTCCACTTTAGAGAGAACTTCACGCGCAATGCGGATAATTTCCACTCCGGCTGGGGTCACTTGGGTCAGATGCTTACCACTACGGGCAAAAATCTGGATCCCCAACTCATCTTCCAGCATACGCACTTGCTTACTAATACCTGGTTGAGAGGTATAAAGCCCTTCCGCCGTCGAAGACACATTAAGATTGTGGTTGACGACTTCAACAATATAACGAAGCTGCTGTAGTTTCATGATTGGGCATCCAGAGTCAAAAATATTCGCCATAACTATGGGCGGCAAAGCAGCATCGTGAGCACAAAATCAAGATATGCTGATTATTTCCGTGAGACTTCCAGTTGCCTGAGTATGCTTAGCATCTGAAGGAATAACGTATATGCATCAATATATAGCTAGTTTGTATATATGCAACAAAAAAAATAACAAACCGGTTATATAGAACAATAAAAAAAACCGGAGATTTTGCCTCCGGTTTTTATTCACACATATCAGGCTACTTTTTGCCTTCTACCCATTTACCATCAACAAAGAATGCTGACCAGCCAGTTGCTTTCCCCTCTTTCTCAGAAGAAACGTACTGCTGTTTGGTTTTACGGCTAAAGCGTACCACTGATTTGTTTCCTTCGGCATCCGCTTGCGGAGCATCAGCCAGGTAACGTAATTTTTCCGGAAGACGATCACGGAAACGGTACAGTTCCTCAACCAACGGCGCCCGAGTTTCACGAGATTTCGGGAAGGTATTGGCCGCCAGGAATACACCCGCTGCTCCATCGCGCAGAACGAAATAAGCATCAGACTTTTCGCACGGCAACTCAGGTAACGGCACCGGATCTTCCTTCGGTGGTGCAACTTCACCATTACGCAGGATCTTACGGGTATTTTTACAGTCGTCGTTGGTGCATCCCATGTATTTACCGAAACGCCCCATTTTCAGGTGCATTTCTGAACCACATTTTTCGCACTCAACCACTGGGCCGTCGTAACCCTTAATGCGGAACTCACCTTCTTCGATCTCGTAACCATCGCAGGTTGGGTTGTTACCACAAACATGCAGTTTACGTTTTGGATCGATTAAGTAGCTGTCCATTGCCGTGCCACATTTCTGGCAACGGCGTTTGGCGCGTAAGGCGTTAGTTTCTGCATCATCGCCTTCGAGGATATTCAGAACTTCGTTCTCTGCCACCAAGTTGATGGTTGTTTTACAGCGTTCTTTAGGAGGTAGCGCATAGCCTGAACAACCTAAAAAGACCCCCGTACTGGCAGTACGAATACCCATTTCCCGCCCACAGGTTGGACAGTCAATGCTGGTCAATACCATCTGGTTAGGGCGCATTCCGCCCTGCTCAGGATCCTGTTCAGCCTTTTCCAGTTGTGCACTGAAATCACTGAAGAAGCTATCCAGAGCCTGTTTCCATTCGGCTTCATTTTTGGCTATCTGATCGAGATGATCTTCCATCTGAGCAGTAAAGTCATAGTTCATCAACTCGCGGAAGTTTTCTTCCAGACGGTCAGTGACGATCTCACCCATTTTTTCAGCATAGAAACGCCGATTTTCAGTCCGTACATAACCACGGTCCTGAATGGTTGAAATAATCGATGCATAGGTAGAAGGACGACCAATACCACGTTTTTCCAGCTCTTTAACCAACGATGCTTCACTGAATCTGGCCGGTGGTTTAGTAAAGTGCTGTGCCGGAAGCAATTCCAGTAATGATAACGTATCACCAGGATTGACCACTGGTAAGATCCGGTCTTCATCGCCTTTACGCAAGGCAGGCATCACTTTCGTCCAGCCGTCAAAACGTAAAATACGACCACGGGCTTTAAGGCGATACTCACCTGCTTCTACCGTTAAGGTCGTAGCATCGTACTTCGCTGGTGTCATCTGACAGGCAACAAACTGGCGCCAAATCAACTGATACAATTTCTGCGCATCCGCTTCCATATCTTTGAGTGCTTCGGACTGCACCTGGATGTCTGTTGGACGGATGGCTTCGTGCGCTTCCTGCGAATTATCTTTGCTGGCGTACTGGTTTGGTTCTTCAGGCAGATATTTTGCGCCAAAACTGTCAGCGACATAATCACGCACCATTGTGAGCGCATCCTGGCTCAGATTGGTGGAGTCGGTACGCATATAGGTGATGTGGCCCGCTTCATAAAGACGCTGTGCCATCATCATGGTCTTTTTCACCCCAAAGCCCAGGCGGGTGCTTGCTGCCTGTTGCAGTGTAGAGGTGATAAAAGGTGCGCCTGGCTTACTGCTGGTCGGTTTATCTTCACGATCCCGTACCTTGTAGTTCGCTTTTTCAAGCACTGCCACAGCCGCCATGGTTTGTTCACGGCTAACAGGACGGAATGGTTTATCCTGATGGTGGCTAACTTCCATCGACAGAGCATCACCTTTCGGCGTATTCAGGCTGGCATCGATTTCCCAATATTCTTCAGGAACAAAAGCTTTGATTTCACGTTCGCGCTCAACCACGAGGCGAACAGCAACGGACTGAACGCGTCCGGCAGACAGGCCACGGGCAATTTTTTTCCACAGCAGTGGCGAAACCATATAGCCTACGACACGGTCCATAAAGCGACGCGCTTGCTGGGCATTAACCCGGTCGATATTCAGCTCACCCGGTTTTTCAAAGGCCTGCTGAATAGCATTTTTAGTGATTTCGTTAAAAACCACACGGCTGTAGCGCGTATCATCTCCACCTATCACTTCCCGCAGGTGCCATGCAATGGCTTCCCCTTCGCGGTCAAGGTCAGTTGCGAGATAGATATGGTCTGCATTTTCAGCCAATGCCTTAAGTTCAGCAACAACCTTCTCTTTGCCAGGTAGCACTTCATAGCGCGCATCCCAGTTATGCCATGGGTCGACCCCCATGCGGTTAACTAGCGCAGCTCGCTCATCCTTTTTAACTTTTTTAGCCCCTTTGGGGGCAGTAGCATCACTACTTTTTTTGGTGGCTGATCCACTGGTCGGCAAATCACGAATATGACCTACGCTGGATTTAACCACGTAGTTATTTCCGAGATATTTGTTAATCGTTTTGGCTTTTGCCGGGGACTCAACGATGACGAGAGCTTTACCCATATTCACCTTTACCTATTTAATTCTTCCAGGAATACGTCGCTGGTTGCACCATCCACTGGCGACGTGCCTTACATATTGCGGCCACGTCGGATGAGATCAACCCTTTCATTTATCAACTGCGCCATAATCCATGACACAGTAAGGTGTTGAACGTTCAGGCTTTCGTGCAAGTGTTACAGCACGACGGATATTTGGTTGAATGTCAAGCAATTCTGATGTCAGATTCGCGAAAGCGTCACACTCTACCTGATAAAATATGTTACGCAACTTTATTAACACGCATTTTGAGTACGTGCCAATTTGGTTAACATTTTAAATGCCACCGATCGTACTGGGTTATTTGCCCCGACAGGAAAAATCAACGTACACTAGTATCATTTTTCATAAGAGGCATTTCACACATGCAAACTCAACCTATCGACAGCGCATCGCTGCTGGTCAAAGCCAATACAATCATCCGCGAACATGAAGACTTTATACATGGAATGGCTGTCATCAGTGTAGAACAGAAAAATGGAGTACTGATTTTTAAAGGTGATTATTTTCTCGATGAACAGGGATTGCCGACACCTAAAAGTACCGCTATCTTTAACATGTTTAAGCATCTTAGCCATGTACTTTCTGATAAATATCAGTTGGTAGACTAAATATAAAACGGGGTCCGCAGACCCCGTTTTAAAATTTAAAGTAACGGTTTTTCACCACGCTGCCACCAGCGCAGCAGTAATTTATCTACACTTTTTGCGGCACTGTTAGTAAAACGATCCATCACTTTTTTTCGTTTTGCGAAGCGGACTTGAACTACATCATATTCTTTCATTAGCGTCAGAATCAGGTCATCGCTGGTTGATATTTCATCTACGAGCCCTTTCTCCTTCGCCTGAGTACCATACCAATGCTCACCTGTCGCTACCGCCTCAATATCCAGGCTCGGACGCATTTCATGTACAAATTGTTTAAACAACTGATGCGTTTCATTTAAGTCTTCCCGGAATTTTTCACGCCCCTGTTCGGTGTTTTCACCAAATAACGTTAAGGTTCGTTTGTACTGTCCGGCAGTATGTAATTCTACGTCGACATTATGACGTTGCAACAGACGGTGGAAGTTAGGTACTTGCGCCACCACACCAATAGAGCCAATGATAGAGAAAGGCGCCGCAACGATACGTTGTGCGACACAAGCCATCATATATCCCCCACTAGCAGCGACTTTATCGACCGCAACCGTTAACGGGACCTGTTTTTCACGCAAACGTTGCAGTTGCGAAGCAGCCAGGCCATAGCCATGAACGACACCACCAGGGCTTTCGAGGCGTAATAATACCTGGTCTTTGGGCTTAAAGACTGCCAGCACAGCCGTTATCTCTTCACGCAGAGATGTCACCTCATGAGCATCCATACTGCCATTAAAATCAAGCACAAACAGGCTGGACTTACCTGAGCTGGCTGTTTCACCACGTTTAGCACGCGCTTTTGCCTCTTTCACTTCCAGCTTATGTTTCTTTTTCTCTCCTTTATGCCACAGCTTCTGCTGGTGGCTATCGAGCATTGCAACATGCATTTCTTGTTGCATCTCTTGATATTGCTCACTGAGATGCGTCACTTTCAATTCACCACGTGCGCTGTTTCTGCGTAAAGCAAGATTGGTGATGATTATCGCAACCACCGCAATCGCAACCACTACAGTGACGATTTTTGCCAGAAAGAGTCCATAATTAGCAAGTAGATCCACAGGTTCCGCCTTTATCACTAACATTATTTGTTTTGCTAATTGTACCCGACCCAATACCCTTTCGTCTGTAAACTACGATAAAGGTTAATCTGATATTAACTGTCAAAAGGAAGCTCAAAAAAGTGTTTTACGAGTCTCGGACGGGTGTTATCGCGCGCAATGATTGAAATACCCCAATCTTTCAGGCATAAACCCCGTTAGCAACGTACTAATCAGTATCTGAGGCGACGTATGTCGTTTTCAGAAAGAAGGCTCAAATAGCCAATAAATAGGTACTGTGTCTGTGCAGTAATATCCCAGGGAGTCTATTTTGCTATACCAACCAACAGATAATGTATTAGAAAAACGGATCATTCTGGTCACGGGTGCCAGCAATGGTATTGGTCGTGAAGCCGCCATGACTTACGCCCGCTATGGTGCCTCTGTGGTTCTGGTAGGGCGTAATCAAGATAAACTGCATATTGTTGCCAGACAGATCCAAGACCAAGGTTTACCCCAGGCGGACGTTCTGTTGCTGGACTTTGCTCACGCGACGTCAGCAGATTGCTGGCAACTCGCCAGTCAACTGGCTGAAAAGGTTCCGCACCTTGATGGCGTATTGCATAATGCCGGTATTCTCGGTGAACGAGCGTTGATGACTGAACAAGATCCTGCAACCTGGCAAGCGGTGATGCAGGTTAATGTCAATGCCACCTTTTTTCTGACTCAGGCACTTTTGCCCTTGTTACTTAAGGCCGCCACACCGTCACTGGTGTTCACCAGCTCCAGCGTCGGTCAACAAGGCAGAGCGGGCTGGGGAGCCTATGCAGTCTCAAAATTTGCGACAGAAGGTATGATGCAAGTCCTGGCTGATGAGTATAAGTCACAGAATTTACGGGTTAACTGTATCAATCCAGGAGGCACACGCACCGCTATGCGAGCCAGTGCCTTCCCGACCGAAGATCCCAATAAACTTAAAACGCCCGCCGACCTGATGCCACTCTATTTATGGTTGATGGCTGACGATAGTCGCGACCAGACAGGCATGAGTTTCGATGCCCAGCCGAAACGTAAACCAGGAATCTCCCAATGAGTGACTCACGCTATCAAGAGCGCCAGCAGCGTCATAAAGAGAAAGTTGATGCGCGTATCAAGAGTGCTCAGGAAGAACGCGGTATCCTGATAGTTTTTACCGGCAACGGTAAAGGAAAGACGACCGCAGCATTCGGAACTGTCACACGGGCCGTAGGGCATCAGAAAAATGTCGGTGTGATTCAGTTTATCAAAGGGACGTGGCCCAATGGTGAACGTAATTTGCTGGAACCTCTGGGCGTTGAATTTCAAGTTATGGGAACAGGATTTACCTGGGACACACAAAACCGCGAAACAGATACCGAAGCTTGTCAGGAAGTCTGGCAACATGGTAAGCGAATGCTGGCGGATGATAGTCTGGATTTAGTGGTGCTTGATGAGCTGACCTACATGGTCACTTATGATTATCTGGCGCTTGAGGAGGTCATTGCCGCCCTTAAAGCACGCCCGGCTCATCAGACCGTTATCATTACTGGCCGTGCCTGTCATCGTGATTTGCTGGAGTTGGCGGATACAGTCAGCGAGGTACGTCCGGTAAAACATGCTTTTGACAGTGGCATTAAAGCCCAGCAAGGTATTGATTACTGATAAGTACCGTAGTGATGATAAGAGGGAAAACTTGTTTTCCCTCTACAGGAAGTCAGACGGCCGAGTTAGTTCGTACGTCCATTGGAGCTTTTACCTGAACGTCCATTAGAACGTCCACCGGCGCTTTCACCGGTACGCCCACTCGAACGTCCAGCAGACCTTTCACCGGTACGTCCACTCGAACGACCGCCAGCATTTTCGCCAGTACGACCGCTCGGGCGTCCACCTGCGTTTTCACCAGTGCGACCGCTCGGGCGTCCACCTGCGTTTTCGCCAGTGCGACCGCTCGGGCGTCCACCTGCGTTTTCGCCAGTGCGACTGCTAGGGCGTCCACCTGCGTTTTCGCCAGTGCGACTGCTCGGGCGTCCACCTGCGCTCTCGCCGGTACGTCCGCTGGAACCGTCACCTGAAATCTGGCTATGACGCTTCACCGCACGACGGATCTGATTCGCTTTCATTGGGCGGCGATCTTTTTCTACGGCTACTTTGCTGTTAGTTTCTACATCTAGCTCAACCAGAGCACGTAAGTAGTTGGTTGGAGCAAGATCAAGTTCAGCATACCCCCCACGAGGCAGACCTTTTGGCAACTTAATATCGCCATAACGAACCCGAATCAAGCGACTAACCTGAACACCCACCGCTTCCCACAGGCGACGCACTTCACGATTACGCCCTTCTGTCAGCGTAACGCTATACCACTGGTTAATCCCTTCACCACCCGTAAATTTGATGGTTTTAAACGCAGCCGGGCCATCTTCTAATTGCACGCCACGGGAAAGCTGTTTGATTTTATCGTCATCCACTTCGCCAAAGACACGCACTGCATATTCACGTTCAACTTCGCGGCTTGGATGCATCAAGCGGTTAGCTAGCTCACCATCGGTGGTGAACAGCAGCAAACCACAGGTATTCACATCCAGACGTCCTACCGCAATCCAGCGCGCACCACGCAGTTTTGGTAAACGGTCGAATACTGTCGGGCGTCCTTCCGGGTCACTACGGGTACAGAGTTCACCTTCAGGTTTATAGTAGGCCAGCACCCGACAAATCTGATCAACGGATTCTTTCATTGAAATCAGATGACCATCGATACGGATTTTCAGTGCCTGGGTGACTTCTACCCGGTCACCCAGTTTTGCTATTTTGCCGTCCACACTCACGCGGCCAGCAGAGATAATGGTTTCAATCTCACGACGAGATCCATGACCAGCACGCGCAAGTACTTTTTGTAGCTTTTCGCTCTTTTCGCTCATTGAGCTTCCTCGGTGTCGCCTTCACAGGCGTCTTAATAAATTTCATGAAACAACGAGTTACCTATAACAAGTAAACTCACAGCTCTATAACTGTTTCAGGGTATTCAGCAAGTTAACTTATGCATCACACAAGCTGTTATACACAATGAATTGTGGGCGCAGATATTACACTAATTTTAGGGTAAATGATTCATCTAGTTTCGTTGCTGTTACTTTGATTGCGCCCTCCAGTCAAGCGACTCCCCCACTCTTTTTAGCATTAGAGACCTGACAATCTGGTCAGCCAGAGGATTCGACAGTAAAATGGTCTTATCAAGCGATTTAATGGCACATTTCGTCGAGAGTTTTTAAATCTTTATTATTCAAATGGTGAGTCAAGGCAGAGAAGGTTTGATTCTGACAGTAGGATGTTAATCAGAACCAAACCTATAAAAGTCTCAACCATCTCCCTGCGGGGATATACCGAAACAGTGAGAAAATGCTAAACAGCTATGTCTCTGATATAGGAAGTGGACAGAATACCTGGGAAAGTTCTATTTTAAAATGGGCCCATACAAATGACATGAACCCTTTTTACACCCGCCTACGGGAACTCAATTGGCATTTCTGATATTTCTACGGTGCTGGCGAAAAGAAGTTTTGAAACGATATAACCAGAATACTCAGATCCGGATAATCCCTCTTCTTTTTCAGCAGCGACAGAAAACACATCAGGATATTGAACGTTTTCAGGGCGGTATATATAAGCCAGACAACAATAAATACCCAACCCATCATCAAGGTCCCAAGGGACGAAAAAGGTGGCGCCAGTATCTTTTAATTCATCAGGATAATCAACTTTCGCTGTAATTACCATATATTCTTCTTGAGTTTTTTCGTAAAAAAATGAAGGCGTGATTAAATCTACCTGCCCTATATTTATATGTTCCATGATATTCTCCTTCCGCTATAGAATTAAATGATTTTACAAATAAAACAATGCCATGAACTCTTTTTACATCAGCCTGCGAGAGTTCAAGTAGTATTCCTGCCACTCATGCGAATCCGGTGAAAAAAATGTCTGAAACAATATAACCAGAACAACCATGCTTGGATAATTCCTCTTCTCTTTCAGCAGCGACATGAAATACATTTGGATATTGAATGTTTTCAGGGCGGTATATATAAGCCAGACAGCTATGAACACCAAGCCCAGCATAAAGATCCAGAGGGATGTAAAAGTTGGCGATAGTATCTTGTAATTCATAAGGGAAATCAAATTTTGCAGTAATTACCATATATTTTTCTTGAGTTTTTTCGTAAATAAATGAAGTCGATATTAAAAATACTTCCCCTATATTTATATTTTCCATGGTATTCTCCTGTTAATTAATTGTTTTTATACTAAATAAACTTCACAATACATGGTTTAATTAAAGTTACCGCTATAGAACTCAATAACTTTATACATGCATAATAAAGCATCTTGAGATTCATTAATCACATACCATTTAAATTAATGGTTTTGTTTTTCATAATTTAATATGTATATCGTGATCATTGAAGATGTATGGGCAATGTATTAAAACAGTAGTTATTGGGTGATTTTTCTGCTACTTACTTTTCAAAAAACGACTAATTTTAAATACCTTATCAGCATATTAACTATAATCCAGAAAATAGTTAATATTCATCAATGCATTGAATATATAACTTGTTTTTCTTTTGAGCTGAAATTGCCCGTCGTACCGATGTCAGGATTGAGATGGATATTCACTTCATCCTCGTAAAATATCGGTGTCCTGAGTCAATACTCATTAATATCTGCTGTTTGCTATTTTTTATATTAATCAAGAATATATAGTGTGAATGTAGAAATTCTGTCGTTTCCTTCAAGGAAGGAATATTCATGGTATATCACATGGTATTATATTAATGCAAGATATATATTTTATCGGTAATAAATTTGTGTGCCAGCGGAAGCTATATTCATTCCGACTGGTTACGCCACGATCTTGAGAATCTCAAAAAGCGGCTCAAAACGCTGGAAAAATCAGTATACGTTCGTTGATACCTTCTCAAAGATCGCTCACTGCAAGCTGTATGTCATCAAAACACCGATTACAGCGGCAGGCAGCTTACTGAATGATCGTGTGTTGCCATTTTATGAGTCTCAGGGCAGCCTGATGCTGAGGATACTGACCAACAGATGCCTGTATAAATAACCGATAACCGACAGATCAGGTCTAAACTAATATATATAAAGAGATATTGAAACTCACGATGTTACTGCATTCTGACGGGAGGACTCACTGAAAGTCTAATATCTGGTGTTATTCGTAGCCAGCACAGTCAGCGTAATTTTTGCCGCAGCCCCCGCTAAAATTACTGGTTTACCCTCAGCTAACCAACGCTTATATTCTGTTTGCTGTTTTTGGTTTAATACTTTATCTACCCAGATAACAATATGATCTGCTTTTATTTTATCCAGTTCAGGCATCATAATCGCATTGTGTAATACTTCTACCCGGAATCCGTCACTCGCATAACGAATAGACTCAAGCCAGATATCAACGCTATCGTTCAGAGACATAGCGATAATATACATACTACTACCATAACGTTTACGCCCGCTAGCGAGGACAAATGTCGCATACTCAATTAATGCACTGTCAAGTAGCGCACGCGCCATTGCCATTCCTGAGCGATTATCAGCACTCATCCACAAACGCAGCGGACGGATCATCTCGTCGATAAAAATAGCCGGTGGCAACTCGCGCCCATAACGCCATATTAAGCCGCGAAGTTTAGTATGCTGTTGTTCCCGGCAATGGGAGATAAAGATGTCCTGTATTGCAAACCAGCCGGAAGTCCGACGCATCTCCTCGCCATTAAGTAGAGCGAGTATATTATTTAGCGCAACGCCCTTTTCCAGCCAGCCGACAATTTCAGTCACACGAGAACATTGATCGATATCAAAAGAGCGATGCCCTTTTTCATCAACATGCGGTTTAATTAAACCATAACGCTGCCAGCTACGTATATTCGCTGGTGTGACACCGCACTGGGAAGCAAAAACGTCAATGTTGAAACGAGCCATAAAATGCCTCTAAAGGAAAGGTTTCACATCACCCGCACCCTCACGCAATACAATCGGGGTATCTTCAGTCAGATCAATCACGGTGGTAGGTTGCTGGCCTAAATATCCCCCGTGAATAATGGCATCCACTACTTTTTCCAGGCGATCTTTGATCTCTTCTGGATCTGATTCGGTAAAATCACTGCCAGGCAACATCAGCGAGGTTGAGAGCATTGGCTCATCTAAGGCCTCCAGCAATGCCTGAGCGATAGGGTTGGAAGGTACCCGTAAACCAATAGTTTTACGTTTTTCTTGTAACAGGCGACGAGGAACCTCTTTGGTGCCTTTAAATACAAAGGTATAGTTCCCCGGCGTATTATTTTTAATCAACCGAAATGCCACGTTATCAACAAATGCATAGGTTGATAACTCAGATAAATCACGACACATCAGGGTAAAATTGTGACCGCCAGGTAGCTGGCGAATACGACAAATACGCTCCATCGCGCCTTTATCTTCCAGTTTACAGCCTAAGGCGTAGCCTGAGTCGGTAGGATAAACAATAACCCCACCTTTACGGATAATTTCCACCACCTGACTAATCAAACGAGGTTGCGGATTATCCGGGTGAACATATAAAAACAGACTCATACTTTTCTCTCTTTCTTTGCTATAGGGAGTTTGCCCAACCTTGCCATACTGGCTCAACACCACCAGGTAGCCATAATTTACGTCCTAGTTCAATCCATGCACAAGGCTGATGGAAGTCAGAGCCTTGAGAGGCCAGTAAATTAAACTGTTGAGCATAACTTGCCAGCAAAGTACGTTCATTTGGTGCTTGCTGGCACTGTGCCACTTCCATGGCATCACCACCACATTCGGCAAAATGCGCCAGTAATCTTTTTAACCATTTTGCGCTCAAACCGTAACGAGCTGGATGCGCCATCACTGCCTGACCGCCCGAGCGGTGAATGACATCAATGGCTTGTTCTATACTACACCATTGAGGAGGTACATATCCTGTTTTCCCTTTTGCGAGATACTTCTTAAAAACATCAGCGATACTATTGGCAAGTTTTTGTTCAATTAAGAAACGGGCAAAGTGAGCTCGCGTAATCTCACCGCCTTGTGCATGTTTCATAGCACCCGCTAATGCTCCAGGGATTTTCGCTTTATCAAGACGTTCTGCAATCAGTGTGGCGCGCAGCTGCCGGCGTTCACTTTGTGCCTGTAAAAATGTGGTTAGCGGTTCATGGGACTCATCGATGCCCAGTCCGACAATATGAATTTCATGATTTTCCCAGAGGGTGGAAATTTCCACACCACTCACCAACTGCAATGGCAAGTTTAACTCAGCAATAGCTTGCCTGGCAGGTGCCAGACCAGCAACAGTATCGTGATCGGTAATTGCCAGCACATTAACGCGCATCTCTACTGCACGACGTACCAACGCTTCTGGGGTTAACATACCATCGGACGCGGTAGTATGGCTGTGCAAATCATGAATGACCAACAATCCTGTTTCGTTCAAAATATCTCCGAATGGCAAAAAAGATGAATAAGTCTTTATCATACCGATATTCAATAATTTAGAAAAATCACTATTGACAATTAATCGCTGAACCAGTTTACTAGTACGAAAGTTCACTTAGATTAGAAAGGTATCTGAAATGAAAGCGATGATTTCTGTAATTCGTGGTTGGCGTACTTCCTGAATCAGGACGGCGCGCGCATTCATGCTATTTGTTAGCACAGATATCCAGCCCGCCATATTGCGGGCTTTTTTTTGAAAAAAATTTGAGAAATGACATGCAACCACAAAAACCAACACTTGAATTACTGAGCAGCGAAGCTGCTTATTGTGAAAATCCTACTGCTTTGTTCCACAAACTTTGTGGAACCCGTCCAGCGACTTTATTGCTGGAGTCTGCGGATATTGACAGTAAAAGCGATTTAAAAAGCCTGTTACTGGTAGACAGCGCCTTGCGTATCACTGCTATGGGACATGTTGTCACACTGCAAGCATTAACCGACAACGGTGCCGCCCTGCTACCTTTGCTGGATAATATCCTGCCTGATGAGGTGAAGTGTGAACAGCTGTCTGATGGTCGTGTCCTGCATTTTCCGGCCGTAAGCGCACTATTGGATGAAGATGCCCGTCTGTGCTCTCTGTCAGTATTTGATGCTTTCCGTCTATTGCAAGAGTTGGTGATTGTACCAACAGCCGATCGCGAAGCGATGTTTTTCGGCGGACTATTTGCCTATGACTTGGTCGCTGGATTTGAAGACTTGCCAGCATTGAAACAAGATAATAACTGCCCTGATTACTGCTTCTATTTGGCCGAAACCTTATTGATTATCGATCACCAGAAACAGCAGACTCGTATTCAGGCAAGTCTGTTCACTGCGCATGAAAGTGAAAAACAGCGTCTGCTAGCACGTACTGCTCAGTTACGCCAGCAAATCACTGAACCATTAGATGCCGTTCCAGTCCAGGTTGTACCTGATATGCGCTGTGATGTGAATCAGAGCGATGAGGCTTATGGTGCCGTCGTCCGTCAGATGCAGAAGTCGATTCGTGCGGGGGAAATTTTCCAGGTTGTCCCATCGCGTCGTTTTTCACTGCCTTGCCCGTCACCTCTGGCGGCTTATCAGACATTGAAAAAGAGTAACCCCAGCCCGTATATGTTCTTTATGCAAGATAATGATTTTACTCTGTTTGGAGCTTCACCAGAAAGCTCACTGAAGTTTGATGCCAGTAACCGTCAAATTGAAATTTATCCGATTGCGGGTACTCGCCCTCGTGGTCGTCGGGCTGATGGCTCTTTAGACCGTGACCTGGACAGCCGTATTGAGCTGGAAATGCGTACCGATCAGAAAGAGTTATCTGAACACCTGATGCTGGTTGACTTAGCGCGTAATGACCTGGCTCGTATCTGTACCCCAGGCAGTCGTTACGTGGCCGATTTAACCAAGGTTGACCGTTACTCTTTTGTCATGCATCTGGTTTCACGTGTAGTGGGTGAATTGCATCATGACTTAGATGCCTTACATGCCTATCGTGCCTGTATGAATATGGGGACCTTAAGTGGCGCGCCCAAAGTTCGGGCTATGCAATTAATTGCTGAAGCTGAAGGGGTTCGTCGTGGTAGCTATGGCGGCGCCGTTGGATATTTCACTGCTGCAGGAACACTGGATACCTGTATTGTTATTCGTTCAGCTTACGTTGAAGCAGGTGTGGCAACTGTTCAGGCGGGAGCCGGTGTAGTTCTGGATTCCGACCCTCAGTCCGAAGCCGACGAAACCCGTAATAAAGCGCGCGCGGTACTCCGTGCGATTGCCAGCGCCCACCATGCTCAGGAGAGTTTCTAATGGCTGACATTCTGCTGCTCGATAACATCGATTCTTTCACTTACAACCTGGCAGATCAGCTCCGCGCAAGTGGGCACCATGTGGTCATTTATCGCAATCATATCCCGGCGCAGATATTAATAGATCGCCTGGCGACGATGAATAACCCAGTACTGATGCTTTCCCCAGGTCCAGGTGTCCCTAGTGAAGCCGGTTGCATGCCTGAGCTTCTGACCCGATTACGCGGCCGACTGCCGATCATTGGTATTTGCCTGGGACATCAGGCGATTGTTGAAGCCTACGGCGGTTACGTTGGTCAGGCGGGTGAGATCCTGCACGGTAAAGCTTCATCTATCACCCATGATGGGGAGGCAATGTTCGCAGGCCTGCCTAATCCATTACCCGTGGCGCGTTATCACTCCCTGGTAGGGAGTAATATTCCTGCTGGACTGACGATTAATGCTCAGTTCGATGGCATGGTGATGGCCGTACGTCACGACGTGGATCGGGTAGTCGGTTTTCAGTTCCATCCGGAATCTATCCTCACCACTCAGGGTGCACGTTTACTGGAGCAGACGCTTGACTGGGCGCTACTGAAACTTAAACAGACTAATACCTCACAACCGATTCTTGATAAGTTATATCAAGGAAAAATACTGGAACGAGAAGAAAGCCACCAGCTGTTTTCCGCAATTATACGCGGTGAATTAAAGCCAGAACAATTAGCCGCAGCGTTAGTCAGTATGAAAGTTCGGGGTGAGCATCCTATGGAAATCGCTGGTGCCGCCAGCGCGCTGCTGGAGCATGCAGCCGCCTTCCCTAGCCCAGACTATGAATTTACCGATATTGTCGGTACCGGTGGTGATGGCAGTAACAGTATAAATATTTCGACTGCCAGCGCTTTTGTCGCCGCAGCAGTGGGAATGAAAGTGGCTAAACATGGCAACCGCAGTGTTTCCAGTCGCTCAGGCTCTTCTGATTTATTAGCTGCTTTCGGTATCAATCTGGATATGAGTGCCGATGCATCACGTCAGGCTCTGGATGAACTGGGGATTTGCTTCTTATTCGCCCCTAAATATCACACCGGATTCCGTCATGCGATGCCGGTTCGCCAGCAACTGAAAACCCGCACTCTGTTTAATGTGCTGGGGCCGCTAATCAACCCGGCACGTCCGCCACTCGCGTTGATTGGTGTTTATAGCCCTGACTTGGTACTACCGATTGCTGAAACTCTGCACATGCTAGGTTATAAGCGAGCAGCTGTAGTTCATAGCGGTGGCATGGATGAAGTCTCTCTTCATGACATCACTCAAGTAGCCGAGCTGCATAACGGTGAAATCAAAAGTTATACCCTGACCGCAGAAGATTTTGGGCTGGAGCCTTATGTCCAGGAAGCGCTGGCAGGCGGCACGCCGGAAGAAAACCGTGATATTCTTACCCGGCTGTTACAAGGTAAAGGTGAGCTCGCCCATGAGTCAGCTGTTGCCGCTAACGTTGCCATGTTGATGCGTATACATGGTCATGAGAATTTACAAGAGAATGCGCAGCAGGTTCTGAAAGTGATTCGTAGTGGTGCCGCATATTCGCGTGTCACCGCTCTGGCTGGTAGAGGATAAGCCAATGCAAGAGACTGTATTAACGAAAATCGTCGCGGATAAAGCACTATGGATTGCCGCACGTAAACAGCAACAACCGCTGGACAGTTTTCATGACCAGTTGGTGCCGACAGAGCGTGATTTTTATCAGGCGCTACGTGGGCCACGCAGTGTCTTTATTCTCGAGTGCAAAAAGGCTTCGCCTTCTAAAGGTGTCATTCGCGAAAATTTTGACCCACAGCAAATCGCTGGCGTCTATAAGCATTATGCCTCGGCAGTTTCCGTTCTGACGGACGAAAAGTACTTCCAGGGGAATTTCGATTATCTACCGATTGTCAGCGCTGTGGTGACACAACCTGTGCTGTGCAAAGACTTTATTATTGATCCGTATCAGATCTATTTAGCACGCTTTTACCAGGCTGATGCCTGTCTGTTAATGCTCTCGGTGCTGGATGATGAACAGTACCGTACTCTGTCAGCCGTGGCGCACAGCCTGAACATGGGTGTGCTTACAGAAGTCAGTAACGAAGATGAGCTGGAACGTGCGATTGCACTACAAGCGAAGGTAGTCGGTATTAATAACCGTGATTTACGTGATTTGTCTATCACCCTGGACAGAACTCGTCAGCTGGCTCCACGGTTACCACGCGACGTCACGGTGATTAGTGAATCAGGTATCAATCACTATGCCCAGGTTCGCGAGCTCAGCCATTATGCGAACGGCTTTTTAATTGGTTCAGCCTTAATGGGTGAACCAAATCTGACTCAGGCAGTACGTCGCGTATTGCTGGGTGCAAATAAAGTTTGTGGCCTGACCCGTGCCGAAGATGCACAAGCCGCCTATAGTGCCGGAGCCATTTATGGCGGACTGATTTTTGTTCCAACCTCGCCACGCCTGGTTGACGATCAACAAGCAGCCACCGTTATCTCCGGTGCCCCACTAAGCTATGTCGGTGTCTTCCGTGATCAACCGATTAGCGATATCGTGGCAAAAGTCACCCAGCTTGGACTGGCAGTGGTTCAGTTGCATGGTAGTGAGAGCCAGGCTTATATCACCGAACTGCGTCAGGCTCTACCAGCGACGGTGGAAATTTGGAAAGCTCTGAGCGTCGATAAAACATTGCCAGAACGTAACCTCCAGCACATTGATAAATATCTGCTGGATAATGGCCAGGGTGGAAGTGGCCAGCATTTTGACTGGGGCCTGCTTGCCGGCCAGTCACTGGATAATGTCCTGCTGGCCGGTGGTCTGAATGAGAGTAATTGTCTGAGCGCATCACAAGTGGGCTGTGCCGGACTGGATTTCAACTCTGGTGTTGAAAGTGCACCAGGTATTAAAGATGCTAACAAGCTGGCAGCCGTCTTCCAGACGCTGCGGGCTTACTAAGGAAACCAAGCGATGACATTACTGAATCCCTATTTTGGCGAGTTTGGCGGTATGTATGTACCGCAGATCCTGATGCCTGCCTTACGTCAGCTTGAAGAAGCCTTTGTCGCCGCACAAAGCGATGCTGAGTTCCAGGCTGAGTTTACCGACTTACTGAAGAATTACGCCGGTCGTCCTACCGCGCTGACCAAATGCCGTAATTTAACCGCCAATACCCGTAGTACGCTGTACCTTAAGCGTGAAGATTTGTTGCATGGTGGTGCGCACAAGACTAACCAGGTACTGGGGCAGGCTCTGCTGGCTAAGCGGATGGGTAAAACCGAAATCATCGCTGAAACCGGTGCCGGACAGCATGGTGTCGCCTCTGCCCTCGCCTCTGCCCTGCTGGGTCTCAAATGTCGCATCTATATGGGTGCGAAGGATGTTGAGCGTCAGTCACCCAACGTGTTCCGGATGCGTTTGATGGGCGCTGAGGTGATTCCTGTTCATAGCGGCTCTTCAACCCTGAAAGATGCCTGTAATGAGGCATTACGTGACTGGTCTGGTAGTTATGAGACTGCGCACTATATGCTGGGCACTGCGGCCGGCCCACATCCATATCCGACCATTGTGCGTGAATTCCAGCGTATGATCGGTGAAGAGACCAAAGTACAGATCCTCGAAAAAGAAGGTCGTTTGCCCGATGCCGTTATTGCCTGCATTGGTGGTGGTTCTAATGCCATCGGGATGTTTGCAGACTTTATCGATGAAACTGCCGTCAAACTGATTGGTGTCGAACCTGGCGGCCATGGTATCGAAACCGGTGAACATGGCGCGCCGTTGAAGCATGGTCGTGTCGGGATCTATTTCGGTATGAAATCGCCGATGATGCAGACTGAAGACGGCCAGATTGAAGAGTCTTACTCTATTTCTGCCGGACTCGACTTCCCGTCAGTCGGCCCTCAGCACGCGTATCTGAACAGTATCGGACGTGCGGATTATGTCTCAATCACTGACGATGAGGCGCTGGAAGCCTTTAAAGCGTTGTCTCGTCAAGAAGGGATTATTCCTGCTCTTGAGTCATCACATGCGCTGGCTCATGCACTAAAAATGATCCACGACAATCCGGAAAAAGAACAACTGTTAGTGGTGAACCTCTCTGGTCGCGGTGACAAAGATATTTTCACCGTCCACGACATTCTGAAAGCACGAGGTGAAATCTAATGGAACGTTATCATCAACTGTTTAAGCAACTTGAAGCAAAGAAAGAAGGCGCATTTGTTCCCTTTGTCACCTTAGGCGATCCTAATCCAGCGCTATCACTGCGTATTATTGATGCCCTGGTTGAAGGCGGTGCGGATGCTCTGGAATTGGGTATTCCTTTCTCTGACCCGCTGGCTGATGGTCCGACGATTCAGAATGCTGCCCTGCGTGCTTTTGCATCCGGAGTCACACCTGCACAGTGCTTTGAAATGCTGGTAACTATCCGTCAAAAATATCCGACCATCCCGATTGGCTTATTGATGTACGCCAATCTGGTGTTTAGTCCGGGTATCGAGAATTTTTATGCTAAGTGCGCTGAAGTGGGTGTGGACTCCATTTTGGTCGCGGATGTACCGGTGGAAGAGTCGAAAGAGTTCAGGACTGCCGCACTGAAGCATGATGTTGCGCCTATCTTTATCTGCCCACCGAATGCCGATGATGCTTTACTGCGTGAAATCTCTTCACACGGCCGGGGCTATACCTACCTGGTATCCCGGGCGGGTGTCACCGGCGCAGAAAGCCGCGCTCAGCTGCCACTTCACCATTTGCTTGAAAAACTGAATGAATACCACGCGGCTCCTGCCTTGCTTGGTTTTGGTATTTCAGAACCATCGCAAGTCCGTGAGGCGATTCAGGCAGGTGCAGCGGGAGCCATTTCCGGGTCCGCTATCGTGAAGATTATTGAAAATAATCTGGCTAATCCTGAGCAGATGCTGACGTTATTAAAACAGTTTGTGGTCGAGATGAAAGCGGCAACCCGCTAATAATCGTTACTGAACGGAAAAAAGCGGGTAAAAGAGACACTGTCACTTTTACCCGCTTTTTATTTTAAGGGGCACGAACCTGAGCCTAGAGCCACTGGTGGTCAAAAATTAACGCAAACCGGCGCGATCCAGACCGTAAGCGCTATCCAGTGCACCGGGTACCATCTGTGACAATATCTGCAGACGGTTCCAGGCGTTGATCATCGCAATGCTGAAAGTCAGCTCTGAAATCTCTACTTCAGAGAAATGCTCGCGTAGCTCGCTGTACAGTGCTTCGTTTACGCCGTGATCGCCGATACGGGTCAAGGCTTCGGTCAGTGCCAGTGCCGCTTTCTCTTTAGCACTGAACAACGGTGATTCACGCCAAATCGCCACATGGTAAAGGCGCAGTTCACTCTCACCGTGCAGTTTTGCCTCTTTAACGTGCATATCCAGGCAGAATGCACAGTGATTCAGCTGTGAAGCACGAATATCCACCAGATGCTTGAGTTTTTTATCCAGCGAAGCTTTGCCCAACGCTATGGAAGCATCACCCAGAGTTTTAGTCAGTACCGGGATAGTTTTAAAATGGTTAGCGCGTGTCGACATGATGTATTCCTTTTTTAAAATAAGCGGGAGATGGTTTGCAGAGCATGGGGTAAAGCCGTAGCACGGCTGACGGGGTCGTGCGTACCATCCACACGGATAAACTGCACGTTGGTCATACCGATATATTCAAGCGCCACGCGGATATACGGCGTGAACTGATCATCCTGTATAAAGGGCTCATGGGTAAAAACGCTGCCGCTGGCGATGACGCAGTACACCTTTTTGCCGCTAACCAACCCAACCTTGGTCCCCTCTGACGTAAAGGCGAACGTGCGTCCGGCGCGGGTAATATGATCGAACCAGGCTTTCAGCACTGACGGTAAGCCGAGGTTCCACATCGGTGATGAGATAACCAAGGTGTCGCAGGCAAACAGTTGATCCACCAGCTGTTCTGAGTTCTGTATTGCGGCGAGCTGTGCATCATTGCGTAACTCTGGACGGGTAAAAAAGGCGTTTATAGTAAATGCATCAAGATGCGGCAGCGGCTGTTGCGCCAGATCCAGCACCGTTTCCTCAAGAAAGGCATGCTGCGTACGCAATTTCTCTACCAGACGTGCAGATGCGGCGCGTGATGAGGATCCGGCCAAATCCGGACTAACCTTAATGTGTAACAGTTTCATCTGCTTCTTCCTCAGGTGAGGTCACGATAAAAATGGAGGGCGGATGCGCAGTATCCGACCCGCTGATAAAATTTCTGAGCTTGTGTATTGCTGATGGCGGTGTCGAGCACTATACGGGCACAGCCATATTCGCGGGCTATTACCGCCAGGCTATTCAGCAGCGACGTACCGATACCCTGACAGCGGACTTCGCTTGCGGTCACCAAGTCATCGACGTAGCAGAAGCGGCCGTGAATAAAGTTCTCCAGCAGGCGATAACCCGCCAGCGCCAACGGTTTACCCTCCTGTTCCACACCCGCTAGCCGATAACCCAGTACCTGCTGGCGCTGTACCTGCGCGATAAATTGTGCCTCATTGACCAGTTTGCTGCGCAGTTCGCGCATCAGTGCATAGCAGCGGGCAAGTTCAGCGGGTGTGTCGTAATGTTCAATCTTCATAGTGGCTCAGGCTGGATCACGTGGTTGATGACGCTATCTTAAACTGGTATGTCTAAGTGAAAAGGGTCAAAATCCGAGAAAATAGATAGGACATAGCAGGGAAAAATATGGGATACAAAGAGATTTATGCCCGCTATCGCCAACAAATCCTGGCCGGGTATTTAAAACCAGGCGATCGCGTACCGGCGATTCGCGTGCTGGCCAGCGAACTACAGGTGGCGCGAAAAACCGTGGAAACCGCTTATGAAATTCTCATTGGCGAAGGCTATTTCGTCAGCCAGGGAGCGAAGGGTACGCGCGTTAATCCGGCACTAAGACTGGCTTCAACGACCAGTGTGCGCACCACTACACCTCCCCGGTTATCCAGTCTGCCAGCGATTGAAAGCAAAGGTGAACTGCGCCTTGGTATTCCGGCCCTGAATGAGTTTCCGCATAAAAAATGGTTACTGATCTCAGGAAAAGTGGCACGCAGTTTGCGCCAGGAAGAGATGGTCATCCCACCGGTAATGGGTTATCAGCCGCTGCGTGAGGCCATTGCCAGTTACCTCAATATATCGCGCGGCCTGAATTGCCACCCGGAGCAAATTTTCATTACCAGCGGCTATCGCGCTAATCTGCGGCTGATTCTGTCGGTGCTGGCACAGCCGAATGATAAAGTGCTGTTTGAAGATCCCGGCTACTTCTTCGGTCAGCAGCTGCTAAAGCGAATCGCATCTAATCTGCACTATGTCCCAGTAGACAGGCAGGGTATGGATATTGATTATCTTCAGCGTTACCATGCCAATGCGCGCTTTGCTATCGTAACGCCTACTCATCAAAGCCCGCTGGCGGTCAGCCTCTCGTTGCCGCGCAAGCATCAGCTTCTGATATGGGCACAGCAAAATAACAGCTGGATAATTGAGGATGATTACGATGGTGAGTTTCATTACACGCGGAAAATGATCCCGGCACTGAAAAGCCTCGATACCCATGATCGGGTGATCTATACCGGGACTTTTAGTAAAACCATGATGCCTGCTATGCGTATCGGCTACCTTGTGATGCCGCAGGATACGGCAGCGCGCTTTAGCGAGCTGGGAGCTATCCTGGAAACCGGCCTGCCACTATTGCCGCAAAAAATCCTCGCTCAGTTTCTCAACGAAGGACACTTTTACCGCCATCTTAAAAAGATGCGCATTCTCTACCAGCAGCGCCGTCGCATGATGCTGGAAGCGCTGGAGGCGAGCTTTCCCAGGCTGTTTGAATTTGAGCTGACCGATGGCGGCATGCACATTATTGCCTTCCTGCAACGCGGCATTCAGGACACGGCACTGGCCGCGCTATGGACGCGGCACGAACTGTACGTGCGCCCCCTCTCCAGCTGGTATGCGCAGACACAGAAACGCTACGGGCTGGTGATTGGCTATACCAATATTCAATCGTTTGAACAGGCGCGGAGAATTTTGCAACCTGTGGTGGCAGAAACCCGAGCATTAATGCAGTCGTAACAGAGTTCTTTTACAGAAGTAAGGCGCGATTGGCAGACTGTGCCTGCTAAGTGTAACGGGATTATATACCGATATACTTCCTGTTTTGTTCGGTTATCACATCGCAGGATTTGCTTTTCAGATTCTCACCCAGCGGTGAATTACTCAGGCTTTACTCGAGTACAGCTCAAAAACGATGACCGATCAGGGGTAAAGAATGGAAAAAACTGGCCGTTTCGTGACCAGTTTTGCAGAAGAATTTTGCAGAAGACTTAAAAAGTATAACCAGCACCGAACATAAATACCCAAGGATTGATTTTAGTATCAATGCTTTGGCGACCTGCTGTGGCAGAATCAAACTTCACTTTGGTGTCGATATTGATATACCAGACCGACATATTCAGCATCCAGTCCTTATCCAGCATATAGTCCATACCGACCTGGCCAGCAGCACCCCATGAGTTTTTAACACTCAGATTACTTAAGCCTGCACCTTTACCCGTGTCGTTAAATTTATTATCAAAGAACATGGTGTAGTTGATACCGGCTCCAACATAAGGGCGTAATTTGCTGGTGGCATCACCAAAGTACCACTGCGCCATCAGAGTCGGGGGTAACTGGCGAACGGTGGCTAGTTTCCCGGTTGGACCAAGACCGACTTTATGGCGGAATGGCGTCGCCGCTAACAGCTCGATACCAATATTATCCGTCACCATATAGTCAAATGTCAGACCCAGCTGGGTGTTATTATCGATATTGAATTCACCCATACCCAGTACATTATCTGAGCTAGCGCTTGGACGTACGGTAGCCGTCCCTGCACGCATAAAGAAATCACCTGCCTGATGCGCTTCGGCCACACCAGATAAACCCATCAACGCCACTAATGCCAAAGATAACTTTTTCATACCCCTTCCTTTTGTATGGTTATTGATACCCCCCAATATACGGATAAAAATATGTAAAGTGATCCGACAATCGTCATGCTTTATAGTCTAAATTAACATTCATTGATCTGGGTTAATTTACCTTACGACTTGTTAAAGCATTACCCGCGATCGAGATCAATAAATGGTATGTAACTGCACAGACGTTAGTAAAGTGACAACTATTTTTCGCCTTTAGAACCTTGGTTATAATATCCAAAATGATTCGAGTTGCTCGTAGGCCGCTCGCTACGGCAGCACCCAGGCAACTTAAAATATGACGGGTATATGACGACTTCATTGTCCGGTCAGGGAAAATATTTACACCTGCTGACAAAGAGCAAATAAAACCTAAGATTGGTTGTGCTAGAGGATTATAATCAGCGGCAGAAGCATTAAATTTGACAGTACAGAGCAGGGGTTGAGGATGTCACCGCCCTGCATCCAGGGTACAATTACCCGTTGATTTATAACTGCAAGCTATACCGAGGAGAGTGCATGTCTATCACGGCAGGTTCTGTGTACCGTGACACGGGAAATTTCTTACGCCATCAGTTTATGACTATTCTACTGATTGCACTACTTTGTGCCTTAATATCTGTGCTATTTGGCAATACTCTTTCGCCCGGTGAACAACAGATGGCCATTCTGAGTGAAGGTGACAACTTATCAAGTAGCAGTGGATTATTTGACCTGATTCAGAATATGACACCTGAGCAACAACAGGTGTTATTAAAAGCGTCCGCCGTGTCCACATTTTCTGGGCTTATTGGTAACGCTATTCTGGCAGGCAGTATGCTGGTATTAATGCAAATCGTCTCTGCTGGTCAACGGGTCAGCGCTTTGCGTGCCATTGGTGCCGCCGCACCCGTGCTACCAAAAATGCTGATACTGATCTTTATCACTACCTTACTGGTACAAATTGGTATCATGTTTGTGGTGGTACCTGGAGTACTGTTTGCCATTGTACTTTCACTGGCTCCGGTCATTCTGGTCCAGGACAAGGCAGGGATTTTCCAGTCTATGCGTCAGAGCGTTAAGCTAGCATGGGCCAATATGCGTCTGGTGACACCTGCGGTAGTTATCTGGTTAGCCGCAAAAACAGCCCTGCTGTTTATGGTTTCTTCTTTTGCTGCATTTTCACCGGAAGTCGGCGCAGTTATCGCCAATACTATAAGCAATTTAATTTCTGCTATTTTGCTTATCTATTTATTCCGCCTGTTTATGCTGATTCGCCCATAATCCTTCCAACGCCTGATTCAGTATTGGTCAGGCGCCATCTGTTAACGGAATCTATCTATGAAGCAGTTTCTCGACTTTCTGCCCCTGATCGTTTTTTTTGTTTTCTACAAAATGTACGACATTTTTGTCGGCACTTGGGCACTGATCATCGCCACCGGTATTGCGCTTATTTATAGCTGGTATAAATATCGTAAAGTAGAAAAAATGACCTTGGTCACTTTCATTATGGTTGCTGTATTCGGCAGTCTGACCATTTACTTCCATAATCCTGAGTTTATTAAATGGAAAGTGTCCATTATCTACGGCTTGTTCGCTATCGCCCTGCTATTTGCCCAATTTGTGATGAAGAAAGTGCTTATCCAGAGCATCCTCGGTAAAGAGATAACGTTACCTCCGTTGGTATGGGCTCGCCTTAATGTCGCATGGTCACTGTTTTTTATCTTCTGTGGCCTGCTTAATATCTATGTTGCTTTCTGGTTATCGGAAAGTATCTGGATCAACTTCAAGGTCTTTGGCTTGACGGCAATGATGCTGGTATTTACGCTATTAAGCGGAGTTTATATTTACCGTCATATACAGCCTCAGGATAAAAAAGAATGACAGATGAATTACCACGCGGCGATTTAGTATTGCGCACCCTGGCGATGCCTGCCGATACCAATGCCAATGGCGATATTTTTGGCGGCTGGCTGATGTCTCAGATGGATCTTGGCGGTGCTATTCAGGCTAAAGAAATAGCGCATGGACGTGTCGTTACCGTACGTGTTGATGGCATGACGTTTCTTAAACCCGTCGCAGTAGGTGATGTGGTGTGCTGTTATGCTAGTTGCATTAAGCGCGGAAAGACTTCGATAACGATTAACATTGAAGTGTGGATCAAAAAAGTTGCCAGTGATCCTATTGGCCAGCGCTACAAAGCGACTGAAGCAGTATTTATCTATGTCGCAGTAGATCATGAAGGCAAACCCCGTCTCCTGCCACCCGTCAGCTAGTTATCCGGCAACGGGTTGTACCTTATCAGTACAACCCGTTTATAGGATATCCTCCATTCAGGCGAATAAAATAAATCAATATGTCGTTAATATCAGCCTTACTTAATAATGCCAGAATAATAAGGTTATTATAATCGCATTGTCTGCAATCTCCCTATTTATAATATGAGATTATAAATATATTGATGCGCCATAAACTGACATTAATTAATTTTTCTTAATGTATTCTTATTCATCTTTTATCGCGAGCTGTTTTAGACAATAATTGAAGGTATAGAGTAAGCAATTAACGGGTTTGATAATGACACCCTCTACGCAGTTTTTTTTTTATTATTCGGCTCTTCACTGATTAGTTTTCACAGCACTGCGAGCCAGCTGTCAGATATCACCATCTTAACGCCCACTGAAACCAGGAAGGTGAAGTTTTCAGTTAACGGCGAACAATCTCGCTCCATCACCATATCCCCCAAGAGTAAACACTACTCTCTGTCAGAAATGGAAGGGAAAGGTCTGCGGGTTAATGTTTCTGCGGGTCAGAAAGTCAGTCATATTTCTGCAACCGCATCATCAAGTAAAGCCTTGGTCCGTACCGGATTGCTCAAAGAAGCCCGGCGTCAAAAAGTGGCTATGGCACAACACTCTGAGTCTTCATTTAGTCAGCAGGTTCATCGTTCAGGTCAGGATGTTGAAATATTGCTCAAACGTCTGACTCTGCGCCCGCTCTATCACGACAGATATCTGCGCACACGACAGATTGCACTTAATACCTTAATGGAACAGTTAGGCAAGCCCTATCTCTGGGGAGGGGCTTCTCCTCTCAGTGGTTTTGATTGTAGCGGGCTTATTTACTTTGCTTATAAAGATCATATTAAACGCCCTTTCCCGCGAACGGCCAGAGGCATGTTTCATCTTACCGACGCCAAAATTATTCGCTCAAGTGAACTGGAGCCCGGCGATTTAGTCTTCTTCCAGATACGTCAGGATTACGTTGATCACGTCGGTGTCTATATTGGCGGTAATCAGTTTATTCAGTCACCGAGAACGGGATTAGATATTCGTATCAGTAAACTCAGCGATAACTACTGGCAAAACCATTATGTGGGTGCACGCCGCGTTATGACGCCTGATAATATACATTAGTAAATACTGAGTGGACTATTTGTCATTGTATCCTGAAGCATTTAAATAATAAGGTTACTTTATAGCACAGCAACTGGAACAGAAAGGCATCAGTAAAGGCATACAACAAGGAATGGAACTTGGTAGAAGTGTGGAAGAGCTAATATCTCTCGGCAACTGAGTGCTCTGTCCAATGCGGTGCTACCAGAACAAGGTTTTTTTTAGCTAGCAATGCGGAAAATCTCTGCCGGAACACCGTCAGCCTGACTCATCATTACTGACATCGGTTCAAACAGAGATAAACGCAAAGCCCAGGATGCGTGTTTTCAAACTTAATTTTTCCGCCGTGTAATTCCGTGATGGCATTAACCAAAGAGAGCCCCAGTCCATAGCCATTGCTTGAATAGCGTTTATCTAAGCGCTCGAAAGGTTCGATCGCTTTGCTTTGTAGATCGTCAGGAATGCCCGGTCCCTGATCTGCCACATATAGCGTTAACCAGCCATGATAGAAACGATATCCGAGGGTGATGACTCTGCCATCCGCCGCATACTTAAGTGCATTTTCAATCAGATTAGCGAGTGCCTGAAAAACCAGACTTCTGTCAATAAACAGCCGGATATCGGTTTTCGGTTCAATAACTAATGAACAGGATCGGCTCTCAGCGAGGGGCTGATAATACTCGGCGATATCCTGCAATAATTCATGAGCTGAACAGTCACCCAGTTGATGGATACAACGCCCACTCTCGATTTCACTAATCCGCATCACGTTTCTGAATAAGGTTAAGATTGTCTGAACTTCATTCACCGCGCTATCTATCTCAATCCGGCTTTGAACGGTTAAATCTTCTCTTTCTGACAGGGAATAAAGTCGGTTATGAAGATGCGTTAAGGGAGTACGCAGTTCATGGGCAATATGTCCGGCATTACTCCGTACCTGCTCCATCAACCGTTCAATACGCTCCAGATTTTGATTAATATCCGTACTCAGGGCGTCAAAGTCATTACGATAAGCAGAGCGCGGCATACGTACATGTTTATCGCCGCTGCTGTATCTGTTGAGTGCTTCGCGGATTTCTCGGGCAATATGTAAGCTACGCAGACTAAACTGACGACTCACATAAAGGCAAATCAGTAAGACGATAAATACCCCGGCCCCGGCAACCAGCGGAATAGTTTTGACCCTTTCGAGCATAGGTAAAATATGATAGCCACGAAACAGAATACCGCCATCATCTAATAGCACCGAAAGTCCGACTAAATTATCGTGATCCGACTGCTGGATAATCCTTTTCAGGCAGGCGACATCCATGCCACAGTCACCTATATTCTGATGACGCAGTGGCATGGAGTGATAAACCATCTTACCTTGCGGGTCAATCAGCAGGACTTGCGCCAGATTATCGCTGTGCTCTAAGGACTCACGATTGATTTGGCTGAGCATTTGCGGCGTACTCTTTAAAGATGACTTTACTGAGTAATCATAAATGTCATTCACAATAACATCATGCACATGACCGCGAATAAGGGACTCAATCAGTTTACTTGACCCCATCATGCTACCAATTGCCACCATCAAAAAAAGAAAGACAATCGTCATTCCCTGTCGAAAATTTGCCGTCTGCAAAAAATCGGGATAGTGACTGGCTCCCAGTACCTGCCACTGGCGCACTTTCAGAGTACAGTAACGCATACACGTCCGGCAGCCATTACAGAGGGTTAATACTTTTGTGGACATATTTAGCGCTTCTCGACATGTTCCAGATAGTACCCTACCGACCTCAGGGTTTTAATCAGTGGTGTGTCAAAGCCCTTATCCACTTTGGATCGCAGTTTAGACATATGAACATCAATAAGATTGGTTTGTGGGTCGAACTGATATCCCCATACACGCTCAAGCAAATGTGTACGGCTGGCGACCTTGTCGGGGGTCTCCATGAGCAATAATAATAATTTAAGTTCTTTATCTGTCAGATCGATAGGCTTGCCTGCACGCCACACTTTGCGCTCAAGGCAGTCAACGGTTAAGTCAGCGAAACTTAACAGGGTACTTTTGGTCGCATTACGCTTATCACGACCGACGATAATATCTAATCGCAGGCGCAACTCATCAAAATTAAACGGTTTGCCCAGGTAATCTTCCGCCCCCAGTTCAAGCCCCATAACCCTGTCGATATCCCGGTCTAGGGCTGACAGCAACATAACGGGAGGATGACTCACTACCTTTAACTCACGAAGGACACTAAAACCATCCATTCCGGGCAACATCCGGTCTAACAGGATGACATCGTAGGTACCGTTTTGAATGGCGGCTAACGCTTGAGAACCATCATGAATTATCTGGCAAGTATGTCCATGCGTATGCAATTTGTCTTCTAGCCAGCGACAAAGTATTGAATCATCGTCAACTACCAAAACACGCATATTATCCCCAAATATAAAAAGTGTTTTCGACTGTTATATCAAATACCAATGCCATACAAAGTCAGTCGCCACCCAGTGTGGTGACGACTATGTTAATTTAATTGTATTATTCTGGAAAAGATAATAACAATCATTATCACTTAATAGCAAGGCGTAACATTTTTATTACTCCTTCGCTATAGACAGAACTTAAAATGCCAGCTCACGTACCGCCACCGCAGAGAGATATTTCCATAAACTCACCGCCAGGATCTGCGATTGCCCCTCCAGCGCCAGGGTACCTGGTTGAACCTGAAGTGGCGCTGACGTGCCGGGATCAAGGCGCAGTAACACTCGATATACCGCCTGTTCAGGAACAATTTCACGCTGCTGATTGGTTAATGCCGCAATATCGCCGCCATACACTGAGGCCAGTTCAGCGACGGCTCTGAGATCGGTTACCGCTGTCTGTTCAATCTCGACCACCTCGCCCTGCAAACCCGGCAGAGAACTCTGTTTTGAATAGAAGGTTCCTTTCCCCCCGACGGAAAGACGAAGCCAGTCTTTTTCCTGGACCAAGGCTTCAACTAGTGCACCTTCAGGATGCGTCACGGTAGCCAGCCATTCACCCTGTGCCAGCCATTCACCTGAACTGAGTGGGTAAGCGAGATCAGCCACACGACCGTCAAGGGGGGAGCGAATAAGTAGAGAATCCTGTTGTTCAGAAAGGACCTGCTGATGTTTTAGTGCTGCTTCACGCTCTTTTCTGATGCGCTGGTGTGTCTGCAACGTCTGGCGATTAAGTGTCTGATAGTCTTGCTGCCAGCCAAGCGTTTGTAGCTGTCTTGTCAGATTTTCATTCTGATGAACCATCTCATCAGTATGCAGAATAAAAAGCACATCCCCTTTTGCGACCTGTTGTCCGGGTGATACCTTGATCTGTTCAATTTTAGCCGGCATTGGCATATACAAACTGCTCTGCTGCTCAGCTCTTATCAGACCCGGCGCATAGACCGTGTGCTGCCAGGGAAAGAGGAAAATCAGCAGCAGAAGACAACAAGCGCTGAGAGTCAGTATCAGCTGACGGTTCATACGGTAATCCTTACGACGCCCATGCCAGGCACGCATTTCATTAATAATCGGGATAATAACGAAATAACCAATTTCAACAGCAAATAATAGAATACCCAACACTTTGAAGGTCATGTGATAGACCAGCAAGGCAATCCCGGTAAACAGAAACAGTCGGTAAACCCAGGTGGAGAACGCATAGCACGTCAGCACGCGTCTTAACCAGTCAGGCATCGCTTCTGGAGGTTTATCCTTCAGACCAAACAGCAACTCCCTGAGCTTCCAGCGACCAACAGCAAATCCTCGCTGTTGCAGATTACCAATACCTAAAGCATCTGAGAGTAAGAAATAACCGTCAAAACGCATCAAAGGGCTGAGGTTAACCGCCAGGGTCATTATCCAGGTGGTGGTCGCCAGCATAAATGCCGCACTGCGTAACATACCATCAGGTAAGAAACTCCATGCCAGAGTCGCCCAGGCGGCAATCGCCAGTTCGGTCAGCATACCTGCTGCACCGATAGCTAACCGCTGTTTACGGCTGGCGAGTTTCCACGCCGATGAAGTATCGGTATAGAGGACAGGCATCATCACCAACAGCGCGACGCCAAGACTACTGACTTTGCCTCCGTAGCGTTTACAGGTGTACGCGTGTCCCAGTTCGTGAATAAATTTCGTCAGACTCAGCGTTATCCCCGCAAGCAGTGCGCCTTCGAGGGTAAAGAAGTGCAGAAAAGTATGGCGGAAGGTTTCCCACTGACGGCTGGCAAACAGCAGCCCGGTTAATCCGGCAAAAAAGGTGGTTAGCCAGAAAAACGTGCTATAGAACAGCGACACCCATGGCAGGGTGCGTTTCAGCAAGGCATCAGGATGCAGGATGGGAATGCGTAAAAACAGATAATTATGCAGAGCATAACTCCACCATGAACGCTTTGTCGCCGCTTTCTGCCGCGTAAACTGACTGACGGTCTCATCATCTACACGCCAGGTCAGGGCATGAGTCTGAAGAAATTCTGAAAATGAGCGAATATCTTCCTGATTAATTTCAACCGGAAGCTGCTGATTCACGCGGGTAATAATGGCATTAGCATCACCGAGTGACCAGTGGGAAAGTAACGCCTTTTCCAGCCAGCCAATACGGTAATAGCGATCTCTTAAAGGATCCTCCAGTGTCCAGCTGGGTGCTCCCTGCCAGTCCGTCGGGCCGGGATGAAGAATTAACTCATCCCTTAATGGAGCAACCAGCATAGCATCCGCACTCATGCTCAGACTCCTAACCAGACACGTAACGATGACCAGGGTTTACGCATCAGATAAGCAATCAATACCGTTCTTTCGCCATAGATTTTTGCTGTTCCTTTCAACCCCACTCTGACCACTGCTTCTGGCTGGTTAAACTCAGCCATAAGGCGGTATGCCATCACATTTTCAGCGTCAGGTGTCGCACGGTACCCCATCTGAGTTAAGGTGGCATTTTGTGGTGAATTTGGTGCCACATTGAGAAATAAACGAACTTCTGCCCCTTTTTCCAGCGCAATAGCATCCCCTGCAGGGAGCTGAATTTCCAGCTGGGTATCACCAGGATCGGCAATCATCATAATTCGTTCACCGACCGATACCGATCGGCCCAGCAAATCAGTGGCATTATCAAATATCACAACACCGTCACGCGGTGACTTAAGCTCCATACGCGCCAGTTGAGACTCAACAAACTTCATTTCGCTCTGTGCCTGCTGGCGACGACTGGCGAGTACCGCCAGCTGGGCCTTGGCATCCGCATCACTCAGCGCCATCTGCTGGGCCTGACGATACTGAGCCTCGGCGCTGGCAAATTGCTGACGCGCATTTTCTCGCTGGTTCAATAACTCACGGGCATCCAGACTGACCAGTACCTGATCCTGATTAACAGGTTGATTAGGTTTGACCTCAAGGACATCCACCACGCCAGAGAGCGGAGCACGCAATATGGTCGGCTTATTCGCCACCACTTCCGCAGGCGCCAGCACCGACTGGCGAACAGGAATGAGCATGATTAAAGCCAGAGCCACACCAATAAACAGTCCCTTGCGCTTTATTCTCGGACCAGACTGACTGCTTTTCCCCAGGCTGGAAAGACTCTGCCAGGCATGGCCATAGGCATCAGCTAACTGCTCCAGAAGGACTTTTTCAGGTTCCGACCATACCGTATCTTTGAGCAGGATAAGGCTCATTGACCTCTCCTTACCCAGGTGTGGAAAGGGTATCCAGAGTCCGTTTTCTGGCAAATATTCTTGCCAGAACTGACTGTCTTCAGCTGAAAGGTCATTCGCCCTGACGGCAGTTATTTTGTGAAACGTCTGCTGCCACTGACGACAAAGAGCAGAAAAACCACGGCAAAAAGGTGCATGGCTGTCTAAACTGGAAACCCCCGAAGCCGCCACTAATTTACCGGCTCCGCCGTCCCAGAGCATCGCCTGACGATAATTCGTCAGGCGATGGGTCTCATTGACCATAAAAAAGGCCAGACTCTCACGGCTGTCCAGCGCCCGCATGCGGCGCTGGAGTTGTAACAGTTCCGCAAGCGGCTGTAGAGGATTACTCATTCACCGATGACTCCGCTGGAACAAAGCGCGCTTCACCGCTCATACCCGGAAGTAGCCCTTCACTGGCATGAGTGATTTGCCCAAAGACTTTCACTGACTGACTCACCGGTTCAATCGAAGACGAGATACGGCTAATTTCAGCGCTATAGGTTTGTCCGGTTTCATCCAGTATGACGGTAAACGGCGTACCTGTTTTCAACCACACCAGCCAGCGTGAAGGCACAATAGACTCCAGTTCAAAAGCACTGTCATCATAGATAGCCAGCAGTTCTTTGCCTTCAGGAACGGTTTCCCATTGACGGACGCGAGCCTCTGTCACCCGACCATTGAAAGGCGCGATGATATTACAGCGCTTTAGCATCGCGCGATTCACCCCACCTTCCGCCTGCGCCATCGACAACGCAGCACGCGCCTCATCGACATCAGAAACACTGATAGCATTAAGTTTGTCCAGACGGTTAGCGACAGAGACTTTTTTACGCGCAGCCTGTTCCGCCGCGTTTGAATAATTAAGTTTCTGCTGTAACACTGTGCAGTCGAAGGTAAGCAGGGTCTGCCCCTGCTTAAAACGGTCACCTTCTTTGACATTCAGCTCATTAACTCGGCCTGCTATACCACTCGAAAGCATGGTCTGTTTCACGGCACTCAACTGGACCCGAACGGGGTCCAGTTGAGACTGCGCCAGACCTGCTATCGGCAGCAAACACGCTGCCAATATCAGAAGTCTCATTCCGCGACTCCGGAAAGTGACTCGAGGTTATTCCACATATCATCAATGCGGTTGACCTGGTTGACGCGAGTTGTGGTGGCCTTCGGCTTGGCCGCGGCAACAGGCAGACTGACCGGTTGATGACTGGCGAGCAGTGGCTGACTTGCCATAACTGGCGTAGCACGGGCTACTGGCGCAGTCATCGTTACCGGTGCAGTAGAGAGCTGCATAGAGACTTTGCCCAGCTGGCCTTTTTCAATCTGCTGCGTGGTACTGCCGATGCTGGCGCTCAATGCCGCAAGGCTGGTGCCATTGATATTATCCGGTAACACATCCAGCCCTGCGGCTTGATATACCGTACCCAGGGCATCCTGCATGCTGGCAAAGCTACGATCGCGTGCACGCGTGGTGAGAATGGTTTCGGTGCTGATTTGCACTTGCTCCATCTGCGTAGCGGCCTGATTGCGATAGCTCTGATCGGTCTGATTCAGAATACCTCGTTGCACACGCGCCAACTCTTGATAGCGTTCAAACATCTGGGTGCTCTGCTGATATTCCTGCCAGGCCACGTTGACTTGCGTCAGAACCGCCATACGTAATGCCTGACGTCTGACTTCTGCCAGCGACTCATCCGCTTCACCGGTACGTTTGACGGACGACCAGGAGAGGACATTCAGCAAGTTGCCGCTGACCTGAACACCGGCATTGGCCCAATTACGGTTGACCAAATAATCGTTACTGTCACCGTTGATACCCGCAAATAACGACACGCCGGGCAGTAATCGGGTCAACGAACGGCGGGTATCCAGCACCGCATTACGTGCCAGGTAGGACTCTTCACGAATTTCAGGCCGTTTGACCATCGCAAAGTTTTCCAGGTCGCCCAGGGTGTAAGGCAGCTTGATCTGCACCAGGCTGCTTTGTTCAGGAGAAACCACGGTAAAGTTGCTCGCCGGTGGCAAGTTCATCAGCGCTGCCAGTCGCGATTTAGCCAGTACCAGATCACTGTCAACCACTTCCAGCTGGCGAACCATCTCCAGCATATTTTTCTGGAAGCGCAGCGACTCTACCGGGGGCAGCAGACGCTCACGTTCGGTTTGGCGAGCAAAGGCCAGCGACTGGCGTGCTCTCACTAAGGCCTGAGTCACTTCCGGTTGCAAACGCTGAGCCGTAGCGGCCTCCCAGTAGGTGGTTCGTACCTGACGGGTAATATCAGCCACCACCTTACGACGGCGTTCCTCTGCCGCTAAGGTTTTATTCGCCTGCATTTTGGCATTGAAATAGCTAATACCAAAGTCCAGCACGTTCCAGCTCATGGTCAGATCCGCGGTACGCAGTGTCATATCCTGGCTGGTTGATGCTTCCAGTGACTGTTTACCGGTCGTGACCGACTGGCTACTCGATGCCGCGACATTACTTCGCGTAACCATACCAGCCTGCGCGGCCAGTTTAGGCAGCATATCGAGCTGGGCGATACCCAGCAGATTATCCTCTATCGCTTGTTCCATCAGGGCAACGCGCTGCTGAAGGTTGTATTTTAATGAGCGAGCCAGGGCCTCATCGAGTGTAATAACACCGCGGACAGGCTCCTGATCGGCATACATTTTTGTACGATCGCTGAGTGCCTGGCTAATCTGTTCGTCCATCGTCACAGGTTCAGGACGAACGGCACAGCCAGCCAGGAATAAAGCACTGGCTATCGCTGTCATTTTAAGACCGCGTTTTGCCCAGCCATTTGCCTTATGTTGTTCAAACTTAGAATGACCCACCAGAGAACTCCCTATTATTGTTTTTAACATAATCATGATGCTTGTGCAGGTTGTGCTGCGGAGGCTGACATTTCTAGAGAAGCTTTAAGTAAAGCGTCACTGTCCCCCTGTCCCGCGGCGAGTGTTTTAGAAATGGCATCCTTAGCAGGTAAGGTTGCCTCAAAAGTCGCCCGTACCTCTTGGGATACAGGATCTTTAAGTAATGCAGACGGAATTGAAGCAACCGACAAAGGCTCTCTTAAGGTCAATAACAGAACAGAACCATCAGCACGAATCAGCCTGAGCTGGATTTGCCCGACCATCGCTGCTTGCGCCCTGTCCATTTTCAGTTCACCTTTAGCAGGGTCGAACTGAAGCCACTCGGGTAACGGACGACCATTAGCCAGACGGGCATCAATAAACTCCCCCTGACCGGCAACAGAATGGATCTGTACATTACCTGTAGCAGGCTGCCAGTAATCAATAGTGCCGGTGCTATGCGCTTTGGTGGTTAACCCTTTAAAGTCAACTTTCTCAAACGCAGGCAACTGGCCAAACTGAATAGGATTTAAAGACCAAGGCGAGGCGGCTAAATCCAGTTCACCGGTGGCTAAATGTGTTGTTCGGGATAGGTCAGAGCTCTCAGAGGAGGTCACATTGAGGCCAAGTGACTCTGAAAGTGATGCATAAATACTGTCTGTCCCCCCTGTTGATGTCGGGAATAATCCGGCAGTTGAGGTAAACTCGACATGACTGATAACCCGAGTCTCAACGTCCAGAGTCAGGACGATACTGGCCGACTCGCCCTGAGCGTCAGTTGCGGTGAGCGTCATGGTGAAACTACCGTCGGTAGTCGGTGTACCTGACAAGGTACGCGTCGTTGGATTGAAGCTTAAACCTTCAGGCAAGCCATCAATCTGCCATGACAGCGTTTTATCCTCGACATCCGTAAATAAGTCTTCCGGGAAGGTCAGGCTATAGTCACTGTCTTGTGTGGCCCCCGGTAATGTCAGGCTGTCTACGCTTGCCTCTGGTGGACTGTTGACCGCAATCACAGTGATGGTTGTTTTCAGGCCAGGCTGGCTACTATCCTCGCCTCCACCGCTGTCCTGAACCGAACTTAAGGTGATACTTCTCACACCGATAGTGGGGTTATTGCTGGTGTGGGAATAGCTGATGCCTTCAATAACCGTCGCGGCCGCAGAAATACCGTTGGCGCTACTCAGCGTCACCGTGGCGCTACCGTCAACGACAGATACAGCCCAGGCATAGCCGCTGGACGTAGTGCCGCTGCCATTGACTAAGGATATGGCGGTACCATCGAGATATAACTGCTCGCTCGCGCCATCTTTAAGCCCGCCAACAGTGACGCTGATACTGCGAATAGTCTGACCGGCTTCAACGGTATCAACACTGACATCAGTATAAAGCGGAGTCGGAACGCCCCCCTCGGTAAACTGAGTATCGCTCCCTACGCCTGTCACGGCCGGTGGATTATTGACAGCCTGGACATTCACGGTTGAGGCGAGATTCAGGACACTGCTGTCCTTACCGCCCAGCTCAGTGCCGCCGTTATCCTGAATACTGGTCAGGGTTACGGTACGCGTTCCAGTGGTCGGGTCATTACTGTCATGGCTGTAGGTTAAGCCGTCAACCAGAGTGGCTAATGCCAGCCCTTGGCTATCGCTGACGGTAATGGTCACGACATCGCCCTGCACGGTGACCTGATAGTCATAGCCATTCACCGTTTTACCACTACCGGCAATCAAGGCGATTTCTGTGCCATCAAGGGTCAGTTTTTCATGGGCACCGTCAACCACACCAGAGAGACTCAGTGTGGCCTGGATAAAGGTCTGTCCCGCTTCAATGGTGCTGGCCTGGCTATCTTTAAACAGGCCGGCAGGCACGCCACCTTCGACATAGGTGCCATTGACGGGTGTTGAGCTCAGGGTTGGCGCATCGTTAATCGTTGTTACAGTCAGTGAAAATGTGACACTGTCACTCGCACCATAACTGTCGGTGACCTTCAGAGTTAAGGCAATGGCATTTCCAGGATCAGCGCCCGCATGGGTATAGGTAATCTGCTGCAATACCTGATTAGCCATTTCGGTACTGACACTGGAGGTAAATACCAGCGTTAATCTGCCTTGCTGATTGACAAAATCAGCTATCGCTTTGCCGTCAAATATCACCTTCCCGTTTTGTAACGAGAGACCATTAGCCTCACTCAGACCAAACTGGTCACCTGTGTTCGCACTCTCACGGCCCAGACTAATGGTGGCACCTTGATAGTTACCTTTGCCCTCATTCAGCCCATCATACTCAGCGTCATTGAGGGTGATTACTCCGGTCAGAGGAAGGATTTCGCCCTCGGTGTACTCAATGGCTATCGCATCGACAACTTGGTCAGACAGTGAAACAACGCCCTTGTCACCAAGGACAATCACCGCACCACTGTTGCCAGAGATAACCTGGCTGGCATCCTTAAGCCCCGGGGTCTGGCTGCTGTCTACAGTCTGTTTTAAGGTCAGGCTACCATCGTTTTCTATCGCGTAACGGCTGATGCTGCCTTCAGACTGGGTAATATAGAGGGTTCGACTATCCTCGGATAAGGCTACGGAAGAGATCTGACTGAAGCCCGTTTGCTCACTGACAAAATTCAGTTGCCCGCTGGTAGAGTCAAAACTATACCGACTGATGCTGCTGCCTGTCGCGACGAAGATATGTTTACCGTCTGCCGATACCGCCAGGCTGGCATCATTCCCGAGGCTGGCTTGTCCCTGACCATCACGAATATAAGCAACGTCTTTTAAACTGCCATTATCTTGAATCTGATAGACAATCAGCGTATTCGCGACGCTGTCAGAAGCCGGATCGGTTAATACATAGACGTAGTTACCGACCGCTTTAATTTCGACGGCAGTAAACAGATAAGGCTCAGTACCTGTGGAGCCGGAAATATACTGACTCTGGGTATATTCCCCTGACTGTGCATCCTGGGAATACACTTTCAGGCCAGAGTAGTTACCATCCACTACATAGACGGTTTTGCCGTCGGCTGAAAGAGCAAAATCGCTGACATTCTGGGTAACCAGAGTGCTCACTTTCACCAGGCTGTCGGTGGTGGAGAATATCGTCAGACTATTACCAGAGTCTGCCAGTACCAGCACATGACTACCGTCCAGGCTGACTTCCACTGATTCGATCACCCCCGATGAGACTTCAACGGTTTGCTGATAGACCCAAGTATCTGCGCTACTCTGACGCTGGAATACCGCCATATTGCCGTTACTGCCAGCGACATAGAGCGTTTTACCATCCTGACTCATCGCGCTAGTGACAACGTCACTAAGGCCCGGGAATTCACCGATGCCCTCGCCAATCACCAGATGATTATTGTCCACGCCAGCACCCAGAACTGGAGCCGTGTTATCAACAATATTCACCTTCGCTGTTGCGGCTAACAGACTGGTATCATCCCCGCCACCACTATCCTGGACACTGACAGATACCGTACGCAGACCGGCGGTCTTGACATCATTGCTGTTGCTGTAGCGTGACTGCTCAATCAAAGCAGCGGTCTGCGTCCCTGAAAGCCCTTCCTTAAAGGTCAGGTTAAGCGTGGCGACACCCTCCTCGAGGGTCAGGGTATAAGCATGGCCACCAGAGGTGATACCACTACCGCTCGTCAGGGCAATCTCCGTACCGTCAAATGTCAGACGCTCATTACTGCCATCCTTCACACCAGCGATATTGAAGGTCACACTCGACAGCGCCTGGTTTTTCTCTACCGCTGAGATAGCAAGGTTGTTAAATAGCGGAATCTGGTTTCCGCTAACGGTATAGTCATTAGTGACACCAGAGCCATTGAAGACTGGCGCATCATTGACACTGATAACCTCGACCGATGCCTGAAGGCTGAGTTCAGCTCTGTCCTGTCCGTTATCGGCAGTACCGCCATTATCTTGTATCGCCGTCAGGGTGACGGTACGGGAACCTTCGGTGGGATCATTACTGGTATTGATATAGGCGAGATCTGACAGCACTTGCGCTGCAACCTCACTGGATAAACCCTTGCTGGAAGCAATCTCTACCGTCGCCACGCCATCCTCGAGCCAGACGGTATACTCAAGACCCTGCTGAGTAACACCCGTATTGCCATCGATTAACGCTATGGTACTGCCATCAATGCGCAGGGTTTCGTTGTTGCCATCTTGAAGACCGGATACCGCAAGAGAAATAGCGGTGACCGTCTGACCGCTCTCGCCCGTTGATATAACAACATCTTTAAACAGTACGACGGCATCACCTTTCTCAATATACTGGCTCTGGTTATTCTCAGCACTCACCGTTGGCGCACTGTTGGTAAACCCAACCACCACCTCGCTGCGAATTGAAACCACGGTAGTATCGACGCCATTGTTCGCCACACCGCCGTTATCTTTGATAGCGGTGATCGTCACGGCACGCATACCCGCCGTGGGTGTCTCACCGTAGTCAGCGGCACCATTGCGATAACCCATACTCTGAATCAATGAGGCGATAGCCTCGATAGGGATATCAGCGTTACTGGTAATCGTCACCGTAGCGACACCGTCAACGACCGAGACATGAGCCGAAACGGAGTAGTAAACGCTTTCCAGGCTACCATCGGCTGCACGTTGTTTGACTTCCACCGACGTGGAAGCCGAAGCACCGTCGCTTAGTACCACCTGGGCTTCACCAATAGCCAGAATCTCGCGGTCGGTATCCTGAATATTTTCCACGGTCAGCGTAATTTCACCGATCGTCTGCTCGCTTTCACCAGCAGAAATTTCAACATTATCAAACAGCTTAACCGGCTCTCCGCCACTGATATAAGTGACATCCTTGCCGTCAGCCACGAGTGAAGGAGGGTTATTGATTTCAGTGACGTTTAGCAGCAGATCGATACTGCTGGAGACATATTTATCCGCTACCGAAAAAGTAAAGCCAATTTTACTGCCGGGCATATCGCTGGTATTGGTATAAGTCAGACGCTGCAGTACCTGGTTGGCCGTTTTAGTATCAACATCAGCGGTATAGGTTAAGACCAGTTTGCCCCCGGTGGTAACCAACGTGGCAATCGGGTTACCGTTTAGTGTCAGTACACCGTTATTCAGCGCCAGCCCGTCGCCATTGCTGAAACCAAAGGTATCAACCGCCTGCCCGCCCTGGGTTCTCTCCAGCGTCAGTACGGCCCCGTTATAATTGCCTTGTCCGTTATTCAGCGCATCATATTCGGCGTCTGCCAGCGTAATCGCCCGGGTAATATTTATCGTGTCCAGTTCGGTATAATCAAGATTAATACCGCCAGAGGAGAACATATTCAACGCTATCGTACCGGCGTACAGATGTTTCCCGCCATAAATGGACTTACCGTCATCACTGATAACAAGGCGCGAGCTCCCCCCCGCAATAGTCACCGAGTGACTGAGCTGTGGTACCCCATTGACATCGATGGTATAGACCGCAAGTACACTTGAGGCAGCTCCAGCCATAAATAAGGTATTGCCATCTTTTGATAACACCAGCGTAAAGGGATACTGGCCAAGCACGGTGTAGGCATCAGAGGCGTTAATATACTGGGCACTGTGATTCGAACTGTCATAGTGCAAAGTGGTCAGAAAACCGTTACCGGTGGTCAGGTAGATATATCCGCTATCCGAGACCTCAATGCTATTAATGCCATTCATAGCATTACTATTGATATTAGTTACCAAGGTATCGGTAGTACCCGTAGCATCGGTCCAGTTGACAGTCCCACCAACACGGATTATCTGCCCGGCATAGGTCAGTTGTCCGCCCGTATCGGGCTGATAGATACTGACGCGTGAACCACCGATGATA